>JAESFX010000123.1_pt1 | contig 90877 bp, 89 predicted proteins | sample 9269501 | NCBI WGS metagenome assembly JAESFX01 (sample SAMN14515570, study PRJNA621655) | algae metagenome | isolation source: Desmonostoc geniculatum HA4340-LM1 and co-occurring heterotrophs from cave... | place: USA: Maniniholo cave, Kauai, Hawaii | collected 2009-07-28
CCCTTTAGCCCGATCCGATCGCCGATCGCAACGTGCAGCCGTGAGACACGCCATGACCGAACCCTACACCGGCATCCTGCCGATCGCGCCGACCATCTTCCACGAGAACGGCGATCTCGACGTCGAGGGCAATCGTCGCGTCATGGATCTGATGGTCGATCAGGGCGTCGACGGCATCTGCATCCTGGCGAATTTTTCCGAGCAGTTCCTGCTCACCGACGAAGAACGCGACCAGGTCATGCGGCTCTCGCTGGAGCAGGTCGCTGGCCGCGTGCCGGTGATCGTCACCACCTCGCATTTCTCGACGCGCATCGCATCGCAGCGCGCCAAGGCGGCGGCCGACGCCGGCGCGAAGATGCTGATGATGATGCCGCCCTATCACGGCGCGCTCCTGAAAGCCGACGAGCAGGGCATGATCGAGCACTTCAAGGCGGTCGGCGACGCCTGCGGCATCCCGATCATCCTGCAGGACGCGCCCTTGTCCGGCGTCACGCTCACCGTGCCCTTCATGGTCCGGCTGGCGAAGGAGGTGCCGCTGGTCCGCTACTTCAAGATCGAGGTGCCGGGCACGGCCAACAAGCTGCGCGCCCTGATCGAGGCCGGCGGGTCGGCTGTCGCCGGCCCCTTCGACGGCGAGGAGGCGATCACGCTGATGGCCGATCTCGACGCCGGCGCGACCGGCACGATGACCAGCGCCATGATCCCCGATCTGATCAAGCCGATCCTGACCGCCCATGCGGCCGGCGACCGCAAGACGGCCGCCGCGCTCTATCGCGACGTGCTGCCGATCATCAATTTCGAGAACCGGCAATGCGGCCTGCGCTCGGCCAAGGCGGTGATGAAAGAGGGCAGGGTGATCAGGAGCGAGGCGGTGCGCCACCCGCTGACGCCGCTTCATCCGAAGACGCGCGAGGGCCTGATCGAGCTTGCGAAGGAGCTGAATCCGCTGGCGTTGAGGTGGGGGAAATAGGGTTCACCCCTTCGACCACACCGCCAGCTCGTACCCGTCCGGATCGGCGAAGTGGAACCGCCGCCCGCCCGGAAAATCGAACGCCTCCTTGACGATGCGCCCGCCCGCCGCCTCGATCGCCTTTTGCGTCGCCGCCAGATCGTCGGCGTAGAGGATGACGAGCGGGCCGCCCGGCCGTGGCGTCCCTTGCGTGGTGAGGCCGCCCTCCAGCCGTCCATCGGCGAAGGCGCAGTATTCCGGGCCGTAATCGGTCATCGCCCAGCCGAAAGCGGCGGCGTAGAAGGTGCGCGCGCGGCCGAGATCGGCGACGATGAACTCGATGTAGTCGATGCGCTGGTCGTTGGCTGATGCGCCCATCTCCGGCTCCTTGGTCTCTCTGATCTGCAACAGAAGCCCGGCCCGCTGACCGCCTGTAGCAGCAGTGCCTTGCCGCGGCGGGGGTATTCGCGGCCGGCCCGCTGTTGTAGCACCGTTGTCAGCCGCCGCGCCCCGCCGCGCAAGACGAGCGGCGAACACAGGGACGAGACACGGATGCCGACACCGAACGAGATCCTGCGCGATGCGCTGATCGCCGCACGCCGCGACAAGGCCATTCTGCCCCTCGCGAGCCAGCCCGTGCCGGCTTCGGTGGCCGAGGGCTTTGCCGTGCAGGCCGCCATCGCCGAAGGCCTCGGCATGGAAGAGGCCGGCTGGAAGGTCGCCATCGTCGGGGGCGAGCCCGTGGCCGGATTGATGCCAGGACCGTATCTCGCGCCCGGCGACGTCTACGAGGGCGCGATCGGGGCCGAATTGCGCGTCGAGATCGAACTCGGCCTGCGCCTGGCGCGCGACGTGCCGATGCGCCCGGGCCTGCCCTGGTCGCGCGACGAACTGCTGGCCTGTTGCGACAAGGCCTTTCTCGGGATCGAGATCGTCGAGAGCCGTTTGGCCGATTGGGTCGATATCGTCGCCTTGCCGCTCTGGCTCGCCGACGCCATGGGTCATGGCGGCTATCTCGTCGGCCCCGAACTTGACATCGCAGCGCTGGACGACCTGACCGGCCTGTCCTGCTTTATTTCGCTCAACGGCGTGACGCTCTACGACAAGCCCGCGATCCACGGCAACGGCGATCCGATGACGCCGGTCCTCGCCTGGGCGAACCGGAAGACAGAGCTGCTGGGCGGCCTTCGCGCCGGGCAGATCGTCACCACGGGCAGCCTCTGCGGCGGCGTGCTCTCGCCCGGAAAGGGCGAGATCGTGACCCGGCTCGATCCGCTCGGGACAGTATCGTTGACCCTGCGTTAGGATTATCCGGTCGGATTTGAATGCGTCTGGAAGTTGAACTCGGTATTTCTGATCATGTTGGGAACACAGTTCAGTCTTATTCGAGGACGTGCTGGCTGAGGGTGGCGTCGGAGGGCGGATGCGGGTGAGGCGAGGGATGTCCCGCGGATGGGCGGGCGGAAGTGGCTGCGCTTTCGCGATCCTGCTGGCCTTCCAGCCCGGCCCAGCCGAGGCTTTCGACCTGTCGAGCCTGGACGTCTTCGGGCTGTTCACCAGCAAGGAGAAGCCGCCCGAGGTTTCCGCCGCCACGCTGCCTTACGAACTGAGCTTCGACCTCGGCGATGCCTCCGACGCCAAGGCGCTGACCCGCACCCTGCAGGACGCTTCGCTGCTCCACCGCCTGCGCCAGGATGCGCCGCCCGATGGCGAGACGCTGGCGCGCCGCATGGCCGCCGACCTCAATCCCCTGGTCGATGCGCTCTGGTCGCAAGGCTATTACGGCGCCGAGCTTCAGATCGTCGTGAACGGCGTGTCCCTGCGCGTCGGCGCGGAGCCGAACGCCGCGCTGGTGCGCGCGCTCGAAAGCTATCGCAATCGCTCGGCCGTTCCGATCGCGGTCAGGGTCCGGCCCGGTCCGGTCTTTGCGCTGCGAAACGTCGCCGTCGTCGAGGCTGGCGGCGGGCCAGGCCCGGCCATCGCCGACCCAGCAAAGGTGTCGAGGCTGAAAGCGGGCGATCCGGCGACCTCGGCGTCGCTGCGCGCGGCGCAGGCAGCCCTTGTCGATCATCTGCGAAACCAGTCGCGGCCCCTGGCGAAAATCGTCGAGTTGCGGCCCGTCGTCGATCATCCGGCGCGGAGCATGGACGTGACCTATGTCGTCGCGCCCGGTCCCGTCGCGGGCTTCGGCGAGGTCACGATCGGCGAAACCGGCGACATTCCGCCCGCCGTGGTGCGCTCCTTCATCTATCTCGAACCGGGCGATCCCTATTCGCCGAAGGAACTCGCCGACACGCGCAAGTCGATCGCGACGATTCCCGCCGTCGGCTCGGTCCGCATCCGCGAGGCGCAGGCGCTGGACGCGGCAGGCAACCTGCCGCTCTCGCTCGACGTCACCGAGCGGCCAAAGCGCCTCTTCGGCTTCTCGACGCGCTATTCGACGATCGACGGCCCGGCGGTGAAGACCTATTGGGAACACCGCAACCTGTTCGGAGGCGCCGAGCGGCTGCGGCTGGAGGGCTCGACCTTCCTCGCGCCCCGGATCGACGGCACGAAGATTCAGGAGATCGGAGATTTCGAGCGCTCCGACATCGGCGGCCGCCTCTCCTTCAGCTTCCTGAAGCCCGCGCTCTATGGCAGCCGCTACGACTGGCTGCTCGATGGAACGGCGGTGCGCGAGCGTGTCGGCACCAACCGCTTCGGCGGCTACACGGCACGCTACGCCAATGTCACGACCGCGATCCAGCGGCGCTTCAGCGACACCTTCTCGATCTCGGCCGGAATCGAGGTCGAGCGCGGCCAGACCAGCGACCAGCTCGGCCAGGTCGACTACACGCTGGTCGGCATTCCGCTCTCGGTGAAATACGATTCGACCGACAGCCTGCTCGATCCGACGCGCGGCATCCGCGCCACGGCCTCGGTCACGCCCTATCCGACCTTCCTCGGCTCGACCATCGGCGTGGTCCAGAGCAAGGCCTCGCTCTCGGCCTATTACGCGCTGGACGAGGACGCGCGCTATGTGCTCGCAGGGCGGGTCGGCCTGGGCTCGATCGCGGGCGAGGGGCTCTCCGAAATCCCGGCGACGCGGCGCTTTTATGCCGGCGGCGGCGGCTCGGTTCGCGGCTATGCCTATCGCACCCTCTCGCCGCTCGGCCCCGACGGGCGCCTGACCGGCGGCCGCAGCCTGTTCGAGGGCTCGGTCGAGGCCCGCGTCAAGGTCACCGACACCATCGGCGTCGTGCCCTTCTTCGACGCCGGCATGGCCTTCGAATCGGTCGTGCCGAACGTCAAGGAGCGGCTGCAGATGGCTGCTGGCCTCGGCCTGCGCTACTATACGGCCATCGGCCCGATCAGGCTCGATGTCGCCGCCCCGCTCAATCCGCGCAAGGGCGACAAGCCGGTCGCGGTCTATATCAGCATCGGGCAGGCCTTCTGATGGCGCGCCGCTTTCCGTTCCGCTCGTTCTTGCCGCGTCTGGCGCTGCTCGCGCTGCTGCTCGCGGTCGGGCTCGTCGCCTCGGCCCGCTGGACGGGTTTCGCCCAGAACGCCCAGACCGAGCGCGGCATCCTCGCCGATCTGATCTCGAAGGCGCTCTCGACCGAAACCAGCCAGGTCTCGATCGGCGCTGTCGAGGGCGCGCTCTCGTCTGACGCGACGATCCGGGACATCGTGCTGTCGGATCGCGACGGACCCTGGCTCAGGCTCGATCGCGCGAGGTTGATCTGGACCCGCAGCGCGCTGCTGCTGCGCCGTCTCGAGGTCAACCGGCTCGAGCTCGGCAGGCTCGAAATCCTACGCAAGCCCGTGGCCCAGCCGGCTCCCGCCACGGCGGACACGACGCCGATCCTGCCCGAATTGCCGCTCAAGGTGGTGGTGCAGGCTTTCCAGCTCGGCGAACTCGCCTTGGGCGCGCCTGTGCTCGGCGTGCCGGCCCAGATCGGCGCGACCGGCCGCGCCACGCTCGGCCCGCCGGCCGAGGGGCTCAATCTCAATTTCGCCGCGCGCCGCATCGACCGGCCGGGCGAGTTCACCATCAATCTCGGCTTCGTGCCGCAGTCGACGCGGCTCCAGCTCGCGGTCAAGGTCGCCGAACCCGAGGGTGGGCTGGTCGCGCGGCTTGCCGACCTGCCCGGCCTGCCGCCGGTGACGCTCGACCTGAATGGCGACGGCCCGCTCGACGCCTTCCGCTCCAACCTCGCCTTCACGGCCGGCGAGACGATCGGCGCGCAAGGCTCCGCCAATCTGTCGCGGGCGGGCGCGGCGCGCGAGCTTGCGCTGGCGCTGGACGCCCGCATCGAGGGCCTGATGCCCGCGCCCGTCGCGCCCGTGTTCACAGGCTCGACCCGTCTCGACGGCGCGGTCTCGTTCGCCGACGATGGCGGCATCGGCATCCGCCAGCTCGCGCTGGTCTCGACGCTGGCGCGGCTCGACGTCGCCGGCCGCTACGGCGCGGACGCCACGCTCGACCTGCGCGTCACCGCCGCGGCCCGGCCCAATGACGGCGGCAGGACCGTCGCGTCGGGCGCCGAGATCGGCAAGCTCGCCTTCGACGCGACGATCCAGGGGCCGGCCGCCGGACCGCGCATCGTCGCCTCGCTCGACGCCGAGAACGCCAACGTGCCGCTCGGCCGCCTCGGCAGGCTCGGGCTGAATTTCACCGCGACGCCGACCGGCAAGATCGGCGATCCCGGCAGCCGCATCGCGCTGGTCTCCGACGGTCTCGCCACCGGCATCGCGCTGGCTGACCCGGCTCAGGCGCAGGCGGTCGGCGAGCGCGTCGCCTTCACGCTGCGCGGCACGGCCAATGATGACGGCACGGCCGATTTCGAGACGCTGACGCTCGGCATGTCGGGGCTGGCGCTCGATTATCGCGGCAAGCTTGGGCAGGCCCGCATCCTCGGCCGGCTCGGCGCGACCCTGCCGGATCTCGCCAGGCTCAGCGGCCTCGCGGGGAGGGCGCTGTCGGGCCGCGCCGAAATCGCCGCCGATCTCGACGCGACGCCGAAAAACAACGCCTATGGCGCGAGCCTGACCGGCAGGACGGATGCGCTGGCGACCGGCGAGCCGGCGCTGGACCGGCTGCTGGAAGGCGAGCTGACCCTCGCGGGCAGCCTCGGCGCGCTGGCGGGCGACGTCACCTTCACCGGGCTGCGCGTGGCGGGCCGCCACGTCGCCTTCACCGCGGATGGCGGCGTCGGGCAGGCCAGTTCCGATCTGCGGATGGCGGTGACGCTGCCGGACATGAGGCGCGCCGATCCGCGCCTGTCGGGGCGCGGCGAGATGACGGCGCGCATCACCGGTCCCCAGGCCATGCTCGACATGGCGGCCAATCTCGCCGTGACGAACGCCTCGGCGCTCGGCCGTCCGATCCCGCGCCTGGCCATCAATGCTGCGATCCGCGATCTGCAGGGCGCGCTCGACACGCGCGCCACGCTGGACGGCGAGATCGACGCCAAGCCGGCGCGCGGCGCGGTCGCGCTGGCGCGGCTGCCGGACGACGGCTGGAACCTCTCGAACCTCGATCTCACGATCGGCTCGGTGCGCCTGAACGGCGCGCTGACGCTGGATCAGGCGAGCCGCGCCGCCGGCCGATTGACGCTGGCCGCCCGCAATCTCGATGACCTGTCGCCGCTGGCCCTGACCAAGCTCGGCGGGCAGCTCGACGCCGACCTTGCCTTCACCACCGTCGAAGGCCGCCAGAATCTCGATCTCACGGCCAGGGGCGCGAAGCTCGCCGCGCCTTCCGTGACGATCGACCGGCTCGACGCCAGGGTGAACGCCGGCGACCTCTATGGACGCCCGGTCGTGGATGCCGGCATCGCGATCGACCGCGCCGTGCTGGCCGGCGAGCCCGTCACCGCGATCCGGCTCGATTCGAAGGGAAGCCCGCAAGGCAGCGACCTGACGCTCAGCGCCAATGCGCGCGGTTTCGCGCTGACCAGCGCCGGCCGCCTCGTCCCGGCCGAACCGTTGCGGCTCGAACTCGCAAGCTTCAGCGCCAGCCGCGACGGCCGCCGCATCGCATTGGCCAATCCGGCCACGATCAGCTTCCCCGCCGGCGGCGTCGCCATCGCCGGCCTTGCGCTCACCGTCGATGGCGGCCGCCTGACCCTCGACGGACGCGCTGGCGAGATGCTCGATCTGCGTCTGGCCGCGACCGACGTGCCGCTCTCGGCCGCCCGCATCGTCGCGCCGAAACTCGATCTCGCCGGAACGCTGAACGCGCAGGCGCAGCTCGCCGGCCGCCCCGACGCCCTGTCCGGTCCCTGGAACCTGCGCGTCGCGCGGCTCGCGACGCCGGAAACCCGGCAGGCCGGCCTGCCGCCGATCGAGATCACCGGCTCCGGGCAGTTCAGCGGCAACCGCACCAGCGTCGCGGCCTCGCTGGCGGCCGGCCGCTTCGTCAGCCTGTCGGTTCGCGGCACGGCCCCGCTCTCGGTGACGGGTCCGCTAGATCTGAACGCGCAGGGCCGTCTCGACGCCGCGCTCGCCAATACGATGATCGCGGCCCGTGGCCAGCGCCTCACGGGCGCGATCGCGCTCGATCTCGCCGCCGGCGGCACGGCCGCCGCCCCGCGACTGAGCGGCGCGGCGACACTGGCCAACGGCTCCTTCACCGACGCGTTGCAGGGCCTGCGCCTCACCGGCATCGAGGCCCGACTCAGTGCGCGCGGCGACACTATCGTCATCGAGCGGGCCTCCGCCAGCACCGCGAACGGCGGCGCGCTCTCGGCCAGCGGCCAGGTCAGGCTCGATCCGGCGGCCGGCTTTCCGGGCACGATCTCGCTGCGCGGCAACCGCGCCCAGCTCGTCTCCAACGGCATCGTCACAGCCATTGCCGACCTGAACCTGTCGCTTGCCGGCCCGCTGGCGCAGCGCCCGCGAATCGACGGGCGCGTCGATGTCGTCTCGCTCGAGGTCGCGGTGCCCGACCGGCTGCCCGGCAGCCTTCGCCCTGTCGATGGCATCAAACATGTCCGCCCGACCGGGACGGCGGCCGCCCGGCTCGCCGCCCAGCGCAAGGCGCAGACGCCCGCCCGCCGCGGCGCGCGGCCCGCGCCGGCCTTCGACGCGGCGCTGGCGCTGACGGTGTCGGCCCCGAGCCGCGTCTTCATCCGGGGGCGGGGCATCGACGCCGAACTCGGCGGCGAACTGCGCGTCGCTGGAACCCTCGCCGCGCCGGCGCTTTCGGGCGGCTTCGACCTGAGGCGCGGCAGGCTGAACATCGTCAGCCAGCGGCTCGATTTCAGCCGCGGCCGCGTCAGCTTTTCCGGCGGGACCATCCCCGAGCTCGATTTCGTCGCCGAGACCCGCGCCGCCGACGTCACCGCAAGGATCATCGTCACCGGTCCGGCCGACCAGCCGAGCTTCACATTCGGGTCGTCGCCCGATCTGCCGCAGGACGAGGTTCTGTCGCGCATCCTGTTCGCGCGCGCCTCGGGCTCGCTGTCGCCCTTCCAGGCGCTGCAGCTGGCGCAGACGGCGGCGCAGTTCGCCGGCGGCGGCGGCGATGATTCGTTCGAGCGCCTGCGCCGGTCGCTCGGCGTCGACAATCTCGACATCCAGGTCGGCGCGGGCGGCCCGACCGTCGGCGTCTCGCGGGCGATCAGCGACAATGTCTCGATCGGCCTCAAAGCCGGCGCTCGCACGCAGGACAGCGGCGTTTCGGTCAATATCGACCTGACCCGCCGCCTCAAGCTGCAGGCGGAAACCAATGCCGAGGGCGGCGCGGCCGTCGGCATCGGGGCCGAGTGGGAATACTGACGCCGGCCCGCGGCGACGGGAATCGCCATCCGCGCTGCGCCATCGCCGATTCTGCGTCTCGCACGGCGAATTTCGGGCCGATCGGGCGATCCTGGTTAAAGGGTGGTAAATTTCGCCGGTCAAAGCGTGGCGCGCCTGCAACACCGGGTTCCAAAGCACCCCCCCGAGGCTCTCGCCGACGTGATCGAGGTTGATCGGCAACCCGGCATTCGTATGGTGAACCTGCGTCGGGACGTTCCCGGTCGCTGTTTTTCGTCTTCGCCTCTGAATGGTTCAGGGACGCGGGCGAAAGGCCGGGAAGAGGCGAGTTCTTCGGTTTGGTCTCCTGGGGCCGCCGAAACGGAACAGACCAACGCCCGAGGGTCTCGAAACTCATTTTGGAGGTTACCAATGAAGCTCGTTAAGAGCCTCCTCCTCGGTTCTGCCGCCGGTATCGCCGCGGTTGCCGGGGCTCAGGCCGCCGATCTTCCCTCGCGGAAGGCCGCTCCGGTCGAATTCGTTCGCGTCTGCTCCGCCTTCGGCGCAGGCTTCTTCTTCATCCCCGGCACCGAAACCTGCCTCCGCGTCGGCGGCCGTGTTCGCGCCGAGTACACCGTCGGTGATCGCTATGGCGAGCAGTTCGACGCCTACGGCACCCGCGCTCGTGGCCGTCTGAACATCGACGCCCGCACCGCGACCGCCTACGGCCCGCTGCGCACCTTCTTCCGCTTCGAGCTCACCAACAGCTCGAACTTCTACGGCGGCACCTTCGGCGGCAACCAGGGCTTCATCGTCCCCGGCACCGCTCGCGTCGCCGCCACCGCCACCGCCTCGCTCCTCGACCTGGCCTTCATCCAGTTCGGTCCGATCACCGCTGGTCGCGCGCAGTCGTTCTTCGACTTCTACGCCAACGACTACGGCTTCTCGACCCTCCGCACTGCTGACTCGCGTCTGAACCTCCTCGCCTACACCGCGACGTTCGGCTCGGGCTTCTCGGCCACGATCTCGCTGGAAGACCGCACCACCGGCACCGGCGCTCGCGAGAACGCTGCCGCCAACCGCGTCACCGGCGCTCCTATCGCCGTCGGCGGCCAGGACTTCCCGGATGTCGTCGCTTCGCTGCGCGTCGATCAGGGTTGGGGCTCCGCCCAGCTGTCGGGTGCTCTCACCCAGCGTTCCGTCGTCAGCGCCCTTCCGGGTCTGGTCGGCGGCGACGAGTATGGCTTCGCCATCCAGGGCGGCGTGAAGGTCAACCTGCCGTTCCTTGCGGCCGGCGACACCTTCTGGCTGCAGGCCGCCTATGCTGACGGCGCTGTCGGCTATCTCGGCTACGGCGCTGGCGGTATCGCCCGTCTCGGTGCGATCGCTGTTCCGGATATCGGCATCACCCCGGCCGGCAACATCAAGAACACCACGGGCTTCTCGATCGTCGCGGCGTTCCGCCACTTCTGGACCCCGCAGCTGCGTTCGGAGCTCTACGGCTCGTACGCTCAGCTCGAGCTCGGCTCGATCGCTCCGCTGGCCACCTACGCCACCGGTGCCGTCGTCCGCGCCCTCAACCCGCGTGAGACGATCGTTGCTGGTAACCTGATCTGGACCCCGGTTTCGGGTCTCGATATCGGTGTCGAGGTGATCTACTCGCATGTCGACCTGCGCTCGCGCGTCGGCGCGCTCAACAATGCGGGCGCTCGCGTCGCCGGCATCGGCATCAAGAGCGACGACGCCTTCGCTGGCCGTCTCCGCATCCAGCGCGATTTCTGATCGGTTTCCGATCGAAGTCTCTGCTGACAAGCACAGAAGCCCCGGGGAAACCCGGGGCTTTTGTCGTTTATGCACCGGCGCTTAGCCTTGACCGCGCTTGACAGCGGCGTCGCTTCCGGACTGTGGTGACGCATAGGCGTGCCGCAACCTGGAACCTGATGGCGGCGGGACTGGAGCGAGAATCCTGCTCTAAACCTTTGATGTCAGACGGATTCACACTTCAGATGGAATCATTTCCCGATTCTGTCTGAAATCATGCGGCTCTGGGCGGGGACTGGAATGGCGCAGCCGACGCGTTGGTTATGGGGTCTGGTTCCGCTCGGCCTGCTCTGGGGCGTGGCAAACCTGATTCTCGACGAGGTCATCCAGCAGGATGTCGCCCGCCGCGCCACCACCGCGGTCACGTCGGTGGCCGGCGTTGCGCCGGGCGCCAGGCCTGTTGAGGCGCGTGTCTCGGGGCGTGACGTCTCGATCAGCGGCGAGGTGATGTCGACAGACGGCGTCGGTCGGGCCATGTCGAGCCTTCGGGCCGAGTTCGGCGTCCGCCGCGCTTCGGGCGAACTGACCCAGGTCGTCGCCCAGAGGCCTTATGGCTGGTCGGCCAGCCGCGACGGCGATGTCGTCACGCTGAGCGGTTTCGTTCCCGACGAGTCGACCGCCATGGCCAATCTCGCCGCCGCCCGCGCCGCCGCGCCAGCCCTGCGGGTCGAAGACCGGCAGTCGCTGGCTTTCGGCGCCCCGACGGGTTTCGCCGAGATGACCGCCTCGCTGCTGCAGAGCCTGCCCGACATCGCATCCGGGAAACTGGCGCTCGACGACGACCGGTTCTGCGTCGAAGGGCAGGCCGCGACGCCCGACGCGTTCCTGAAGCTGCGGCAGTCCCTGGCCCAGCCCGGCGCGGCCGGTTTTCGGCCGGTCGATTGCACCCTGACGCCACCGCTGGTCTCGCCCTATCGCTGGAGCGCGGCGCGCGACGCGGATGGCGGGCTGCGGATCGAAGGCTTCTATCCTTCCGACGCGGTTCGCGGGCAGATGCTCGCCTTGTTGCGCCAGGCCTTTCCCGGCGCGCGCATCGACGACCGGACGAAGCCGGCGGGAGGCGAGCCCGCGGCCTTCCTTCTGCGGATGACCCGTGCGATCGGCGATTTGGCGCGGTTGCGCGCCGGCATGGCCGAACTCGACGGCGACGTTTATCGACTGTCTGGGCAGGGACCCGAGACATATGACGCCTGTCAGGCTCTCAGGCTTCTGATCGCGCAGACGGACGGTCCGGATTCGGTGGCGCAGGCCTCGATCGACTGCCCGCCCGAACCGCCGCCGCTTCCGGCGATGCCGGCCCTGCCGGACATTCCGCCGCTGTTCATCCCGGCCGCTCCGCCGGTGACGCCGGCTCCGGTTCCGGCGCCGGCTGACCCTGTCCCGCCGCAGGCCGGGGCGGCGGCCGCCGCCGCGTCGCCGGATGTCTCGGTCTCCGTGCCGGCGGTTCCCGAAATCCCGCCTCCTGCCTTTCCCGCGCCTTCGGCTCCGCCGGCTCCGCTTCGGGACGTCGCCTTGCGCTGGAGCGCCGTGCTGGCGGAAGGCGGGCTGTCGATCTCCGGTCTTGTCCGCGACGAAGGCGCGCGTGCCGCTCTTCTGCAGGCGGCGCGCGCCCTTTTTCCGGATCGACCGATCGACGATCGCCTGGCGCTCGAGCCGCGCTTGATGGATACGCCCGATTATGGCGCGGCCACGGGGGTGGCGCTGAATCTGCTGCGCCGTCTCGGGACGGGGACCGTGTCGCTGGAGGGCGGCGTCGTCGGCGTGTCGGGCGAGGCTCGCAGCCGCGAGGCGCTTGCGGCCGTGGAAGCGCTTCTGCAGGGCGGACTTCCCGCCGGCATGTCGCATCGCCCAACCTCCGCCCCCTTGGCGATAAGACCTTACGAACTCACGATTTCGGCTGACAGATCGGGCGTCGGCCTGGTCGGCTACCTGCCCGATGAGGCGACGCGCGCCGCGCTGCGCGCGCTGGTCGAGTCGTCGCCGCTGCGCGGCAAGCTCGTCGATGGCGCGAACATCGTACCCGGCGCGCCCACGGCGTTTTCGGACGCCTCCCGCATGGCGCTGACGAATCTGCTCAGGCTCGATCTGGGTTCTGCCACCATCAGCGAAACGGTCGTGACGCTGCGCGGCCTGACCTGCCGCGAACTGATCAGGAGCGAGGTCGAAACCGCGGCCGCGACAGGCCTGGCCGCCGGCATCAAGGTCGATGCCGTGATCGGCCTGCGCCAGACCGGCTGCATGATCGACCCGCCCAATACCTGCCAGAACGACCTCGACGCCCTGACAGCGCGCAACACGGTGCTGTTCGCGCAGGGCACCACGGTGGTCAATCTCGACGCGACCACCGAGCGGGTGATCGGCGAGGCCTTCGCGATCCTGAAGCAGTGCCCGGCCTCGCGCATCACCATCGAGGGACACGCCAATCAGGATGGCGAGCGGTCGGGCTTCGACAATCTCGATCTCTCGACGCGCCGGGCGCTGCGCGTGCGCGACGAACTCGTCCGCCGGGGGCTCGACGCGGCGCAACTCTCGGTGCGGGGGTTCGGCAGCCAGCGGCCGCTCAAGCCCCATGACGAGCCCGACGCGCGGATGCTGAACCGCCGCGTCCAGTTCACGGTCGCGAAATAGGGATAGGGGATCATGCTTTATCTCGCCTCCCAGTTCGCCTGGTTCCTGCTCGCGGCGTTTTCGCTCGGCTTCGTCATGGGCTGGATCAGCCAGGACGGGGCGAAGCTGGAATTGTGGTCCAGCAAGCTCGCCCTGGCCGCCGGCGCCTGGCTTCTGGCCGGCGCGGTGAGCTGGATGCAGGCCGTGAACGGCCTTCCGGCGCTGTGGCTTGAGACGGCGCTGCTGTTCATGGCGGTGTATTTCGCCGGCTGCGCGCTGGCCAGCGCCATGCGCGCCGCGATGCAGCCCAAGGCGCTGGCGCAGGCCGCGCTCGGCCTCGACGGCATGCCGACGCTGGACAGCGCGGCAGTCGCGCTGGCGGGAAGCGGGCCAGACGCGGATGAGCGCGCAGCCGCCATGGCGGCCACGGCACGCGACGCCGCGCCCCGGATCGAACAGGCGAAGGACGCCGCAAACGAAGGCAAGGCGATCGTCGACGAGGTCAGATCGGCCGGGGAGACCGTCAAGACCTTGCTCAAGGTCGATGGCGAGGACGCCATTCCCGGCCAGCGCCCGGCCGGGCTGGTCGCGGCCCGCGCCGCCGCGCCCGACGATCTAAAGCTGATCAAGGGCATCGGCCGCCAGAACGAGGGCCGCCTGCACGGGCTCGGCATCTGGCATTTCGACCAGATCGCCGCCTGGACGCCTGAGAATATCGAATGGGTCGGCGGCTATCTCGCCTTTCCCGGCCGCATCGAGCGCGAGAACTGGGTCGGCCAGGCCGGGGCGCTGGCGACCGGCGCCGAGACGGAGTTCGCGCGGCGCGCCAGAGCAGGCGAGATCGCCTCCTCGCGTGACGACGGCTTGCTGGGGCAGGGCAATGTCGCGGCCCTGAAGGATGGCGAATTCGATGGCGACAAGCCGGGCAACCTGCTCGCCGCCGCGCGCGACGGAAAACCCGACGAACTGACCTGGCTCAAGGGCGTCGGGCCGGCGGTCGCCGCCGATCTCAACCGCCTGGGGATCTGGCATTTCGACCAGATCGCCGTGCTGAAGGACGTCGAGATCCGCTATCTCTGCGCCTTCGCCGACGTGCCGGTCGCGACCTCGCAGAGCTGGCGCGAGGATGCCGACATCCTCCGCCATGGCGGCGACACCGCCCATTCGCGCGGCATCAAGGCCGGGCGCAAGCCGCAGGACCGATAGGGCTCAGGCGGCCTTCTTCTCCGCGCGCGCGATCAGCTTGCCGATCCGCCTGACCATGTCCCTGGGCCCGAGCAGGGGGGCATGACCCTGGCCCGGCGCGACGAAAGTCTCGCAAGCCGGATGGCGCTCGCCCATCTCGACCAGTGTCTTCTCCGAGAGGAGGTCGGAGTTCGCGCCCCTTATCGCCAGAACGGGAACGGCGTTCAGCCCGGCGAAATAGGTCCAGAGCACCGGCAGCGGCGCCTCCAGATCGAGTTCCTCCAGCACCTTCATCAGGTCGGGATCGTAATCGGGGACGAGCTTGCCGTCGCGCTCCGTCCATGTGCGCCGCGCCATCATCTCCCATTCGGCCTTGCCGAACAGCGGGAACTGCTGGTCCGAGAGCCGTTTCAGGATCTCCGCCGCCTCGACGTAACTGCGCGGCGAGGGAAGCTTGCCGACATAGCCGCGAATCCGCAGCAGGCCGCGCGCGTCGATCACCGGGCCGACATCGTTGAGCACCGCGCCCTTGATCATGGCCGGGCGCGCCGCGGCCAGCGCCATGGTCAGAAGCCCGCCGCGCGAGGTGCCCACAAAGATCGCCTCCTCGACGCCGGCCGCCGTCAGAAGCTGCATCAGATCGTCGAGCTCGACGCGGATGTCGTAGTTGCGCCAGTCCTTGTCGAAGCCCGACCGCCCGCGCCCGCGATAATCCAGCGCCAGCACCCGGCGCGGCCTGGCCTCGTCGCTCGCAAGCGCCAGCGCCAGTTCGTGGAAATCCGCCGCCGTGCGCGCGAAGCCCGGCAGGCACACGACCGGGATGGCATGGGAGGCGAGGGGGCCGTAATCGCGCGCGTGGAGCTTCAGCCCGTCGCGGGCAGTGACGAAGAGCGAGGTGAAGCCGGATTCAGATGTCATTGGCCCTCCAGAGCAACCGCTGGCACAGTTACTCCCGCTTTCCGCCGCGCTTCAAGTCGTGGTCGATCAGATACGCCGTGCGCTGGTCGAGCCTCTGGCGGTAGACCTGCAGGTTCTCCATCACGCGCTGCACATAATTGCGCGTCTCGTAGAAGGGGATGCGCTCGACCCAGTCGATCGCGTCCACCTCCGGCTTGCGCGGATCGCCATAGGCGTCGATCCATTTCTTCACATTGCCTGAGCCGGCATTGTAGGCGGCGAAGGTCAGGATATAGGAGCCGCGCCAGTCCTTGAGCAGGTCCGCGAGGTGGGCGGCGCCCATCTGCGCCGAATAGCGGGCGTCCTTGCCGAGGCGCGGCCAGTCGAAGGGCAGGCTCGCGCGCTTCGCCGTCTCGCGCGCGGTCGCCGGCATCATCTGCATCAACCCGCGCGCGCCGGCATGAGAGACCGCGGTCGGATCGAAGGCGCTCTCCTGCCTGGCGATGGCGTGGACGATGGCGCGCTCCATCGGGTCTCCCAACACGGGGAAGTCCGGCACGCCATTGGTGGGAAACGCCGCGCCGTCGAGCGGAAAACCACGATGCAGCGCCTGCTTGCCGAGCGTGAGCAGACCGCGCGCATCGCCCTCCCGCGCCGCGATCGCCGCGACCGCCTCCAGGGCCGGCGTCGTGTGCAGGCGCTGGGCGAGGTCGCCGAGCAGCGTCGCGGCAAGGTCGTGCGCGCCGATGCGATACAGCATCCTTACGCCCTGATGGCCCGGAAGGGCTTCGAGCGACGCCGTTGCCGCGCGCCGCAACGGCAGGTCGGCCAGGCCGAGCCGGGCGCGGGCGATCTGTCCGTAATAAGCGACCGGATGCTCGGCGGCGCGGGCATAGGCTTCGGTCGCGTCGGGCGCGCGCCCGAGCGCCTCATGGGCGCGGCCCTGCCAATAGGCGGCTCGCGAAACCGAGACCGGCGTCTCGGCATGGCGCGCCGCCTCGTTGAAATGGGTCAGGGCCGCAGCCGCATCCTGCCGGAAGCGCAGAGCGATGAAGCCCGAATGCCATTCGGCGTCGATCCTGGCGACCGAGCCTTCCGCGCCATGGCCGGCCGCGACCTGATAGGCCAGCGCCGCCTCTGCGCCGTCGAGCAGCTTTCGCGCGATCAGCCGGCGCTCGATCCACCATTCGTCGCCGTCGCCGAACAGGTCTGGGTCGCGGGGGACGTTCGCCAGCGCCTTCGCAGCCTCGACCGCCTTGTCCTGCCGCCGTGCCTGCTGCGCCTGCAGGAAGGCGAACGAGAGATCGGCCTTCTGCGACGCCGGCACGGCCGCGATCAGCGCGGGCGCGATCGGGCGCTTCGCCTTGACGCTGGCGAGCAGAGCCTTCGCGAGCAGCACGTAATCGGCCGAGACTCGGCCGGCGTTTCGCAACGCCGGCCCCGCATTGCCCTTGAAGATGTAGCGCTCGGCCCGCTGCCTGTGATCGGCCGTGGTCAGGCCTTCGCCGAACTCGGCGAGGACGAGCCTCTCCAGCGCTTCTCCGAGATGGTCCTGCCGCCAGACATGCCGGATCAGCGCGTCGGCCTCCGCCTTTTCACCATCGGCCTTCAGCGCCCGCGCCAAGGCGACCCGTCCGGCCGGGGAGACCGGGCGCTGGCCATGCAGGAACGCCCGCACGGTCGCGGCATTCCTTCTCTCCGCGACCAGCGCCTCCTCGGCGCGGCGGCGAAACAGCGTCGTCGCCGGATAGTTCGGATAGGCCTGCAGGAAGGCGTTCAGCCGGCTGAACGGCAGCGCGGCCGCGCCGTTGCGGATCGCGACCCATTCCAGCAGGGCGCGGATGGCGCGGTCCTCGATCGTGGCCGCGATCGCATCACCCTCGGCCACCCTGCCGCGGCGATAGGCGGCGACGGCGGTCCTGACGCTCTCCGGATCGGCAGCCTCGGCGCGCGGCAGGGCATGGCTCGCGAAGGCCGCCGTCGTCTCGACGTCGATCGCCTCGGGGCGGGGCTGCTGGGCGCGGTGCCCGCCATCGTCGCCGGCCATGGCCGCGCCGGCGGCGAACAGCATCAGCAGGGCAAGGCAGGCCAGTAGCCGGGCGGCGGCGGACAGGACCATGGCGCGCTCCACGAAGGCTGCAAAGCCCGATGGTGCGTCACGCGGGTTGACGAAGCCTTAACCATGCCGCCACGCATTTTGATGGGTTGCCGGCTTTGCCTTGGCCGGCCAAAGGTTTATGTCTGTCGCCCGTTTGACTTCAGGTTCCTTGCAGGTTCCGCGTTCGAGGCCGCCGCCCATGACCAAGCTCACCGCCTTCACCGGCTCGATGCCCGCGCTGGTGACGCCCTTCAAGGGTGGCAGGATCGACGAGGCGGCCCTGCGCGCCTTGGTCGACTGGCAGATCGAGAGCGGCAGCCGGGGCCTGGTTCCGGTCGGCACGACCGGCGAGAGCCCGACGCTTAGCCATGACGAGCACAAGCGCGTCACCGAGATCGTCATCGATCAGAACCGGGGCCGCGTGCCGGTGATCGCAGGCGCGGGGTCGAACGACACCTCGCATGCCGTTGAATTCGCGGAGCACGCCGAGAAGGCCGGCGCCGATGCGGTGCTGGTTGTGACGCCCTATTACAACAAGCCGACGCAAGAAGGCATGTACCAGCACTTCAAGGCGGTGAACGACGCCATCGGGCTTCCGATCATCATCTACAACATCCCGCCGCGCTCGGTCGTCGACATGTCGGTCGAGACCATGGCCAGGCTCTACGAACTGAAGAACATCGCCGGCGTGAAGGACGCTACGGCCAATCTCGCCCGCGTCTCGCAGCAGCGCCATGCGCTGGGGCCGGACTTCATCCAGCTTTCCGGCGAGGACATGACGGCTCTGGCCTATATGGCGGCCGGCGGCCATGGCTGCATCTCCGTCGTCGCCAATGTCGCGCCCCAGCTTTGCGCCGATCTGATGGGCCATGTCGCCAAGGGCGACTACGCGGGTGCGCTCAAGGTGCAGGACCGGCTGACGCCGCTGCACGACGCGATCTTCAAGGAGCCGGGGCTTTGCGGCGCCAAGCATGGGCTGACGCTGCTCGGCCGTTGCGAGGAAGAGATACGCCTGCCGTTGCTGCCGGTGACAGCCCCGACGGGAAAGGTCATTCGCGACGCGATGGTGTTCGCCGGGCTGTTGAATGATTAAGTGAGGCAATCGGCAGTGGGCAGTAGGCAGTCGTTGGCCTGCGCGCACGACTGCCTACTGCCGATTGCGGACTGCCGGAGTTCCCCATGTACGAGCCGAGCCATTTCAAGGTCGAGGACCGCGCCGCGCTGCACGAGGTGATGCGCGCTCATCCGCTCGCCACGCTGGTGACGATGGGCGAGGGCGGCCTGATCGCCAATCCTGTTCCCTTCGTGCTTCATGCCGACGAGGGCGAGCAGGGCGTGCTTCGCGCGCATCTCGCCCGCCCGAACCCGCAATGGAAGGCGATCGCCGCCGGGGCCGAGACGCTGGTGATCTTCCAGGGCGTCGAGCGTTACGTCACGCCGGCTTGGTATGCTTCCAAGCAGGAGCACGGCAAGGTCGTGCCGACCTGGAACTACGTCACCGTGCAGGCGCGCGGACCGGCGCGCGCGATCCAGGACGGCGCTTGGCTTCACGAACATCTGGAGGCGCTGACGGCGCAGCAGGAGCGCCCTCGCGAGGAGCCCTGGGCCGTGACGGACGCGCCCGAGCCCTTCATCAATGCGCTCTCGCGCGGCATCGTCGGCATCGAGATCGAGATCGCCTCGCTGGCCGGCAAATTCAAGCTCAGCCAGAACCGGCCCGAGGCCGACAAGCACAGCGTTCTCAGCGGGTTGAGCGCCGATCCGGAATCGGAATCGCAGGCGATGGCCTCGCTGGTCAAGGCGCATGCGCTGGGCGAGAGGCCATGAACAAGCCCGATCCCGACCGCTACAAGCTCGCCGCCGACAACCGGAAAGCCCGCTACAATTACGAGATCAGCGAGACGCTGGAGGCCGGCATCGCGCTGCAGGGCACGGAGATCAAGTCACTGCGCGGCGGGCGCGCGACGATCGGCGAGAGCTATGCCGGGCCGATGGGCACGGAGCTCTTCCTGTTCAACGCGCACATCCCCGAATATCTCGAGGCCAACCGCTTCAACCACGACGTCAGGCGGCCCAGGAAGCTGCTGCTGCACCGCCGCCAGATCAACAAGCTGATGGGCGCGATCCAGCGCGACGGCTACACGGTGATACCGCTAAAAGTCTATTTCAACGAGAAGGGCCGCGCCAAGGTCGAACTCGGCCTCGGCCGGGGCAAGAAGCTGCACGACAAGCGCGAGACAGAGAAGAACCGCGACTGGAACCGCGACAAGGCCAGGATCATGAAGGCGGGCGGGTAGCGTTCTTCCTTCTCCCCTTGCGGGAGAAGGTGGCGCGAAGCGCCGGATGAGGGGTCGCACCACGCTTTAATCGTTTTGTTCGAAATCTGACTGGAACGGGCGGCCCGACCCCTAACCCCAACCCTCTCCCGCAAGGGGAGAGGGGCAGGTCGGCGCTACCCCATCGCCTTCTTGAAGTTCTCGTTCGCCTTGTCCCAGTTCACGGCCCTCCACCAGGACGTCAGATAATCCGCCCGGCGGTTCTGGTGCTTGAGGTAATAGGCGTGTTCCCAGACATCGACGCCCAGCACGGCCTGCGCGCCGAGTTCGAGCGGTGTGTCCTGATAGGGGGTCGCCACGATGGCGAGCTTCTTGTCCTTGTCGACGACGAGCCAGGCCCAGCCAGAGCCGAAGCGCGTCATCGCCGCCGCGTTGAGCTTCGTCACGAGATCGACCGTCGAGCCGAGCGAGCCCTCGATCGCGCTCTTCAGTTCGGCGGATGGCTGCTTCGCCCCGCCGGGCGTCATCACGTTCCAGAAGAAGCTGTGGTTCCAGTGGCCGCCGAGATTGTTGCGGACGCCGGCTCGCTGCGCCTCTGGCACGGCGTTGAGATCGGCCAGGATCGCCTCGGCCGGCATCGTCTTCAGACCGTCCCACTGCCCGGCCAGAGTGTTGAGATTGCCGATGAAGGCGTTGTGATGCGCCGAATGGTGGATCCGCATCGTCGCGGTGTCGATATGCGGCTCAAGCGCCTCGTAAGGATAGCCCAGCGGCGGCAGGGTGAAGGTCGGCGGAGCCGGCGGCGCGGCAGGGGCTGGCGCGGCCTGGGCCAGCACGAGAGAGGGGCGCGCCAGCACGACGGCGCCGAGCGCGAGTCCGCTGATCACATGACGGCGATGCATGGTGATTCTCTCCCGATCATTGTTCTGGAAGGTCACAGTGGCTGGTCCTGTCCTTTGGTCAAGAGAGCCGTTGGACGCGGCCCGTTTTCTCAACTCTCGACCGGCTCGTCGCCCTGACGGATGCCGTAGCGCCGTTCCAGCCCGGGATTGCCCGGCGCGCCCGGAGCGCCCCCGGCGGCGGCGCGCAGGGTCCGCTCCGAGGGATCGCGGCCGATCTTCTGCATCAGATGCGCCAGATCGACGAAATCGTCGCATTGCCGGCGCAGATCGTCGGCGACCATCGGCGGGTTGGTGGTGATGGTCGAGACCACCGAGACCTTGACGCCCTTGCGCTGGACGGCCTCGACCAGGGGACGGAAATCGCCATCGCCCGAGAACAGGTAGATCTGGTCGAGATGCGGTGCGAGTTCGAGCATCTCGATCGCCAGCTCGATGTCCATGTTGCCCTTGACGCGCCGGCGGCCGGTGGCGTCGGTGAACTCCTTGGCCGCCTTGGTGATGACGCGGTAGCCATTGTAGTCGAGCCAGTCGACCAGCGGCCGGATCGAGGAGTACTCCTCGCTCTCGATCAGCGTGGTGAAATAGAACGCCCGGATGAGGTTGCCGCGACCCTGGAACTCCTTCAGCAGCCGGCGATAATCCATGTCGAAGCCGAGATGCTTCGAGGTGGCGTAGAGATTGGCGCCATCGATGAAAAGCGCGATGCGCGGGTCGGCGGCCATGGCAATGCTCCGTCTTGAAAAAAGTCGTTGAAATCGCAGAATCGGAAAAGATGACGGTTTAACAATGTCGAATGAGGGTCGTTTTGCCAGCAACTCAGGGTTTGCTCCGTGGCATTGCGCCGCAACCTGCGTGCCGCCCGCGCAGCATTGATCAGGCGACGAGGCCGCGGCTGCCGGGCTTCACAGCCGGGATCGCCGCGAGTTCCGGCGGCAAGGCGTCGGGCGCGTAGTCGGGCACGTCGAGGCTCATCAGCGAGACCAGCGGCACGCCGACATCGACCCGGCCGGCCGAGCGGTCGACGAGGCAGGCCGCGCCCAGCAGCGTGCCGGGCTCGGCCGCGATCGAGGCGAGGCATTCGCGCGAGGACAGGCCGGTGGTGACGATGTCCTCGACCATGACGACGCGCGCGCCGGCAGGAATGGCGAAGCCGCGCCTCAGCCTGAACTGGCCGTCCTCGCGCTCGACGAAGATCGCCTTGGCCTTGAGATGGCGCGCGGTCTCGTAGCCCGGCACGATTCCGCCGACCGCTGGCGAGACGACGTAATCGACGTGCCCGAACGCCGCCTCGATGCGGGACGCCAGCGCCCTGCACAGCCGCTCGGTCCGCACGGGGTCCTGGAAGATGAACATCTTTTGCAGGAAAACCGCGCTGCGCCGGCCCGAGGACAGGATGAAATGCCCCTCCAGCAGCGCGCCGGCATCGCGAAATTCGGCCAGAACCTCGTCATCGGTCATCGTCGAAACCATCGCACGAAAGAAAACTTCGGGCGTCTTTGCGACTCCTGCGGCAAGTTTTCAAGCATGCCGGCCAAAGCGCCTGTGGGCGAGGTCGTCCGGGCTCAGGGGCAGATCGTGGCGAGAGGGCCAGGCGCGAGCGCAGCGGCGCGACCATCCTCGAACACGAAGGCGGCCTCGGGCCTGCCCCCGGCGCAACTGAACGCGGTCGGCAGCATGATCGCGAAGCCGAAACGCCGGCTTTCCAGATCGGCGCGGCCGAGTTCCCTCGCGGTGGCGACCCGCATGCGGCGCATCCGGTCGATCGCGACGAGGTCGCCGCCCTGCCGGATCGCGATATGCGTCGCCAGTTCGGGCTGGTCGAGGTCGACGCCGTAGCCGCGCACGACCCAGCGTCCGTCGCCGAGCCGCGAGACGGAATCGATTTCGGCCCGCACGCTGGCGGCGGCCGCGGCCGGGACGGGCTGCGAGGCGAGGATGCCGCGCGCCCTGGCCTCCTCGGCGCGGTCCTTGCGAACCTCCCACTCGGCATGGATGGCGGTGGCGACGAAGGCGGCGATGAAGGCGAGCGCGCTGATGCGGATGCGCCGGGCTGGCGCAGCGTCGATGGCGCTTTTGAGCCGGCGATGCAATCCGAGGTCCAACGGTCCAAGCAGCAGCGACAGGCCAAGCGCCGTCCCCACCATCGCGAGCCAGACTGACGGCCCCGGCAACGTCGCAGGCAACGCCATCTCGATCAGCAGGAAGACCGGGACATGGCAGAGATAGAGCACATAGCTGGCGTCGCCGAAGCGCGCGCCAAGCCGGCCGGGCCAGTGCATCGCCGGCTGCGAGGGGGCGCGGATCGCGGCCGCGACAAGCAGGCTCGCCGACAGCCCGGCGAGGAGGCGCAAATACTCGCTTGGCAGCACGGCGATGGGCAGCGCCACGAGCGCGGCGGCGATCGCCAGCCCCGGCGGCAGCCAGCCCCGGCGGTGGGCGCCGGCGCACAGGAAACCGAGCAGAAAGGGCAGGTTGATCATCGCGAGCGGCAGTTCGCTCAGCACCGGAAGCATCGTATCGACGCGGCCCGGCCCCCAGAACCAAGACACCGCCAGCAGCCCGAGCCAGCCGAGGACGAAGATCGTGGCGTGGCGCGCCAGGCCGAGGAAGGCCAGGCAGGCCAGCGCGACATAGTAGGTCATCTCGTAGAGCAGGGTCCATTCGACGGCGAGGAAATAGCCGCGCGGCCCGGCCGGCGCCAGAGAGAGCGAGAGCGCGTTAAGCCCGCGCGGCTGCCCCGCGAGCATGAAGACCAGCGCGAACGCCCCGGTGAGCAGCAGCATCGGCGGATAGATCCGCGCCAGCCGGCTGAGCAGGAAGCGGCCCGGCGCATCCCGCACGATCAGATCGGCCATCAGATAGCCCGATAGCGCGAAGAACACCGCGACGCCATAGCCGCCGAAGAAACCGCCGAACACCTCGAGGAACCGGGTCTCGTCGCGCAGGTCCTGCACATAAAACGAGCCATGATAAAGCACGACCGAAATAGCCGCGACCGCCCGCAGATACTGCAGGCGGATGTTGCGCTGGCCTGCGACGGCGCTTCTGGTCGGCGCGGCGACGCCTTGCTCCCCGGCCAGCGACAGGTCGAGGCGCGACTTGCCGGCGATCTCGCTCATCGCGCGCGGCACCGCATTGCCGCCCGGGACACTGCGGACGCTGGTTCCGAAGGGCTCGATCGCGTCCCGCCTTGGGCGCGGCTGCGATCGGCGGACAAGCCGGACATGGGGAGACTCTCATGCGACGGGGCCGACGCCGAACGTTTCCACCCGGTTTCGGATCATTGCTGGATCGTGACAGCTATTCGCAGAAGGGTCGCGCTGGCAAGTCGGGTTGATCAATTGCCGTTCCGGTAGGGGGAGTCGTCAGGCATATTGCGTGACACCGGCACCAGAGGACCAGTTTTCCCGCGCCGTTTCGATCAGGTTGATGAAGATTCCCTCCGGTTACAGGCCCGGTTCGCGGCAGAAATTTTCGGTGATCTTCGCAAACAGCGCCTTCTTCTGAGTGACGCCCCGCGTATTGTTTGCGGTGATCTGGATGTAGATCAGGCCGGGCAAGCGCTCGAAGCCGAAGTAGCTTACGCTTTATGAACTCCTCCGACTCATGCTGGTGGATCACGGCGAAGAGATCGTCCTCCGGCACGTCGAACGTCTCGATTGGGGTCTGCGGCCGCTTGGGCAGTCCGATGTCGCCCTGTGCAGCGAAGTCTCGACGCCGCGCGGCATCGCGCTCGTGCGCGAGCTGGTGGCGGCGTTTCAGGGCCGCAAGATGACGCGTGACCGACAGGCCGGCCTTCAAGGCTGCTGATGCAGATAGAACCGATACTCGTCGTTGCGATTGCCGAGGATGCCCTTGGCCTGCCGCTCTTCGCAGAGCTCTGACTTTATCTTCTGCAGTTCGAGCAGTTCCCTGTAAGTGTTCTCGTCGAAGGCGATCACGCTCCGGTCGCGCGGCAGAATGTGGTCGATATGATTGGCCGCAGTCATCGGGGCGCCGACGAGGGAGCCCTGCCCGAGGCCGGTTCCGATCAGCGGCACGAGATGGAACAGGCCTGAAGCCAGCACGAGCCGGAAATGCTGGTCTGGCGCTGGCCGGTCGGTGATCAGTTTGTAGTTGGAGCGGGCGATGATCTCGCCGAACTTGCGCGACAGGGCCAACGCCGCATCATGAGCATGAGCGGACCCGTAGCTCGCCTCTCCGGCTGGGCCGAGATAGTCCTGGAAGAAGGCGATGAAGCCGTCGCCGGTGAAGGACACCAGCGAGCCGCGATGCTCGCGGATCACCGCGCCGGTCTCGGCGATGACGGAATCGAGAAAGATGGTGGTGGCCCGCGCCAGGGAGTCGTCGCGCCAAAGATAGCGCGAATCCGTCAGATCGAAAACGACGCAGCAGCCGCGCAGGGAGTGCCGGTCGACCTCGACGCCGAGCAGGCTGAGTTGCGAGATTGATTTGGCGAAGAACTCGATATCGGCCTGAGTCTTCTCGTCGAAATGATTGCCATTGAGTCCGATGTCACGAGCAGCCTTGACCAGATCATGCGTATCCTCGAACGACCGGCCGCTCTGCCCGCGAATGAGCTGGACGACGCCATTGGGGATGTCGCCATGCTGGTCGCGCCGATAATAGGGCAGGGACAACATGTGCGTCGGCCGGAACGCGGCGCTGTCGAACTTGCGGGAATAGGCGTTCTCGCCAGTGCTGACCGCGAGCGCGCGCCGGTTCGCGAAGGAGCGGTAGGCTTCCATCGTGCGCGACGACAGGATGCGGTTGCCGAGGATCGAGAGGACGTTGTTCTCGGGCGCCGAGACGATCGCCAGAACGCCGATAGGATAGTTCCGGTTGTTGCGTACAGGGACGTAGAACGTGGCCTTGTCCGCCTCGTACAGGCTCCGAAGCTCGTCGAGCGCCACCCTGATGCGCTCGATACGCTGGGATATCGCGGCATCGCTGCCGGTGCTGCGGTAAGTGTCGATGCTCTGGTTCTTGGTCTTGATGTCCAGGTTCAACTGCTCGATCTGGCTGTCCTTTTGCCTGATCGCCTGGGCGTGAAGGTCTTGCGTCGATTTGCGTCCGGTCTGATAGGCAGTAAACAGGACGCCAAGCAGGCTTACGCCGCCGCCGATCACGGCGATGATGGCAGTGTAGAGCTGGTTTGCATCCAGTCCGAACATCTCGGCCCCAAGGTCAATATCCGCCGGCGAAAAATCGGACAGCCGTGACCCAAGGTCAACTCACCCCTTCGGAAACTCCAATCCCATCTCGCGATAGCGCTCCGGATCGTCGCTCCAGTTCTCGCGCACCTTCACGAACAGGAAGAGATGCACCTTGGCCTCGGCCGCCTCAGAAATCTCGATGCGCGCCTTCTGGCCAATCGCCTTGATCGTCTGGCCGCCCTCGCCGAGCACGATCTTGCGCTGGCCCTCGCGCTCGACATAGATCGTCTGCTCGATCCTGACCGAGCCGTCGGGCCGCTGCTGCCATTGCTCGGTCTCGACCGTCGAGCGGTAGGGCAGCTCGTCATGCAGCCGCTCGAAGATTTTTTCGCGGGTGATCTCGGCGGCGAGGAAGCGTAGCGGCGCGTCCGAGATCTGGTCCTCCGGATAGAGCCATGGCCCCGGCGGCAGCCGCGTTTCCAGCCAGCTCATGATGTCCTTGCAGCCATATCCGGTCAGCGCCGCGATCATGAAGGTCGCCTCGAACTGGCCCTGCTCGTTCACCTTCGTGGTGATCTCCAGCAGCTTCTCCTTCGCCACCGTGTCGATCTTGTTGAGGATCAGGAATTTCGGCTGCTTCAGCTCGGCCAGCTTCTCCAGCAGCCGGGTGTTCTCCTCATGCGCGAAGCGCTCGACATCGATCAGCACGCCGATCAGGTCGGCGTCGGTCGCGCCGCCCCAGGCGCTCGTCACCATGGCGCGGTCGAGCCTTCGCTTGGGCGCGAAGATGCCCGGCGTATCGACGAAGATCACCTGCGCTGGGCCAGACAGCGCGATGCCGCGCACCTGCGTGCGCGTCGTCTGGACCTTGCGCGAGACGATCGAGACCTTTGCTCCGACGAGCTGGTTCAGCAGCGTCGACTTGCCGGCGTTGGGCGCGCCGATCAGCGCCACGAAGCCGCAGCGGGTGGCCGTGTGCGGCTCAGCCATGATCGTTCTCCTGTTGCTCGGCCCAGAGGCCCTCGCGGCGAAGAAACGCTTCCGCCGCAGCCTGTTCGGCGAACCGCTTGGACGGCCCCTGCGCCTCGGCGTCGGTCAGGCCGGCGATCCGCGCCGCGACCCGGAACACCGGCGCATGATCGGGCCCTGAGCGCCCGCGCTCGCTATAGGTCGGCGTCGGATAGCCCTTGCCTTGCGCCCATTCCTGCAGCGCCGTCTTGGCGTCGCGCAGCGGTCGCACGGGCTTTAGCAGCCGTTCGCCCAGCGCCCGCTCCACCAGCGCGCGGGCCGCGCCATAGCCGCCGTCGATGAAGACCGCGCCGATGATCGCCTCGCAGGCATCGGCGAGAATCGCCCTGTTCTTGCGCGCGCCGCCAAGGATCTCGCCCTCGCCGAGCCGCATGAAACTGCCGAGATCCCAGCCCAGCGCGACCTCGGCGCAGGTTTCCTTCCGCACGAGGTCGGCAAGCCGGCGCGACATGTCGCCTTCCTCGGCCAGAGGATAGCGCGCAAACAGCATGTCCGCCACGCTGAGGCCCAGCACCCGGTCGCCGAGGAATTCCAGCCGCTGATAGCTCTCCAGCCGTGGGCCGTCATGGCTCATATGGGTCAGCGCGGAGGTCAGAAGGCTCCGGTCGGCGAAGCTGTGGCCGAGCGTCGCCTCGAGCCGCGCCAAATCTTGCCGCGCGAGGTCGGGCGCCTTGCGCGCGCCGTCGCCTGCCTTGCTCACTTGATCCCGCTGAACAGGCGGTTCCAGCGCACGGTCCAGGGCCACTCCCAGATGCGCCAGGCCGAGGCGCCGTCCTCGATCGAGAAGAAGATGATCTCGGCGCGGCCGACGAAATTCTCGAACGGCACGAAGCCGACGCTGCGGTCGCGCGAATCGAGCGAGTTGTCGCGATTGTCGCCCATCATGAAGAAGTGGCCGGCCGGCACGGCGAACACGGCGGTGTTGTCGAAGGTGCCCTTGTCGCCCTCGTTCTCGATGATCTGGTGGCTGACGCCGTTGGGCAGCGTCTCGCGGTAATGCATCACCGGCCGGCTGCGGCCCCAATTGTCCTGGGCGACGTAATCGCCGATGCGCTCGCGCTTCACGGCTGTGTTGTTGATGTGCAGGATGCCGTCGATCATCTGGATGCGGTCGCCGGGCAGGCCGATGACGCGCTTGATGTAGTCGGTCGCGTTGTCGGTCGGCAGCTTGAACACCGCGATGTCGCCGCGCTTGGGCTCCGCCGCCCAGACGCGGCCTGAGAAAAGCGGCGGGCTGAACGGAACAGAATGCTTGGAATAGCCGTATGTATATTTCGAGACGAACAGATAGTCGCCGATCAGCAGGGTCGGGATCAGCGAGCCTGACGGAATGTTGAACGGCTGGAACAGCAGCGTGCGGATGACGAGCGCGATCAGCAGCGCCTGGACGACGACCTTGACCGTCTCGAGAAAGCCGCCCTCGTCTTTCGCGGGCTTGTCCTGGGCCGTCTTGTTCTTGATCTCGGCGTCGTCGGCCACGCGGGCGCTCCTGTATCGGCTTTCAACGCGCGGTCTAGCCGACTATTGCTCAACCGACAACGGCGCGCCTGCATGCGCGCGGGCGCATGGGTGTGTCATTTCATGGCGACGGGCGGCTTTGCCCATGCTCAAGGGCCCCAAATCCTTCGGTCGATCCGGCCGCCTTCGTCCTGCCCGACCGAACAATAGCCCGCAGCCCTGATGATCGCGCCCGCCTTCCTGTCCGCCGCCCGGCCCAAGATCGCCGTCGGCCTCGCTATCGCTGTCCTCGCCTTCGTGGTCGCGGTCCTGGCGCGCTTTGCGCTGGACGAGGTTCTGCCGCCGGGCTTTCCGTTTCTCACCTTCTTTCCCGCGGTCATCATCACGGCCGTGTTCTGCGGCGCCTGGGCCGGCTTGTTTTGCGCGGCGCTCTGCGGGCTCGCGGCATGGTACTGGTTCATTCCTCCGATCGGTTTCTGGCTGGATCCTCAGAGCGCGTTGGCGATGGGCTTCTATGTCTTCATCGTCGCGGTCGTCATCGTGCTGATCCATGCGATGCACCAGGCGATGCGCCGGCTCGAAGACGAGAGGGCTCATTCGGCGGGGCTCGCCGAGCAGCAGCGCACGATGTTCGAGGAACTGCAGCACCGTGTCGCCAACAACATGGCGTTCGTCGCGAGCCTGCTCAACATGTCGCGTCGTCGCATCGCGCAGGACCCCGCCGCCGCGCCCGCCATCATCGACGAGGCCCGCGCCCGCATCGACACCATGGCCCGCATTCACCGCCGGCTGCACGACCCCAACAGCGTCGATGTCGCGGTCGGGGTCTATCTGGACGCCCTGTGCAGGGATGTCCTGTCCGCCACCGGCGCGAATGGCGTCGCCTGCCAGGTCGAGGCACCGGATATGACTCTCGACATCCGCACGCTCACCGCGCTTTCGCTCTTCGTCACGGAGGTCATGACCAATTCGGTCAAGCACGCCTTTCCAGACGGCCGCGGCGGACAGATCGCGGTTCGGCTGATGCGTCCCGACGACACGACGCTCGAACTGACGATCGCGGACGACGGCGTCGGCCTCGACTCCGACGGCGTCGCAAGGCCTGGCCATGGCCTGGGTTTGCGGATCATCAAGGCGCTCGCCGCGCAATTGCGCGGGCAGTACAGCGTCGAGAGCGTCGGCGGCACGTCGACGCGGCTGGTCTTCCCGGGTTGAGGGCGGACGGCCAGGCTCAAGCGCCAGGAAGCGCCCGCGCCTCGATCACCACGAAGGCCTGCGCCATCGGCGGCTCGTCGGTCATGGTGACGTGGACGATCGCCTCGTAACCCTCCGGCGTCATCGCCCTGAGGCGCAAGGCCGCCCCGCCCGTAAGCCTGAGCGTCGGCCGTCCGCCCGGCAGGTTGACCACCTCCATGTCGCGCCAGAACACGCCGGCGCGAAGCCCGGTGCCGAGCGCCTTGGAGCAGGCCTCCTTGGCGGCGAAGCGGCGCGCATAGGATTCCGCCCGCGTCGCGCGCCGGTCGGATTTCGCCCGTTCGCCAGCCGTGAAGACGCGCTCCGTGAAACGCTCGCCGAAGCGCGCCAGCGATTTCTCGATGCGGCGGATGTCGCAGAGGTCCGAGCCGATGCCGAGGATCATGGCGCCGGTTTTACGCAGCCGCGCGCCCCGCGTCCATCGACGCGCGCATCGTCGCGATCGCGGCCTCGAACCCGACGAAGATCGCCTCGCCGACCAGAAAATGCCCGATGTTGAACTCGACGAACTCGGGCACCGCCGCGAGCGCGCGGGCGGTGTCGTAGTCGAGCCCGTGGCCGGCATGGACCTCGATCCCCAGCGAGGCCGCGTAGGCGGCGCCGCGCGCCAGCCTCGCGAATTCCGCTTGCGCCTTGTCATCATGGCCGTCGGCGACGGCATGGCACCACGTGCCAGTGTGCAATTCGACGACCGGCGCGCCCAGCCTGGCCGCCATTGCGATCGGCGCCTCGTCGGCCTCGATGAACAGAGAGACGCGGCATCCCGCCGCCTTCAGCAGCGCGATCTGGGGCGTCAGAGCCGCCTCCTGGCCGACCACGTCGAGCCCGCCCTCGGTCGTGCGTTCCTCGCGCTTCTCGGGCACGAGGCAGGCCGCATGGGGCCGCAACCGCTGCGCCAGCGCGATCATCTCGTCGGTGGCGGCCATCTCGAAATTGAGCGGCTTCGTCAGTTCGGCCGCGAGCCGCTCCATATCGGCGTCGCGGATATGGCGGCGGTCCTCGCGCAGATGCGCGGTGATGCCATCGGCGCCTGCCGCGAGCGCCAGATGGGCCGCGCGCACCGGGTCGGGCAGGGCGCCGCCGCGGGCGTTCCGCACCGTCGCGACATGGTCGATATTCACACCCAGCCGCAGCCGATCCATCGCCGTCCACTCCCTGCCTGAAGGTCGTGCATAGACCCGGGAACCGGCTTGCTCAAGGCAAGGTGTTTGATGGTCTTCGCCACGTCCGGTGATGGTTTGGACGATGGTGGCGGCGCTTTCTTCGCGATTTGGTAACCGCGCCTGCAGGGAGCGCTCGCGGATGCGGCCGGCGGAAGGCAATCCTTAAAGTCCGTCTCCTAGCGTCGATGGCGGCGAGATGACGAAGGCGGACGAGAATCGTGCAGCTTGCAGTGAAATCCGAAAGTTTCGAGCATGACCTCGCGCCCGACCGCCGCGACGCCAGCCAGATGGCCGAGCGCGCGCTGGGCCGCGTGATCTCCTGCGACGGTTCGCGCGCCACGATCGCCAGCGCCGTGTCCGGCGCGAGCCGGCTCGGCCCTGATTCCTGGACGATCGGCAGGATGATTTCGATCAATCTCGGCCATGCCCGGCTCGTCGGCCTCGTCTACCGGATACAGGCCGTGAAGAGCGACTGGCAGGAGCATGGCGACAACGCGATCCATGTCGATGTCGAATTGCTCGGAGAGGTCGTCGAGCAGGATGGGCGGCCGCATTTCCAGAGCGGAATCTCGACCTATCCGCCGATCGGCACGATCGCGCATCGCATCCGCTCGGGCGATCTCGCCCTCGTCCACGATCTTGGCCAGCGCGACGGGATCGCGATCGGGGCGCTGTCCCAGGATTCCGCGATCCCCGCCAGCGTCTGCATAGCGGATATGCTGGCGCGCCATTTCGCCATTCTGGGAACCACCGGCGTCGGCAAGTCGAGCGCGGTCGCGCTGCTTTTGCGCCGCGCCATCTCGGTGAAGCCGAAGCTGCGGGTCCTGATTCTCGATCCGCACAACGAGTATTCCCACGCTTTCCCGGACAAGTCGGTGACGATCGAGGCCGACAGCCTCGATCTGCCGTTCTGGATGTTTCGGCTCGACGAATTCGCCGATGTCGTCTTCCGCGGGCGTCCGCCGATGGACGAGGAAGCGGACATCCTGCGCGAGGTCGTGGCGGCCGCGCGCGGGCGCTACCGCGTCGTCGCCAACCACGACATCGCGCGCGATCTCGGCGCCTCGCTGCTCAAGCGCCCGCTCGACGCCAGCGCGCCGCGCCCGACCGGCGATCCGGTCGCGGGCTCCGCGGACGCGCCGACGCCCTACCGCATGAAGGATGCGCTGGCGGTCATCGACGAACTGGTCGGCCTGCACGAGATCCGATATTCGCGCAGTGCGCTGCGTTCGCTCAGGGTCCGGCTCGAAAGTCTCTATGGCGATCCGCGCTATCACTTCATGTTCGCGCGCGCGAACATGATCGAGACGATGGCGCCGGTCGTCGGCCAGATTTTCCGCCTGCCGCAACATGGCCGGCCGATCAGCGTCTTCCAGCTCGCGGGCCTGCCGTCGGAGGTCGTCAACGCGGTCGCCTCGGTGCTCTCGCGCATCGCGTTCGACCTCGCAATGTCGAGCCAGGGCGGCTACGAAATCCTGGTCCTGTGCGAGGAGGCGCACCGCTACGTCCCCTCGGACCCCGCGCTCGGCTTTGCGCCGACGCGTCAGGCGATCGCCCGGATCGCCAAGGAAGGCCGGAAATACGGCTGCTATCTCGGCGTTGTGACGCAGCGCCCGGGCGAGCTCGATTCGACCATCCTGTCGCAATGCTCGACCATCTTCGCGATGCGGCTGGCCAATGAGCGCGACCAGCAGATCATCCGCTCCGCCATCGCCGACGCGTCGGCGAGCACTCTGGCTTTCCTGTCCTCGATCGGCAATCGCGAGGCGATCGCCTTCGGCGAGGGCGTGGCGACGACGATGCGGATGCGTTTCGCCCAGTTGCAGCCGCACGAACTGCCGGCGATGGCGGGCGGGCATGTCGGCGCCCAGGGCAGGAGCGAGCCGCTGCTGGAGGAGATGATCCGGCGCATGCGCGGGACGGGCTGAGCTTCGCCTTCGAGATCGGAGACATCCCCGGCGATCGGAGAAATCTTGCATCCTTGGCGCTTTGGCTGTATGGCCCGCACCAACTCATTCTCCCTGCATCGCCGAGACTGGAAGGAGCCGCGCCATGGCTCGCGTCACCGTTGAAGACTGCATCGACAAGATCGACAACCGCTTCGAGCTCGTCCTGCTCGCGAGCCATCGCGCCCGCATGATCCAGTCGGGCTCGCCGATCCTGGTCAATCGCGACAACGACAAGAATCCGGTCGTCGCGCTGCGCGAGATCGCCGACGAGAAGCTGAAGCCCGAGGATCTGAAGGAAGACCTGATCCACTCGCTGCAGAAGCATGTCGAGGTCGACGAGCCGGAACAGGAAACCGTTCCGCTGCTGGCGGCGCCCAATGCCTCCACGCCCGATTCCGAGGTTCAGTTCGACCGCATGAGCGAGGATGACCTGCTGCGCGGCCTCGACGGGCTCGTGCCGCCGACCGAGAGCGCCGACGACGAGGACTGATCCGTCCGGGGCCGCGCGCTCCACGACTGAATCGGTTTCTTCACCGCATTTGCTAAAGCCCGGCCCCGCCGGGCTTTTTCATGCCCGCCATCCGGCAATTCGCCTTGCCGCCTTCGCGGGCCGCGCCGATATTGAATGGTGGAAGGAAAACCAGCGTGGAATCGGTCAGGCAGGTGAGGCCCGCATGGGCATGATGCGGCAATACGAGCTCGTGGATCGGGTCAGGAGCTACAACCCAAACACCGACGAAGACCTGCTCAACCGGGCCTATGTCTACGCCATGCGCGCGCATGGCACGCAGAAGCGCGCCTCCGGCGACCCCTTCTTCGCCCACCCGCTCGAAGTCGCGGCGCTGCTGACCGATCTGAAGCTCGACGACGCCACCATCGTCGCGGCCGTGCTGCACGATACGGTCGAGGATACCGAGGCGACGCTGGAAGAGATCGAGGGCATGTTCGGCCCCGACATCCGTCGGCTGGTGGACGGGCTGACCAAGATCAAGAAGCTCGACCTCGTCTCGAAGAAGGCGGCCCAGGGCGAGAATTTCCGCAAGCTGCTGCTCGCCATCGTGGACGATGTCCGCGTGCTTTTGGTCAAGCTCGCCGACCGGCTCCACAACATGCGGACCCTGCATTACATGGCGCCCGAGAAGCGCCTTCGCATCGCCGAGGAGACAGCCGAAATCTACGCCCCGCTCGCCGGCCGCATGGGCATGCAGGAGTTGCGCGAGGAGCTGGAGGAGCTGGCCTTCCGCCACATCAAGCCGGAGGCCCACGCCACGGTGACGAAGCGGCTGGAGGAGGTGACCGAGCGCGAGGGCAGGGTCATCGGCGAGATCGAGCGCGACCTGAAGGAGAAGCTCGCCGCCCGCGGCATTCATGCCGAGGTCTCGGGGCGGCGCAAGCGGCCCTATTCGATCTGGAAGAAGATGGAGCGGAAATCGGTCTCCTTCGAGCAGCTCTCCGACATCTTCGGCTTCCGCGTGCTCGTCGACGAGCCGGAGGATTGCTACCGCGTGCTCGGCATCGTCCACATGACCTGGCCGATGGTGCCGGGCCGCTACAAGGACTACATCTCGACGCCCAAGCAGAACGATTACCGCTCGATCCACACCACCGTCGTCGGGCCCGGCCAAAGCCGCGTCGAGCTGCAGATCCGCACCGACACGATGGACCGCATCGCCGAATACGGTATCGCGGCGCACGCCCATTACAAGGACGGCCGCACCACCGAACTGGCGCAATACGCCGATGAGAGCCGGGCCTATCAATGGCTCAGGCGCACCGTCGATCTGCTGGCCGAGGGCGATAGCCCGGAAGAGTTTCTGGAGCACACCAAGCTCGAGCTCTTCCACGACCAGGTCTTCTGCTTCACGCCCAAGGGCCGGCTCATCGCCCTGCCGCGCGGGGCGACGCCGATCGATTTCGCCTATGCGATCCACACCAATGTCGGCAACAGCGCCGTCGGCGCGAAGATCAACGGCCGCATCGCCCCGCTCCTGACCGAGCTTCAGAACGGCGACGAGGTCGAGATCACCCGCGCCGAGGGCCAGGCTCCGCCGGCCGCGTGGGAATCGCTCGTGGTCACCGGCAAGGCCCGCGCCGCGATCCGCCGCGCCACGCGAACAGCCGTGCGCCGCCAATATGCCGGGCTCGGCCGCCAGATTCTCGAACGCGCCTTCAGCCGCGCCGAGCGCGTCTTTTCCGACGACAAGCTCAAGGCCGCGCTGAAGCGGCTCGCGCGGACTGCCGTCGACGACGTGCTCGCCGCCGTCGGGCGCGGCGAGATGTATTCCGGCGACGTCGTCAAGGCGGTCTATCCCGATCTGGAGCCCGAGAAGCGCGGCCCGCCGGAGCCGAAGGCCGGCGCCGGAACCGGAAACGGCAAGGGCTGGTTCGAACTGCGCCGCGGCGACAATCTCAAATTCAAGCTGCCGGGCGAAACGCCGGACGCCGACGCCATCCCGATCCGGGGATTGGGCGGCGACCTGCCGGTGCGGTTCGCGCCGGAGGGGGGGGCGGTGCCGGGAGACCGCATCGTCGGCATCCTGACGCCGGGAGAGGGCGTGACGATCTATCCGATCCAGTCCACCGCGCTCGCCGCCTTCGACAACGAGCCCGATCGCTGGCTCGACGTGCGCTGGGATCTCGACGACAAGGCCCCGCAGCGTTTCCCCGCCCGCATCATGCTGAAATCGATCAACGAGCCCGGCTCCCTCGCCCAGATCACCACGACGATCGCCGAGCATGACGGCAATATCGATGCGGTCACGATGGATCGTCCCAACCAGGACTTCACCGACGTTACGATCGACCTCACGGTCTGGGACCTGAAGCATCTCAGCGCCATCGTCAGCGAGCTGCGCCAGAAGCGCGTGATCAGCCGCGTGGAGCGTGTGGTCGGATAGAACCGCCATGGAATGGACCGACCACGGCACGATCATCGGCGCTCGCCAGCACGGCGAAAGCTCGCTGATCCTCGAGGTGATGACGGCCAACCACGGCCGCCATCTCGGCCTCGTGCGCGGCGGGCGCTCGGCGCGCAGGCAGGCGGCGCTCCAGCCGGGCAACGCGGTCTCCGTTACCTGGCGCGCGCGCATCGACGAGCATCTCGGCGAGTATCGCGTCGAACTCCTGACCTCGCATGCGGCCCGGCTGATCGAGGCCCCGGTCGCGCTCTACGGTCTCGCGACGGTGTCGGCGCTGCTGCGTCTGCTCCCCGAGCGCGATCCGCATCCCGGCCTGCACGAGGCGCTGGTCGTGCTGGTCGAACATCTGCACGAGCCGGGGCTTGCGCCGGCGCTGGTGGTGCGCTTCGAGGTCGCGATGCTGGCCGAACTGGGTTTCGGCCTCGACCTGACGCGCTGCGCCGTCACCGGGAGCATGGACGATCTCAGCCATGTCTCGCCGAAATCCGGCAAGGCGGTCAGCCGCGCGGCCGCCGTTCCTTATCTCGACCGCCTGCTGGCGCTGCCGGCCTTCCTGTCGGAAGGGCAGGGCGGGCGCATGCCGTCGGTCGCCGACGTCGCGGCGGGCTTTGCGCTCACCGGCCATTTCCTGCGCCGGCATCTGTGGGAGCCACGCGGATTGCAGGAGCCGGCGGAACGGGCGCGGCTGGTCGAACTGGCGGCGAAAATCCACTGATTTCTTGGAGTTTCGGGTGGCTCCCGCTTGGCTGTGCTTGCGCCGGGCCGGCATGGTCGTGCCAAGTGATTCGGACACGACACCCTCAGTTCTCATCCTGAGGAGAAGCCGCAGGCTTCGTATCGAAAGATGCTCCAGTGCACGCTGGACGATCCTTCGAGACGCCGCTTCGCGGCTCCTCAGGATGAGGATTGAGGGCATGTCGATATAGGGACTGAACCATGGGCAAGCCCGTCGAGCCGCCGCCGGAGGATGAATCCGAGCGCATCGATCTGAAGACCGCGCTGGAGGAGCGCTATCTCGCCTATGCGCTCTCAACCATCATGCATCGCGCTTTGCCGGACGCGCGCGATGGGCTGAAGCCGGTCCATCGCCGCATCCTGCACGCGATGCGGCTGCTCAGGCTCGACCCCGGCCAGGTCCACAAGAAATGCGCCCGCATCGTCGGCGACGTCATCGGCAAGTTCCACCCGCATGGCGACCAGTCGGTCTACGACGCGCTGGTGCGCCTCGCGCAGGATTTCGCCCAGCGCTATCCGCTCGTCGACGGGCAGGGCAATTTCGGCAATATCGACGGCGATAACGCGGCCGCCTACCGCTACACCGAAGCGCGCATGACCGAGGTCGCGCGCCTCCTGCTCGACGGCATCGAGGAGGACGCGGTCGATTTCCGCGAAACCTACAACGGCGAGGACGAGGAGCCGCTGGTGCTCCCGGCCGCCTTCCCGAACCTGCTGGCGAACGGCTCGCAGGGCATCGCGGTCGGCATGGCGACCTCGATCCCGCCCCATAACGCCGCCGAACTCTGCGACGCGGCGCTCTACCTGATCCAGCACCCCGACGCGACCTCCGAACAGTTGATGACCTTCGTGCCCGGTCCCGATTTCCCGACCGGCGGCGTCATCGTCGAATCGCGCGCCTCGATGCTCGAGACCTACCGAACCGGGCGCGGCGCCTTCCGCACCCGCGCCCGCTGGTCGGTCGAGGATCAGGGCCGGGGAACCTGGCTCGCGGTCGTCACGGAAGTGCCCTACATGGTCCAGAAGGGCCGGCTCATCGAGAAGCTGGCCGAGCTCTTCAACGACAAGAAGCTGCCGCTGGTCGCCGACATCCGCGACGAATCGGCCGAGGACATCCGCGTCGTCATCGAGCCGCGCGCCCGCACCGTCGACGCCAATCTGATGATGGAGCAGCTTTTCCGGCTGACCGAGCTGGAAGCCCGCATCTCGATGAACATGAACGTGCTGACCGGCGGGCTGGTGCCGCGCGTGCTCGGCCTCAACGAGGCGCTGCGCGCCTGGCTCGACCACCGCCGCGAGGTGCTGCTGCGCCGCTCCCGTTTCCGGCTCGGACAGATCGAGAAGCGGCTCGAAATCCTGCGCGGCCTGCTGATCGTCTATCTCGACCTCGACCGGGTGATCAAGATCATCCGCGAGGAGGACGAGCCCAAGATCGAGCTGATGCGCTATTTCGAGCTGTCGGAGGTGCAGGCCAACGCCATCCTCGACACCCGCCTGCGCGCGCTTCGCAAGCTGGAGGAGATGGCCCTCAAGACCGAACTCGACGAACTGACCGTCGAGAAAGGCCAGATCGAGACGCTGCTCGGCTCCGACGCGACGCAGTGGAAGCTGATCGCCCACGACATCCGCGCCGTGAAGAAGCTGTTCGGCCCCGAGACCGCGATCGGCAGGCGCCGCACCTCCTTCGCCGACATGCCCGACACCGCCGACATCGATCTGACCCAGGCCATGGTCGAGCGCGAGCCGGTGACGGTGGTGATCACGAAGAAGGGCTGGATCCGGGCTTTGAAGGGCCATGTCCAGGATCTCTCGACCCTGGCCTTCAAGGGCGATGACGGGCTGAAGCTCGCCTTCTTCACCGAGACGACGGCAAAAATCCTGGTGCTGGCCTCGAACGGCAAGGTCTTCACGCTCGATGCCGCCAAGCTGCCGGGCGGGCGCGGCTTCGGCGATCCGATCCGCCTCATGATCGAGCTTGAGGAGCATGCCGGCATCGTCTCGGCCTTCCCCTACCGGCCCGGCCTGAAGCTGCTGATGGTGACGACGGACGGGCGCGGTTTCGTCGCGCCCACCGACGACATCGTCGCCAATACGCGCAAAGGCCGGCAGGTGCTCAATGTCGAGATGCCGGTCGAGGCGCTGCTGGCCGTGCCCGCCGAGGGCGACCATGTCGCGGTCATCGGCGAGAACCGCAAGCTCGTCTGCTACCCGCTCTCGGAGGTTCAGGAGATGGCGCGCGGCAAGGGCGTGCGTCTGCAGCGCTACAAGGATGGCGGCCTCTCAGACGCGAAGGTCTTCACGCTCGCGGACGGCCTGACCTGGCGCGACAGCTCGGGCCGGACCTGGACGGTGGCGCAGTCCGAACTGACGGAATGGGTCGGCCACAGGGGCGAGGCGGGAAGGCTGCCGCCCAAGGGATTTCCGAAGAACAACAGGTTCGGGGGGTAGGGGCCTTTCCTTCCCCCCTTGCGTGGGAAGGTGGCTCGGCGAAGCCGAGACGGGTGAGGGGTCGCTTCGCGCTGTCCCCCAAATTAAACGGAACGCTGATCGACAAGCGCACTGCGACCCCTCATTCGCCCCTGCCGGGGCACCTTCTCCCGCAAGGGGAGAGGGGGAAGAGGCGTCCACGCCTCGGTTAAAGTCGATCCTGATCAGTGTGTTGCCGGAGTTCGCTGAATCAGCCGCGCAAGCACCTGAATCAAACTCTCACCGGATCGGCGCGCCGACGACGCCCACTTCCAGACCCAGCGTCAGCTTGTCCGTGACCGCCCATTCGACGCCCGCCCGCGCCTCCGGCCTGACCGCGAGTTCGCTGCGCGAGAACGGCCCGGAGAACGAATTCGCGCCGAAGCGCAGGCTCTCGTTGACGGCGCTCGCCCCGACCTTGGTGTAGAGCAGCACGTCTGGCGTCACGAGAACGCCGGTCTTGATCTGGAAGGCTCCGGCGAAGTCGCGGCTGTAAGCGACGCTGTTGAAGCCCGGCGTGTTGTAGCCACCGATCGCCGGCATGTAATCGACCGCGCCGACGACGCCGTAGATGAAATTGCCCTCGCGCCACATCTTGCCGGCTTCCAGCCCGATCGTCGGACCGGCGCGGGTGCCGCTGTGCTTCGACGTGCTGACCTGGAAGCCCGTCGAGATGCGGGCATAGGAGCCGTCCCACTTTACGCCGCCAGGCGCGAGCGTCGGCTCCGACCAGGCGAAGGAGGGGACGGTGGCGAAGCCCGTCATCGGCAGGAAGGCTTGCGCCTGCGCCATCGTGCCGCCGGGAAGCAGAGCGCAGAGCGCGCCGCAGAAAACCGAAACTCTCACGTCGAACCTGTCCTCGCCGCGTCGCCGCCTTACAGGTTAGCAGAAGGTCGCGCGATTGTCGCGGATTTGTGGCGCTGGAACGCCAGCCGTGCCGTCCGCTTCAGCTGATTCTGGTCTTGAGCTTGAGGAAGCGCATGGTCCGCTCGGCGGTCGCCGCGTCGAGGCGCTTGTAGCCTGACAGCGCGTCGTCGAGATCGCGCGACGAGAAATAGAGGCGTCGGCCACGCAACTCCAGCACCGCGCGGAAGGCGTCCGCTCCAAGATTCAGCGAGCGGCATGCGACCGCGACGCCGCTCACATCGCGCTGCATCAGCACGCGCAGGGCCTGCTCGGTGCTGATGCCGCCGGCCTGGCCGAACACTTCGGCGAGATGATAGGCGCGGTCCTCCTCGGCGAGCATGGTCACGACATCATCGAGCGCGCGCCGCCCGGCAGCGAGGTCGACGACCAGTTGCCGCACCTCGAAGCGCTGCTTGCGCGCTTCCCGCGCCAGCGATCGGGCCGCATGGGTCCCGGCCGCGGCGCCGCTGCCGCTCAACTGCTCGACGATTTGGAGCACGCGTTGCGCCCGCTTCGGCGTCAGGTCCGAGCGCCGCGAGAGCGCGCCGGCAATGCCGGGATCGTCGCCGCCGCACTGCAGCAGCCGGTCGAAACCACCTTTCGAGAAGGCCGCCCCTTCATTGGCGCTGACCGTCTGCAGGACATCGCGGTCGCCGCGCTGGACCAGGATGTCGGTCAGCGCTTCCGGGAGTTGCACACGCTCGGCGATGGCGACGAGATGAGCTTGCGACTGGCTCACCGCGATCGCGGCGAGGTCGGCGTCGGTGAGCACGGGCGAGAGCTTCAGCACGAGGCGGGCCACATCGGCATCGCTGTCGCCTGCCAGCGTCACGGCGACTTCGCGTGGCAGGCTCGGCACGGCCGCGACCTGGTCGGCATAGCCCTTGCGGTCGGCGTTTGCGAGGTTCGATAGCGAATGCACCGCGATCTCGCCGTAATGGGCCTTGGCGAGGTCGCTGGGCTCCTCATCGAGGAGGAACAGATCGGTCACGGCGTTGAGCAACTGCCGTCGCGAGTCCGACGACATGTCGGCCGGCATCCGTGTCAGACTGCTTAGCATGAAGCCCCCGGCGATCGCTTGGCGCGATCACCCTGCGACAGGGCGCTTGATTTACTCTTAAGCGGTTTCTCGAATCCGCACGTTTCGGAGCGAATACCATCCTCGCGTCGATAGCGCGAGATTACAACTTAATGTTGTATTTGCACATTATGCACGTCAGGACTGTTCACCCCGCCGGCAGGCAGGCCGGCCCGAGCGGCTCGAAGCTCTTGTAAGTCAGGATGAACTCCTGATGGCCAAGCTCCTCGGATTTCGTCCGCGCTCCCTGCGCCAGCGAGACGACAAGGTCGCGTATTTCGCTCCCGACCTCGTCGAGTCCGGCGCGGCCTTCCAGGATGCGCCCGGCGTCGACGTCCATATCGTCGGCCATGCGGCGATAGGTTTCCGGATTGGCGCAGATCTTCACCACCGGCGAGATCGCCGAGCCGACGACGGAGCCGCGCCCCGTGACGAACAGCACGCAATGCGCCCCGCAGGCGATCAGCTCCGCGATCTCGGCATTGTCGTTGATGTTGGGAAAGCCGAAGCGCACCTCGCCATCGGGCACGACGTCGAGCAGGTAGAGCCCGCCACGCGGCGGCGCGTCGCCCGGCTTGAGTAGGCCCGAGATCGGCGAGGCCCCTGATTTGGCGTAGGCCCCCATCGACTTCTCCTCGATGGTGGAGAGGCCGCCCTCGGCATTGCCGGCGGCAAAGGAGCCATAGCCCAGCGTTGCGTAGTAGCGAGCGGCCTTGGCGACCGACTGTTCCAGCACCACGCCGAGTTCGGCCGTGATCGCGCGCGCCGCCATGATGTGCTCGCAGCCGATCAGTTCGCCGGTTTCCTCGAAGATGCAGGCGGCCCCTTCCGCGATGAGCTGGTCGAAGGCGCGTCCGGCGGCCGGATTGCCGGTGATGCCCGAGGTGCCGTCCGAGCCGCCGCAGACCGTGCCGACGATCAGTTCGGAGACCGCCATCGGGACGGTCTCCTGCTGGTCGAGAGCATCGCGCTGCGCCGCGATCCAGGAGCGGCCGTCCGCGATCGAGGCGCGCGTGCCGCCCGTGCCCTGGATGATGATCGTCTTCACCGGGCGTCCCGAAGCCGCGACCACGCGCTCCAGCGCGTATTTGTTGAAGCTCTCGCAGCCGAGCGACACAAGCAGCACCGCCCCGACATTGGGATGGGTGCAGAGGCGCTCCATCATCTTTTCGGCGTAGCCATTGGGATAGCAGCCGGGAAAGCCGATGACATGGACGTCGTTCTCGCGCCAGGGCAGGGCGATTTCGCGGGCGACGTGATGGGCGCATTCGACGAGATAGGCGACCGCCACGACATTGCGGATGCCCTTGCGCCCGTCGGAGCGGAGATAGCCGCGAAGATTGGTCATGGCGCTGCTCCCTGACGCTCATCCTCCAGATGATAGGTCGGCGTGTAGTCGCTCTTCATGTTGTGGACATGGACATGGCAGCCCGCCGCGATCGCGAGCGTCGCAACCCCGATCGGCGCGCCGTATTTCAGAACCTTTTCGCCAGCGGCGATGGCGCGGCGCGCGATCTTGTGGGCGAGCGCGATGTCGTGGTCGATGACGGCCGCGCCCGCGCCGGTCTCGACGGCTTCGCCGGCCTTCAGCCTTGTCCGCGCGACGAGGACATTGTCGCGCGGGTCGAGCAGGATCAGGCGCGGATCGTGCGACATCAGAACTTGCCGTATTGGAGATAGGCCTCCTTGGGGTCCATCCCCGAGAGGATCGCGCTGCGGACCTTGTTCTCGGTTCCGATCGCGGCTTCGGCCTTCTCCAGCACCTCCTCGATCACTTCGACGGGGATGCGGACGACGCCGTCGCGGTCGCCGAGGATGTAGTCGCCGGGCCTGATCCAGACCTCGCCGATCTTGACCGGCTCGTCGACCGCCTTCGGCAGCCAGACGCCGACGATGTCGCGCGGCGTATAGGCCTTGAAGAAGGCCTGAAATCCCATCTCGATCATGAATTCGGTGTCGCGCGAAAGTCCGTCGATGACGCAGCCGCGCACGCCCTTGTTCTTCAGCGTCTCGGCCGAGAGCTCGCCCATCAGCGCGACCTCCTCGGTATTGGGCTGGCAGACCCAGACATGGCCGGGCTTGGCCGCCGACAACAGGCCGGTCCAGCCCAGCAGCGTCTCATGCGCGTCGAACTCGCCGGTCTTGCCCTCGACCGTGAAGGCCGGTCCCGCGAGTTTCTCGGCCGGCAGGAGCGGGCGCAACTCCGGCGGCAGCGTGAACTCCGAGAGCCCCATGGCCCGCATCACGTCGTGGATGATGCCGGTGTAGCAGCGCGACAGGCGCTGGGTCAGGTCGTCGCTCATGGATCCTCCCGTGCAGGCTTGTCTCGCCTGTCAAAGGGGCAGAGTGGGCGTAAAGTCCCGAAAGGGGCAAGTGCGTCCGGCGCGCAGCGAGGATGCGTTTCAATCGGTTTAGACGTTTCAGCCGACGCGTTCCCAGCCCAGTGGGCTCAGACGCTCCTGCGGCAGGAAGCGCGCCTTGTAGGCCATTTTGGGCGACCCTTCGACCCAGTAGCCGAGATAGACGTAAGGCAGGCCGAGCCGGCGGGCGCGCTCGATATGATCCAGCACCATGAACGTGCCGAGCGAACGCGCCTCCAGCGCGGGGTCGAACACCGAATAGACCATGGAGAGCCCGTCGCTCAACGTGTCGGTCAGCGCCATGGCGAAAAGGTCGCCCTGGCCCCGACCGGTGAAGCCGGAATCGGGGCCGCGCCGGCGATACTCGATCAGCGACGTCTCGACATGGCTGTCCTCGATCATCATGGCGAAGTCGAGCGCCGACATCGTCGCCATGCCGCCCTCGGGATGACGCTCGTCGAGATAGCCGCGAAACAGCGAGTAATGCTCCGAGCGCGGCTGCGGCGGCAGCACCTCTCCGATCAGGTCGCTGTTGTGGGAGAGCACCTTCCGGAAACTGCGCGAGGGCGCGAAATCGGCGACGCGGACGCGCACGGAGACGCAAGCCCGGCAGGTCTCGCAGGCCGGCCGGTAGGCGATGCTCTGCGAGCGCCGGAAGCCGCCCTGGCTCAGCACGTCGTTCAGGTCGCGCGCCCGCGCGCCCACGAGATGGGTGAAGACCTTGCGCTCCTCGCGCCCCGGCAGATAGGGGCACGCGGTCGGCGACGTCAGGTAGAATTGCGGGGCGTCCCGCAATGGCTTCGTCACGTTCGGCTCGCTCCGGACCCGCTTCGCTCGGCAGTGTAGCAGCGGCGATGACGGCGGCAATAAGCCGCCGCCAGAACTCAGCTCCGCACAACCACGAGCCCGGTCAGGATGTCGTGGCCCAGCCGCTTGTCGGCGCGCGCGAAGCCGATCAGGACGTCGAGCACCCACAGCGCCACCGTGCCGGCCGCGACATAAAACAGCAGCGCGTGCACGGCCGCCGCCAGCGCGTCGGGCCGCCCGCCATTGACGGTCTCGACGCGCAAGCCCGCCATCCGCATGCCCCAGGTCGCCTGCCTGCGCCCGCCGATCGTGATCGCGGCATAGACGAAGGCGGTGGCGGCGACAGCCGGGAAGAGCAGCCAGCCGAGGCCGAGCGTCAGCACGCCGAGCACGCTGATCGCGATGACCAGCAGCCAGCTCAGGACGAATACGACGACGATGTCGCCGATCCAGGCGAAGATGCGCGAGCCGAACACGCCGCTGACATCCTGCAAGGGGCGCTGCTCGATCGGCGTGATCGGGGAGGCGCCATAACGGCTGTCGCTCATCTTGGGTCGTGATCCTTCGCGGTGACGGGCGAAATTGCCCGGACGATATAATGTTTGATCGGCGGCCCGGTTCCGCAAGACTGCGCCATAAAAACAGGAGCGCCCCGCAAAAAGCGGCTTCGTCAGCCGGACGCCTCGCCGCGCGGAAAAATGCGGCGCGGCGCATAGCCGTTCTCGCGCAGGGCGTGCTCGATCATGCGGCTGTGGTCGTCGCCGCGCGTCTCGATGGTGACGTCGAGGCTCACGCCCTTGGCCGGCACGTCGAGGAAGAGCCGGCCATGGCTGACCTCGAGGATGTTCGCCCCTTCCGCGCCGAGCAGGCTCGCGACCTTGCCGAGCAGGCCCGGCCGGTCGCTGGTGGTCAGGCGGAAGGCGACGATGCGGTGCTCGCGCTCCAGCTCGCGCACCATGATCGCGGCCAGCAGGCGCGTGTCGATATTGCCGCCGCAGAGCACGAGTCCGACCTTGCGGCCGGCATAGCGCCCGGGCTCCTTGAGCATGGCCGCCAGCCCCGCCGCGCCTGCGCCCTCGGCCAAAGTGTGCTGCAGGCAGGCATAGGCGTTGACGGCGCGTTCGATCAGATCCTCGCCGACCAGCACGATGTCGGCGACGAGGCTCGAGACGATCGGCAGTGTCTGCGCGCCGACGGTCTTGACCGCGATGCCCTCCGCCAGCGTCGCGCCGCCGATGGCGAGGTCTTCGGCGTTCACGGCGTTGTAGAATGAGGGGTAGAGCGCGGCCTCCACGCCGATCAGCTCGATCTCGGGTTTCAGCGCCTTGGCCGCGACCGCGTTTCCGGCCATCAGCCCGCCGCCGCCGAGCGGAATGATCAGCATGTCGAGATCGGGCTCGTCGTCGAGCATCTCGCAGGCGACCGTGCCCTGGCCGGCCATGATCGCCGGGTCGTCATAGGGGTGGACGAGGACGAGACCTTCCTCGCCAGCGAGTTCGCGCGCCTTCTGCGCCGATTCGTAGAGCGTCTCGCCATGCAGCACGACGCGCGCGCCATGGCCGCGCGTATTCTCGACCTTCACCAGCGGCGTCGTCTCGGGCATCACGATGGTCGCCGGGATGCCGAAGCGCCGCGCGTGATAGGCCACCGCCTGGGCATGGTTGCCGGCCGACATGGCGATGACGCCGCGCGCCTTCTCGTCGTCGTCCAGCGTCAGCAGCCTGTTGACCGCGCCTCTTTCCTTGAACGACGCCGTCGCCTGCATGTTCTCGTGCTTGACCAGCACGGTCGCGCCGGTGAGTTCCGACAGGCGCGGGGCCGGCATCAGCGGCGTACGCAGAACATGGCCCTCGATGCGGGCGGAGGCGGCCTCGACATCGGCGAAGCTGATCGCGAAAGGCTCCTTCATCGACCCCATCCCTTCGCCATCGTCCTCTCAGACCTGTCGCGGCGTCAGCGCGCTGTCGCCGAAGAAGCCGCCGGGTCGCAGAACCAGCACCACCGCCAGCAAGCCATACACGGCGATGTCGCGCTGTTCGAGCGGCATGGTCGACGACCAGACCACTTCGAACAGCGCGATGCAAAGCCCGCCCAGCGCCGCCCCCGAAACCGAGCCGATGCCGCCCAGCACGGCGGCGACGAGCGCCTTCAGGCCCAGCGAAAAGCCGCCGGCGAACCCCATGCCGCCATAGATCGCGGTGACGATGACGCCCGCCACGCCGCAGGCGGCGCAGGCGAGGATCACCGCCTTGTCGAGCACGGCGCGCGCATCGACCCCAAACAGCGCGGCGGTGCGCGCATCGTCCGAGACCGCCCGCCAGGCCCGGCCATAAGCGGAGTGGCGGATCAGCAGCACGATGCCGAGCGCGACGCAAAGCCCTGCCGCGGCCAGCGACAGGCCGAGCGGCGTCGCGGTGACGACGAAGCTGTCGGCCTTCGCCAGTTCCCAGGGCTGGTTGAAGACCGGCGGCAGCCAGCGCAGGTCATGCCCCTGCGCCAGCCGCAGATACTCCGACAGCGCGATGGAAAGCCCTATGGTGGCGATCAGAACCTGCTGACCGCTCGCTTTGGCGAGCGGGCGCAGCACGAAGCGGCTCATGGCGAAACCGTGCAGCGCGCAGACGAGAATGGCGACGACGAAGGCGACGACGAGGCCGGACGCCGGCGTCGAGGCCGCCAGCGACAGCATCAGCGCGACGCCGACGACGCTGGCGAGAGCGCCGAGCGCCGCGAACTCGCCGAAGGTGAGGACGATCCGTCCGGTCAGCCCGTAGACGAGCGCGTAGGCCGATGCGAGCAGCGCGTAGATCGCGGCCGAGGGCAGGCCGGCCAAGGCCTGCTGCAGGCCATAGGCGAGGCCGGGCGACACTTCGGGCAACGCCTCGGCCTGCGCCGCGCCGGGGTCTGGCGGCGGCTCTTCGCGGTTTTCCAGATAGAAGCGCCGCATCAGGTAAAAGCTGGCGTCGGGCATCGGCTGGCCGTCCGAGGCGACGCCGATCAGTTCGCCGCGCCGCAGGCTCCGGCCCTCGCCGGCGAACAGGCAGTCGATCACCCGCCGCAGCGGCGCGCCGCCCCATCTCTCGATCCGGTAGGGGATCCGCAGCGTGTTCGGCGACGGCCCGGCTTGCGGCGGCTCGACCACGATAGGGGCCCCGGGCGCGTTGAACGGCACGATCGCCTGCCGGCAGAGCCGCTGCTGGTCGGTGTCGAAACGCTCGCCGCAGGAGGCGAGGGTCAGGGCCGAGAATAGAAGAATCAGGAGCGGAGCGCGCATCGGAAGCAGGTTACCGCAGGAATTGCGGTTACGCGCCCTCCAACTCCGTCATTGCGAGCGCAGCGAAGCAATCCAGGAGGACGTCGAGCGAAACGCTGGATTGCTTCGCTGCGCTCGCAATGACAGCGGTCGCTGCGCGACGACGGGTGTCACATTCCCGCCTTCAGCTTCATCGCCACCTTCGGCGCGAAATAGCTCAGCACCCCGTCCGCGCCGGCGCGCTTGAACGCCATCAGGCTCTCGACCATCGCCTTGTCGCCGTCGAGCCAGCCCCTCTCGGCGGCGGCCATGATCATCGCGTATTCGCCCGAGACCTGATAGGCGAAGGTCGGCACCCGGAAATGGTCCTTCACCCGCGCCACGATGTCGAGATAGGGCAGGCCGGGCTTGATCATCACCATGTCCGCGCCTTCCTCCAGATCGAGCGCGACCTCCGCGATCGCCTCGTCGGAATTGCCCGGATCCATCTGGTAGGTGCGCTTGTCGCCGATCAGCGTGGCGTTGGTGCCGATCGCGTCGCGGAACGGGCCGTAGAACGCCGAAGCGTATTTCGCCGCATAGGCCATGATCTGCACGTCCTCATGGCCCGACGCGTCGAGCGCCGCCCGGATCGCGCCGACCCGCCCGTCCATCATGTCGGACGGCGCGATCACGTCGGCCCCCGCATCGGCGAGCGCCAGCGCCTGCTGGGTCAGGATTCGCACGCTGGTGTCGTTGAGGATGCGCTCGCCGAGCATCACGCCGTCATGGCCGTGCGAGGTGTAGGGGTCGAGCGCCGCGTCGCAGATGACGCCGATCTGCGGAACCTCGGCCTTGATCGCCCTGACCGCCCGGCACATCAGGTTGCGCGCGTTCAGCGCCTCCGAGCCGGTCGCGTCGCGCAGCGACTTCTCGACGAAGGGGAAGGGCGCGATCGCCGGAATGCCGAGTTCGGCGGCATGGGCGGCCTGGCGAACGGCCTCCTCGATGTTGAGCCGATCGACTCCCGGCATCCAGGCGACGGGTCTGCGCGCCTCGCTCGAATCCACCAGGAACAGCGGCCAGATGAGGTCGGCGGTGGTCAGCACGGTCTCGCGCACCAGCCGGCGCGACCACTCCGCCTTGCGGTTGCGCCGCATGCGCCGCGTCAGCCCGAGCGATTCGACGGCCTTCTGCGCCGGCTCGTCCTGCCGTGCTTGCGGGGTCGGGAAAGGCTGTACCACCCGAGATGCCATGCTCGCCTCCGCCCCGCCTCTCGCCGCTCTCCGGGCGGCGGTTTCGTCTTTGAGGCAATGTTAGCACATCGGAACCGTTCCAAAACAAGCGCGATCGTCGCAAGCCCCGCCTGCGCGCGGCGGCTCGGGCCGAAACCCGCGTTGACAAGCGCAGCCCGAGCGGACCAGAACCGCCGCTGATGCCGAGGATGCCGACCGCGATGTCGCAAGACGCCGAAACCCGAGACGCAGAAGCGTCGGACGCCGAGATCATCTGCGAGCGCCGCGGAGCCGCCGGCGTCGTCGTTCTGAACCGGGTCAAGGCGCTGAACGCGCTCTCCTTCGGCATGGTGCGCGAACTGGCGCGCGCGCTCGACGCCTGGGAGCATGATCCGCAGGTCGCCCGAATCGTCGTCACCAGCGCGAGCGAGAAGGCGTTCTCCGCCGGCGGCGACATCCGCGCGCTGCACGATCTCGGCCGCGCCGGCCGCCACGCCGAGATGCTGGCTTTCTGGCGCGAGGAATACATCCTCAACGCCCGCATCAAGAACTACCCCAAGCCCTATCTCGCGCTGATCGACGGCATCGTCATGGGTGGCGGCGTCGGCATCTCGCTGCATGGCAGCCACCGAATCGCCGGCGAGCGCTATCTCTTCGCCATGCCGGAGGTCGGCATCGGGTTTTTCCCGGATGTCGGGGCGACCTATGCCTTGCCCCGCCTGCCCGACGCGGCGGGGGCTTATCTAGCCCTGACTGGAGACCGCGCCGGCGCGGCCGACGCGCTGGCGCTCGGGCTGGCGACCCATGCCGTGCCGAGCGGCCGCATGGCCGAACTCGCCGACGCCTTGACCGGACGTGCGGCGCTCGAGGACATCCTCGCCGGCTTCACCCACGACCCCGGCCCGCGGAAGCTGCAGGGCGAGCGGGTCGTCATCGCGCGCTGCTTCGGCCAGCCGAGCCTCGACGGGGTGCTGGCCGCGCTCGGGCGTGAAGCTGCCGGCGGCAGCGGATTTGCCGCCAAGGCCCTGCAGACGATCCGCGCGAAATCCCCGACGAGCGTCGCCATCGCCTTCGGGCAGATGCGCCGGGGCGGCGCCCTCGACTTCGCGCAGGCGATGGCGCTGGAGTTCCGCATCGTCTCGCGCATCATCGCGGGCGGCGAGTTCTATGAGGGCGTGCGCGCGGTGGTGATCGACAAGGACAACGCGCCGCGCTGGCAGCCGGCCGCCGTCGCGGATCTCGACCCCGCCGTCATCGCGTCGTATTTCGCTCCGCTGGATGGCGGCGAGCTGGAGCTCGGGCAGTGAGCCCGGACCCTGACCGCAGCGGCGACATGGCGATTCCCATCGGCATGGAGATGACGAGCGTCGGCAGCGGCGCGCGCCAGATGCGCTTCCGGCGCTTTCTGGTCTGGCTGCTGCGGCTGCTGTCGGTGGTCTGGCTCGTCAAGGGACTGATGGCCTGGGCCGTGATCTTCGGGATCGGCGAGCAGAACCAGCCCGTCTTCGAGGCGCGGCTTCTCAGCTTCCAGGCGATCACGGTCTATTTCGCCGTGATCGACCTCGTCGCCGCAGTCGGCCTGTGGCTGGTCTCGACCTGGGGCGGCGTGCTCTGGCTGCTGGCGACGATCAGCCATCTCCTGCTCGGCTTCTTCTTTCCCCGCCTGCTGCCGATGACGACGCTGCTGGCGGCCGGCTACGCCACGCTGATCCTGGCCTATTTCGTCGCCACCTGGGCGGCCGAGAACGAGGCGTCGTAGCCGCTGGCGGCGTCTCCAATCCGCCGGGTCATGGTAACAAAGGCTTTAGCTTAAGCAATTCTGGCTTCATTTTGGATTCACTGAAACGGCTAAATCTCTGATTCATCCTGATATTTAAACTCGTTTTCATCCGGCCTTCCTATGGTGTTTCTCAGAAGCGGACCGGGAGGCAAATCCTGGCCGATATCCAACAGGCGGGATATACCATGAAAGCGAGCGTAAAGACTGCGGCTCCGGCCGCGGCGGACGATGCTGATCTTAAGGTCAAGCCTCTCTATCTCGAATCCCTGACGCTTGTGGAGCGGCTGCACCGCCGCCTGCTCGACGTCATCAAGGACGAATTCGAGCGTCGCAGCCGCGACGACGTCAACAGCGTCCAGGCGCTGCTGCTCTACAATATCGGCGACGCCGAGCTCAGCGCCAGCGAATTGCGGACCCGGGGCTACTATCTCGGCTCCAACGTCTCCTACAACGTCAAGAAGCTGGTCGAGCTCGGCTATCTGCATCATGCGCGTTCGCGGATCGACCGCCGCTCGGTCCGCATCAGCCTGACCGAGAAGGGCAAGGACGTGCACAATCTCGTGAAGGGCGTCTACGACAAGCACGTCCGCACGGTGGAGCAGATCGGCGGCATCGCCTCGGACGATTTCGAGCGCATGAACAACGCGCTGCTGCGTCTGGAGCGCTTCTGGACCGACCAGATCCGCTACAAGCTCTGAAAACGCGCCGCCATCGCGCCTGCGGGCGCGATCGGCCCCGCGATTCCGCCGCCGACAGAACCTCCTCACCGTGGCCGATGCGCCACGGTGTTGGTGTTACGGCGTCGCGAGGCGGCCGGCGCCGCGTTGCTGGCGAGCCCGCCCTAAAATCGCCGCGCTCATCACGCGTCGTTAATCGTGTTAGAGGATCGTCGCATCGATCGCTGTCCGCGCCGGGTCCTGGGCTCGAGCCGGCAGCAACCTCGGTGCGCGCTTGCTTGGGCGTTGTTTGGCCCCGGCAAAGTCTCCGCACGCTGATGTCGATGATGAGGACCAAAATGTCGAATCTGAGTCTGTCCCGCCGCGAAACGCTGCTGGCCCTGCTTTCGGGAGCGGCCGCGACGGCCGCGGCGCCGGCCCTGGCCCAGCAGGCCGAGTGGCGCCAGAACTACGACGCCGGTTCGCGCAACGCGGTCGTGCGCTCCTCGACCCCGATGCTCTCCCCGGAATCGCTGGCCGCGACCGAACAGGCCATCGCGGCCTATCGCGATCTCGCCGCTCGAGGCGGCTGGCCGGCCGTGCAACTCGGCGGTCGGCTCGCCGTCGGTTCGCGCGGACCCGGCGTCGTCGCCCTGCGTCAGCGCCTGATCCTGACCGGCGACCTCGACGCCAACGCCGGCGGCAGCAATGTCTATGATTCCTATGTCGAGGCCGGCGTGCGCCGCTTCCAGTCGCGCATGGGGCTCTCGACCACGGGCGCGATCAATCGCGCCACGGTGGCCGCCCTGAACGTGCCGATCGACCGCCGCATCCGCCAGCTCGAAACCAATGTCGTGCGCCTGCGGACCTGGTCGGGCAATCTTGGCGGCCGTTACGTCGTCGCCAACATCCCCGCCGCCATGGTCGAGACGGTCGAGAACGGCGTCGTCGCGACGCGCCACGCCGCCGGCGTCGGCAAGACCGACCGGCAGTCGCCGCTGCTCTCGACGAAAATCCCCGAGGTCAATTTCAATCCGACCTGGACGGTTCCCGCCTCGATCATCCGCAAGGATCTGATCCCGAAGATGCGTAAGGAGCCGAGCTACCTGACCGAGAACAGGATCCGCATCATCGGCCCCGGCGGCGAGATCGCGCCCGAGCGCGTCAACTGGAATTCCGACGAGGCGACCCGCTACACCTTCCGGCAGGATCCCGGCGGCGAGTTCAACTCGCTCGGTTTCGTCCGGATCAACATTCCGAGCCCGCATGGCGTCTACATGCACGACACCCCGGCCAAGGGCATCTTCGGCGACGATTTCCGTTTCGTCTCCTCTGGCTGCATCCGCGTCCAGAACGTGCGCGACTACATCGCCTGGCTGCTCAAGGACACGCCCGGCTGGGACCGCGCCAAGATCGACGCGACGATCCAGTCCGGCGAGCGCGTCAATGCGCGCATCGCCAACCCCGTGCCGTGCTACTGGGTCTACGTCACCGCCTGGGCGACGCCCGAGGGCGGCGTCCAGTTCCGCGACGACATCTACGGCAAGGACGGGATCGGCCCCGCGCCCGTCGCCGCGCTCGAGGGCGAGCAGGACATCTGACGGTTCGGTTTTCGGCCGCTTCCCAACAGACCCGCCGGGCGACCGGCGGGTTTTCCGTTGGTGGCCGCTGCGAACGGATGGTGGGCGGCTGGCGCATTTGCGCCGAACCGGGAGGCGAACGCCAAACCCGCCCATCCACCCCTTTGCCAGCCCGCCCCCGCATGATACGGACCCCGCGACCGCGCCCGGCCGTCTTCGGCCGCCGAATCGTCAGGAGCCGGATATGACGCAAGCCGCCGCCGCCACGCACCTCTCGAACTCCTTCTTCGCCGCCTCTCTCGCCGACGCGGACCCGGAGATCGCCCGTTCGATCGCGCTCGAACTCGGCCGCCAGCGCGACGAGATCGAGCTGATCGCGTCGGAAAACATCGTCTCACGCGCCGTGCTGGAGGCGCAGGGCTCGGTGATGACCAACAAATACGCCGAGGGCTATCCCGGCCGGCGCTATTATGGCGGCTGCCAGTTCGTCGATATCGCGGAGAAGCTGGCGATCGAGCGCGCCACGCGGCTGTTCGGCTGCGGCTTCGCCAATGTCCAGCCGAACTCCGGCAGCCAGGCCAACCAGGCCGTGTTCATGGCGCTGATGCAGCCCGGCGACACCTTCATGGGGCTCGATCTCGCCGCCGGCGGGCATTTGACCCACGGCGCGCCGGTCAACCAGTCGGGCAAATGGTTCAACGTCGTTTCCTATGGCGTCTGCGTCGTCGACCAGACGATCGACTACGACGCGCTGGAGCGCCTCGCGCTCGAGCACAAGCCCAAGGTCATCGTGGCGGGCGGCTCGGCCTATGCGCGGCACTGGGATTTCGCCCGTTTCCGCGAGGTCGCAGACAAGGTCGGCGCGTATTTCATGGTCGACATCGCCCATTTCGCCGGCCTTGTCGCCGGCGGCGCGCATCCCTCGCCGTTCCCGCACGCCCATGTCGTCACCACCACGACGCACAAGACCCTGCGCGGCCCGCGCGGCGGCATGATCCTGACCAATGACGAGGCTCTGGCGAAGAAGGTCAACTCGGCGATCTTCCCGGGCATCCAGGGCGGGCCGCTGATGCATGTCATCGCCGCCAAGGCGGTCTCCTTCCAGGAGGCGCTGCAGCCCGAGTTCAAGCTCTACGCCCGCGCCGTCGTCGAGAACGCCAGGGCGCTGGCCGAGACGCTGAAGACCAAGGGCTTCGATCTCGTGACGGGCGGCACCGACAACCATCTGATGCTGGTCGACCTGCGCTCCAAGAGGATCACCGGCAAGGCCGCCGAAGCCGCGCTCGGCCGCGCGCACATCACCTGCAACAAGAACGGCATCCCCTTCGACCCCGAAAAGCCGATGGTCACCTCGGGCATCCGGCTCGGCACCCCGGCCGCGACCTCGCGCGGCTTCGGCGTCGCCGAATTCCAGCGCGTCGGCGAGTTGATCGCCGAGGTGCTGGACGGGCTCAGCGTCAACGGCGAGGAGGGCAATGCGGCCGTCGAGGCGGCGGTCAAGGCCAAGGCCAAGGAGCTGACGGGGCGCTTCCCGATCTATTGAGTAATTCCACTTTCTCCCAAACGGCTTGAACGGGTCGCACTACAGGGTTACATACATCATCGTCGCAGGAGGCAGCCATGATCAGAACCGCGGTCACGATGCGCGAGTTGCAGAAGATGTCCGCAGGGGCGATCGAGGCTCTGCCCTATGCAGTTCCAATCAAGAGTGGCACGGCCACGGTCGGCCTGCTCGTGCCGGTTCGGAAGCCGGATGTGGCGGCCCTGGCCGCGATCGAGGAAGAGGCGCAGAGAGACTATGACTCGCTCTCCCCCGAGATGAGGGAGCGAATCGACCGCTACTTTGCCGAGCAAGGGGCCTGAGCATCACCCGACGTCCTGCGCCCATCCTGGTCGTCGATGCCAACATCGTGCTTGCGGCTGTCTTTGGCCGGCGCAGCGGTGCCCGCTTGTCCCAAGTCGCCATCAGCAGGTCGCTCATATGCTCGCGCGACATGATGGCAGAGGCGACGAAAGTCGTCGATCACGTTCGTCCCGGGAGCCAGGACGCTGCCGACCGGCTCTTGCGCTCGTTCGCTGCGATCGAGGTCGTTGAGCGCGGAATCTACGTGCCGACCGTGCCGGAAGCGCAACGTTCGCTCTTGCTCGCGCCTGCCTCCCGAAACGGCAGCGTGAAGGACGCTCACATTCTCGCGCTCGCCTGGACCTATGACGCCGACATCTGGTCGCATGATCGCGATTTCGCTGGCACCGGCTGGCCGTCATGGTCGAGCGTCAACCTGGCCGCCGCGCTGAGCGAAGAGGCCGCCTCCGCCTCCGCCAGGCAACCCTGAAAGCCCGCCATGCGCTGTCCCTATTGCGGCTCCCTCGACACGCAGGTGAAGGATTCCCGCCCGACCGACGACCACGCCTCGATCCGCCGGAGGCGGGTCTGTCCCGATTGCGGCGGCCGCTTCACCACCTTCGAGCGGGTGCAACTGCGCGAGCTTGTCGTGGTCAAGCGTTCGGGGCGTCGCGCCGCCTTCGACCGCGACAAGCTGCAAACCTCCATCGAGCACGCGCTCCGCAAGCGCCCTGTCGCGCCAGAGCGGATCGAGCGCATGGTCAACGGCATCGTGCGCCAGCTCGAAAGCGCGGGCGAGGGCGAGATCGCGAGTTCCGCCATCGGCGAACTGGTCATGGAAGGGCTGAAGGCGCTCGACGACGTCGCCTATGTCCGCTTCGCTTCGGTCTACAAGAATTTTCGCGAGGCCCGCGATTTCGAGGAGATTCTGGGCCAGCTCAGCGCAGACGAGGAAGACGCGGAAGCGCCGCCGCCCGTCCGCGACGATGACTGAGGCCGATCCCGCGCAGGCCGCGGTTGACCGCGCCTTCATGCGACAGGCGCTGGATTTCGGCGCGCGCGGGCAGGGGACGACCTGGCCGAACCCCTGCGTCGGCGCCATCGTCACGCAAAGCTCGCCGGGCGGCCCGGTCGTGGTCGCGCGCGGGCATACGCAAGCCGGCGGTCGACCGCACGGCGAAGCCAACGCCTTCGACCGCGCCGGAACCGCCGCTGCGGGCGGAACGCTTTATGTCACATTGGAGCCTTGCTCGCACCGCACGATCCGGGCCTCGACGCCTTGCGTCGAGCGCACGATTCTTGCCGGCGTCACCCGCGTGGTGGCGGCGATGGCCGACCCGAATCCGCTGTTCCGCGGGCTCGGCTTCGCCCTGCTGCGGACGGCCGGACTCAAGGTGGCGACCGGCGTGCTGGAGGCGCAGGCGCAGGCCTCCCATCGCGGCCATATGCTCCGTGTCACGCAGGGCCGCCCGATGGTGACTTTCAAGGTCGCGCGCACGGTGGATGGCTACGCCGGCGGGGCCGGCGGCTCGCGGCTTGCCGTGTCCTGTCCGGCCGCGTCGGCCTGGGTGCATCTCCAGCGCGCCCGTCACGACGCCATCATGCTCGGCATCGGCTCCGTCCTGGCCGACGACCCGCTGCTGACGGTGCGGCTGCCGGGCATGGCCGGCCGATCGCCGATCCGCGTCATCCTCGATTCCCATCTGCGCCTGCCGCTCGGCGGACAGCTTGTGGCTACGGCGGGCGAGGTTCCGGTCTGGGTGATCGCGACCGAATCTGCGCCCATTCCCAATGAGACCGCGCTGGTCGACGCCGGCGTCGAGGTGATGCGCGTCGGGACAAGCCCCGACGGTCATCTCGATCTGGCGGAGGCGCTGCGGCTGCTCGGCGCGCGCGGCATCACCCGCGTTTTCTCCGAGGGCGGGCCGACGGTGGGCGAAAAGCTGGCGCAGGCCGGCCTCGCCGACGAAGTCATCGTCTCGACCTCGCCGAATGCGCTGGGCCACCCCGGCGTCGTCGCCGTGCGGCCGGCCCTTGCGGCGCTGCTGGCCAACCCCGACATCTATGAACGCGTCGAAACAGGCCTGATCGGCCATGACCGTTTCGAGCAATTTTCGAGGATCGCCTGATGTTCACCGGCATCGTCACCGCCATCGGCACGGTCGTTGAAGCGCAGGCGAAAGGGCCGAGCCTGAAGCGGCTCGCCATCGCCTGTCCGTGGGAGGCCGCCGGCATCGAGATCGGCGCGTCGATCGCCTGCGCCGGCGTCTGCCTCACAGTGACGGCGCTGCGCCCGCGCGACGACGGTCAGTCCGGCTGCGTCTTTCAGGTCGAGGCGGCCGCGGAGACGCTGGCCAAGACGCTGGTCGGCGACTGGACGCCCGGCACGGCGGTGAATCTGGAGCGCTCGCTCAAGGTCGGCGACGAACTCGGCGGCCATCTCGTCACCGGCCATGTCGATGGCGTCGCCATCATCGAGACGATCGAGCCGATCGCCGCGGACCCCGACCAGCCCTGGGGCGCGACCGCGCGCTTCCACATCCGCGCGCCGAAAACGCTTGCGCCCTTCATCGCCGCCAAGGGCTCGATCTGCCTCGACGGAACCTCGCTCACCGTCAACAGCGTCGCTGACGACATCTTCACGGTGCTGCTGATTCCCCATTCCTTCAGCGTCACCACCTGGGGCGCGCGCAAGGCCGGCGATCCGATCCATCTCGAGGTCGATCTGATGGCGCGTTACGCCGCGCGGCTTGCGGAGGCGCGCGCGCAGGGGTAAGAGCCCGTCCAACCTCAGCCCTCATCCTGAGGAGCCGCGAAGCGGCGTCTCGAAGGATCGTCCAGTGCGCTGGAGCATCCTTCGAGACGCCATTTCTGACGAAATGGCTCCTCAGGATGAGGGCTGTGAGTCTTTTCGGCCTTGGCCTTGAAGCCTCCCAGACGTCACAAGGATCATGCAATGGCCGGACCCCGGCAAACTTCGGCCGACAAGGCTGCGACTCCCGCCGCCCCGCTCGACGGGGCGCGTGTGCTCGTCGTCGAGGCGCGCTTCTACGACAACCTCGCCGACGAACTGCTCGAAGGCGCGCTCGCCGTGCTCGACAAGGCCGAATGCCGCGTCGATGTCGTCACCGTGCCGGGCGCGCTCGAAATCCCCTCCGCGATCGTCATCGGCCTGCGCGCCGCCGACGAGGCGGTGGATCCCTATGAGGCCGTGGTCGCGCTCGGCACGGTGATCCGCGGCGAGACCGGCCATTACGACATCGTCGCCGGCGAAAGCTCGCGCGCCTTGATGGACTTGTCGGTCGCCTTCGCCCTGCCGCTCGGCAACGGCATCCTCACTGTCGAGACCGAGGCGCAGGCCTGGGCGCGGGCCAACCGCTCCGAGATGGACAAGGGCGGCGGCGCGGCGGAAGCCGCGCTCAGCGTGCTGCGCTACAAGCGCTCGCTCGGGGAAGAATCCAGATGAGCCGGGCCGAAATGCGTCGCGGCGCGCGGCTCTCCGTCGTGCAGGCGCTCTACGAGATGGAGATCGGCGGGCGCGGCGTCGTCGAGGCCATGGCCGAATTCGAGGCCTTCTGGATCGGCAGGGAGGTCGAGGACATCGAACTGCCGAAGGCCGAGATCGCCTTCTTCCGGGATTTGCTCGGTGGCGTCGTGCGAGAGCAGCGCCTGATCGACCGCTCGGTCGACGAGACGCTTGCAGCCGGCTGGCCGCTGAAGCGGGTCGAGGCCGTCGTTCGCGCCGTGCTGAGGGCCGGGGCCTACGAACTCGCCTTCCGCAAGGACGTTCCGGGTCGCGCCGTGATTTCCGAATACGTGGCCGTGACCCGCGCCTTCTACGAGGGCGAGGAGATCGGCATGGTCAACGCGGTGCTCGACAGGATGGCGCGCGATTTTCGCGCCGACGAGTTCGACCAGCCAGCGGCGTGAGAACGGCGGGTGCGCGCGGGCAGGCAGGTTGTCTATACGCGCCACACACGCGAAAGACTTCAGGAACGAGGCATCGCGTATCGGTGGGTCGAAGCTATCCTTGAGGCTCCATTGATCGACGAGGCTGATCCCGCCGGCGATGGCCGGCGACGCTGCTGGGGCCGTGCGAGCGAATTTGGTGACCGGATGCTTCGGATCGTTTATGCTTGGGATGGAGATGTCATCCGCGTGATTACGGTCACGCCAGACCGAAACCGGGGACGACGCACACCATGAGGCGCGACATGTCCGCGACTTATGATCCCGAGGCGGACGCCGCCTATCTGCGAGTCGGCGAAGGTCGCATCGCGCGGACCGAGGAGGTTATGCCGGGCATAGTGCTCGACCTTACGGCTGAGGGCGGGCTCGTCGGCATCGAATTGATCGATGTCTCTCGTACCGTGGCCGGCGGCCATTTGCGCGTTTTCCCTCCCGACGCGGCGGAATAGCATCCTGGAACGCCCCGGCGAGTTCGAACTGATTGCCCGCCACTTCGCGCCGATCGCGGGTCCTGGCGGCCTCGGCCTTATCGACGACGCCGGCCTGATCCGCCCCGCGCGCGGCTACGAGATCGTGGTCACCGCCGATGCGCTGGTGGCCGGCGTCCACTTCTTCCCGGACGATCCGCCGGCCTCGATCGCGCGCAAGGCGCTGGCTGTGAACCTGTCGGACCTCGCGGCCAAGGGCGCGAAACCGGACGGGTTCGTGCTGTCGCTCGTTCTGCCGAAGGGCTGGACGGAAGACTGGCTCGCGGGTTTCGCTTCCGGCCTCAAGAAGATCGCCGACGAGGGCGGCTGCCCGCTGATCGGCGGCGACACCGTCTCGACGCCCGGCCCGCTGACGCTCTCGATCACCGCCTTCGGCAGCGTGCCCGCCGGGCGCATGGTGATGCGTTCCGGAGCGAAGCCCGGCGACGTCCTGCTCGTCTCGGGCACGATCGGCGACGGCGCGCTCGGCCTGAAGGTCCACGGGCCCGACAGGCCCGGATGGGTCGCAGGCCTGGCGGAGGACGACCGCGCTCACCTTGCCGACCGCTATCTGCATCCGCGCCCGCGTCTTGCGCTCGCCAAAGCCTTGCAGGCCCACGCGTCGTCGGCGATGGACGTCTCGGATGGCTTGATCGGCGATCTCGCCAAGCTGCTGGCGGCCTCTCGCGTCGGCGCGGAGGTCGATCTCGACGCCGTGCCGCTCTCAGGCCCGGCCCGCGCCGCGATCATGGCCGATCCCGCATTGCTGGAACTGGCCTGGACGGGCGGTGACGACTACGAAATTCTCTGCACCGCGCCGGAGAGAGACTATCCTTCTCTGATCGCGGCAAGCGAGGCGGCCGGCGTTGCGCTGGCCGTCATCGGGCGCGTCACGGCGGACGCCGGAACCGCGCGCTATCTCCAGCAGGGCCAGCCGCGCGAGTTCGAGCGCCGGTCCTTCACCCATTTCTGAGCGCGGCTTCCCACTCGGCCGCGCTCACCACCGGCGGCCGATGCGATGACCAAGCCTGTGACCCCGACCGAAGGCGACGCCCTCGCCAGGCGCAACGCGCTGGTGCTGGCCTGCGCGCAAGGGCTTGGCGGCGCGAGCCCGGCCATCGTGATCTCGCTCGGCGGCATCGTCGGCGCTGGCCTCGTCGCCGACAAGACCTTCGCCACCGTGCCGGTCAGCCTGATGCAACTCGGCATCGCGGCCGGCGTCATCCCTGCCGCCATGCTGATGCGGCGATACGGGCGGCGCAGCGGCTATCTCGTCGGCGCGGCGACCGGCGTCGTCGCCTCCAGCATCGCGGCGGCCGGGGCGGGCATGCGCGTGTTCTGGCTGTTCTGCCTCGGCACCTTTCTCTGCGGCGTCTATGGCGCTTTCGTGCAGAGCTATCGCTTCGCCGCCGCCGACACCGCCAGCGAGGCGTTCAAGGCCAGGGCCATTTCCTGGGTGATGATCGGCGGGCTGGCGGCGGCGGTCATCGGCCCTCAATCGGTCTACTGGACGCGCGATCTGACGCCCGACGCGCCTTTCGCCGCGAGTTTCCTGGCGCAGGGCGCGCTCGCCTTCCTCGCCATCGGCGTCGTGCTGCTGCTGCGCGCGCCGCCGGTCGCGGCGGTGAAGTCGGGCGGCGGGCGGCCGCTGCCCGAGATCATGCGCCAGCCGAAATTCATCGCCTCCGTCACGGCCGCGCTCGTCGCCTATGGCCTGATGAGCTTCGTCATGACGGCGGCCCCACTCGCCATGGTCGGCTGCGGCCACTCGGTCGGCGACGCCGCGCTCGGCATCCAGTGGCATGTGCTGGCGATGTTCGGGCCGAGCTTCTTCACCGGCAAGCTGATCGCCCGCTACGGCAAGGAGACGATTACCGCCATCGGCCTCGTCCTGACCGCGCTTGCCGCCATCGTCGGCCTGAGCGGTCTCAGCGTCGGCCATTTCTGGATCGCGCTCGTGCTCCTCGGGCTGGGCTGGAATTTCGGCTTCATCGGCGCGACCGCGCTCGTCACCGACTGCTACCGGCCGGAGGAACGCGTCAAGGTGCAAGCGGCCAACGACTTCCTCGTCTTCGGCTCCGTCGCGATCGCCTCGTTCTCGGCCGGCGGCCTGCTCAACGCCGGCGGCTGGGACAGCGTCAACTGGCTGGTCTTTCCGCCGGTGGGCGTGGCGCTGGCGCTGGTCGCGTGGCAGGCGCTGCAGCGGCGGGCGGCGGCGGTCTGACATCTCATCCCAATTGTCAGTCGCGCCGTTTGCGATTTTGTCGGAAACTTGGCAGAAAGCCCGCCGACACTGGCGATCCGAAATCCGGGGCTAAGCCACTTAGCCCCGTTTCTGCATCTTTGGCGTTCAACAACCGATAAGGCGCGGCCGGCTAGCCGTCCGGGACGAAATCTCGAGGTCAGGAAACCGAATGTCCGCTTTGCTCATCATCATAATCCTGAGTGCGCTCTCGATCGCCTATGGCCTGTGGGCCTATGCCGACGTCATGAAACGCGACGCCGGCAACCAGCGCATGCAGGAGATTTCCGCCGCTGTCGCCGAAGGCGCGCAGGCCTATCTCAAGCGCCAGTACATCACCATCGCCATGGTCGGCGTCGTCCTGTTCGTGGTGCTGGCTTGGCTGCTGGGTCAATGGGTCGCGATCGGCTTCCTGATCGGCGCGGTGCTCTCTGGCGTCGCCGGTTTCATCGGCATGAACGTCTCGGTGCGCGCCAATGTCCGCACCGCCCAGGCGGCCATGCAGTCGCTGGGTGACGGTCTCGACGTTGCCTTCAAGGCCGGCGCGGTCACCGGCATGCTCGTCGCCGGCCTCGCGCTACTCGGCGTCGCCGTCTATTACGGCGTGCTGACCGCGATGCTGGGCTTCACCCCGTCGAGCCGCGTCGTCATCGATTCGCTCGTCGCGCTCGGCTTCGGCGCCTCGCTGATCTCGATTTTCGCCCGCCTCGGCGGCGGCATCTTCACGAAAGGAGCGGACGTCGGCGCCGACCTCGTCGGCAAGGTCGAGGCCGGCATTCCCGAGGACGATCCGCGCAACCCCGCCACGATCGCCGACAATGTCGGCGACAATGTCGGCGACTGCGCCGGCATGGCGGCCGACCTGTTCGAGACCTATGCGGTGACGCTGGTCGCCACCATGGTGCTGGCGGCGATCTTCTTCGCCGGGCAGGCCACGCTCGGCACGATGATGCTCTACCCGATGGCGATCGGCGCGGCTTGCATCGTCACCTCGATCATCGGCACCTTCTTCGTCAAGCTCGGCGCCAACCAGTCGATCATGGGCGCGCTCTACAAGGGCTTCATCGCCGCCGGCGTCCTCTCGATCGGCGCGATCGCGGCGGTGAACTACCTGATGTTCGGCGGCTTCTCGGCCTCCTTCACGACGGTGCAGGGCGTCACCTTCACCTCGGGCGGGCTGTTCGCCTGCGCGCTGGTCGGCCTCGCGGTGACGCTGCTGATCGTCGTCATCACCGAATACTACACCGGCACGGGCAAGCGCCCGGTCGTCTCGATCGCCCAGGCCTCGGTCACCGGCCACGGCACAAACGTCATCCAGGGTCTCGCCGTCTCGCTGGAATCGACCGCGCTGCCGACGATCGTGATCATCGCGGGCATCATCGTCTCCTATGGCCTCGCCGGCCTGTTCGGCATCGCCATCGCCACCACCGCGATGCTGGCGCTGGCGGGCGTCGTCGTGGCGCTCGACGCCTTTGGCCCGGTCACCGACAATGCCGGCGGTATCGCCGAGATGGCCGGCCTGCCCAAGGAGGTCCGCCACTCCACCGACGCGCTCGACGCCGTCGGCAACACCACCAAGGCGATCACCAAGGGCTACGCCATCGGCTCGGCGGGCCTGGGCGCGCTCGTGCTCTTCGCCGCCTACACCTCGGACCTCAACTTCTTCATCGCCGAGGCCAACAAGGCGGGCTCGACCACGTTCCAGTACTTCAAGGGCGTCACCGTCGATTTCTCGCTGTCCAACCCCTTTGTCGTCGTCGGCCTGCTGCTCGGCGGCCTGATCCCCTTCCTCTTCGCCGGCATGGGCATGACCGCGGTCGGCCGCGCCGCCGGCTCGGTGGTGGAGGAGGTGCGGCTGCAGTTCAGGGAGAAGCCCGGCATCATGGACGGCACCGAGCGGCCCGATTATGCCCGCGCCGTCGACCTGCTGACCAAGGCCGCGATCAAGGAGATGATCGTGCCCTCGCTCCTGCCCGTGCTGGCGCCGATCGTGACCTTCTTCGCGATCAACGCCATCACCGGCAAGAACCAGGCGTTTGCGGCGGTCGGCGCGATGCTGATGGGCGTCATCGTCACCGGCATCTTCGTCGCGATCTCGATGACCTCGGGCGGCGGAGCCTGGGATAACGCCAAGAAGTCCTTCGAGGACGGCTTCGTCGACAAGGACGGCGTGCGCCACCTGAAGGGCTCGGAGGCGCACAAGGCCTCCGTCACCGGCGACACCGTCGGCGACCCCTACAAGGACACCGCCGGCCCCGCCGTGAACCCGGCGATCAAGATCACCAACATCATCGCGCTGCTGCTGCTGGCAATCCTGGCGCATAGCTGAGCCGGTAGCCCACGCGAAACGAACCGACCCCGCGGAGCGATCCGCGGGGTTTTTCTTTGTGTAGCCAAGGGATTGCGGCGCGCTCCCGAACCAGAGCCGGATCAGCCTGACCAGTGTACGCCGTGAAAAGGCGAGTGGGACGCCCCGTAGTGCGGAGCTTGAAAAGACCTGTTAACAGTGCTATTAATAGGACTTTCAATAGCACTGGAGATCGACGATGGCAAGTGTGATCCTGGCCGAGATGACCGCGAGCGTTTCTGAACTGAAACGCAATCCGATGGGTACGGTGGCCGCGGGTGAGGGCGCGACTGTCGCCATCCTGAACCGCAACGAGCCGGCCTTCTATTGCGTGCCGGCCCGCGCCTATGAGGCGATGCTGGAGCGATTGGACGATATCGAACTGAACGCGATCGCGGATGCCCGGAGTCACCAGCCCATCGTCAAGGTGACGCTGGATGAGCTATGAACTCGGCTTCCGCGAGGAGGCCTTGAAAGAGTGGGGCAAACTCGACAGCGGAGTTCGCGAGCAGTTCAAGAAGAAGCTCGCCGAACGGCTGCTGCATCCCCGCATCCTGGCGGCGAAGCTCTCGGGGCACCGGGACCGCTACAAGATCAAGCTCCGCAGCGTCGGCTACCGGCTCGTCTATGAAGTCCAGGACGCACGACTGGTCGTGCTCGTCGTAGCCATCGGACGCCGCGATCGCGGGGCGGTCTACAAGTCAGCGAAAGAGCGTTGACGATACGATCGGTGTCCCTCAGGCGTCGCCAAAAACCTGACCCGGCCCGCGCGATAGCGAAGGCCGCCGCGCCTCAGCCCCCGAACGGGTTGAACCGCGTCACGCCCCTGAACAAATTGCGGACGAAGCTCTGCTCCTCGCCGCCGGTCGCGGTGGTGCGGCTGATGAAGTCGAAGATCACGCCGTCCTGCAGGCCGTAATTGGCGATGCGCTCGACCTTGAAGGCCTTGTTGAAATAGATCACCAGCACCTTCTGGTCGACGACGCTCAGATCCTGGAACTGGAAGCGCCGCCGCACAGTCTGGCTGATGTAATAGAACGTCCGGTTGCCGACGGTCGACGTGGTCGACGGCGTGCCCAGCGTCGACAGCACGGTCTGCACGTCCATGCCGGGCCGCACCTGCGCGATCAATCCGTCATCCATGACGAAGCCGCGGGTATACTCCTCGTTCATGCCGGCCGAGGTCGGCAGCCTGAACCCGCCGGAATCCGGGCCGCAGCCGGCCAGCGCCAGGGAGGAGGTCGCAAGCAAGCCCATCAGGGCCGCGCGGCGGGTGGAGACGATCATGCGTATGCGTTCCGAAGGCCGGAGCAGCGCGGGCGTGACCCCATGCCGCTTGTCAAACAGGTAGGGCTTGGCGTAACGCCCGAGAATGGCTTTGGCAAGGCAACCACGCAGCGCGGGGGCGGACAGGTGATGTTCGGCCTCTTCGGCAGACGGGAGGAACGGCTTGCGCCGGTCAACGCGCTGTTTGCGCGGGTGGCCGAGGCGTCGCGCGCTCCCGCGCTCTATCTCGAAGGCGGCGTCCCCGACACCTTCGAGGGCCGGTTCGATTCGCTGGCGCTGCACGCCTTCCTCGTCATGCGCCGTCTGCGGCAGTTGCCGCCTCCCGCGGCTGATCTGTCGCAGGACTTCGTCGACGCCTGCTTCGCCTATCTCGAACTCGGCTTCCGCAATGGCGGCATCAGCGATGTCGCGGTGCCCAAGCGCATGAAGAAGATCGCGGAGAGCTTCTACGGCCGGGTCCAGGCCTATGAGGCCGCGATGAATTCCTCCGATCCCGACGCCTTGGCCGACGCGCTGGCCCGCAATCTGGGTTCGCGGCGGGCTTCGGCCCTTCTCGCCGACTATGCCAGGCGCGCCGAGGCCGATCTTCTCGCCCTCGATCTGGACGCCCTGCTGGCCAGCCCCGTTCTGTTTCCGGATCCGTCCGCCATGGGAGGCGTCGATGATCGCTGACGCCGCTGCGCCGTCGCCGTTCACGCATCCCGTCGGCGTCGAGACCATTCGCCAGCGTGGGACGCCCGTTCTGGTCCGCGCCGATGCGGCGGCGCTTCCCGGCATCGCGGCCGCGCTCGATCTGGCGTCGCTGGAGGCGCTGGAGGGCCGCCTGACTTTGACGCGCGACGGCTCCCGCGTGCGTCTGGAGGGCGTCGTCGAGGCTGCCCTGCACCAGACCTGCATCGTTACGCTCGAGCCGTTTTCCGTCGCGCTGTCGGTCCCCGTCGCGCTCGACTTCCTGCCCGAGGCCGAACTCGCCGAACTGGCCGCGCGCTCGGCCAAGGACGAGGGGGAGGGCGTGATCGACATCGAGGTCAGGCTCAACGAGGAAGACCCGCCGGAGGCGATCGTCGACGGCGTCATCGATCTCGGCGCGGTCATGCTGGAATTTCTCGCGCTGTCGCTCGACCCCTATCCGCGCAAGCCCGGCGCGGCCTTCGAATCGCCCGAGCCCGATGTGCTGCTGCAATCGCCGTTTGCCGCGCTCGCACGGCTGAAGCGGGACGAATGAAGCGCGCGGCGTGGCGTTCCGGCGCTTGCGGCTGCGTGCTAAGTCGCTATTGTCCCGGCCGCATCGCGCCCGCTCCTGCCGGCCGCCACCGGGACTGACCAGCACCTCATGACACGACCGGTTACAATCGCGCTCGATGCGATGGGCGGAGACCACGGCCCGTCCGTGGTGATCCCCGGCGCGGCCCTGACGCTCGAGCGGCGGCCCGATGCGCGCTTCGTCATCTTCGGCGACGAGGGCCTGGTGCTGCCGCTGCTGGACGCGCACCCGAAGCTCAAGGCCGTGACCACGTTCCACCACACCGAGGTCTCGGTGAAGATGGACGACAAGCCGAGCCAGGCCCTGCGCTACGGCCGCTACAAATCCTCGATGTGGCGCGCCATCGACGCGACCAAAACCGGCGAGGCCGACGTCACCGTCTCGGCCGGCAACACCGGCGCGCTGATGGCGATGTCGAAGTTCTGCCTGAAGTCGATGCCGCAGGTCGACCGCCCGGCGATCGCGGCGCTGTGGCCGACCGTGCGCGGCGAGAGCGTCGTGCTTGATGTCGGCGCGACGATCGGCGCGGATGCCCGCCATCTCGTCGATCTCGCCATCATGGGCGCGGCCATGGCGCGCGTGGTCTTCGATCTCGACAGCCCCACGGTCGGCCTGCTCAATGTCGGCGTCGAGGAGATCAAGGGCGTCGAGGCGGTCAAGGAGGCCGGCCGCGTCCTGCGCGAGAGCAACCTCCCGCACATGACCTATCACGGCTTCGTCGAGGGCGACGATCTCGGCAAGGGCACCGTGGACGTGGTCGTGACCGAAGGCTTCACCGGCAACATCGCGCTGAAGACCGCGGAGGGCACCGCTCGCCAGATCAGTTCCTATCTCAAGGCTGCGATGAGCCGTTCGCTGATGGCCAAGATCGGTTACGTCTTCGCGCGCGGCGCCTTTGCCGCGCTGAAGGACAAGATGGACCCGCGCAAGGTCAATGGCGGCGTCTTTCTGGGCCTTGAAGGCATCGTCATCAAGAGCCATGGCGGCACCGACGCGATCGGCTTCGCCAGCGCGACTGAGCTTGCATATGAGATGGCCCGCGACGATCTGATGGCGAAGCTGCGCGAGATGGCGATGATCGCGCACCCGGAAGCGCAGGCGAAGCCTGCCTCCGCCGCCGAGTAAGGAAGAGCCGACGTGTCGACATTGCGCTCCGTCATCCGCGGCTGCGGCTCCTATCTGCCGCAGCGCGTCGTCACCAACGCCGAGCTGGCGGGCCGCGTCGACACCACCGACGAGTGGATCGTCCAGCGCACCGGCATCCGCCAGCGCCATGTCGCGGCCGCCGATGAGCCGACCTCGGTTCTGGGGCTGAAGGCGGCGCAGGCGGCGCTTGCCGATGCCGGGCTCGACGCATCGCAGATCGACCTCATCATCGTCGCGACCGCGACGCCCGACCACACCTTCCCCGCTACAGCCACGCAGATCCAGGCGGCGCTCGGCATCCAGGGCGGCGCGGCCTTCGATCTGCAGGCGGTCTGCTCGGGCTTCGTCTTCGGGCTCGCCACCGCCGACAAGTTCCTGACCACGGGCGCGGCGCGGGCTGCGCTCGTCATCGGCGCGGAGACCTTCTCGCGCATCCTCGACTGGGAGGACCGCACCACCTGCGTGCTGTTCGGAGACGGTGCCGGGGCGGTCGTGATGGTGGCCGAGCCGGGGGAGGGGACCTTGGCCGATCGCGGCGTGCTGAGCACGCATATCCGGTCGGATGGCCGCCACAAGGACAAACTCTATGTCGATGGCGGCGCCGGTTCGACCAGCACGGTCGGCTTCCTCCGCATGGAGGGCAAGGAGGTCTTCCGCCATGCGGTGGTCAACCTTGCCGAGACGGTCCGCCACACGTTCGAGGTCACGGGCCTGAGCGGGGCCGACATCGACTGGTTCGTGCCGCATCAGGCCAACCGGCGCATCATCGACGCCACCGCCGACAAGCTCGGCATCGGCCGTGAGCGCGTCGTCGTCACGGTCGATCGCCATGGCAACACCTCGGCCGCCTCGATTCCGCTGGCGCTCGCCGAAGCGCATGCCGACGGGCGCATCGAGCCCGGGCAGCTCGTGCTGATCGAGGCGATGGGCGGCGGTTTCACCTGGGGCTCGGCGCTGATCCGCTGGTGAACGCCGGCGACGTATTCCTTTGCATTTGTGACAGTTTCGCCGCGTTTTTTGGCTTTTCCGTCAAGCTCGGGACGAGAATGGCCGATCGACGGATTGACCGACGTGGCGCGGACGCCTAGCGTCCGGCGTCCGGAATGGCGAAGGGCAGGCGGCTAGCCCGTCAGCCGAAATAACGCCTTGGAGAATATGCATGGCGGGGCAAACGGTCACTCGCGCGGATCTGTGCGAGGCTGTCTATCAGAAGATCGGTCTGTCGCGGACGGAGTCGTCGAAGCTCGTCGAGACGGTGCTCGACGAAATCTGCGACGCGGTCGCGCGTGGCGAGAACGTCAAGCTGTCCTCGTTCGGCTCGTTCGTGGTGCGAGACAAGGGCGAGCGAATCGGGCGTAATCCGAAAACGGGCGTGGAAGTGCCGATCGAGCCGAGGCGCGTGATGGTGTTCAAGCCCTCCAACGTGATGAAGGCCCGCATCAACGGCGAGGCCGGCGAGGACGACGACGCGTGACTCTGGAGTTCCAAATCCTGGCGTCCCCCTGCGGCGACCAAGAGGCCGAATTGGACAACAAGAGCCCAGATGCCTTCCGGACCATCAGCGAGGTCGCAGACGACCTCGACATTCCTCAGCACGTGCTGCGATTCTGGGAAACGCGCTTCAGCCAGATCAAGCCGCTGAAGCGCGGCGGCGGCCGGCGCTACTACCGGCCCGACGACGTTGCCCTGCTCAAGGGCATCCGCCGGCTGCTCTATGGCGAAGGCTATACGATCAAGGGCCTGCAGCGGATTCTCAAGGAACAGGGTCCGCGCCATGTCCAGGCGATCGGCCGGGGCGGTCCGGTCGGCCCGCCTCCGCCGGGCCAGGCGGACAAGCCGGCAGCGACGATGGCGACGCCGGCCGCGGCCTTCGCGGCACGTCCCGCCGAGTCGGGTCTGCCGCGCGACCATGCGGCCCATGCCGGCCCGGACCCCCTGACGGTCCTGTCGGTCATCCTGGCCGAGCTCGGCGAATGCCGCCGCATTCTGAATGGCGCGATGCGGCCGCATTCCGCCGAGAGCGCCTGAGCGATCCATTTAACCGGGAGCGGCCGCCATGGCCTGGATCTATCTGGCCATTGCAGGCCTGTTCGAAATCGGCTGGGCCATCGGTCTCAAATACACGCAAGGCTTCACGCGCCTCGTGCCGACCGTTCTCACCGTCGCCAGCATGGTCGTGAGCCTTGGTCTGCTCGGACTCGCGCTGAAGACCCTGCCCGTCGGCACCGCCTATGCGATCTGGACCGGCATCGGCACCATCGGCACCGCCATGCTCGGCATCGTGCTGCTGGGAGAGCCGGCGAGCGCGCTGCGAATAGCCTGCATCGGGCTGATCGTCGCGGGCATCGTCGGCCTCAAGCTGGTTTCCTGAGCACGGCCCGCGATTAGCGCCGGAACATGTCGGGCCAGTTGCCGCTGCGCTCCAGCAGCACGATCGCCACGATCACCGCCAGGGTGACCGCGAGCGTCAGCAGCTTGGCGTTCCAGGGCGTGCCGCGGCCGATGAGCCAGATCAGCGTCAGGCCGATCAGGAGGGGGACGAAATATTCCATCCCCTTCATCTAGCCGAATGCGGCCGGCGTTGGAACCTGCTCCATCCGCGCCGTCCTCACGCCGTCGCCACGGCCTTCTTCCGCGCAGCCTTGGGTTTAGGCTCGGGGGCGGGCGGTTCGGCGGCCTGCTTGGCGAGTCTGAGCGCCCGCAGCGCCTCGATCTTCTTGCGCGCGGCGGCTTCCTCGGCGGCGATGCGACCGCTGGACTTCTGCTTCTCGCGCGGCGCTTCCTGGACGCTGTTGACGTCGTGCCAGCCGCGTGGGCCGTGATGCTCGCCTGCCATGGTGCTTTCCCCTGCTCTTGCGTCCTGGCCCAGAGGCTGCGCCACGGCCGCCGCCGGCGCAAGCCTATTCCGCGATGCACGCGAAGGCGAGCCGGGCGACTGGTCCGGGTCGGAACCGCATGACGCGCGGTCGAGCCTCCGACTGCGCGTCATGCGGGCACGTCTTCACGGTCTGGTAGTAAAAGGGCCGCTAGATTCAGCGCGGGGGCAAACAGGCGGTCGTATCGGCCGTGTTTTCCGTGCCTGGGCGGTGACATGGCGTCGATGAAGCGGCGATTCCGGTTTGGTTTCGTGGTGCTGGCGCTGGTTGTCCTGTTCGCGGCCATCGCGGCCGGCCAGGCGACGTCTCTCGCGGCCGCATTCGGCCTGGAGAGGTGGAGCGCAGCGCTTCAGGCTCTCTGCTGGGCGCTGGTGGGCGGCGTGGCTCTCGTCGCCGCGTGGAACGCCGATCGTCGAGCCCTGTCGCAGGCTGCCGCGCTGGAGGCGGCGCTGAGCGAACTGGCGGTTCACCGCTCCCGTGATCTGCCAGACCCGGTTCGTGCGACGACGCCCGAGTCCGCCCCGGCCGGCGAGGCGGACGCCCAGCAGGCGCTCCGACACCTGCGCTCCAGGCTCGCGACGATCAGCGAGACGGTTTCGGAGACCTCCTCGGCGTTGCGCGTTTCCACCACCGAACTGACCTACGCCACCGCCGAAACGCGTGACGGGCTGGCCTCGCTCGCGGAGCATTCGCACCGCGTCGAAACTGCCGCGGGCGACGTCACGGCGGCTCAGACGCGCATGCTCGCAGCCAGCTCCGCATTGGAAGACAGGCTGCGCGCCACCTTCGACATGGTCGTCAAGGCCGACGGCATCGCCCGCGACGCCTCCGGTCTCGTCGTGCGGCTCGACGCCGGCGCGACGCGGATCGGCGAGGTCGTCTCGCTGATCCAGCTTATCGCCGGGCAGACCAATCTCCTTGCCCTGAACGCCACCATCGAGGCGGCCCGAGCCGGCGAGGCGGGGCGGGGTTTCGCGGTGGTGGCCGCCGAGGTCAAGGCGCTCGCGCGCAACACGGCGCAGGCCGCGCTCGAGATCGCCCAGCAGGTCAAGGAGATCAGGACACCTCGGTCCGCTCGGCCGAGGCGATCAGGCTCGTCTCGGAGCGCGTCGGCGAGGCCGAACTCCATGCCTGCGAGATGTCGACGGCGCTCGATGTCCAGGCCAAGGCGGTCGGGCATGTCGCCGCGATGGCGATGCAGACCCTGCAGCATGCCAGCGAAACCTGGCGGGGCGCCGCCCATATCGAAATCCAGGCGGGGGCATCCGAACAGATTGTCGCGATTCTCGACCAGACGGCGCAGACGATCACGGCCGCGAGCCGGGACCTCGCGGCGGAACTCGCGAAGCCGCTCGAAAGCGCGCCGGCACCCAACGAACGCGGCGCGTCCGCGCGGGACGGCCTCGAGCGCGCCGGTTGAGGCGCGCGGGCCGTGGCTCAGCCGTCGTTAGACGAGTTCAGGTCGTCGGGCGTGATCGCATCCTCGCCGCCGATGCCGGCGGCCTGGCGGAGGATGTCGTTGATCCGGTCCTGCCAGCCGGGGCCGCCGCTCTGGAAGTGTTCGAGCGCCTCGCGGTCGATCCTCAGCGTCACCATCTCGCGCGCGCCGGGCACGGCGGGCCGGGTCTCGGGCGGCGGCGCGACGATCTTCGGCTCGGCCGGCTTGAACAGGGCCTCGGCCTTGTCCCGCGCGGAACTGGGGCGGCGTGTGCGATCGACGCTCATCAGGACAACCTTCATGCGCCACGGGCTGACCAGCGGCGATCCACTCGCGATCAGGCCGGGCGGCTGAAGCCCCGGCCTGCGGGAGGCTCAACAATAGGAAAGAAATGGTCGGAGCGAGAGGATTCGAACCTCCGACCCCTTGTCCCCCAGACAAGTGCGCTAACCGGGCTGCGCTACGCTCCGACGGCTCGGCTTATAGAGTCGGGCGCAGGCAGATGCAATGCGCTTTGCGCCATGATCCAGGCCGGCCCGAAGTGGCACAACGGGGCAGCCCCGCCGTTAACTCTCGCGTAAGGCTGCGGTTGCGCGCAAGGACGGCTTTCCGCATCGTCGTTGCGGGACGGGGGTCCTGACGGCGGAGATGACCATGTCGATGGCGACTGCCACGGCCGGACGGCGCGAGCCGGCGGCTTTGTCCCCCACGCGGCCGGCAGGGTCGGTCGAGACCTTCTTCCGCGCGCTCGCGCCGGACTGGCATTCGCAATGGGCCTGGGACCATTACGAGCCGACGATCCTCGGCCTCGCCCACCAGTTCGGGCTCCGGCGAGTCTGCGAGATCGGAGGCGGCCGCGATCCGCTCTTCACGGCAGACGCCGCCGCGCGCAACGGCATCGCCCTGACCGTCAACGACATCGACGCGGGCGAACTCGCCTTGACGCCGGCGGGGCTGGCCACCGCGCGCTTCGACATCGCCGGCGACCTGTCGGAGCCCGACATCGCGCGCGGCGGCTATGACCTGATGGTCTCGCGCATGGTCTTCGAGCATGTCCACGACGTCGAGCGGGCCTGGAGCAACATCCACGCGCTGCTCGCGCCCGGCGGCGTCGCGCTCGCCTTCTTCCCGACGCTCTGGGCGCCGGTCTTCGCGCTGAACCACATCCTGCCCGAAAAAGCCTCGCGCGCTATCGTGCACGCGCTGTTTCCGGCCCGTCGCGACGATGGCGGCGACCCGAAATTCCCGGCCTTCTACGACCATTGCCGCGGCAGCCGGGCGACGCTCGCGCCGATGCTGCGCCGCGCCGGCTTCAGCGACATCCATGTCCAGCGCTTCTGGGGGCACGGTTATTTCGACCGCATGCCCGGCCTGAAGCAGGTTGATCACGCCTTCAACGCGCTCAGCGCGCGGATCGGCTGGGACTTCGTCACGACCTATGCCTATGTCGTCGTTCGCAAGGACAAGGCCTGATCAGCGCGGCGGGGCTGGCTTCGGCTCCGGCGCCTTCAGCGCCGCCAGCCCCCAGACCAGCCCAAGCAGCAGGTAGAAATGCCGCCAGTGGTCGGTGTCGATCTGCAGGCCCTGCAGGATCGTCACGAACAGCACCGACCAGAGCACGATCGCGTGGTTCTGCGTGGCCGTGCGGCGGAAGACGAGGCTCCAGCCCACATAGCAGGTCGCCGCCGTCAGGCCGAGCCAGGCGAAGCCGCCGAGCCAGCCATAGGAGGCGAAGGCGTTGATGTAGACGTTGTGCGGGTCTTCCGGAAAGAAGAAGCGGAAGCGCAGCGGCCCGAAGCCGTTGGGCAGGTCGAGCAGCAGCGGGATGGAGCGCAACTGGTTGCCGAAGCGCCCGGTGACGCCCTGGTCGTAGCTCTGGTCGAGCGTGGCGCGGATCTCGAAGATCTGGCGGATGTTCTCGAAGGACAGCGCCACCAGCAGCGCGACCGCGAGCGCGCCGAGCGCGACCAGCGTCAGGAAAACGATCCGCGCCCGCCGCGAGGCGTTGGGCGAGGTCAGGAAGGTCAGGGCGATCATCATCAGCGAGGCCGCTGCGAGATTGCCCCACGCGCCGCGCGAGAACGTCAGGAACAGCGCGGCCAGCGGCAGGCTCATGATCGCGAGGCCCCGCAGCAGGCCGACCCTGCCGATCAGGATGTGCTGCAATGCAAAGACGATCGGCAGCACCAGGAAGGGCCCGAGCACGTTGGGATCCTTGAAGGTGCCCGAAGCGCGGCCATGCAGCGAAAACACCGGGCCCAGCCCCGCCACGTCGAAATAGCCGAGCAGGCCGGCGAAGCTCGCGCACCAGGCGGCGAAGAGATAGCCCTTGCGTAGCGTTTCGATGCGGCCATAGGCGTCGTCGGCCATGATCGCGGCGAGGAAGATCGCCGTGATCATCAGATAGACCGAGACGGCGGTGAAGCGCACCGAGGGCGGCTCGTCCATCCACGGGATCAGCGAGACGACGCCGCCGATGTTGTAGGTCAGCAGCAGCAACGCCAGCGGGATCAGCTTCTGCGAGAAGCGCACGCCCGTCAGCGCGAACACGAACAGCGTCAGCAGGAAGGCGAGCTCATAGGGCGAGGGCTCGATCAGCGCGAACCCGCTGCAGGCCGCCAAGAGCCAGAGCGCGCCGCGCTTGATCGCGGCATGGGAGATCGTCAGGCCGCGCGGGCGGCCCTGCTCGACGCCGGCGCGGTCCGCGAGCGCGCTCAATAGGCGTTCTCGGTCTTGGTCATCAGCGAAAGCGGCGTCTTGATCAGGATGTAGATGTCGAGCAGCACCGACCAGTTCTCGATGTAGTAGAGGTCGTGCTCGACGCGGCGCTGGATCTTGTCCTCGGTGTCGGTCTCGCCGCGCCAGCCATTGACCTGGGCCCAGCCGGTGATGCCGGGCTTGACCTTGTGGCGGGCGAAATAGCCGTCGACGACCTGCTCATAGGCGCGGTCCGACGCCTTGGCGTGGATCGCATGCGGGCGCGGGCCGACCAGCGAGAGGTCGCCCTTCAGGATCACGTTGAAGAGCTGCGGCAGTTCGTCGATCGAGGTCTTGCGGATGAAGCGGCCCACCCGGGTGACGCGTGGATCGTCCTTGGTGACCTGCTTGCTGGCGGTGAAGTCGCTCATCTCGTGATAGAGCGAGCGGAACTTGAACACCTCGATCAGCTCGTTGTTGAAGCCGTAGCGCTTCTGCCGGAACAGCACCGGTCCCTTCGAATCGAGCTTGATCGCGATCGCGGTGGCGATCATCAGCGGCGACAGCGCGATCAAGGCGAGCGTGCCGACGACCTTATCGAACAGGAACTTGACGACGATGTCCCAATCCGCGATCGGCCGGTCGAACACGTCGAGCACCGGCACGGCGCCGATATAGGAATAGGAGCGCGGCCGGAACCTGAGCTTCGACATATGGGCCGAGAGGCGGATGTCGATCGGCAGCACCCAGAGCTTCCGCAGCATGGTCAAAAGCCGCGCCTCGGCCGAGATCGGCAGGGTGAAGATCACGAGGTCGAGCTTGGTGCGGCGCGCGAACTCGACGAGATCGTCGATCGTGCCGAGCTTGGGATAGCCTGCGACGAGATCGGGCGAGCGGTCGTCGTTGCGGTCGTCGAAGACGCCGCAGACGCGAAGCCCGGTGTCGCGCTGCATCTCCAGGGCCCTGATCAGCGCCTCGCCGGATTCCCCGCCCCCGACGATGGCGGTGCGGCGCTCCAGCCGGCCCATCCGGGTGAGGTGGCGCACGCCGAGCGTGACGCAGAGCCGCTCGAACAGCAGCGCGCCAAGACCGCTGGCATAAAGGCTCGCCAGCCAGACGCGCGAGACCTGGTCGCCGATCTTCAGGAAGAAGAAAACCGCCAGCGTGATCAGGAACAGGGTCGTCCAGCCGGCCGTGAGCCGGACCGCCATGGTGATGAAATGGCGCAGCGCGCCGATATGGTAGAGTTGCAGCGCCTGAAAGGTGCCCAGCGCGCCGACGGCAAGCAGCGGAATGGTGATCTGGTAGGTCGTCGCATGCTCGACATTGCCGGCGACATAGAGCCAGTAGACCAGTCCGCCGACGCCGATCACCGCCAGCACGTCGAACAGCCGCGCGAACCCCTCGATCATGACCGGCGAGAGCGTCGGCTTGACCGGAATGGCTGCGATGCGCTCCGCCAGCGGGTGGAAGACGCGGGTTTGCCGACGTGCATCGACGCCGGCCATGTCGGCTGTTGCCGCGGAGGCTGCGTCGGCCTTGATCAGATCGCGAACATCGAAGGCGCCCATGACGTCATATCCTCGGTCCGACCGGCGGGGCGATGCCCGTCGATCTTGACCAAGCGCTAGCGCAAAAAGCTCACGGAAGGTTTAATCCGACCCGTTGCTGTTGTCCGGGATTCGCGTTGCAGCCCCCGCCCGGGGGCCCGCAGGGTCGGCGCGGCAGCGGGCGAAAGCCGGTTTGGTTCCCGGATGGCCCGAAAGCGGATTTTCGCTTTGTCCTTCAATGTATTAATTCAGTCAATCGTCTTGAAAAACATCGCATTCCAGGCCGGTTGCTTTGGCGACAAAATAGAATTGGGTTGACAGAAATAAAGCGCGGGCGCATACGTTGCCGCGATGAGTGTCTGAGAAGCACATTTTTGAGCGGAACATGTCCCCGGCTTGCGCCGTTCATGGACTGACGCTGTGCCGTTTTGGCGGGGGTTTCCGCCGAAGATTAAGTCTCGATATCATCTTTTTATAACCCAAACGATTGCAGAGCCGCCCGGATCCGCACCCGCGCCGTCCGGAGCCCGCTCCGCCTGTGTGCAACATGTCTTTCCACTGGTTCATCCTGCTCGCGGCCATCGCCGTCGAGATCGCCGCGACGGCCGCGCTGAAGTCGTTCGTCTCGGCCCCGCTGCTGGTCGCCATCCTGCCGCTGCTGCTGATCGGCCTGTCCTTCGCCCTGTTGAGCGTCGCGCTGCGGGTCATTCCTCTGGCGGTCGCCTATGCAGTCTGGGAAGGGCTCGGCATCGTCGGCATCGCCGCGGCCGGGCACTGGTTCTTCGGCGAGCATCTGACGCCCGGCCGGGTCGTCGCGCTCGCCGCGATCATCGCCGGCATCGTGTTGCTGGAGCGTGGCGTCGCCAGCGATGGCGGTGAGCACGAGGGGAGGCCGGCATGATAGCCCCCCTTCTTCCCCAGTCGCTGGCCCTGCTCTGGCTGGCGCTGGCCGTGATCCTCGAGGTCGGCGGAACCTGGCTGCTCAAGCTCTCCGACGGCATGAGGCGCAAAGGTCATGGCGCGCTCGGCGTCGTCCTCGTCATCGGCGCCTTCGCGGCGCTGGCGCAGGCGATCCGCGGCATGGACCTGTCGGTCGCCTATGCGGTCTGGGGCGGGGCCGGTCTGGTCATCACCGCGATCGTCGGCGCGCTCGCCTTCGGCCAGCGCATCCGCCCCGGCGGCTGGGCCGGGATGGGCCTCGTCATCGCCGGCGTGGTGGCGCTGAAGCTGCTCTAGCCGGGACGCTCAGATCCCGCGCGCCGTCATGGCGTCGCGATAGGCGGCCAGCACGCCGTCGATCATGGCGTCGAGCGCGAAGTTCTGGCGCACATGCCCGGCGAGGTCGGCGGCCTGCGCCTGCCGTTCGGCCTCCGGCGTCGCCAGCGTGGCGCGGATGGCGTCGGCGAGGATCGCCGGGTCATCGGCCGGGATCAGCCGGCCTCGGTGCGCCGGGCCGTAGATCTCCTTGATGCCGCCGACATCGGTCGAGATCAGCGGCTGGGCGGCCGCCGCCGCCTCCAGGATGACGTAAGGCAGCGATTCCGCCCGCGACGGAATCACCATGATGCGCGCCTGCGACAGCGCCTTGCGGATCGGCCCCGGCGGCTCGAAGACGCATTGCCCGTCGACCCCGTGCTGCACTGTCATGCGACGCAGTTCCGCTTCGTCCGGGCCGGAGCCGACGATCAGCATGCGCGGCGTCAGGGCGTCGCGCCGCTTCAGGAGGCTGAGCGCCTCGATCAGCGTATCGACGCCCTTGGCCGAGCGCAGCTCGCCGAGATAGACCAGATCGAAGCCGGCCGCGCTGTGGTCGATCGGCTCGAACTCGGCCTCGGAGATGCCGTTCAGCACGATGCGGTGGTCGGTCGCGGGCATGTGTCCGATATGGGCCTCGAAGCGACCGGCGATGAAGGCGCTCTCGAACAGGAACATGTCGGTGACGCGCTCGAGCAGGCGCTCGACGGTCATGTAGACCTTATGCTCGATCCCGCCCGGCTTGTAGTTGAAGCTGCCGCCATGCGGCGTGTAGGCAGTGATGTAACGGCGTCCGGGGCCGAGCAGCGCCGGCAGGCGCGCATAGACGCCACCCTTCGAGCCATGGGCATGCACCACGTCGGGCATCAGGCGCGCGCGGGCCGAGGCTGCGCTGGCCTGCGCCCTGGCGTCCGTGAGGCTCGGATAGCGCGACATCGCCACCCGCGTCACGCCGAGCGCAAGCTGGGGGGCAAGCTCGGCGAAGACCTGATCGGCGCGTGCTCCGCCCGTGGTCGAATCGCAGAAGATGCCGACATCGTGGCCGCGCGCGACCTGGCCGCGCGCCAGATCCTGGACATGGCGGAACAGCCCTCCGAGCGGGGCGCGGAAGACGTGCAGGATACGAAGCCGGCGCGCGGGGGCGGCGTCCGTCATGGCGATCTCCCGCGGCCGCCTAGAACCAGCGTTCCTTGATGACGATGGTGTCGCCGGGCTGCACGGCATAGGTGATCGGCACCGAGGCGGTGATCAACTGACCATCGACCTGCCGGGTGACCTCGGCCCAGGAGCGCTGGCCGCGCGGCGTAAAGCCGCCGGCGATCGCCACCGCCGTCTGCACGGTCATGCCGTTGACATACGGAAACTGACCCGAATTGGTGACCTCGCCGAGGACGAAGAACGGCCGATAGGCGTCGACCTCGACCGAGACCTTCGGCTCGCGCAGGAAGCCGGCCCGCAGCTTGCCTTCGATGGCGCGCTCGAGCTGCTGCGTGGTGCGACCCTGCGCGTCGACCGTGTCGATCAGCGGCATCGAGATCCGGCCCGCGCCATCGACCGCGTAGATGTTGGAGAGGTTGTCCTGTCCGAAGACGATGATCCTGAGCCTGTCGCCGCTGGCGAGGCGATAGGGCCCCTGCGCCTCGGCGACCGCGTATTCCGACGCGACATAGCGCGGCGCGCAGGCGCCCGCCGCCAGGGCGACAGCCAGTGCGAGGGAGGCGAGATGTCGACTCATCACGTGCGATACCCATGCAGGAACTGCATTCAGAGTTAGGTCGACGTGGTTAACAAAGCGTGACGCGCTGCGTCCGCCGCTCTCGATAGTTGTCGCGCCTGGGAGGAGCGTCCCTTTGCGACATTAACCGGCCACTAACCTTAATCGGGTTTGCTTGACCCTGCGTCCCTGTTCAGGGGGCGACAGTTTTGCGTGAATGGATGGGTCATGACCGCTCACACCGAAAGCCAGATGCGGGATGAAGGCGCGAGCCGGGGCGACATGCTCGATCTCGCCGCGCTCTGGGCCGCGATCAAGCGGCGCAAGGCCTGGATCATCGGCCCGACCCTTGCCGCGCTGGGCCTGTCCTTCGTCGCCGTCAACCTGATTCCCGCCCGCTACACCGGCGAGGCGCGCATCCTGCTGGAGAACCGCGACAGCTTCTATACGCGCCCCGGGCAGAACAGCGGCGGCGAGGGCGGCGGCCAGCAATTCGACAGCGAGGCGGTGCAGAGCCAGGTCCAGGTCATCATGTCGCGCGACCTGGCGCGCGAGGCGATCAAGCGCATCGGCCTCGTCGGCAACAGCGAGTTCGATTCGGGCGCGGGCGCGCTGAACGCGCTCAGGAAGATCGGCGTGCTGATCGGACTTGGGGCGCATCCGGCCGACCGCTCGCCCGAGGAGCGCGTGCTGGAGAAGTATTACGACCGTTTGCTGGTCTTCCCCGTCGGCCGTTCGCGCATCGTCGCCGTCGAGTTCACCTCGCAGGATCCCGCGCTGGCGGCCAAGGGCGCCAACATCATCGCCAACACCTATCTCGAGGCGCAGGAAGCCGCCAAGCAGGACACCGCCCGAAACGCCTCCTCCTGGCTCTCGACCACGATCGAGCCGCTTCGCAAGCGCGTCGCCGAGGCCGAGGCCAAGGTCGAGGAATTCCGCTCGCGCAACGGCCTGCTGGTCGGCGCCAACAACACGACCATCACCTCGCAGCAGCTCGCCGATCTCTCGACCCAGCTTTCGGACGCGCGCCGGCAGCAGGCCGAGGCGCAGGCCAAGGCCGGCCTGATCCGCGATGCGATCCGGCAGGGCCGGACCTTCGAGATTCCCGACGTCGCCAACAACGAGCTGATCCGCCGGCTGATCGAGCAGCGCGTCAGCCTGCGCGCCCAGATCGCTCTGGAATCGCGCAACCTGCTCTCCGAGCATCCGCGCATCAAGGAGCTCAACGCCCAGCTCGCCGATCTCGAAGGACAGCTTCGCGGCGCGGCCGAGCGCACCGTCCGCACGCTGGAGAACGAGGCCAAGATCGCCACGCAGCGCATCGAGAGCTTCACCGCCGCGCTCGACGGGCAGAAGAAGAACGTCTCCAGCGCCAATGACAGCGAGGTCCAGCTTCGCGCCCTGGAGCGCGAGGCCAAGACTTTGCGCGACCAGCTCGAGCAGTACATGCTGCGCTACCGCGAGGCCGTCGCCCGCGACGCCGTCAACGCGACGCCCGCCGATGCCCGCGTGATCTCGCGCGCCATCGAGCCGACCGAGCCGTCCTTCCCCAAGAAGATCCCGACCATGATCGTCGCGACGCTGGCGACCTTCCTCGTCGCGCTCGCCACCATCGTCTCGCGGGAACTGCTCAACGGCCAGGCCGGCGCGCCCGCCAATGGCCCGCGCCGCGCGCCGGGCTGGGTCGGCGCGGGAGCGGCCGCGCCGCGCTCCGATCCGCGCCGCGAGCGCGTCGCCGGCCTCCTGACCCATGCCGGCCGGCTCGGCCAGCTCACGCTCGATCCCGAGCGGCCGGAGCAGACGCTGGTCGAACTCGCCGCCCGCATCGACGAGCCGGCCCGGGCGATGGCGCCGATGCTGCTGGTGCTCGATGGCGGCGGCGCGGGCGCGGCCACGGCGCGCGATCTCGCCGAGCATCTCTCGCGCCGCTGCCGCTGCATCATCGTCGACCTTGCCGCCGACATCGATCGGCGCGAGCCCGGCTTCTCGGAACTGCTCGCCGGCGAGGCCCTGTTCTCCGACATCATCATGCGCGAGCCGGGCTCGCGCCTGCACCGCATCGGCCCCGGACATGCCGGCCGAGAGGCGGTTCTGGCCGCGCCCGATCTCGTCGAGGTGGCGCTCGATGCGCTCTGCGAGACCTATGACTGGGTCCTGGTCGCCGCGGCCTCCAACGACGACGGGGCCGTGCTCTCTCCGCTGGCCGCGCGCGCGCAGGGCGGGCTGGTCATGGCGGGCCAGGCCAGCAACGGCCATGCCGTCGAGGCGGCCTACCGTCTCTCGGACCTGACCAAGGCCCCCGTCTCGCTGGTGCTCGACCAGCCCGAGGGAGGCCCTGGCCTGCCCTTCGAGGCGCGCGAGCGCGACGCGGCCGAGGTCTGACCGCTACTCCTCGACCGCGCGGCTGCGGCCGCGCGCCTTGTCCAGCAGTCCCGAGACGCGGTGCGCTACCGACAGCAGGCGCGGCCGGGTCTTGATCCAGCGCTTGGCCGAGCGCTTGGCGCGGGCGACGCCGGCAAAAATCCGGCCCTTCAACGTCACCGGCACGAAACTGTCGACCAGTTCGTCGCGCTCGTCGCAGATCGTCGTCTTGTAGCGCGCCTCGCCGACGCCGAGGTCGAAGCTCGCGATCCCGGCCTGGCACTGCAGCTTGATCAGGTCGATCAGCAGGATCTCGCCCGGGCTGGTCCTGGCGACGTCGCTGTCCATGTCGAAGGACGTCGCCATGCCCGAAAAGCGCGAGCCCTGCACCGCCCCGACATAGGTCGCGACCTGGCGTCCGGCGAGTTCGAGGCAATAGAGCTGCAGCGCGGGCCGTTCCCCGCTGGCCGCCTGTTTCAGGAAGGCGCGCATCGCGGGATCGGCGAAGGGGTCGGCGATGCCCATGGCCGCGAACCGCATCGCCTTCTGCGCCAGGAATGCCGAAATCACGCGTTCGATCTCGGCCTCGGTGGTCGCCCTGACCACCTGCGAGGGGCCGAATGTCGCGAAGCGGTTGCGCTTGTTCTTGAGCTTCTTATGGGCGTGGCTGCTCATCGCGCGGCGCAGAACGCCGTCGCAATCGCCCGCCGTGAGCGCGAGCTTGTAGGCTCCGCTGGGGCTCGGTCCCGCAGCCAGCAGCGCCATCGGATTGGCGACGCCCTGCCACTCCACCGGCTGGTTGACGAAGACGAAGGCGTCGAGCCCGCCGATCGCGTCGGCGATCTCCATCAGCATCGCGCGCGTCGTTTCCGTGTCGAGCCCGGCCGCGAATTCGGGCGCGTAGACGCCCATATGGTAGTTGGCGTGCTTGCCGCCGATGAACTCGGCGAAACGGATGCCTTTGCGCCGCGTGATCACCAGCGGCAGGATCGCGAGAGGCTGGTCGCGCCCGTCGCGCAGCACGACATGGCGGAAATCCATGCCGTGCGCGCGGCCGACCGTGGCGACGAAGGCCGCGACCCAGCCTTGCGCCTGATAGGGCGTCAGCAGCGCCGTCTCCTCCAGCGCGCGCCAGTCCTCTGCGACGCGTGAGAACTCGCGTTCGACCGAGATGCTGGCGTAGCCGCGCGACGCCGCGCTCTGGCGCGGAGCCAGAGACAGGGCCGCGGGGCGTTCGGCGAGGGCGGACATCGGCGGTCGATCCGTAAATGCGGGAACGGCCTTCTCCTTAACCCCGCATTGTGAACAGACCGGGCAGGATCACGGCGTCGAAGCCAGGCTTTGGCGAACAGCGTTAGCAAGCGGTTGCCGCGGACGAGACATAATGAGCCTGCGCCACAAAGCCTTCTCGGCCGTGTTCAAGGCGATCGCGCTGACCCGCGCCGATCGCTGGAGCAGGGGATTCGCGCAGGGCATGGGCATGATCCTGACGCTGCACCATGTCCGCCCGGCGCGCGCCGATCCGTTTCAGCCCAACGGCCTGCTGGAGATCACCCCGGAGTTTCTCGACGCCACGCTGCGGCTGATCCGGGCCGAGGGCTACGACATCGTCTCGCTCGATGAGGCGCTGGCGCGGCTGACATCGTTCAGGCCCGGCCGGTTCTTCGTCGCGCTGACCTTCGACGACGGCTATCGCGACACTATCGAGCACGCCTGGCCGGTGCTGGCGAGGCACGAAGCGCCCTGGACGATGTTCGTCACGCCCGGCTTCGCCGACCGCGCCGCGCGGCTCTGGTGGCTGGAGCTGGAGGAGGCGATCCGCGCCCTGCCGCGCTTTTCGGTCGAGCTTCCGACGGGCGGTTTTTCGGCCCGCACGGAGACGCCGGCGGAAAAGCAACTCGCCTTCGATCAGCTCTACTGGCGTCTCCGGAAAGAGCCGGATGCGATTCTGCTCTCAGTGATTTCCGGTCTCGCCCGACAGGCCGGCATCGATCCTGTCGCGCTGGTCGAGCGCGAATGCCTGCCTTGGGAGACGCTGCGGGCGCTCTCGGGCGCGCCCGGCGTCACCATCGGCGCGCATACGCTGAGCCATCCCATGCTGGCGAAACATCCCACCGAAATCGCACGCGCCGAGATCGTCGAGAGCAAGGCGCGGCTGGAGGCCGAGCTCGGCAGCGCCATCCGCCATTTCGCCTATCCGGTGGGCGATCCGACCTCGGCGGGCCCGCGCGAGTTCGGCATGGCCGGCGAGGCCGGCTTCGCGGGCTCCGTGACCACGCGGCCGGGCCATCTCTTCGAGCCGCATGCCCGCCATCTCCAGGCGCTGCCGCGCGTCTCGCTGAACGGGCTTCACCAGAGCCAGGAGGCGGTAAGGGCGCTGCTGTCGGGGCTGCCGTTCCTGCTGTGGAACAGGGGGCGAAAGGTGAATGTGGGGTAGCGCTGCGGTGAATTCGGTCGAGGCTCTGCCGCTGCAAGGTTTAGCGCGGGGAACCCCTCCCCCTCGTGGGGAGGGGCAGGGGTGGGGGGCGAACGAGCGGGCGAGCGCTCGCCAGGCGGGACGCCCCCCATCCCCATACCCTTCCCCACGAGGGGGAAGGGAGGGGCAAGTTCGGCGGATGTTCGCGGTGACAAGCGCCGTGCCGCGTCTCAAACCCCGTCCTTGCGCTCCATCCAGCGGATCAGCGGCAGCAGCGGCAGCACCCAGGCCAGCCCCAGCGCGATATAGGCGATCGTCTGCACCAGCTTGGGCGCGTCCGTGATCCGCCCCTGCGCCAGCGCCATCGCGACCAGCGCGTAGACGCAGACGAAGACCAGGATCGCGACCGTCCCGATCAGCTTTCGGCGGCTCTGGCTCATCGCGTCGTCTCCCTACGCAAGAGGGCGGCTGCGACGATGCGGGCGTTGTCGGGCGTTTTCATGGGGTCTATCTGTCACCGGACGCTGCGCTTGTGAAGCGCGACATCTGCGACCGCAAAACCTGAAACGACGCAAAGCTCCTGCCTTGACCATCGCCCTCGACAGACCCGTTCTCGACGCCAGCCAGGGCGCAGGCCGAACCGCCATCCGCCGCTGGCTCTGGATCGTCGCTGCGCTCGTCTTCGTCATGGTCGTGGTCGGCGGCGCGACCCGCCTGACCGGGTCGGGCCTCTCCATCACCGAATGGCGGCCTGTCACAGGCGCGATCCCGCCGCTCTCCGACGCGGCATGGGCGCTCGAATTCGAGAAGTATCGCTCGAGCCCGCAATACCAGCTCCTCAACGCCGGTATGAGCCTGGGCGATTTCAAGTTCATCTACTGGTGGGAATGGGGCCACCGCCAGCTCGGCCGCTTCATCGGGCTGGTCTATCTCGGCGGATTCCTCGTCGTCGCGGCCCTGCGGATATTGCCATGGCGGCAGACGCTGATTCTCTTCGGCATGGGTCTGCTGCTGGCGCTGCAGGGCGCGATCGGCTGGATCATGGTGGCGTCGGGCCTCCAGCCCGGCATGGTCGCGGTCGCGCCGGTGAAGCTGACGCTGCACCTCACCTTCGCCGGGCTGTTCTTCGCCTCGGTCGTCGCCTTCGCCACCGCGCTGACGCCGCCGCGCCGGACCGAGACCGGGCGGGGCAGGGCGGGAGCATGGCTGCTTCTGGCGCTGACCTTCGCCCAGATCGCGCTCGGCGGGCTCGTCGCCGGCTCGAAAGCGGGCTTCACCTTCAACACTTGGCCGCTGTTGGACGGCGCGTTGATCCCATCAGGCGCGCTGCTCTTCGCCAAGATGCCCTTCTGGGAGAACGTCGTCGACAATGTCGCGCTGGTTCAGTTCAACCATCGCATCGGGGCCTATCTGCTGCTCGCCTTCGCGCTCTGGCACGCTTTCGTCTTGCGCCGCGCCGCGCTGGGCTCTGGCGGGGCCAGGCGCGCCACCGCGCTGGCCGGCATGATGCTGATGCAAGGCGTGCTCGGAATCGTCACGCTCGTGCTGGTCGTGCCGCTATGGGCCGGGCTCGCGCATCAGGCGCTGGCCTTCGCCATTCTGGCGATGGCGGTGGTGCATGTGACGCGGTTTATGGGCAGTAGGCAGTAGGCAGTAGCCCAGGGAGAGAAAGCCGAAGCGGTTCGGTAAACGACTGCCGACTGCCCATTGCCGACTGCCTCACTTTCACGCCAGCGCCTGGTCCAAGTCGTCGATGATGTCGGCCACGTCCTCCAGACCGATCGAGAGCCGGACCACCTCCGGCCCCGCGCCCGACGCCGTCTTCTGCGCGTCCGAAAGCTGGCGGTGCGTGGTCGAGGCCGGGTGGATCACCAGCGAGCGCGTATCGCCGATATTGGCCAGATGCGAGAACAGCTTGAGGTCCGTCACCAGCTTGACGCCGGCGTCGTAGCCGCCCTTGAGGCCGAAGGTGAAGACCGCGCCCGCGCCCCTGGGGCAGTAGCGCTGCGCCAGCGCGTGATACTTGCTGTCGGGCAGGCCGGCATAGCTGACCCACTCCACCGCCGGATGCCTGGCGAGGTGCTGCGCGACCGCCAGAGTCGACTCGCAATGCCGCTGCATCCGCAGGGGCAGAGTCTCGATTCCGGTCAGGATCATGAAGGCGTTGAACGGGGCCAGCGCCGGGCCCATGTCGCGCAGGCCGAGCACCCGGCAGGCGATCGCGAAGGCGAAATTGCCGAACGTCTCGCCCAGCACCATGCCGTTATATTCCGGCCGCGGCTTCGACAGCATCGGGTAGCGCTCGTCGCCCATCCAGTTGAACGAGCCGCCATCGACGATGATGCCGCCGATCGAATTGCCGTGGCCGCCCAGAAACTTCGTCATCGAATGCACGACGATGTCCGCCCCGTGCTCGAAGGGGCGGATCAGATAGGGGCTGGCCATCGTGTTGTCGACGATCAGCGGGATGTTGTGCTTCTTCGCGATCGCCGCGATGCCGGCGATATCGACCACGACGCCGCCGGGATTGGCGATGGATTCGATGAAGATCGCCTTGGTCTTGGGCGTCACCGCCGCCGCGAACGCTTCCAGATCGTCGGAATCGGCCCAGATCACGCTCCAGCCGAAGTTCTTGTAGGAATGGTTGAACTGGTTGATCGAGCCGCCATAGAGCTTCTTGGCCGCGACGAACTCGTCGCCCGGCTGCATCAGCGCGTGGAAGCAGAGGAACTCGGCCGCGTGGCCGGACGCGACGGCGAGCGCGGCCGTGCCGCCCTCCAGCGCAGCGACGCGCTCCTCCAGCACCGCGTTGGTCGGGTTGCCGATGCGGGTGTAGATGTTGCCGAAGGCCTGCAGCCCGAACAGCGAGGCGGCATGGTCGACATCGTCGAAGACGAAGGACGTGGTCTGGTAGATCGGCGTGGCGCGCGCGCCGGTGGCCGCATCGGGTGCCGCGCCGGCATGGATCGCGAGCGTGTGGAAACCGGGAGCCCTGTCGATCTCGGCGCGGTCGGTCATGGCGTGCTCCCCTGAGGAATTCTGGTTCTGAGATGAGGCGTTCGTTTTAACGAACGGGGCTGAGGGCGTCAATTCCGCGTGGGATTGCATCCGCCGTCCTTGCGAGCGCAGCGAAGCAATCCAGCCGTCTCGCGCCGACTCCTGGATTGCTTCGCTGCGCTCGCAAAGACGGGAACGGGCCGCTCACGTCCCCGGCCGGTGGATCGTCAGCTTCTGGAAGCCCTTGCCGGCGAGCGCCGGCTTCTTCGACGACAGGATGCGCGAATTGATGCCCTGCCAGCCGATCTCGCCCGAGAGCCGGCCATATTCGATCTTCGGGCAGCGGTTCATGATGACGGTGACGCCCTTCGCCTCGGCGCGGGCGGCGGCCTCGTCGTTGCGGACGGACAACTGCATCCAGATCACCTTCGGCAGCGGATCGAGCGAAAGCGCCTCGTCGGTGATGGCCAGGGCGGCTTCCGAATTGCGGAAGATCTCGACCATGTCGATCGCGCCGGGGATGTCCTTCAGCGAGCCATGGACGGTCTTGCCCAGCAGCGTCTGGCCGGCGAGCCCCGGATTGACCGGGATCACGTCATAGCCGCGATCGATCAGGTATTTCGTCACGATCCAGCTCGGCCGCGCCTCGCTGGCGGACGCGCCGACCAGCGCGATGCGCTTCACGGATTTCAGGATCTCGCGGATGAGCGCGTCGGGATAGGAATCGTGATTCATTGAAGGCTGTGTTCCGATGAGTCCGGCGTGAGGAACCCCTCTCCCGGAGGGAGAGGGGCAGGGGTGAGGGGAAGGACGTTCTCCGCATTGAGCGCGACCTAACCGATCGCTCACTTCGATCAACTGGTTCAAGGACCGTCACCTCACCCCTACCCCTCTCCTTACAGGAGAGGGGTTCCTCGCGCATCACCATCGACGCGGTGTTACCCTTCCCAAACCGGCGTCCGCTTTTCCATGAACGCGCCAATCCCTTCCGCCGCATCGCGCGCCAGCATGTTTTCGACCATCACCGCCGAAGCGTGATCATAAGCGGCAGCCAGCCCCATCTCGCGCTGTTCGTAGAAGGCCTTTTTGCCGATCCTGACTGTCGCCGGCGATTTCGAGGCGATCACGGTTGCAAGCCTGCCGGCTTCCGCCAGCGCCCCGCCGGCCGGCGCGACGCGGTTGACCAGCCCCATCCGCGCAGCCTCCTTGGCGGGGACCATATCTCCGAGCAGCAGCATCTCCATGGCGTGCTTGGCCGATAGGTTGCGCGACAGCGCCACCATCGGCGTCGAGCAGAACAGCCCGATATGGACGCCGGGCGTGCAGAATCTGGCGTCGGCGCCCGCCACGGCGAGGTCGCAGCTCGCCACGAGCTGGCAGCCGGCCGCCGTCGCCGTGCCCTCGACCGCCGCGATCACGGGCTGGGGCAGGGCGGTGATCGCCTGCATCACGGCCGAGCAGCGTCCGAGAACCTGCGTGAAATAGGCCCGGCCCCGGTCGGAATCGGCGCGCCGCGCGCTCATCTCCTTGAGATCGTGTCCGGCGCAGAACACCGGTCCTTCCGCCGACAGGATCACCGCCTTGACCGCGCGGTCCGTCGCGATGGCGGCGAATGTCTCCGACAGCGCAGCCAGCATCGCCTCGCTCAGCGGATTGCGCGCCTGCGGGCGGTTCAGGGTGAGCGTCGCGATGCCGTCGGCGTCGGAGCGCAGCAGGATCCGAGCATCCCCGAGCTTGGAGTGGGCATTCATCGCATGGCCTTTCGCGTCGCCGCCTATTGTCGGCACACCGGCCCCATGCTGCAAGGGAGGCCACAGCCGAAGCCGGAGCCGATTTCCGCACCATGACGACCACCGCCATGACCGCCTCCGAGATCGAGAGCTATCTCGACCGCGTCTTTCCGCAACTGCACTATGGCGGGCGGACCTATTTCGTCGAGGAGGTCGGGCCGATGACCGCCCGGCTGCGCTGCGACTACCACGAGCGGCATCTGCGCCCGGGCGGCACGATCTCCGGCCCGACCATGATGGCGCTGGCGGACCTTGCGCTCTATGTCGCCATCCTGGCCCAGATCGGCCCGGTCGCCTTGGCCGTCACGACGAGCCTCACCTACAATTTCCTTCGCAAACCCGGACAGGCGGCGCTGATCGCCGAATGCAGATTGCTCAAACTCGGCCGGCGGCTGGCCGTCGGCGAGGTCTCGCTGTTCTCGCAGGGCGAGAACGAGATCGTCTGCCATGCGACCGGGACGTATTCGATTCCTGCGGAGCGCTGACCCCCTTGTCATTCCGGGCTCCGCGCTGCCCCGGAATGGCAGGAGACGCGGATTTACGGTATCTAGATACCTTTCCAAGCATCCCATTCAAAAAACACAGATTTCCGCCTTGATCGCCCGTTCTGTGAGCTTGACACTCTGCTCCCTCGCCCCTATCCACCGCCTCACTTCGCCGCCGGTTTCCGGCGGCTTGTCATTTTCTCATCAGCCAATCGAAAGGGCGCCGCGATGAAGACCATGTCGCTGAAACCCGCCGATGTCGAAAAGAAGTGGGTTGTGATCGACGCCTCCGGGCTCGTCGTCGGCCGTCTCGCCACCATCGTGGCGCTGCGTCTGCGCGGCAAGCACAAGGCCAATTACACGCCCCATGTCGACTGCGGCGACAACATCGTGATCGTGAACGCCGACAAGGTCGTCCTGACCGGCCGCAAGCGCGACCAGAAGGTCTACTATCACCACACCGGCTATGCCGGCGGCATCAAGGAACGCTCGGCCAAGTTCATTCTTGAAGGCCGTTTCCCCGAGCGCATCGTCGAGAAGGCCGTCGAGCGCATGCTGCCGCGCGGCCCGCTCTTCCGCCAGATCCTCGGCAATCTGCGCGTCTACAAGGGCGCCGAGCATCCCCATGCCGCGCAGTCGCCGGAGGCGCTCGACGTCGCCGCGCTCAACCGCAAGAATGCGAGGGTCTGATCATGGCCGAGGTTCTCCAGTCTCTCGAGCAGCTCGGCCAGGTCGCCAAGACCGCGCAAGCCGACGCTCCCGTCCACGTCAAGAAGGTCGACGCGCAGGGCCGCGCCTATGCCACCGGCAAGCGCAAGAACGCCATCGCCCGCGTCTGGATCAAGCCGGGCTCCGGCAAGATCACGGTCAACACCCGTGACCAGGAGATCTATTTCGCCCGTCCGGTGCTCCGCATGGTCCTGCAGCAGCCGCTGCAGCTCGTCGAGCGCATGACCCAGTACGACGTCGTCGTCACGGTCAAGGGCGGCGGCCTCTCCGGCCAGGCCGGCGCCGTCCGTCACGGCATCTCCAAGGCGCTGACCTTTTTCGAGCCCGAGCTTCGCGGCCCGCTCAAGAAGGGCGGCTTCCTGACCCGCGACTCGCGCGTCGTCGAGCGCAAGAAGTTCGGCAAGGCCAAGGCCCGCCGCAGCTTCCAGTTCTCGAAGCGCTGATCGTTTCCGGACGGTCCGGCATGTGGAAAGGCGGCTCGCAAGAGCCGCCTTTTTGCTGTCGGATGCAGGGTCGTCTTTGCGAGCGCTTAGGGAGAGACCATCATGACCGCCACCCGTCCCGTCCTTCTCGTCACCGGCGGCAGCCGCGGCATCGGGGCCGCCACCTGCGTCATGGCGGCCAAGCGCGGCTATGACGTCGCGGTGAACTATCAGGGCAATGCCGAGGCTGCCGCGAAAGTCGTCGCGGCGTGCGAGGCGGCCGGGGCGAAGGCCGTCGCGATCCAGGCCGACATGGCGAGCGCCACCGACATCATCCGCCTGTTCACCGAGGCGAAGGCGGCGCTGGGGCCAATGACCCACGTCGTCAACAACGCCGGCATCACCGGCCAGGCGAGCCCGCTGGCGGACGCCGACACGGCCGTCATCCGCGCCTGCATCGACATCAACGTCACCGGCGCTATCCTGGTCGCGCGCGAGGCGGCCCGCGCGCTCACCGCCAACAGCGAGGCGCAGGCCAGGGCGATCGTCAACATCTCGTCGGCCGCGGTTTCGCTCGGCTCGCCCGGCGAATTCGTCTGGTACGCCGCGTCAAAGGGCGCGATCGATTCGCTCACCATCGGGCTGGCCAAGGAACTCGCGCCGCTCGGCATCCGCGTCAACGCGGTGGCGCCCGGCATGACCGAGACCGAGATCCACGCTCTGTCCTCGGGCGAGCCCGGCCGCGTCGCCCGCATCGGGCCGACGATCCCGCTCAAGCGCGTCGCGACGCCGGAGGAGATCGCCGAGTCGATCCTGTTCCTGCTCTCGGAGGCCTCGGCCTATACGACGGGGGTGATCTTGCGGGTCGCCGGCGGACGGTGAGGCGCGCTGCCGCATGCGCCGCAATCCGAGCCAAACAGTCGCCGACGTCCAGAGCCTGGAGGCGCCCGAGAAAGGCAATGGCGCGACCTACGGGAGTCGAACCCGTCTCCCCAGCGTGAAAGGCTGGTGTCCTAACCGATAGACGAAGGTCGCGGATTGGGCCGCGAGTCGGCGCAAACGCCGGAGCCGGGCGAGCTATAGTGACACCTGCCGAAGAGGGCAAGCCGTTTCGCCGTGGCGAGCCGTTTCGCGCGCCGGGTCAGCCGGTGGTTCGCGCCAGGTCGAGCACGCGCAGCTCCGCGCTCTCCGCGCCGCCCCACCGGTTGAGCGTGAGCGTGGCGGCGAGATGCACGATCTCGCCGCGCGCCGCCAGCAGCGCCCGGCCGAGCGGCTCCTGCGCGATGCGAAAGGCGATGCCGCCGACGCTCGCGCCGTCGCCGCTCCGCAGCCTGATCCGCAGATGCCCGCCGCTGCCGATTTCC
>JAESFX010000124.1_pt1 | contig 90176 bp, 87 predicted proteins | sample 9269501 | NCBI WGS metagenome assembly JAESFX01 (sample SAMN14515570, study PRJNA621655) | algae metagenome | isolation source: Desmonostoc geniculatum HA4340-LM1 and co-occurring heterotrophs from cave... | place: USA: Maniniholo cave, Kauai, Hawaii | collected 2009-07-28
TTGTCAAAGAAACCGCGACCCAACCACCCCAACCCAAAGGCCAGAACAGAAGAGTCAACGGGGCATAACAAACTAATTCGTCGACTAATCAAACACACTGTTGAGTTCTCAAGAATCAGACGCACCCACATCGCGATCCGGTGAGGATCTCGGTTGCGTGGGGCAACTGGTCTAACTTAGCGAGCGACTTTCTGTCGTGGCAAATCCTCGACTGTTTCGCTCTGACCCGGTGGTGTCACCGTGACCGATGACCGCTTCGGGTTGTCCTGCCCGGGGCCGGTAGCCCGGCCTGACCGGCCTTGCTCCCCGCCGCTCCCTGGCGACAAAGAGAACACTAATCATGACCGGCAGAACGTGCAAATCGAAACGGTGTGACCGCGAGCACATCGGCGTTTCCGCAGGTCAGGGGCCTGTTGTGACGCGTGGGACGACTCGGGCGGCGTGGCGGAGGGCGTGCGAGCCCACCACCACGCCGCCCGGGAGGAGCAGCGGAGCAGGTGTTCAGACCACCTCGACGCCGGCGAACTTCTTCTTGCCGCGGCGCAGCACCAGCCACGAGCCGCCGACCAGGTCGGTGGCAGCGGGCTGGAGCTCGGGGTCCTCGACCCGCACGTTGTTCAGGTAGGCGCCGCCCTCGGCGACCGTGCGCCGCGCCTCCCCCTTGCTCTTGGCCAGTCCGCTGGCGACGAGGAGGTCGAGGATCCCGGGCAGCTCGGCGGCCGGGACCGTCGTACCCCCGGCCTCGCGCAGTGCCGAGGCGAGCGTGGCCGCCTGGATCGACGCCAGGTCTCCCCCGCCGAAGAGTGCAGCGGCCGCCGCCTTGGCGTGCTCCACCTCGTCCGCACCGTGCACCAGCGCCGTGACCTCGTCGGCCAGGCGCTTCTGCCCGGCGCGCAGGAACGGCTTCTCCTGCGTCTGCTGCTCGAGGTCCTCGATCTCCTCGCGGGTGAGGAAGGTGAAGATGCGCAGGAGCTCGCCGACCTTCTCGTCCTCGACGTTGAGCCAGAACTGGTGGAAGGCGTAGGGCGACAGCATCTCCGCGTCGAGCCAGAGCGCGCCGCCCTCGGTCTTGCCGTACTTGGTGCCGTCGGTCTTGGTAATCAGCGGCGTGGCGAAGCCGTGCGCACTCCCGCCCGTGACGCGGCGTACGAGCTCGGCGCCTCCCGTGATGTTGCCCCACTGGTCGGAGCCGCCGAACTGGAGCGCGACGCCGTGCTCACGGTGGAGGTTGAGGTAGTCCATGGACTGCAGCAGGACGTAGGAGAACTCGGTGTAGCTGATGCCCGACTCGAGGCGTCGCTTCACCGTGTCGCGGGCCAGCATCCGGTTGACCGGGAAGTGCTTGCCGATGTCGCGCAGGAAGTCGATGGTCGACAGCGAGGCCGTCCAGTCGTAGTTGTTGACCGTCGTGGCGGCGTTCTCCCCCTCGAAGGAGACGAACCGCGAGACCTGGTGGCGTACGCGCTCTGTCCACTCCTTCACGGTGTCGAGCGAGTTCAGCACGCGCTCGCCAGAGTCCCTCGGGTCGCCGATCATCCCGGTGGCGCCGCCGACCAGGATGAAGGGCGTGTGGCCCGCCAGCTGGAGGCGCCGCGCGGTCACCAGCTGGACCAGGTTGCCCATGTGGAGGCTCGGGGCGGTGGGGTCGAAGCCCACGTAGAACCTGACGCTCCCCTCGGCCAGCGCTGCGCGGAGCGCATCGCGGTCGGTGGAGTGGGCGATCAGGCCGCGCCACTCCAGCTCGTCGAGGACGTTGGAGCTCGTCACGTCAGTTCCTTCGGGTGGGGTCGGGTTGGTGGTCGGGCACTAGCCTAGGGCGAGCGCGGAGAGGGGACGGCACGTGATCGCAGGCAGGTACAGGCTCGAGCGACAGATCGGTCGGGGCGGCTCCGGGACGGTGCACCTGGCCATCGACGAGGTGCTGGGCCGTCAGGTCGCCATCAAGCGCATCGGGCTCGTGCCGGGCTCCGACGACGGCGAGCTCGAGCGGGCCGAGCGCGAGGCGCGCCTCGCCGCCGCACTCAACCACCCCCACGTCGTCTCGGTCTTCGACCTGGTCAACGAGGACGACGTCCGGTGGCTCGTCATGGAGTACGTCGACGGGGTGACGCTCAGCGAACGCGTACGCGCGTCCGGTCCCCTCGACGCGGCCGACGCAGCCACGCTGCTGTCGCAGACGGCCGACGCCCTCGTCGAGGCGCACGGCCACGGGATCGTGCACCGCGACGTCAAGCCCAGCAACATCATGATCGCCCATGGTGCCGCCAAGCTGAACGACTTCGGCATCGCCCGGGCTGACGACGACCCGTCGCTCACCCAGACCGGCCTGGTGACCGGCTCCCCCGCCTACCTCGCACCCGAGGTCGCCTCGGGCTCGTCCGCGACGCCGGCCAGCGACGTCTGGTCCCTCGGGGCCACGCTCTACCACGCGGTCACGGGGAGCCCGCCGTACGACGTGGGCGACAACCTGATCGGCGCGCTCTACAAGATCGTGCACGAGGACCCGCCGCGCCTGCCCGACGACCACGAGCTCGCGGGGCTGCTCTCGGTGATGATGCACCGGGACCCGGAGCAGCGTTGGCCGATGCCGCGGGTGCGCGACGAGCTCCTGCGGATCTCCCGGGGCCAGCGCTCGACCGTCACCGTGGCTCCGCCCGTCCCGGCCCCATCGGAGCAGACCGGGGTGCTGCCACTGGCGCCGACCCCGGTGGCCGCGAAGCCCGGCCGCGACCGCGCCCGGTGGGCGTGGATCGCGACGGCGGCAGCGCTGGCGGTCGCGGCGATCGTGGCGGCGTACGTCCTCGCCGGGCGCGACAGCCCTGAGGCCGTGACCGACAACAACGGTGCGGGCGCATCTCCTGGGTCGTCACAGACGAGCGAGCCCCAACCCAGCGCCAGCCCGGCGTCGGCGGAGGACACCAAGGAGCAGATGGATGCCTTCATCGCCTCCTACCTCACGACCGTCACCACCGACCCGCGCGCGGCCTTCGAGCAGCTGACCCCCGGGTTCCAGGAGGCCAGCAACGGGTACGAGGGCTACATCGGCTTCTGGAGCACGGTGCGCTCGGCAGAGCTGCTCGAGGTCGCGAGCAACCCGAGCGACATGACGGTGGCCTACACGGTCAGGTACGTCATGCAGAACGGAGAGGAGAACACCGATCAGATCCGGTTGCAGCTGCAGAAGCAGGGCGACAGCTTCCTGATCGCGAACGAGGGCTGAGTCCTCGCGGTCAGCCCCCGAGGCCGTGGCGCTCGACCCACAGCGCTGCCTGGGTGCGGTCGGCGACGCCGATGCGCTGGTAGGCCGAGGTGAGGTGCGCCTTGACGGTGCGCTCGGTGATGCCCAGGCGCTGCGCGATCTGCTTGTTGAGCAGCCCCTCGACCACCAGGCGCAGCACCTCGGTCTCCCGCGGCGACAGGTCGGCGGTCGATGCGTCGGAGCCGGCGCCGGACCCGCCCGCGGAACGGTTGAGGAGCCGACGGGCGGCCCGGGGATCGAGCGGCGACTCGCCCCGCGCGACCGCACGGATCCCGGCGAGCAGCACGTCGGGCTCGGCGTCCTTGAGCAGGTAGCCCACGGCCCCCGCCTCGAGCGCTGCGTCGATGCGGGCGTGGTCGGAGAACGAGGTCAGCACCAGCACCTCGGTCCCGGTCTCCCCCGCCACGATCGAACGGGTCGCCTGGACGCCGTCGACGACCGGCATCTGGAGGTCCATCACGGCGACGTCCGGCCGGTGCTCGAGCACCAGGTCGACCGCCTCCCTGCCGTCGCGCGCGACGCCGACCACCACGAGGTCGTCGGTCGACTCGATGAGGCCGGCCAGGCCGCGGCGTACGACCGCGTGGTCGTCGGCGATCACCACTCGGATCATCGGATCGGGACCTCCACACGGACCATCGTGCCGGAACCGGGGGTGGAGTCGACCTCCATCGTGCCGCCGTGCTCGCGCACGAGGCTCGCCGTGCCGCGCAGGCCGAAGCGGTCGTCCCCTCTCGCGGCCCCCGGGTCGAAGCCCACGCCGTCGTCGACGACCTCGAGCACCAGCGCGTCGCCCTGACGGTGCAGGGTCAGCGACATGCGGTCCGCCCGGGCGTGGCGGGCCACGTTGCGCACGCTCTCCTGCGCCACCCGCCAGAGCAGCGCCACCGACGAGCGCGGAGCCCCCTCGTCCCCGCTGACGTCCACGTCGACCGCGACACCGGTCGCGGCCAGCGGCGCGACCAGGTCGTCGAGCGCCGCGGCGATGCCGGCCGTGTGCAGGTCGGGCGGGTAGATCTCGACCAGCAGCGAGCGGAGCGCACGCATGCTCACCCGCAGGGAGCGCCCGATCTCCTCGAGGTCCTGGCGCTCGCGGCCGTCGGCACGAGCCGCGGCCGTGGACAGGGCCATCGACGACCCGGCGAGGTCCTGCACGACACCGTCGTGCAGGTCGCGGGCGATCCGCAGGCGCTCCGCGTCCGAGGCGCGTACGGCCGCCTCGAGGAGCCGCTCGCGGTCGCGCGCAGCGCGGGACAGCCGCCGCGACAGAAGCACGACCAGGGGCGTGCTCAGCGCGACCAGGGCCAGCAGGGAGCCGATGGTGATGGGCAGGAAGCGGTCGAGGACCTGGGCACGGCTCTCGCGCACCTGGTCGACGCTGAGGTAGGCCTCGAAGAGCAGGGGCTGTCCCTCCGGCGACCGGATCCTCGTGTAGACCTCGAGGAGGTCACCGCCGATCTCGCGCTCGAAACGGTTCTCGGGACGACCGAGGTCCGAGATCTCGGCGTCGGTTCCCCCGTCCCGGATGACGTCGAGCTCGTCGTCGCCCAGGGGGTAGGACATGCCGATCAGCTCGGTCCGGTCGCTGTAGAGGACGGTGCCGTCCGCGTCCCAGATCTTGACCCGCAGCACGTCGCCGACCAGCAGCCGGTCGAGCACCGTACGGTCGAAGCGGTCGATGGCCGCGGCGTCGCCGGTCACCAGCCCCTCCGGGACGGCGGGCTGCGCCACCGACGTGCCGAGCACCCACGTCAGGGTGCGGGCGTCGGCGACGGCCTCCTCGTCGGCGGCCGAGCGGCTCAGCGCGCTGGTGGCGATGATGACGACGACGAGCGTGACGAGTCCCGTGGCGAGGAACTGCACCACGGGATTCGTCAGCACGCGCATCAGGTCAGCCCTCCGGGGAGGTCAGTAGTTGACCACACCCCGGCAGACCTGTCCGTCCCTCGTCGCACGGAACGTCACCGTGTCGGTGCCGGCGAGGTCGACGATCTTCCGCTCGACGTCGAAGGAGCCGCTGCGACCGGCGGTGGTGCCGGTGCCGCGCTCGGTCACCGAGCCGTTGTGGCGCAGCGTCCAGCGCCACCGCTGGCCGGCGACGTTGCTGTCGATCTCCCCCTCGACCTCGAGGCGGCCGTCGTCGGTCTTCACCTTGAGCTTCCAGTCGGCGCTGCCGGTGCAGGCGCCGGTGCGGATGACGCGGTCGTCGTCGTCGCCCGACCGGGCCGAGGCCGCGGTGGTGCCGGCGCCGACGGCGCCGACGAGGGCGAGGCCGACGACGAGCGTGCGTCCGACCTGCCTCGTACGCGTCGTGCGGGTCGGGTGGGTCGTGCGGGTCGGGTGGGTCGTGGTGCTGGTCATGAGGTCTCCTCGGGTAGGTAGGACCAGCGTGGTCGTTCAGCACGGGACGCACGAGATGTCCGATGGTGCTAGCACCCCCCGCAGGGTCGCACTGGTCCCCACGGGTGTGCGGAGATGTCCGGGCACGTGTCTAGCCTGAGGCGGAGCCACGAAAGGGGCATCCACGGTGATTGCAGGCAGGTACACCCTCGTCCGCGAGATCGGGCGCGGCGGAGCCGGTGTCGTCCACCTCGGGCACGACGAGGTGCTGGACCGGCACGTCGCCATCAAGCGGATGGGGCTGCTCCCCGGCACCACCGAGGACGACGTCGCCCGCGCCGAGCGCGAAGCCCGCCTGGCAGCCGGGATCAGCCACCCGCACGTCGTGTCGATCCTGGACCTCGTCAAGGACGAGGACTGCTACTGGCTCGTCATGGAGCACGTCGAGGGACGCACGCTCACGGAGGTCGTCGTGGCCGAGGGGGCGCTGGAGCCCACCCGGGCCGCCGGGATCCTCGCCCAGGCCGCCGACGGCCTGGTCGAGGCCACCCGCGCCGGGATCGTGCACCGCGACGTCAAGCCGAGCAACCTCATGGTCGACGACCGCGACCACGCGAAGCTGGGCGACTTCGGCATCGCGCGGTCGGCGGACGACGCTGCCCTGACGCGCACCGGCCTCGTGACCGGCTCCCCCGCCTACCTGGCACCCGAGGTCGCGTCCGGATCGGTGGCGACCACCGCGAGCGACGTCTGGTCGCTCGGCGCCACGCTGTTCCACGCGGTCGTCGGCCGGGCACCGTACGACATGGGCCAGAACGTCCTGGGCGGCCTCTACCGGATCGTCCACGACGATCCGCCGCGCCTGCCGGACGACCACCCGCTGGCAGCGGTGCTGGCCGGCATGATGCAGAAGGACCCCGACGAGCGCTGGTCGGTCGAGCGCGTGCGCGACGAGCTGCGGCGTGCGGCGAACCACGCGGGGGCGGCCGCGAGCGCTCGTCCCGACAGCGAGGCGACCCTCACCCTCGGCGCGGTGCCCGGACCGGCAGCGCCAGCCCCCTCGCCGCAGCCGCCACGGACGTCGCCGTCGGCCGCTGCGACGGCCTCCCCCGGACGGGACGGCCCCCCGTTCGCCCGGATCGCGACCGTCGCAGCCCTCGTGCTGCTCCTCGGGCTGGGAGCGTGGCTCCTGTGGCCCGACGACGGGGGCCGCGACGAGGGCACCGCCGAGTCGCCCGCCGGGCAGAGCCAGGAGCCGGAGCCGTCGGACACCCCGTCGACGGAGCAGCCCACCGACGACCCGACCACCGACCCGACCACCGAGCCCACCACCGAGCCCACCACCGTCGAGCCGACGCCGGTGGACGACGCCTCGGCGATGCGGGCCTTCGTCGAGGACTACTTCTCCCGGGTGACGTCCGACCCGGAGTCGACCTTCGCGCTCCTGACGCCCGAGTTCCAGGCGGAGAGCGGCGGCTTCGAGGGCTACTCGGGCTTCTGGAGCACGATCGAGTCCGCGGCCGTGTCCGACATCCGCGCCGACGTCGACGCCCTCGCGGTCGGCTACACCGTCACCTACGTCACCACGTCGGGCAGGACGACCACCCAGCCGGGACGCCTGCTGCTCCAGGAGAGCGGCGACGGCTACCTGATCGCCGGCGAGGGCTGACCTCGCGCGCATGCGTCGTAGGGCGGGTGGGGCTCGAACCCACGACCCAAGGATTATGAGTCCTCTGCTCTGACCGACTGAGCTACCGCCCCTCGGTGCGCACCCTATGCGAGGGAGATCTCGACCTCGTACATGTGCTCGACGACTCGGAAGCCCATCGCGGTGTTGGTGCGGTGCATCGCGGTGTTGGAGGGGGCGGTCCAGGTGTGGACGAGCGTGACGTTCGGCGGCAGGGCGGCGTACGCGGCGGACTTGAGGGCCGCCCCCAGCCGCCGGCCGCGGTGCTCGGGCATGACGAGCGTGTCGTCCTGCCAGGCGTGGTCGGCACCGTGGGGCACGAAGAGGAGCGAGTAGCCGCCGAGGACGCCGTCGGACCGGCGGCGGGCGGCGGCCACCCGGACGTCGTACGAGCGGGCGAGGCGCTCCTCGGACGCGGCGAGCCTGGCGTCGTCGAGGACCGTGGTCTCGAGGTCGAGCTCTCCGACCGGGACGTCGGCGTTCATCTGGTTGCGCATCGTGAGGTAGGCGGGGCGGTGCTCGTCGGGGCAGCGACCGCGCCAGGTGACCAGCTCGTAGTCCGGGTGGATCCCGAGCGGGGCGACGGGGAGGTCCGCGACCAGGTGGTCCTCCCGGTGCTTCTCGACCGCGCCCATCGCCGTGGCGAAGTCGAAGCCGGCGCCCGCGACGGCGAGGTCGACGCTCACCTCGCCCCCGACGCGGGTGCGCCCGGCCGTCCGCGCGCGACCGGTCACCGCCTGCCACAGCGCCCGGCCGACCCCGCGGCGACGGTCCTCGGGCAGCACGTGGACCTCGGCCCACCCGAGGTCGGGGTTCTCCGCGAGCGGGAGCTCGAGCTCGGCCACACCGACCAGCCGGTCGCCGTCGTGCGCCTCCCACCGGACGCGCTCGGCGTACGGCCCCGGCTGCGTCGCGGAGACCTCGAAGGCGTCGAACGCCTCGAGCAGGGCGTACGGCCGGTCGGCCCGGGCGGACCGGTCCTGCACGTCGTACCAGCGGCGGCGCGCGGCGGGGTCGGTCACGTCGAGCTCGCGGATGTCCACCGACCCATCCGACCCCACCGGCGCGACCGGGACAACCGGATATCGGGTTCGGCTCCACCCCCGCGACGGGTCGTGGGACAGTAGGCCGTCTCGGGATGGGAGGACCTCGGGTGGCCAAGGACAGTGCAGAGCTGCTGAGCCCGTCGCAGCGTCACCTGGTGACGCGCTTCGGCTACGGCGTCGACGCCGCGCTCGCCAAGGACGTACGCCGCGCCGGTGGCGCGCAGGCGTGGTTCGAGCGACAGCTCACCCGCCCCGGTGCGTTTCCCGACCGCGACGCCGAGCAGGTGCGCGGCTGGTGGCCCGACCTGGACCGGAAGCCGGCCGACCTCTGGCAGCGCCAGGTCCAGGAGGTCCGCGGCGGCTGGCAGGTGATGGAGGACTACGGCCGCTGGCTGCTCGTGCGTCGCATCCGCACCCGACGCCCGGTGCTCGAGAAGATGACGGAGTTCTGGGAGGGCATGCTGCACGTGCCGGTGAGCGGCGACGCCCACTTCACGTGGCGCGTCGACTACGGCGACACGATCCGGCGCCACGCGCTCGGGCGCTTCGACCAGATGCTCGTCGAGACCACGACGCACCCGGCGATGCTGATCTTCCTGTCGGCGGCCACCTCCACGAAGCGCGCGCCCAACGAGAACCTGGGCCGCGAGCTGCTGGAGCTGCACACGCTCGGCGCGGGCAACTACTCCGAGGACGACGTCAAGGCCTCGTCGCGGATCCTGACCGGCTGGCACGTCGACCTCTGGAAGACCTGGGCGGCGTCCTACGTCGAGGACGACCACTGGACCGGCACCGTCGAGGTCCGCGGCTTCCGCGACAAGAACCGGAAGGCCGACGGACGCCGCCTGACCAAGGACTACCTGCGCTACCTCGCCCACCACCCGGACACCGCGCACCGGGTCGCCGAGCGGCTCGCGACCAAGTTCGTGCGCGACGACCCGCCGGCATCCCTGGTCCGGCGACTGGCGAAGGTCTACCTGAAGAACGACACCGCGATCGTGCCGGTGCTGCGCGCGCTCGTGGCGAGCAAGGAGTTCCGGTCCTCGGCCGGCAAGAAGCTGCGCGACCCCAGCGAGGACGTCGTGGCGACCTACCGCGCCCTCGGCGTGGACGTGGGACGACCGTCGCAGGACGACTCCGGCGCCAACGCGATGCTGTGGCAGGCCTCCGGCCTGGGGCTGTCGCCGCACGCGTGGCCGCGACCCGACGGCACGCCCGTGACCGACGCGGTCTGGGCCTCACCGTCGCGGGCGCTCGGGTCGATGAGCATGCACTGGTCGATGGCCGGTGGCTGGTGGCCCACCACCGACCTCCGCTACCGCAAGCCCGCTGCCTGGGTGCCAGCGAAGAAGCCGGTCAGGTTCGAGGACCTCGTCGACGACGTGTGCCGCGACCTGCTCCACCGACGCGCGACCAGGGGCATGGTCGAGACGGCGTCCCTGGCGACGGGCTGTCGCCGCCGGGAGAAGATCGACCGCGAGCACGACCTCTACCGATGGGGCTTCCCGCGGCTGCTCGCCGCGGTCCTCGACTCCCCCGACCACCTGGGGTGCTGACATGACGACATCCGACTCGACCTCACCCGCCTCCCTGTCCGGCTCCGCCCCTGCCTGCGGCTGCCCCGACTACGACGAGGCCCGCCTGGCCCTGAGCCGTCGTGCGTTCCTCGGTGGGACCGTCCTCGCCGGCGGCGCGATCGCGCTCGGCTCCGGGCTCACCGGCTCCGGACCGCAGGCGTACGCCGTCACCGGGCGCACCGCCGCCGGCCTCGCCTCGTCGACCGGCTCGGTGCTGGTGCTGCTGTCCCTGCGCGGCGCGGCTGACGGGCTGTCGCTCGTGGTGCCGCACGGCGACCCCGCCTACTACGCCGCGCGTCCGCGCATCGGCGTACCCCACACGGCACTGCTGGCGCCGGACGCCATGTTCGGCCTGCACCCCGCCCTCGCGCCGCTCCTGCCGATGTGGAACGCCGGCGCCCTCGCGGCCGTGCACGCCACGGGCATGGCGAGCCCCAACCGCTCCCACTTCGCGGCGATGGAGGCCATCGAGGACGCGGCGCCGGGGTCGACGGCCCGCAACGGCTGGCTCAACCGCCTCCTGGGCGAGCTGCCCGGGGCCTCTCCCCTGCAGGGCACCGCGATGGGCAACCAGGTGCCGACGTCGCTCTTCGGCACGAACCCCGCCTTCGTGGTCGGCCGGGTCGACCAGGCAGAGGTGGCCGGCGCGGACGACGACGGTCGCCGCCTGCGGGCGCTCCAGCACGCGTGGAAGGGTCGTTCACCTATGGGCCGCGCCGTGCGCGACGCGATCGCTGGGGCCGAGACCTTCGGCGCCGCTCGCGACCTGCCGGTCGGGACGCCCGCCACGGCCTATCCGGGCAGCCAGCTGGGCAAGGCGCTCTCCGACGTCTCGCGGATCATCCGCTCCGGCGTCGGCGCCGAGGTGATCACGGTCGACCAGGGCGACTGGGACATGCACACCGACCTCGGCACGCTCGAGTGGGGCGACATGAAGCGCAACGCCGGCGACCTCGCCTCCTCGATCGCCGCCTTCTTCGCCGACCTCGGGCCGGCGGCCGACAGGGTCACCCTCGTGACGCTGAGCGAGTTCGGCCGGCGGGTCAAGGAGAACGACGACTACGGCACCGACCACGGCTTCGGCAACGTGATGTTCGTGGCCGGCGCGGGCGTGCGCGGCGGGCGCTACCTCGGCTCCTGGCCCGGGCTGACCGACTCCCTCGACGCCGACCTGCTCGTGACCACCGACTACCGCAGCGTGCTCACCGAGGTCGTCACCCGCCGCTTCGGCGTCTCCGTCGGGCAGGTCTTCCCGGGCTTCGCGCCGCAGGCCGTCGGCGTGATGGCCTGACGAGGGCAGACACGCACGGTCGCGGGTGCGATGCTCGGACCATGAGCGACGCACCCCGTCTCGAGCCCCTCCCCGAGGACTGGCAGACCGCCCTCTTCGTGGTCGCCCACCCCGACGACATCGAGTACGGCGCGGCGGCGGCCGTCGCGCGGTGGACCGGTCAGGGGAAGCGGGTCGTCTACTGCATGGTGACCAGCGGCGAGGCGGGCATCGACGGGCTCCACCCCGACGAGTGCGGCCCACTGCGCGAGGCAGAGGAGGTCGCGTCCGCCCGGGTGGTCGGCGTGGACGAGGTGGAGTTCCTGCGGCTGCCGGACGGGATCCTGGAGTACGGCGTCGCGTTGCGCCGCTCGATCGCCGAGGTCGTACGACGCCACCGCCCGGACGTCGCGCTGACCATCAACTTCCGCGAGACCTTCGGCGGGACCAACCTCAACCAGGCCGACCACATCGCGGTGGGCCGGGCGTTGCTCGACGCCGTACGCGATGCCGGCAACCGCTGGGTCTTCCCCGAGCAGCTCACCGACGGCCTCGAGCCGTGGGGCGGCGTGCGTGCGGTGTGGTCGGGCAGCTCCCCGGACGCCACGCACGCCGTCGACGTGACCGACACCTTCGACGCCGGCGTGGCTTCGCTGAAGGAGCACCGGGCCTACATCGAGGGGCTCGGCTGGGAGGGATGGGACCCCGAGGAGTTCCTCGACGGCATCCTGCGCGGCGGCGGACAGGGGCTCGGCGTCACCCACGCCGCGACGTTCGAGGTGTTCCCGCTCGGGTGGGGCTGAGCCGTCAACGACCGAAGAATCCGCGTCGCGGACGCTCCACGCGCTGGCCGGCGCCGCGATAGCGCGCACCGACGGGGAGGGCGGGGCGCGCGGGAAGCGTGCTCGGTGGGTCCGGCTCGGCCGACGTGCCGGTCGGCACCTCGGACGGGTCGAACTCGCTCGTGACGGAGGCCAGGTCGTGGCCGGCCAGGATCGCCCGGATCTCGTCGATGATCGCCACGAGCTCCTCGTCCTCCGCCGTCGACGCCCGCGCCACCAGGGCGTGCCGGCCGAGGGATGCCCCGACGACTGCACCCTGCTCGAACCGAAGACGCATGAAACCGGTGGCGTGCTGGTCCTCCAGCGAGCGCAGGATGGCGAGCATCCGGTTGCCGACCTCCGCGAGGTGGTGCAGGTCCTGGCGCTCCCCCACCGCGCCGATCACCCGCGCGTCCGCAGCGACGACCGAGCCCCACACGACGCCGTCGACGCCGGCGAGCCGCTGGAGGCAGTGGGTGACGGCCGCGGTCGTGTCCACAGCACCGACCACGGTGTACGTCGGCAGCGTCCGGGGCTCGAGCGGCGTGAGGGCGGCGCGGTAGGTGCCCTCCCCTGCCGGCGTCCAGGTCACCCCGACCGTCAGCCGGTGCGTGCCGAACGCCTCCATCACCCGCAGGTCACCGACCTCGACCAGCTCCCCCATCCGCCGCGCCAGCCGACCCGTGTAGGGAAGCGCCGCGGCCAGCGCGCCGGCTGTGCCGTCGTCCCCCAGCACCGTGCCATCGGGGCGCACGAGGAACTCGGCCGGGTCGGTGGCCTCGATGCCCTGTTCTGCGCTCATGCCCGTCAGCCTGACGCAGCCTCCGCGTCCTGCCCCGCCGCGTAACCCACAGTTCACACCCGGTGCGAAAGCGTTACGCCCCGGCAACCGCAGCGCGCAGGTTCCCGGAACCCGGACCGGCGACGGTGGCGCCTCCCGCTCGGGCACACGATCACCCACGCACACACGGAGGAGGTCCTGGTGGTCAACACCGGTGACACCGCATGGGTCCTCGCCAGCGCCAGCCTGGTGCTGCTGATGACTCCCGGCCTGGCGCTCTTCTACGGCGGCATGGTCCGCGCCAAGAGCGCACTGAACATGATGATGATGTCCTTCGGCGCGCTGGGCCTGATCAGCGTGCTGTGGGTGCTCTACGGCTACTCCCTCGCCTTCGGCGACGACGTCGGCGGTGGGCTGCTCGGCAGCCCCACGCAGTTCCTCGGCCTCGGCAGCCTGCTCGAGGACACGACCACCGAGGCGGGCGGCCTGCCTGCGATGGCCTTCGTCGGCTTCCAGGCGGTCTTCGCGATCATCACCGTCGCACTGGTCTCGGGAGCGGTGGCCGAGCGGATGAAGTTCGGCGGCTGGCTGGTCTTCGCGGGCGTGTGGGCCACGGTCGTCTACTTCCCGGTCGCGCACTGGGTCTTCGACTTCAGCGCCGGCGACCACGTCGGCGGCTGGATCGCCAACACGCTCGGTGCCATCGACTTCGCCGGCGGCACCGCGGTCCACATCAACGCCGGCGCGGCCGCACTCGCGCTGGCGTTGGTGCTGGGCACCCGCCGCGGCTTCGGCGCCGAGGCGATGCGCCCGCACAACCTGCCCCTCGTGATGCTCGGGGCGGGCCTGCTGTGGTTCGGCTGGTTCGGCTTCAACGCCGGGTCCGCCCTGGCGGCCAACCACACCGCCGCGGTCGCGTGGGTGAACACGCTGGTCGCGCCGGCCGCCGCCAGCCTCGCCTGGATCCTGGTCGAGCGCGTCCGTGACGGCTACGCCACCTCGCTGGGCGCCGCGTCCGGGCTGGTCGCCGGCCTGGTCGCGATCACACCGGCGTGCTCCTCGGTGTCACCCGTGGGCGCAATCCTCGTGGGCATCGGCGGGGGCGTGCTGTGCGCCCTCGCGATCGGGATCAAGTACCGCCTCGGCTACGACGACTCGCTCGACGTCGTCGCCGTCCACCTCGTCGGCGGGCTCTGGGGCACCGTCGCCATCGGCTTCCTCGCCACCGCGGCCGCACCGGCCGGGATCGACGGGCTGCTCTACGGCGGCGGCACCGACCAGCTCTGGCGCCAGGTCGTGGGGGCGCTCGCGGTGCTGGCCTACTCCTTCGTCGTCACGTACGTCATCGCGCAGGGGCTCGACCGCATCATGGGGCTGCGCGTGGCGGACGACTTCGAGGAGGCAGGCCTGGACGCGACCGTCCACGCCGAGCAGGGCTACGAGCTCGGGGGCACGTCGGTCAGCCCCTGAGCTCGACCTCCACAACGGCGTGGAGGGAGCGAGGGGCCCGGGGCGTGCTGCTCCCGGGCCCCTTCCGCGTCCGCCCTCAGGGGACGATGTGCTCGCTCTCGCGGATGTCGGTGATCGCCATGTGCCCCGGTGCGTGGCCGATGGCGAGCGCGGGCCGGGACTGCATGACCGCGGCCTGCGGGGTCACGCCGCACGCCCAGAAGACCGGCACCTCGCCGGGGCGCACCTCGACCGGGTCGCCGAAGTCGGGGTCGTCCAGGTCGGTGATGCCGAGCTCGGACGGTGACCCGATGTGCACCGGTGCACCGTGGACAGCCGGGTAGCGGGAGGTGACACGCACGGCGGTGGCCACCTGCGAGGCGGGCATCGGCCGCATCGACACCACCAGCGGACCGGACAGCGATCCGGCCGGGCGGCACGCGACGTCGGTGCGGTACATCGGCACGTTGCTGCCCTGCTCGATGTGGCGGACCGGCACGCCGGCCGCGACGAGCGCGTCCTCGAAGGTGAAGCTGCAGCCGATGAGGAAGGCCACCATGTCATCGCGCCACCGCTCGACCACGTCGTCGACCTCGGCCACGAGCTCGCCGTGCTCGTAGACCCGGTAGGCGGGGAGGTCGGTGCGCAGGTCGCCGGAGAACCGCGGGCTGCTCACCGCGCCCGGTTCGGTGACGTCGAGGACCGGGCACGGCCCGGGGTTGCGCTGGGCGAACAGCAGGAAGTCGTAGGCCAGGTCGCGCGGGACCGCGAGGAGGTTGGCCTGGGTCCACCCGGCACACCAGCCGGACGTGGGCACCCGGAGGCCGGCACGGAACCTCGCACGGGCCTGGTCGGGCGAGAGGCGGTCCGGGGAGAGGCCGTCGGGGTCAGTCATCGTGGGCTCCTGGGCTGAGGGGTGCGGACGGGACACGTACGAAGGTGATGCGCTGGCCCGGACGCACCTGGGCGGCCAGCGGGAGGTCGGGACCGACGACCACGGCGATGACCGGGTAGCCCCCCGTCACCGGGTGGTCGGCGAGGAACAGCGTCGGCTGGCCCGACGGCGGCACCTGGAGGGCGCCGCACACCATGCCCTCGGGTGGGAGCTCCTCGTCGCGGCGACGGGCCAGGACGGGCCCGGAGAGCCGCATGCCGACGCGGTTGCTGTCCGCGGTGACGTCGTACGGCTCGGTCACCAGCGCCTCGCGCGCCCGCGGGGTGAACCAGTCGGCCCGCGGGCCGTCGACGATGCGGAGGGTGACGTCGCCTGCGACGGGGTGTGCCACGGGAGCCAGGTCGACGCCCGGGAGCCGGCGGGTGGGGCTGCGCACGAGCAGCGTGTCCCCGGGTGCGAGCGGCGTGGGGCCCAGGGCAGCGAGGGTGTCGGTCGAGCGGGAGCCGAGCTGCTCGGGACCGCCGATCCCGCCGCGGACGGCGAGGTAGCTGCGCAGGCCGGTGGCGGGCACGCCGAGTCGCACGCGCGCACCGTCGAGCACCCGCACGACACCGAACCCCCAGTGCGCCCGGCCGTCGACGGTCATCGGGCACGGAGCACCGGTGAGCGCCACCGTCAGGTCACCGTGGGCGAGGACCTCCAGGCCGCCGAAGGTGACCTCCACCGCGGCGGCGCCCTCGGGGTTGCCGAGGAGCCGGTTGGCCAGCCGCAGCGCGGGTGCGTCCGCCGCACCGGAGTGCCCCACGCCCAGGGCTCCGAGGCCCGTTCGGCCCAGGTCCTGCACGGTGGCCAGCGGGCCGGGGGCCACGACCTCGAGCCAGGCGCTCATCGGACCTCCACGAACCGGACGCGTGATCCCGGGACGAGCAGCGCGGGCGGGTCGCGCTCCAGGTCCCAGGGCTCGAGGGTCGAGCGACCGATGAGCTGCCACCCTCCGGGCGACTCCCTCGGGTAGACGCCGGTGAACTCCCCGGCCAGCGCGACCGACCTCGCCGGCACCCGGGTGCGCGGCACGGTGCGGCGCGGCACGGCCAGCCGGTCGTCGGATCCGACGAGGTAGCCGAAGCCGGGCGCGAAGCCGCAGAACGCGACCGTCCACTCCTGGGAGGTGTGTGCCTCGACCACTCCGCGCTCACCCAGGCCGGTCAGGCGCCCGACCTCGGCCAGGTCCTCGCCGTCGTAGGTGACCGGCACCTCGACCAGCCCGGCATCGGGACGGTGCCCCCGCCGCGGCCGTACGGCCCGCACGGCGCGTGCGACACCGTGCGGGTCGGCCTGGGTGGGGTCGATACGCAGCATCAGGGTCCGGGCGGCCGGGACGAGGTCCACGACACCGTGGGGCGGGTCCTCGACCAGCTCGGCGTAGAGGGCCAGCACGTCTGCGAGGTCCTCGACCTCGACGAGCAGGCCGGCGTCGCCGCACGGCAGGAACCTCATCCCGGTTCACCGTCGAGGAACGACGCCACCCGCACCCCTGACTCCTCGAGGCCCTGACGGACCGCGGTCGCCATGGCCACCGCTCCCGGGCTGTCGCCGTGCACGCACACGGAGCCGGCCCGCACCGTGACGAGCGAGCCGTCGGCGGCCACCACCTCGTGCCGCGTCGCCATCCGGACGGTGCGCTCGGCGACCCCGGCCGGGTCGTGGAGCACCGCGTCGGGCTCCCGGCGCGAGACCAGCGTCCCCTCGGGGGTGTAGGCGCGGTCCGCGAAGGCCTCGGCCACGGGCACGAGCCCGGCCGCCTCGGCGACGGCGAGCCACACCGACCCCGGCAGCCCGAGCACGGGCAGCGTCGGGTCGTAGCGGCGTACGGCGTCGGCGACGGCCTCGGCCTGCGCCTCGTGGTGGACGATCGCGTTGTAGAGCGCGCCGTGCGGCTTCACGTAGCGGACCCGGGTGCCGGCCACCCGCGCGAAGGCCTCCAGTGCTCCGAGCTGGTAGAGCACGTCGTTGGTGAGGTCGTGGGGATCCATGTCGACGAAGCGGCGTCCGAAGCCCGCGAGGTCGCGGTAGCCCACCTGGGCGCCGATCACCACCCCGCGCTCGACGGCGCGCTCGCAGGTGCGCCGCAGCACCGTCGGGTCACCGGCGTGGAAGCCGCAGGCGACGTTGGCGCTGGTGATGACCTCCAGCAGGGCGTCGTCGTCACCGAGGGTCCAGCTGCCGAACGACTCCCCCAGGTCGGCGTTGAGGTCGATGCTCGCGGTGGTGGTCACAGCAGGTCCGCGATCCCACCGAGGGAGTTCCAGCCGAGGTAGACCGTCAGCACCCACGAGAGCGCACCGATGACCAGCAGCGCCTTCGGGTAGCGGTAGCCGCGGAGGAGGTCGGTGCGGCGGGCGGCGACCCAGAGGATAATGCCGAAGCCGACCGGGAGGATGAGGCCGTTGAGGGCACCGGCGAGGACCAGCAGGGTGACCGGCGCCTTGCCGAGCGCGAGGTAGACCACCATCGAGAAGACGATGAAGCCGACGGTCACCCAGCTGCGGCGCTCCTCGAGGCGTCGCGAGAAGCCCGCGAGGAAGGACACCGAGGTGTAGGACGCGCCGATGACCGAGGTGATGCTGGCGGCCCACAGGATGATGCCGAAGACGCGGACACCGACCTCGCCCAGCGCGGCCTCGAACGCCGACGCGGGCGGGTTCTCGACAGCCAGGGTCACTCCTCCGGCGACGACACCGAGCACCGCGAGGAACAGCAGGGCACGCATGACGCCCGTGACGAGGATGCCGGTCACCGAGCCACGGGTGATCTCCCGGACACGCTCGGGTCCGGTGATGCCGGAGTCGACGAGCCGGTGCGCACCTGCGTAGGTGATGTAGCCGCCGACCGTGCCGCCGATCAGGGTGGTGATGATCAGGAAGTCGATGTCGTCGGGCAGCACGCTCTGGCGCAGTGCCTCCCCGACCGGGGGGCCCGACACGATCGCGGCGTAGAGGACCATCGCGATCATCAGGAGGCCGAGCACCACGACGATGCGGTCCATCGCGACCCCGGCCCGCTTGCTCAGGAAGATCGCGATGGCGATGAGCGCAGAGATCGCGCCGCCGACCTTGACGTCGAGGCCCACCATCGCGTTGGCGCCCAGCGCCGTGCCGCCGATGTTGCCGATGTTGAACACCAGGCCGCCCATGACCACCAGCGCGGCCAGGAAGTAGCCGGCGCCGGGCAGCACCGAGTTCGCCAGCTCCTGGGCGCGCATCCCGGAGACGCCGACGACGCGCCACACGTTCAGCTGGACGGCGATGTCGACCAGGATGGACACCAGGATCGCGAAGGCGAAGGCCGCACCGAGCTCGGCGGTGAAGACGGTGGTCTGGGTGATGAAGCCGGGGCCGATGGCGCTGGTCGCCATCAGGAACATCGCACCGAGCATCGTGCCGCGCACGGCGGTCCCGGACGTGGCGCCCTTCCCCGCCGACCGGCCCTCGCGTGATCGTGTCTCGTCGGTCATGTCTCGTCCGTCCATGTCGGTCCCGGGCCTCGGCATCGGCGTCAGGAGTGTTCCCCGTCACACCAGAGTGAGGGATTGTTCAACAATCCGTCAATACCCCCCGTCGGATAGCCTGCGGACGTGACCACCACCGACTGGCTCGAGGAGCTGCGCAGCGAGCGCTCCGACCTCGGCCGCGCGAGCACGGCAGGGCGGGTGGCCGACGTGCTGCGCACCCGCATCACCGAGGGCCACCTGCGCCCGGGCACGCGCCTGTCGGAGGAGGACATCGGGGCCGCGCTCGGCGTCTCCCGCAACACCCTGCGCGAGGCGTTCCGGCTGCTCGGCCACGAGCGACTCCTGGTGCACGAGTTCAACCGTGGGGTGTTCGTCCGCAGGCTGACGGTCGACGACGTGCGCGACCTCTACCAGGTCCGACGCATCCTGGAGTGCGGTGCCGTGCGACGCCTGGCCGAGCGCCTGGCGTCCGGCTCGTCGCCGGTCGGCCGGACGGCCGACCTGCTGGCGCCGGTGCGGGCGGCCGTCGAGGAGGGCGAGTCCGCTGCCGCCCAGGACGCGTGGGTGGCCGTGGGCACGGCCAACATGCACTTCCACCAGGCGGTGGCGGACCTGGCGCAGAGCCCCCGCGTCACCGAGGTGATGGACCACCTCCTGGCCGAGCTGCGGCTGGTCTTCCACGTCATGGACGCACCTCAGGCGTTCCACGCGACCTACCTGCCGGAGAACCGGGCGATCCTCGAGCTCCTCGTGGCGGGCGACCTCTCCGGCGCGGAGGCGGCGATCGCGACCTACCTCGACGCAGCCGAGGCACAGCTCGTGGAGGCGTACGCGGCTGCTGCCGCGCGCGGCTGACGTCAGCGGACCTCGGCGACGGAGTCGAGGACGAGCACCTCGCCGCCGCGGCGCGGGGACGTACGGGCGTAGCCACCGTTGAGGCACCCGCGCGAGGAGCCGACGTTGAACAGCCCCGTGTGGTCGCCGGCGCCGAGGGCGAAGGCGCCCGCCATCGGGTACATCACCTGCTCGCGCCCCACCGTGTGGCCCAGGCCCACGGCGTGCATCAGCTCGTGCATCATGATCTGGCCCCAGCCCGCCCGCTCGCTGGTCGGGAACCCGGTCGGCAGCTGCTCCTCGCGGTCGAGGGTCACGCGCCCGCTGGTGATGAGCCGTCGCACGCCGCCGTTCTTCGCCGGGTCGACGAAGTAGTAGGAGGGACCGCCGATGCCGACGACGCCTCCGCCGAGGGCCGGGGTCGCGGACGCGTCCGACCACTCCACGTGCAGCTTGCCGCCGCTGGTCCCGACGTAGGAGAACTGGAGCCCGCTGCGCGCGGACACCGCGGCGACGGCGCGGGTCATGTCCGCCAGCCCGCCGGCGTACTCCCCGGCCGGGGCGTAGGACCAGGCGATGGGCGCGCACGAGTTCCAGGCGATGGGGTCCGCGCCGCCGATGTAGGCCCAGTGCGCGGGGTCGCCCAGCCCGGTGGTCGGCGTGGGGACGGGCGGCGGGGTGCCGGTCGGGTTGCTCGTCGGAGACGAGGTGGGCGTGGGCTCGACGGGGTTCGGCTCCACCGCGACCACCGTGACCCGCACGGCCGCCGAGAGCGCACGCCCACGACGAGGCGTGACCACGACCCGGAACGCGTGCCGTCCCGGCGCGTCGACGCGGGTGGAGGTGCGGAAGGCGCCCCGGGCACTGGTGCGGGCGCGATCGACGCCGACCCACTGCCGGGCCGCCCGACGCTGCAGGCTCACCACGGCGCGGCGGTGCTTCGCGCGACCGCGCACCACGATCCGCTCCCCTGCGACGACCTGGGCGTCGGTCCTGACGGTCAGCCCGGGCTTCCTCACGGTGGTCGTGACCAGCACCTGCGCGGCCGCCATCGTGTCGTGGACCGACGCCGTCCCGCTGGTCTCCCCGACCTGTCCGGGTCCGGCAGCACCGGTCGGGGCCAGCAGACCGGCGGCGACGAGGGGGACGGCGGCCAGGCACAGCAACGTGCGGGGCGCCAGGAGCGATCGGATCACGGTTCGGGGGTCCTGGGTTCGTTCGGGGGCGGACGCGTCGGCGGACGCGCGGCGGCTGCACACTCTGCCCGACCCGCGGGGTCTCCACACCGGGAACGGGAGGATCGCCGGCGCGCAGATGCGAAGGACCCCGACCCGCGTCGCGGATCGGGGTCCTTCTCTGGCTCCCCCGGTTGGACTCGAACCAACAACCCTCCGATGCCGCTCCGCGGGCCCCACGCGTTGGTCGCGGTTTGACGATGGTTGCGACAAGTTACGGCTTGACCTGCGCAAACTCCGAAATCCAATGGTGACTATCTGCCAGTCGTTTCCAGCCCCTGACGCAGTTAATGGCCTGTTTTTGGACACCTTCCAATGCTGAACAAGTCCCTCACGCATGCCAGCGCGCAGCGAGACGTACGCCCGGCCGAGTGGACCCAGCAGGAGCGGCCGACCAAGCCCGGCCGCCGCGCCCCATGTGCGTTCGTCGCGGCATCGTCACGGGGCACTTCGCACCCCAGAGCCGAGCCACGAGTCCCAGCAGTCCGGGCGCGAGTGGGGAGCCAGCCGGGGACTCCAAGCTGCGACACCCCGGAGTGATCGGGCCTACGTTCCAGGGCCAGTCTTCTCCGGGGCTTTGCGCGCTCCCTCGTGATTTCAAGGCTTGTGCGACTTGCTAGTTCACATCAGATGAGGTCATCTCGGGTCGTTCGCGGATGGCTCTGGCGAGTAAGTGGAGAGCTGCCGAGTGCCCCTACGACGCGCAAGCGCAGCCGCCCCGCGACACCAGGGAATCAGGGAATGCGTCAACGCGCGACGTTGCGGCACACGGTCGTGGCTCCAACCGAAACACCAACATCAACGCAAGCCTCGCGCAGCATGTCCGAGATTGTTTAGGCACCACACGATCCGGCGGAGTCGACGCCGTCGATCAGCGCGGCCGATGTCACAAGCCTACGGCCCGGCTTGACGAACCCAGAAGTCATGCGAAACCATCGCCGTGTGACGATGTCAAAGATGGTTGGCGATCAACCTGAGCGGGTCATGGAGGACGCAGATGGGCTCGCTGCGGCGGCGTGCCTCTTCCGCGGGTTCAGCGACCCGTCCCGGATTGCCATCCTGCGCCATCTCGCTGTGGGCGAGCACCGGGTGGTGGACCTGACGGCGCACCTCGCGTTGGCCCAGTCGACGGTCTCCAAGCATCTCGCGTGCTTGCGCGACTGCGGCTTGGTCACGTCCCGGCCCGAGGGCCGCGCCACCGTGTACACGCTCAACCACGAGGAGGCGCTGACGGACCTGTGGGTCGCCGCCGAACGGCTACTCGCCGCCACAGGTGAGGCAGTGACGCTCTGCCCGAACTACGGCACCGACAGCCTCCTCTCCCCCGACGACACCAAGGACGCCAGATGAGCTCGCCCGACACCGCCCGCTCCCGCGCAGCAGACCTCTCCCCCGAGGACCGCAGCCGTCTAGGCCGCCGGGCGCAACTACTGGCCGGAGCGTCGGTGGCCTACAACGGGATCGAGGCCGTTGTCGCCATCACGGCGGGGCTCGTCGCGGGATCAGTCGCGCTCGTTGGGTTCGGTCTGGACTCGATCGTCGAGGTCTCCAGCGGGCTCATCATCTTGTGGCAGTTCCGCCACCGCCTGCCCGAATCCCGCGAACAACAGGCCCTGCGCCTGATGGCGCTGTCGTTCTTCGCACTCGCCGCCTACGTCACCTTCGAGTCAGTCCGTGCGCTGCTCAGCAACCACGACCCCGACACCTCGACGGTCGGCATCGCGTTGGCTGCGGCGTCGCTGGTCATCATGCCCTTCCTGTCCTGGGCCCAGCGGCGCACCGGCAGGGCTCTCGGCTCCAACGCGGTGGTCGCGGACTCCACGCAGACGCTGCTGTGCACCTACCTTTCGGCCGTGCTGCTCGTCGGGCTGGTCCTCAACGCCACCCTCGGTTGGTCCTGGGCCGACCCCGTCGCCGGCCTCATCATCGCTGCGGTCGCGGCTAAGGAGGGCCGCGAGGCGTGGCGCGGGGAGAACTGCGGCTGCGGGCCCGTCGGCCTCGGCGCAGACGACGCCGCCGACGGATGCTGCAGCGGCGGGACCTGCACCGACGGCTGCTGCACACCCACCGATCAGACCGACCACACGACGCCTGCTGTCGACGTGTTCCAGCTCGACCGGCGGCACTGATGTCGCGACCCACGAACCATCTTCCAAGGGCTGCTGCACTGACCGACGCGGAGACCGAACGGCTTACGCGTCGCGGGCTCCGGCTGGCACAGTTCACCGTCGCCTACAACGTCGTCGAAGGTGCGGTGGCCATCACCGTCGGCCTGATGGCCGGGCTTGTCTCCCTGGTCGGTTTCGGGTTGGACTCCGGCATCGAGTCCGCTGCCTCGGTCCTCGTGGGATTGCGGCTCGCAGCACGTCTACGCCACGGTGAAGCTGACGAGGCCAAGGAGCGACGGACCCTGAAGGCCGTTGCGGTCACGTTCTTCGTGCTGGCCGCGTACGTCGTGTTCGAGGGCATCCGGTCGCTGCTCGAGGGTGAGCCGCCGGAGAACTCGATGGTCGGCATCGTGCTGCTCGCCGCGTCGGTGGTGGTGATGCCGCTGCTCGCGCGGGCCAAGCGCCGCGTCGGAGAACAGCTCGGCGGAGACCCGCTCATCCTGGCCGACGCCGCAGAGACCCGCATCTGCGTCCTGCTCAGCATCTCCACGCTCATCGGGCTGGGCCTGTACGCCCTCACCGGCGCCGCATGGCTGGACCCGGTGGCCGGGTTCGTCATCGCCGCGTTCGCCATCCACGAGGGTCGCGAGGCGTGGGAAGGCGAACTCGTCGAGGACGACGACGACGAGCAGGATGAGGATGATGACTGAGCTGGACAACGACGCGGTCGCCGTGGCCGCACTGGCCGTCTACGCGCTCTACCTGGGCGTCGGGTTCGGGCTGCGCACCTGGGTGCAGTGGCGCCGCACCGGCGACACCGGATGGCGAGGCATCTCCGGCCGCTTCGGCTCCCCCGAGTGGTGGGCTGGAGTCCTGTTCACCGTCGCGCTCGTAGCCGGCGTCCTTGGGCCCATCACCGCACTCCTCGGACTCGAGCCGGTCGCGGTCCTTGACGGAGCGACTACTCATTTGTTGGGTGCCGCCCTGGCGTTCGCCGGCGTGCTGGCCACCGTCGCCACCCAGCTCGCGATGGGCACCAGCTGGCGCATCGGCGTCGACGACACCGAGACCACCGAGCTCGTCACTACTGGCCCGTTCGCGCTGACTCGCAACCCCATCTTCGCCGCCATGGCCACCACCGGGCTCGGCCTGGGGCTCATGGTCCCCAACCTGGTGGCAATGCTCGGGTTCGTCCTGCTCGTCGTGGCACTGCAGCTGCAGGTGCGAGTCGTCGAGGAGCCCTACCTCCTGCGCACCCACGCCACAAGGTACGAGTCGTACGCGGCCTCCGTGGGCCGGTTCCTACCCGGACTTGGACGTCTGACGAAGCCTCGGGCCTGCGACTGAACAGTGCTCCCATGCTCGTGATCGAACATGCGTCGTGACCGGTAGAGCCGCGGACCGGAGGCCTTTCGAGCGTGCCTCTCAGGCGCCGAACAGCAGGAACAGGCCCATGAAGGTGTAGAGCGCCATCGCGAGGAGCAGCGGGAGCTGACCCGTGACCTGGTGCTTCTTGGGCAGGACCTCCAACGCACGGTCATGGGCCGCGATCACCCCGAGCACGTGTCCGGCCACGATGGCCAGGACCTTGGTCGTGGCCAGGAAGGTCGGGTGCTGGGCGAGCCAGTAGTTCACCTCCCAGTCAGCCGTACCGAACAGGTCTGCTCCGACCCCCATCGGGTCGCTCAGCTGGATCAGCGTCAGCTGCCCGGTCTGGATGAAGAAGCTGAGGTAGTGGGCGACCATGTAGCCGACGATGATCGGGACGACGGAGTGCGCCAGACGGCCGGGCAGCTGCCTGCGGTCGACGCCACCCACACCGGTGGCCATGGAAGCGGCAGCGAACGTCACGCCGACGATGGCGACAGCGACCAGGAGCCCGATCGTCCCCCACACGGTCGAGCTGATGTTGCTGCCCTGTAGGAAACGGATCCATGTCGCGGTGTCTCGCCAGCTGTCGTACGCGGTGCTCCCGAGCAACACCGCAACGACGGCGACGAGCCCGCCGTCAGCGGGGATGCGCGACAGATGCCGCAGCGGACTGACCCACACCAGGTGGCCGCGGGCGTCCCGTCCCCAAGGGGACAGGTGGGCCAGCAGCGTGGAGTAGACCTCGAACGGGTCGGCCCGTTCGAGCCAGCGATCGCCGTAGACAGCGCTGCCGACCACCATCACCGCCACGTAGATGGCGATGGACAGCCTGAGCGGGCCCAGGTACGTCGAGTCCGGAGAGACCAGCTCGAGCCACACGAAGGCGAACAGCCCGATGGCTGCGGGCCAGTAGCCGAGACGTGCCGGGTAGTCCCGGAGCCCGCGCGAGGGTGGTTGGCCCGTTGCCCTGGACACCAGCAGGTGAAGCGTCCGGACAGGGCTCACGGCCCGATAGAACCGACCGAACAACAACGACGCAGGCACCAGGCCCACCCACAGCCAGACGTAGACCACACCGAAGATCGGGTTGATGAGGGTGTCGGGCCCGAAGAGCGTGGGCCACAGCATGAAGCAGAAGAAGAGCAGCCCCAGCGCACGCAGTAGGAGCGACCAACCGGCAGTGTCGAAGATCCGCACCAGCACGATCGGCACTTGACGGTCTGGGCCGCCGGCGAAGCGCGGTGTCCGCCAAGCGAGCAGGAGGACGACGAAAGACAGGGTCAGCGCTGCGGTGCCGGCGGCGATGGCCATCGAGGCCGCGATCGGCAGGTCGGAACCGCCGCCCAGACCGTGCATGGGCAGGATGAACTGGTTCATTCAGCGTGCCTCGATCAGGGCGACCACAGCACTGGTGTCGTGCTCCTCGACCTCGACGCTGCCCGGAGTCTCGATCACCAGCTGTGCGCTGGTCCGTCCGGCGTCGAACTCGACGTACTGCTCCGGCGTCGAGTGGACGTGCAGCTCCCCGGCACGGTCGGACTGGATCTCGATCATGAGCTTCTCCCCCGTCTCCAGCTCAATCTCCTCCGCGTTCGGCTGGACGTTCGGGCCATCGATCCTCACGAGCAGCTCGGGTGCGGCCGGCGTGGGCTCCTCTTCCGCCGTCGCCGTGTCACTCGGCGTGGGGGTTGGGGAGATCGACGGCGTGGCGGACGAGGTCGGCTCAGTGGTCGGCTCACTGGTTGGCTCGCTGCTGGAGCACGCAGCGAGGACGGTCGTGGCAGCGACGAGTGCCGCAAAGGTCTTCGTGGAACGGACGAGTGTGGACATAGCAGGTCTCCTGGATCGGGACGGGGCAGGGCACGCCTACGGACGCCGCTCCGCGGCGTACGTGCGCATGAAGTCGTGAGTCAGATCGCAGTCAACGGGGGTCCGCGTCGCCCGAAGCCACCGGCGAGGGGGTTGCGCAGCCGACTTGGCCGCTGGGCGCCGACGCTCCATGGGCCCACTTCGGGCTCCACCACGGCCGCACAGTCACTCCGGACAGTGACCCGGAGGAGTGCATGGGCCACGGACCAGCCCACCAGCACCAGTACGGTCCAGAGCGCGCGTTCGCCCTGCGCGAGCCACCACGCGACGACGCCCGCCGCTGCCAGGTGAGCGAGGGCCATTGCGGCGTTGGGGCCGGTGAGGTCACTGACGACGTGGGTGAACCAGTGAGGTACGACGAGGTCGCCGCCGGCATCCGGCTCGACACGGACCTCCGTCAACTCCCGGAGTGACCCGCGGCGACCTGCGCCGACGTCTGTCGATGGCATCGACTGCACCAAGGCCGGGCCACGAGAAGGATGGCCTCCGCCGTGACCCGCAGAAGCAGTGAGCACCAGATGGGTGGCGAACTGTCCCCCACCGACCAGGACCACGAGGCGGAGCAAGCCCGCCGGGCGGCCCATCGACGCGATGCAGACCGAGCCCAGCGCCAGCACGATCGCGGTCATCCAGGCCGCAGACGGGAGATTTCCCCCGCCCGCGACGTGAGCCGCGACTCCGAGGCCGACAGCCACGACAGCCGTCACCGCTCCCCGCGCTGCCCGCAGGACGGGACTGACGAGGAGGTCGTTCACGGACCGATCCTCTCGCACTGGCTTGTCGACTCGTAGGTGGGTGGCCGCGGACCAGGACGGCTTCCCGCCCTTGTTACTATCTCGAATAGTAGACCCCGTGGAAGGTGACAGACGTGCGCAAGCAAAGCCAGGCGGCCCTGACCGTCGCCGCGGTCGTGGTGATCGCGATCGTCGGTGTGTTCGTGGTGAACCAGGTGCGAGGAGGCGACGAGCCGGCATCCGCTGAGGTCTCACGCGCGATCGCGGACGGAGCGATCGTTCGGGACGACAGCCACGTGCTGGGAGAGGAGGGCTCCAGCGATGTGACCTTCGTCGAGTTCCTCGACTTCGAGTGCGAGGCGTGCGGCGCCGCTTACCCCATCGTGGAAGACCTTCGGGAGAAGTACGCCGGCGAGGTCACCTTCGTGATCCGGTACTTCCCGCTCCCCGGGCACGTCAACTCTGGTGCGGCCGCGCGCGCGGTGGAGTCGGCCGCGCGCCAGGGCGAGCTCGAGGCGATGTACAGCAAGATGTACGAGACCCAGGCAGAGTGGGGCGAGTCGCAGGAGCCGAAGGACGAGCTGTTCAGGACGTACGCAGAGGACCTGGGTCTCGACATGGATCAGTACGACGCCGACGTCGCTTCCGAGGACGTCGCCGACCGGGTCGCCCGCGACGTGGCTGATGGTGAGTCGCTGGGTGTGTCAGGAACTCCGACGTTCTTCGTCGACGGCGAGCTCTTCCAGCCGCGCACCGTCGAGGACTTCACCGCGGTGATCGATGAGGCCCTGGCCGAGTGAGCAGTGACCGTCGCCTGGCCTGGGGGCTGACCGCTGGCGGGGTCGTCGGCTTCATCGCTGCTGCGGTGCTCCTCGTCGAACGCATCAGGCTCGCGCAGGACAGCGACTACGTGCCCACCTGCAGCCTCAACCCCGTGCTGAGCTGTGGGTCGGTGATGGAGACCGCGCAGGCGTCGTTGCTGGGATTCCCCAACCCGATCATCGGCGTCGCCGCGTTCCCGGTCGTCGTGACCACCGGGGTGGCCGTCCTGGCCGGCGCCCGGCTGGCACGCTGGTACTGGCTCGGGCTCCAGGTCGGCGTCACCGCAGCGTTGGCGTTCGTGGCCTGGTTGGCGTTCCAGAGCATCTACCGCATCGGTGCCTTGTGCCCCTACTGCATGGTCGTGTGGGCGGTCGTGATCCCGATGTTCTGGTACGTCACTCTGCGCAACCTGGCCGGCGGTGCGTTCGGCGAGAAGCTGCGGCGCAGCCGCGCGTCCGTCGTGTCGGCGGAATGGCACGCGCCGATCCTTCTCGTGCCATTCCTCGTCCTGCTCGGGTTGGTCGGCGAGCGGTTCTGGTCCTACTGGTCCACGCTCCTGTGAGGGTGCGAGCGTGATCGGCGGCGCCCAGGGCGCGATACTCGATGGCTCGATGCTCATCGCGTTGCCGATCGCCTTCACCGCGGGACTGCTGTCGTTCTTCACACCCTGCTCGCTGCCGTTGGTACCGGGCTACCTGTCCTACGTCGCAGGCATGGCCGGCAGCGAGTCGCAGGTCACCCGCGAGCTCGGTGGTGGCGCGCCGCGCGGTCGCTCCCGCACGGTGCTCGGCGCAGCGCTGTTCGTGCTCGGTTTCGCTGTCGTCTTCACCAGCTACGGCGTGGCTTTCGGATCGCTCGGCGCCCGGCTCCTGGTCCATCAGGAGCTGGTCGTGCGCTTCGCTGGAGTGCTGACCATCGCCCTGGGAATTCTCTTCGCCGGCGTCGCCGGGCGACTCCCCGTGCTGGGTAGCACTGTGCGGGTGCGGATCGTCCCTCGTGTCGGGCTCGCCGGCGCGCCGCTGCTGGGCGCCGTCTTCGCCGTCGGCTGGACGCCGTGCATCGGGCCCGCGCTCGCAGCGGTGCTCACCCTCGCCACCACGACGGCGACTGCCGGGCGCGGAGCGCTCCTGTCACTTGGTTACGCGATCGGGCTCGGCCTCCCTTTCCTTCTCGCGGCGATGTCGCTCACGCGTTCCATGCGGGTCTTCGCTTGGGTCCGCGAGCGCTCGGCGCTCATCACTCGTGGGGGTGGGGTCCTCCTCGTCATCGTGGGACTTCTGCAGGTGACGGGGCTGTGGTCGCAGGGAATCGCTGCCATGCAGGTGCTCGTCCTCGGTTGGCAGGCCCCGCTGTGAACACTCGTCCACGCAGGAGCCTCTTCTTCATCTCGACGGTCGTCGTGACCGGCATCATCTGCTGGGTTGTGTTCGCGCAGTCCATGGCGGCAGATCAGACTTCCCCGAGCCGTTCCTCAGGCGCTCGCGACGTAGTGCAGCAGTACGAAACGGGCGAGCGGACCACCGTCGGGTCCTTCGATGCCGAACTGCTCGACGGCTCTCGCCTGAGCAGCGACAGCCTGCGCGGGACAGTGACGGTCGTCAACGTCTGGGGGTCGTGGTGCGGTCCGTGCCGGGCCGAGGCTCCAGAGCTCGTCGAGGCGGCCCGGAAGCTCGGTCCCAGCGCTGCCTTCTACGGGATCAACGTGCGGGACAGTCCTGACGCCGCCCGAGCGTTCGAGCGAGCCTTCGACATCCCTTATCCCAGCATCCATCCCGATGACAGCGCCACCGCCATCCTGGCGTTCGGGGGCGTGCTGACTGCGGCTGCGGTGCCGAGCACGGTGGTGATCGACGCCGAGGGCACCGTCGCGGCTCGGGTGATCGGGCAGATCGACGCCGCCACGCTCATCGGCCTCGTGGAAGACGCGCAGTGAGGGCGACTCGGACTGGAGCGCCGAGCCGGAGGGATTGTCAGTCGTGCGCAGGTACGTCGGCAACTGTGCAGCAATCCATCGTGGCGGCCTCCACTGCGGGGGCGAGCGCAAGCCCGAGCGGCAGCGCGAGCACCAGCGCCACGGCAGTCCCTGCCAGCGCACCAAGCCCTCTGACGGGAGACCCGGCCGGCGAGGTGAGTCGTCGTACGCGCGCCAGAGCAGCGGTGTCGCTTGCGGCGAGAGCTGCCTCCGGACGGGCGCCCGTTCCCAGCGCCACGATGGCAGCGGCGAGCGAACGACGGTCGGCTGGGCTGATGGCGGCGTCGTCTGCTGCCATCTCGAGGAGCACGGCGGTCTGCTCGTGCGCATCCCCGAAGAGCGGGACCCACGGGAAGGTCTTGGCAAGCGCCCCCGAGTAGGCCAGCGCCAGGTCGTGTCGCGCTCGTAGGTGACGACGCTCGTGGCCCAGGACCAGCTCGCGCTCACGATCGCCCAGGAGGGCGATCGCCGCTGAAGACAGCACCACAGTCCCTTCCCCACTGCCCGGCAGGCAGTAGGCGACGGGAACCTCGTGCTCGATCACGGTGAAGCCACCCGGATCGCGCCGACCGATGAGAGCCAGTGCATCAAGCTGTGATCGACGCACCCTGCGTGTCCGCGCGAAGCTGCGGACCGTCGTGGTGACGAGCATCGCCGTGAGGCACGCGACCATCGCGAGGCCCAGGACGCCGGGCCAGCTACCGAGAGGCGTCTCGTAGTGCTCGACGATCGTGAGCGTGTGGGCGCCCATGAGGTAGGCCAACGAGAACCTCAGCGGAAGGAACGGGAGCGCCAGGGCGATCGCGGCCAGCAGGATGGACGCCATCACCGACGTCGACAGTGCTTGCCAGCCGATGACTGCCACCCGGGGAGAGCGTGCTGCCCATGATCGACTCAACAGCCACCGTCCGAGCGAGGACGCGAGACACGCGAAGGCGACCAGCAGGAGTGCGGCGGTCACGGCGCGTCGTCCACTCGCTCCGACAACGCCGACAACAGGTCTGCGGCCTCGTCGCGGTCCATCTTCCCGACCAGGTGGAGGAGGGCGGCAGTGCGGTCCTGACTGTCGGCGAGAACTTCGTGCAGGACGGCCGCGGTGTGCTCGTCCCGCGAGGAGACAGGTGAGTAGAGGTAGGCCTTGCCGTGCTTCTGCCGCGTCACGAGGCCCTTCGAGTGAAGGTTGTCCATGACGGTCATCACCGTGGTGTACGCGAGCTCACGCTCCTCTGTGAGCGTCTCTCGCATCTCTCTCACGGACACGGGATTCCCCACACTCCACAGGTGCTGCATCACCATGGCTTCGAGCTGACCCAGCTGCCTCACCTGCGTTGCCCCTTCTCCCGATCCTTGCTACGAGCTTCCATCGTAGGAGGCAGGCGTCTGTGTGTCAGGTCCGCCTGTGCCAGCTGGCCCAGGTAGGTGTTGTACGCCGTCAGCTCCTTGTCGCCTCCTCGCTCCTCCTGACGGTCGTAGCGTCGGCGCTCACGACGATCGGCTCTCACCCAACCTGCGATCAGGGCGACAGCCATGATGAGGATCGGGTACTCCCCCATCACCCAGCCGATCGAAGCGCCGACGTACTGGTCGTCGAGCAGCGACCGACCCCACGGTCGGCCGAGGGCCTCGAACCAGCCAGCTGCCAGCACCGTGGAGCTCGACATCAGGCTGACGGCGAAAAGAGCATGGAAGCCGAACGTGACCAAGATGAGGAGCACGCGGAGTGGATACGGCGTACGTCGGGGTGCAGGGTCGGAGCCGACCACGCTCTCGGTGAAGAGGTAGCCGGTGAGCAGGAAGTGCACGGTCATCACCACGTGCGCGGTGTGGGACTCCAGCGACATCTCGAAGGCCGAGGTGTAGTAGAACGCCACCATGGAGACGACGAACATCCCTGCAGCCACGACGGGGTGCCCGAGCACGTGAACAGGTAGGGAGCGGCTCACGCTCAGCGCCCACTCCCGCGGCCCTCTCGATCCGTCACCGCGGCGCGCCAGCGACCGCAACGCAAGCGTGATCGGTGTCCCCAGAACCAGGAAGACCGGAACCGCGGTCGCAACGGTCATGTGCTGGACCATGTGCATGCTGAACAGCACGCGGCCGTACGTCCCCGGCGCACCGTTGGTGGCCCACAGGAAGAGCAAGCACCCGACCAGCCACGACGCGGTGCGCAACCATGACCACGTATCCCCTCGCCGTCGCAGGCGTCGGGCAGCCAGCAGGTACCAGGCGATCGCGGCGACCCCGAGCGGGAGGAAGAGCGCGTCGACGTTCCACGCAGTGATCCATTGCGAGGCATCGAGCGGCACGGGCAGCGGCCTCCCCAACAGGGACTCGGCTGCAGTGAGGGGGCGTGGCGGCTCCTGCGGAACAGGTGGGGCCGTGCGGGCGAGCGCGACTCCCAGTCCGGCTGCGCCCGCCAGGACTGCCAGCTCGACGCCGGCGAGTCGCCAGAATGCGAGGTCCGCGCCGCGTGCCACGGCGGCGAGGGTGCGGCGACGGTGCCACCAGCCGGCCGCCGCCAGCATCGCGACAGCGGCGAGCTTTGCCCCGAGGATCACCCCGTAGGAGGACAACAATGATGCCGGCGACGGTAGGCGTAGCCACGCCCCGAAGGCTCCCGAGATCGTCACGATGCCCAGGCACCATCCGGCCAGGCTCGAGTAGCGGCGCACCGAGTCGAGCAGCGAGTCGCCCAGCAGTCGCCGCACGAGCACCAGCGCGACGAGCCCGCCGAGCCAGACGCTGGTGCCGACGAGGTGGAAGAACTGGAGGTTGACGGCTTCGTCGTGGTTGAGGCTGCTGGCTGCGTGCCCGGTCAGGGCCATCGGCCAGAGGGCCATGAGACCCATGAACGCGGCGATGCCCGCTCCCCCGATCCGACGGACCAGGGTGCACGCAAACGCCACCGCACCGGCCGCGCCGACGCCCCAGAGTCCGTAGCGACCGAGCTCGAACTCCAAGGCGAAGAAAGCAGCCTGGCTGGCGAATCCGGGCACCCCGATGGCGCTTCCGGCGGAATCGGAGTAGACCAGCGCCAGCAGGACGATCCCCGACACGGACCACGCCGTGGCCGCCAGCTGCGCGCATCCCACCAGGCGCAGCTGCGCCGACCCAAGCCGCGACTTCGTGTCGCCGTGAGACGGCGGTATGCACACGGCAGCGACGACCAGCACCCCCACCGTCACCATTGCAGCCAGGTCACGGATCGCCTGGACCACGGGCAAGCCCACGCGGGTGAGAGCACCCGGATCAGGCAGGCCCTCGACGCCGAGCGGCGACAGCCCGCCCGACAGACCCGCGGCGACGAGCGCCATCATCACCGTCACGACAGGCGCAAACACCACCCAAGGCACCCCGGCCCGACGCGCCCATCTCATTCGGCCGGGTTGCGGCGCGCCAACCGCATGATGGTCCAGACAGAAAGGGCCAAGAGCACCAGCACCCCGCCGCCGAGCACCGCAAGCGGCCAAGACTCCCCCCGATCCCGGGCAGGAGTCGCCGTCGCATCCGTCTCGACGTCCGAGGTGGTTGCGCCACGGCCTGGGTCCTTGGGCTGCGGGTCCTCGGACGGCAGGCCGCCACCGGCCCGTACGACGAAGTCGACCGCTCCTACCACCGGGTGACCGTCGGCGGAGACGACTCGGAAGGTCGTTCTCCACCTGGTCGCCGAACGGGCGTTCGGCCGCAACGAGCTCGGAAGGAGTGCCACGAGGGTGCTGGGGGCTGCCCCGCCGCGGAGCTCGAGAGTCACGATCGCCCCGTCGCTGGCGCGCAGGTTGACCGTGCTGAGCCTCGCCTCGATCTCCTCCGAGAACTGCAGCCGCACCTCGCGTGGGACCTCATCGAGCACGGCCCCGTCAGACGGGACCGAATCGACTAGCTCGGTGTGCGCGTTCGCCGGCGACATCACCAGTCCTGCGGAGGAACCGGCGAGGGTGAACGCAGCGATCAGGATGGCAAGGGCCCTTCTGACGGGGCTCACCAGTTCGCCCTCGACACCAGGTAGAGCACGACGCCCGTGCCGATCGTGGCAATCAGACCGAGGATGATGGTGGAGATCGCATTGCCGTCCATGGGTCACACTCCTGCGTACGAGTGGAGGCCGGGGATCCAGAGGTTGACCCCGAAGAAGTTGAAGAGGAAGGCGAGGAACCCGGCGATCGCGAGAAGGCCGGCCCGACGTCGCCACCCGACGGTCGAGAGTGCGTGCAGGTGCGCGGCGTAGAAGACCCACGTGATGAACGCCCACGTCTCCTTCGGGTCCCAGCCCCAGTAGCGCCCCCAGGCGTTCTCGGCCCACACTGCACCAGCGATGACGGCGAACGTCCAGATGGGGAACGCAACGAGGTGGACCGTGTGGGCGAGTGCCCCGAAGTGGTCCTCCTGGTCGTTCCCGCCGCGGCGTTGGCGGACGAGCTGGGCGACGGTCGCCAACGCGCCGACGGTGAACAGGGCTCCTGCTGCGATGGCCGCCGCGACATGGACCACGAGCCACCGTGAGTTCAGGACCGGCACCAGGTCGTCGACCGGGGTGTAGAGCGAGGTGACCGACACCCCCAGGAGCACCAGCACGAGCGCGACCGTCCACGGCGCGAGACCTCCAACAGGCCGTCGGCGGCTGTAGATCAGGAAGGCCACTGCGACCGCTGCGGACCCTTTTAGTCCGAACTCGTACATGTTCCCCCACGGGGCTCTGCCTGCCGCCACCCCGCGCGCCACGACTGCCAGGCACACCAGGATCGTGCCGAGCACCACTCCGGCCTGACCGGCTCCAGCCAGTCGGGTCGAGCCGTGCGTCGGCGCCGACCGCAGCGCCGGTGCGTCTCTGGGTCCTTCGAGGGCAGGGACCGGGACGGACAGGGGCGCCGTCCGGGTCCGGGTGCGGGACAGGGCCGCCGCGAGGGCCAACACGACGAGGGCGAGCGAGAAGACCGCCAGAGCCGACGTCACGAATGCATCAGAGAGTGCCGCTGCGTCGAATGACGTCATTCTTCCTCCTTGTGTTGGCGGCCATCTGCGGGCGACAGACCGATCGCAGATGCCAGGGCGTGGAGCTCACCGGGCGGCACTGGCCGTCGAGAGAGCGACCGTGCGGCGACCTCGACAGTCCCGTCGTCGTTGCGTCGGACCCAGATCCGTCTGCGAGGCACAGCGAGCGATGCCGTCAGACCGAGCATCAGCAGGATCGCCGCGACCAGCGAAACCTCCTTGCCCGGGTCGCGAGCCACCTGGAAGTTGGCGAAGCGCGACAGACCGTCGAAGGTCACGGAGCCGAGTCCGTCGGGCAGCCGCACCGTCTCCCCCGGAGCCAGCCTCACCCGCCACGGCTTCCCCTCTCCGTCGCGAACCTGTTCGAGGTCGGTGAAGTCCAGCTCGTAGACCGATTGCGTGGTCCCGTCATCGAGACCGAGGTCGCCGGTGAAGGCCATCAGCTGGACGATCGGGTTGACCTGGTCCGGGAACGCGGAGACGCCCATGCCGTCTGGCCCTTCGACCGCCGTGGGAAGGAAGAGGCCCTGCAGCGCCAGCGGGGCCGGGCGGGCGTCGGGCACCTTCACCACGCCGTCGGAGGTGAACGCTTGGTCCACGGGCAGGAAGATGGTGGGCCCCGAGGCTGCGACGTCCCCGTTGCCGTCCCGCACGGTCAGCTCAGGCGCGTAGCCGTGACCGGTCAGGAAGAACTTCGTGCCGTTGATGTCGAGGGGCCGGTTCGGGCGAACCGTGAAGGTGCCGTTCTCCTCGTCGCCCTCGTAGGAGACCGCCGCCTCGAACGAGCGCGGCTCGCCGAACCGGGCGCCCTCAGTCTCGAACTCCGCCTCGAAGTCATCGAGAGTCACCTCCAGCGGTTCGAGCCCGTTCACATCCGCCCATGGCGCGGGCGTCAGGGCGTCGTACGAGGAGGCGACATTGGCGAACGTGGTGCCTTCGACAAGTGCGACGCGACCTTCGTAGCCGAAGAGCTTGCCGCCGGCCACACCGAAGAGCAGCACCAGCAGCGAGAGGTGGAACGCGAGGTTGCCGAGCTCACGCGAGCGCCCCTTCTCGGCTCGCACCTCGTGGCCTGTGCTGGTGACCCTGAACCTCCGTGCACGCAGGTAGGCAGCCGCAGCGTTCAACGGGTCGGTCGTTGCCGCGGCGTCACCACGTCGATGACCCGTCTCGCGTGACAGGCGTCGCGGAGCCGGGGGCGGTGCGGCTCTGAAGTCACGCCACAACTGGGCGCACCTCGGCACCACGCAGCCAGTCATGGAGACCAGCAGCAGCACGTAGACCGCCGCGAACCACGGAGCGCTGTAGACGTTGAACAGGGACAGGCGATCCAGCCACGGGGACAGGTCGGGGTGCTGGCGGTAGAAGTTCGCCACCGCCGCGGGGTCGCTCGCGACACCTCTCTGCGGCAGGAGAGAGCCCGGAACCGCAGTGAGGGCCAGCAGCACCAACAGCACGATGGCCGTCCGCATCGAGGTGAGTCGGCGCCACGCCCAGCGCGCCCAGCCCGCAAGCTCGGTGGGACGCGGTCGAACGGGGGACGCGGGATCGCTGATCGCAGACCCGGAGGCGTCCTCCGATTCAAGCGTGTGGTCCTGCTGTGCGACGTCCATCGACTACATACTATCGCGCATAGTAGACATGCCTGACTCTCGGGCTTGACCCGTCCGCGGCAGACAGGCGGCCAGGCGCCCAGCGCAGGTTGTCACCGGCGACGCGCGCGGGATTCGGGTCGTCCCGACGTCTACTATTCTGCGTAGTACGTCTTGGGAGCGCCCGCGCACGCCGCGGCGGGCGGACAGCAAGACCCGTCGAAGGAGCCGCCTTGCGTCGTCGAAGGCTTGTGGATCGGAACGAGAACGACAGCACAGCGCCGGTGTACGCCGAGCGGCTCAGAGTTCCGACCCGCTGGTGGGCGCTGGGATCGCTCTTGGTTGCCAGCTTCTGGCTCGCGATGGCAGTCGCCGTCCCGGAGACGCTCGCGTGGTCGGTGACAGGGCTGCTCTTCCTCCTTCTCATCGCCCTGTTGAGCTCCTTCGGAGCACCACAGATCGTGGTCACGGACGAGTGGCTCTACGCCGGTCGAGCTCGTATCCGACGGTCGTTCCTCGGGCCTGCGACATCACTGAGTGCGCCTCAGATGCGGCTCGCAGCAGGACGCGACGCCAACGCCCGCGCCTATCTGCTGCTCAGGCCGTACATCGCCACCGGGGTCCGCATCACCATCGACGATCCCACGGACCCCGCGCCGTACTGGCTCCTCAGCTCTCGTCGAGCCACGGAGCTGGCCGCGGCGCTCAGCGCCGGGCGCTCCCCGTTACCCTGAACCAGAAGGCCGCTCCCGCACGAGCGAGGCCGCATGTGTCCGCACGGCGCCCCTCGAGGAGAGAGACGTGAGCAGCAGCAAGCAGCGGAAGGCCCGCCAGAGGGCAGAACACGAGCAGTGGGAACGCGACCAGCTTCAGCTGGCCCAGCGCCGCCGTCGCAATGTGCTGCTCATGGCCGCAGCAGCGGTGCTCACCCTGACGCTCGCCGTCGTAGCGGCAGTCATCTCTACCTCTCGCGACGCTCCGCCGCAGACGGTCGGGGAATCCGCCAGTGAGCCGGCGAAGCTGATCCCGGAAGAAGCGGCTCGCGAGGCCCAGGCCGCCGAAGTCAACAAGGCGATCGAAGCCGGTGACGCCATAGCCGAGGACTACACCGTCCCAGCCGGCACCCCGGTCCGCAGCGGGCTGAAGCCACCGCCCGACGATCGCCCGGTGGCCTGTGCGGCAAGTGCACCGGCGAGTGCTCGTGCCGTCCGCCCCCGCTATCCCGGTGGTCCCGCACAGGTGCTTCGCGAGGGGACCGACTACGTCGCACGAGTCGAGACCTCCTGCGGCCCGATCACCATCGACCTGTTGGAGAAGCACGCCCCTGTCGCGGTCAACTCGTTCGTCTTCCTTGCCCGGGAGGGCTTCTACGACGGCCTCCTCTTCTTCCGTGACTTCGGAGGGGTGGCAGCTGCCCAGGCGGGCAGCGGTGACAACACGGTCGGATGGGACATCGGCTATCGACTGCCGGACGAGCTTGCCTTCGCGAAGCGCAGGGGTTACCCCGTCGGAACGGTGACCACCACGAGCGAAGGCCCCTACACCGCGGGGAGCGACTTCTACATCGCCTACGGCGAAGCGTTCGACGCCGGCTTCGAGACCCAGCGGACCCAGACCGTGCTCGGGCGCGTGCAGAGCGGAATGGGTGTCATCGACACCCTCACCTCCCTGGACCGGGTTGGGATGGGCGGCGAGGACTACGCGGAACGATTGTTCATCGAGTCGGTCACCATCGAGGAACGCTGACCTCAGAAGGTCGTCACGTGGACGTGGTCGTAGTGGTTGGCGGTCGCCGAACCGCGGTCCTCCATCCCCCGCCAGCCTTCGGCCGAGCGCTGCACGGACCAGATGTTCCTTGCGTGGATCGCGTAGCTCACACCAAGCGCCGAACTGTTCGCACGGATGAACTCCGCAACCTCCCACCCCCGGGCACCCGACACCATGATGTCGACGGCGATGCCTTGCGCGTGCTCGCCGTCGCTCCGCAGAGTGCCGTACGTCGTGATCTCCGGGAAGTTGGAGCACACCGCTTGATGGACCGCTCGGATGTTCGAGCTCACGCCGGCCGGCACCGAGGTGCCGTTGTCACATCGTCCGCTCAGTCCGCGCTCCGGTGAAGGCTTCTCCACGCTGAGGTATCCGGCCGTCACCCAACGCGCCTTCCCGTCGACGACGACTTCCTGGCGCCCCCCGAGCTCACGGCCGGTCAGCAAGACCTTGACCGATGCGTCCAGCAGGCCGACCTGCTCCGCCTTCTCGCCTGGCGCGGTCCAGAGGTTGAGGTCCGTGGTCGTCCACTGAGTGGTGTCTGCCGACTCGACCGCTCGCCTGATCGCCGCTGGGCGCATCATCTTCGCAGCCGGGGTCAGCGTGGCTGCGCCCGCGGGACTGGCGCCCGCGGGACTGGCGCCTGCCCCAGCGGCGGGACGCGCGGGCCGGCGCTCGCTTCGCGATACGAGAGGGTCACGCGTCAAGGCCGTACCTTCGCGCGGTGAGTCTGTCGACGAGACCGGTGGCGACAGTGCGTCTGTCGCCGCAAAGTCAGGCGCCGGCACCGGGACGTTCTGCACCCCGAGTCCGACCACCACACCAGTCGCGACGATCGCGACGGGGCCAGCGACGAAGGCCGCACGGGGAAGCGATCGCTCCCGGCGCCGTGCGTGCTTGGCCGTCCGTCGAGAGCGCGCCATTCCGCCTCCTGTTGGTTCGCATGTCGCCATGGGTGTCCACGATGGACCTCACGATCTGAGCTCACCCGAAGCACACTCGCCGAGGTCCTACTATCGGCCATAGTATGGACGACGGGTCGATCGGGCCAACTCGCTGGAACCAAACTGATTGCGTATATGCGCGGTTTTGCAGGTATGGTGGGTCTCATGGTTAAGCGGAGCGAGCGCATGGAGATGCCGACGGACGATCAGGTCGACCTGGCGGTCGAGGCGTTCAGGATGCTGGCCGATCGCAAGCGCATCAGGATCCTGTGGGCCCTGTTGCACGGTGAGTCATCCGTGAACGAGCTGGCTGAGCGCGTGGGCGCGAGCTCCTCCGCAGTCAGCCAGCACCTCGCAAAGTTGCGCCTGGCGGGCTTGGTGCAGGTCAGGCGGGAAGGAACCTTCGCCTACTACACGGCGGCCGACGAGCACGTGCACCGGCTGCTGGACGAGGCGTTGTTCCACGCCGACCACGCAGATCATTCCGAACAGGTGGCATTGGTGCACCGACTCCACGACGACAGGCAGAACAGGCAGGGCAGCTGATGGGCGCCGGGCATGGACACGGGACGGGCCACGCCGGTGCGCGACACCGGTGGCGCCTGGTGGTCGCCTTCGGCCTCGTCGGGTCGTTCTTCGCCGTGGAGCTCGCGGTCGGTCTGATCTCCGGATCGTTGGCGCTCATCTCTGACGCCGGACACATGGCCGCCGACGTGGTAGCGCTGGGAGCGGCGCTCGCTGCGACAAAGCTCGCGGCCCGTCCCGACCGGTCGGGACGACGCAGCTACGGCTCGTACCGCGCCGAGATCTTCGCCTCGGGTTTCACCGTGCTCATCATGCTCGGCGTGTCGGCGTACGTCGTCGTCGAAGCGTTGGCGCGCCTGGGACAGGACGTGGAGGTCCAGGCAGGCCCCGTCCTGGTGGTCGGGGCCATCGGTCTGCTCATCAACGTGGTGTCGATCGTGCTGCTGCGTGGCGGCGCCGACGAGTCGCTCAACATCAAGGGGGCGTACTACGAGGTGGTGGCAGATGCCGCCGGCAGCGTCGGCGTCATCACCGCAGGCATCCTCGTCGCGGCTACCGGGCGAGGCTGGTGGGACACTCTCGTGGCCTTGGCGATCGGAGTCTTCGTCGCCGTCCGTGCCGTCGTGCTGGGTCGGGAGGTGCTCGCCGTCCTGGGTCAGCACGTCCCGCAGGGTATGGAGCTGGACCAGATCGTCCAGGACCTGGAGTCCACCCGAGGTGTGGTCGACGTGCACGACCTCCACGTCTGGACGCTCACCTCGGGAATGTACGTCGCCACTGCCCATCTCGTGGTGGCCGACACCGAGTCGGCCCAGGCCGTGCTGGAAGAGGCGCGTGGCGTGATGCGTGTGAAGCACCACATCGAGCACGCAACCCTCCAGGTCGAGTCTCGTGCGTCGAAGGCGTGCAACGAGGCGACCTGGTGACATTGCGAGGCGAGCGAGCACCCCGAGTGACGACACGGGCGGCGCTCCTGGTCGCAGCGGTCGTTGTCGGCGCGGTGGTTCTGGCGGCCCCGGTCTTCCAGTCCCCGGAGGTGGTGGACGACGGCTCGGCGGGGGTCCCCCCAGCGGAAGACGAGACACCACGTGACGACCGCTCACAGGACCACGACCGGGCGCCGGGCGACCCCAGGGGTCGCCCGGCGGTGCCTCCCGCGCCTCGGCTTCCCCGCGCCTACCGCTTCATCTCTGCGCCCGACTTCCTCAACCAGGACGTAGCGGACCTGACCCCCCGGGGTGGCCGACCAGTGCTCGACCCGACCTCGGGCCGCGTCGCCAACTCGACCAGTGCGTCCTACGAGGGCGCCCTGCTCGAGATGCTCAGCGAGATGCGATCCCAGGGCGCGCGCGACGTCCTCGTGGCGGGTGACCTCGTAGAGGGTCGATGGGGTCGCGACGACTCCGGCGCCGGCGTCTTCGGCCCGATCGAGACACCGTCCCAGCGGTTCAACGCCGCGCGCGCGGCAGCGGACGTGTACTACCGGTCGTGGGCCCGACGCCTCGCTCGCCACGGGCTGACGCCCTATCCGGCGCTGGGTGACCACGAGATCGGGGACAATCCATGGGCCAAGAGGAGCGACGAGTGGATCAACTTCAAGCTCGACCACGTGGACGAGCTCAAGAAGCTGTACTCCGATCACTTGCTCCGGACACGTGATGGCGCCTGGCGGTGGCCCGACCGTCCGAGATCAGGGCAGGCTCGACGGACGGCCTATGCGACCCGCCTGGACCCCAACGTGCTGCTCGTCACCATCGATCCGTTCACACGCTCGCAGGACGACGTCCGGATGCGGGTCGATGCGGCACAGCTGCGATGGTTGAGGCAGGTGCTGCGAGAAGCGCGGGAGGCACGAGTTCCGTGGGTCGTCGTCCAGGGCCACACCCCGATCACGGGGCCGGTCCGGCACCGCAACTCGAGCCGGCTCCGGTACGAGCGCGGGACGAGCTCCCCGCTGTGGAAAGCGATGGTCGATGGCGGCGTCGACGTCTATCTCTGCGGCGAGGTCCATGACCAGTCGGTCAACATCCGTGACGGCATCATGCAGGTGGCGCACGGCTCCCTATTCTACCGCGGAGAGGCGTCGTACATCCTGGGCCAGGCCACTCGTCGACAGCTGGTGCTCGAGAACCACCAGTTCCGCGGTCAGATGGACTTCACCGACCGGCTCTGGACGACATCGCGGCTCGGCGCTCCCGGCGCCGTCAACTACCGGTTCCCCTCCGTCGTCACCGGGACACTGATCGCCCGGCGAACACCAGATGAGGGCGTTTCCGTGCAGAGGTCGGCTGGCATCCTCGATCCAGTCGGGTGACTCACCGCAACGCGGCTGCGTGACTTCTCGCCGTCGAAGCTCAGCCGATCTCACGCCGTTCGTGCCGTCTCCGCCCCCGATCCCTGACCCCAACTAGCGTTCGCGTGGTAGACCGAGCACGCAGCCGCCCCTCAGCGGTGAGCGGGCGGGCCTGAGGCGGAACTTAGCGGTTGCTGCGGACCCTGGAGAGCGTCGCGAGGGCCTCGTCTCGCTGCCACGGCGATATTCCCGGGTCGGTCGCCAGTCCCCGCCGCAGGTGCATACGTGCGGCGCCGGTCATCCCAAGGGCGGCCTCGATGGTGCCGCGGTGGATCCAGAACCTGGCTTCAGGCGTGCCGAGGCGCGTGGCCGCACGCGCGATCGGGAGCGCTTGGGCGTCACGTCCGGCGCGGTGCAGAGCCCATGCGTACGCATCAGCGACGTGGACGCTCGTGCGCCGCGACCACTCTGCCTTGGCCTGAACGAGTGCTTGCTCGACGGACCCGTGATCTGACTCGAAGATCGCAGTCTCCAGGTCACTCCCCACACCGCTGGCGTCGAGGAGGTCGATCGTCGCCCGGACCACGTCGTACTGCGCCTCAGCCTCCTTCGTTCGGCCCAGGTGATCGAGGAGCTCCCCCAGCTCGGTGATGTACTCAGGCAGCGGCTGTCGGGCAGTCACGTCCTGCCACGTCTTGACTGCTCCTGCAAGGTCCCCGCGCGCCGTCTGCAGGCGCGCAGTTGAGACGAGCGACAAAAGGAGCTTCGGCGCTACTTGCTGCGCGGTCTCGAGGTCACGTCTCGCAGCTTCAAGACGCCCCTGCTTGCGCAGGATGTCGGCGCGCAGGGTCAGCAGGTACCCGCGGTCCGCACCGCCACCGTTCGCGGCTGCGTCGCGCAGGATGTCGCCGGCCCGGTCGAGCTCGCCCCGAAGCTCGTACGCGTAGGCGTAGCGAGCTGCGATTGCGGTGCTCGGCCGACGTCGGTCGGCGATCCTGAGCGCCCGTAGCTGGTCGTCGTACCTGCCGAGTTCGGTGAGCGTGTCAATGCGGATCGCGAGGCTGCCCACGTCGTACGGATTGACGCCCAGCGCCTCCTCCGCGCTCGCGAGTGCCGCATCGAAGTCGTGCTTGGCCGACTCGATCGCCGCGCGGGCAGCCAAGGCGGTGAAGTTCTGGTCGGGCTCGATGCTGAACGACCGCGAGGCGGCCTCTTCTGCCATCTCGTAGTAGGACGCCAAGCCGGTGAGGCGGGCTTGCTCGACGTAGGCGACCGCGAGGTTGGCCCAGGACGCATGATCCTTCGGCACTCGGCGCAGGGTGTCCTGGAGCGAGATGATGGTGGCCTCGAGGTCCTGTCCGGAGTCCGGCACCACGCGAGCCACCGCAGGGGCTGGCCGCTCTGCCGGCTCGTCGGACGTCGTCGCAACCCCGATTCCACCGGAGATCGCCAGGACGAGTCCGACGCCGATCGCAATTGCGGTCATGCGCATGTGCAAGGCCTTCCCCTGAACGTTTGAAGTCAGGACGTGTTCGGTGTCACGGTGGGCTCGGATTGGTGAGCGCACGGACGTCGACCACCTAACATGAGTCCGTCAGTACACAATGACGCGCACGTGGTCGAGGTGGTTGGCGAGTCTGCTGAACGGTAGGTCAGGCCAAACTGTCACCCGCTCGTGCAGCAGTCCAGAGCCCGATTGTGACCGTTGCTCGTTTCGTCAACTGATCACTCCCGGTCCCTGCCCCTGGCGTCGTCCAGTCGACGAACCGGCACTGCTGCCCCACTCCTAGCACCGACGACCGCCGCAGCGTCGGCCGTCTGCTCGACGTCACGCTCGCCACCCGGCTCGCGGCCGTCCGCGCCCTTCGGCTCACTGCCGAGTCGCCGCATCCGCGTCGCCTCGCGCATCGTCAGCTTCTCACCGCACCACTCGACGGCCTCGCCTAGCGATATGCCCTCACGCTCGGTCAACTCCCGCAGCGCCTTACCGGCACGCTTCTCGGTCTCAGCAACTGCCGCGTCGCGCTCACCGATCGCGACCATCACCCGCTCGGCCAGGTCGATCACCCGGCGCTCCCGTTCCTCGCGCTCCTTGCGCCGCTGCACGGCTATCTCCCGCGCCGCACGTCGCGCCTGCTGCTTGATCGTCTGCTGACTCATCGGTTCCTCACTCGTGTCGACCTCAAGCCCAGATGAACTCTGGCAGTCACCTAGGACGTTTTCCGGACCCCAGGCGATCACCGAAACCGCAGAAGCCCTTCGATCCCACTCCCTCGACCCGTCCACCCCACCCGACCCGAACCCGACGCCCCAGCCGACACCGACGCCCCTCAGCGTCCCCCCAGATTGCCGCGACCGACCAAGTGCCACACACCTCTTGCATTCTCGGTTCGCCGCAAGAAGGAACAGAGCAGAAACTGGCCGAAAGTGATCGCCCGCCCCGCCCGCGCGCACGTAGGTGACCGTGACGATGAGCCTCCACAAGCTGACGGCGGGGTCGGGGTACGACTACCTGACCCGCCAGGTCGCAGCGATGGACGCCACCGACAAGGGCCACACCGGGCTAGCGAGCTACTACACCGAGAAGGGCGAGACCCCCGGCGTGTGGGTCGGCTCGGGCATCGGAATTGGGGACGAGGGCGTCGCTGGCCTGGAGGCCGGCGACATCGTCACCGCCGACCACATGCAGAGCCTGTTCGGCTCCGGGCACCACCCGTTGGCCACCCAGCTAACGAAGGAGCTGGACCTGCGGATCGGCCGCGACGAGGCCGAGCGGCCGACCGAGGCGGACTACAAGACCGCGGTCCGGCTCGGCATCCCGTACAAGGTCTACGACAACGACATCAGCCCCTTCCGGATCGCGGTCGCCAAGCGATTCAGTGAATGGAATGAGGCCGCCGGGCACCCCTGCGACTACCCCGTCCCCGCCGCAGAGCGCGCCAGAATCCGCACCGAAGTCGGCCGTGAGTTCTTCCACGCCGAGCACGGCCGCGAGCCCGCCGACGCCCGCGAGCTGGCGGCCACGATCGCCAAGCACTCCCGGTCCAAGACCAATGCCGTGGCCGGCTACGACCTGACCTTCTCCCCGGTCAAGAGCGTCTCGGTGCTGTGGGCGATCTCCGACCCGAAGACCGCCGCGGTGATCGAGGGGGCCCACCAGGCGGCGATCAAGGACGCGCTGGGCTTCATCGAGTCCAAGGCACTGTTCACTCGCCGGGGCACCAACGGCGTCCGCCAGGTCGACGTCCGCGGCCTGGTCGCCACGGCGTTCACCCACCGCGACTCCCGCGCCGGAGACCCTGACTTGCATACGCACGTGGCCGTGGCCAACAAAGTCCAGACCCTCGACGGCAAGTGGCTGGCCATCGATGGCAGGCCCCTGCACAAGGCGGTCGTCTCGGCCTCGGAGACCTACAACACCGCGCTCGAGCGGCACCTGGTCGACGCCCTCGGCGTCCGGTTCGAGGAGCGCCCGAACCAGGACGCCCGCAAGCGGCCGGTGCGTGAGATCGTCGGCGTCGACCGCGATCTCAACCGCCGGTTCTCCAAACGCCGGATCAACGTCGAGGACCGCCGCAAGATCCTCGCCGCGGCGTTCCAGGCCACCCACGGTCGGCCCCCGACGCCCGTAGAGACCATCCAGCTGTCCCAGCAGGCGACGCTAGAAACCCGCGAGGCCAAGCACGAGCCCCGCTCGCTGACCGACCAGCGCGACGCCTGGAACCGCGAGGCGGTCGAGGTGCTGGGCACCCCGCAGCGGGTCAAGCAGATGGTGCACGGCGCCCTCAACCCGACGGCCGCGGCTCGCTCCCTGGCCGACCCAGTCGTTAATGCAGCGTGGTTCGCCCAGACGACTGAACGCATCGTGGCAACGATGGAAGGCAGCCGGAGCACGTGGCAGTACTGGCACGTCTACGCCGAGGCCCAGCGGCAGGTCCGGGCCGCCAACGTGCCCACCAACCAGGTCTCCCAGGTGGTCGACCTGCTGGTCAGCGAGGTCCTCGACGGCCACTCGGTGAGCATGGTCCGCCCCTGGGACACCGTCAGCGATCCGGCCGAGCTGCGTCGCGCAGACGGGTCCTCGGTCTACACCCAGGCGGGGGCCGAGCTGTTCACCTCGAGCAAGGTGCTGGCCGCCGAACAGCGCCTGGTCGACGCCGCCGGCCGTCATGACGGCTACGCCGTCGAGGCGTCCTCGGTCAACCTGGCGCTGCTGGAGTCGACCGCCAACGGCATCACCCTTAACGCCGGGCAGGCCACGCTGGTGCGGGAGATGGTCACTTCCGGCGCCCGACTCCAGCTGGCGATCGCCCCCGCCGGATCGGGCAAGACCACCGCGATGCGAGCCCTGGCCAGCGCGTGGAGCGACGGCGGCGGCACCCTCATCGGCCTCGCTCCGTCGGCGGCGGCCGCGGACGCCCTGCGCTCCCAGATCGACACCCAGACCGACACCCTGGCCAAGCTCGCGCACTCCCTCGAGCAGGCCCGGCAGACCGGGGCCGCGATGCCGGACTGGGTGGCCGGCATCGACTCCTCAACGCTCGTCGTGATCGACGAGGGGGGCATGGCCGACACCCTCTCCCTGGACGCCGCAGTCTCCTACATCCTCGAGCGCGGCGGCAGCGTCCGCCTGATCGGTGACGACCAGCAGCTCTCCGCGATCGGCGCCGGCGGCGTGCTGCGCGACATCCAAGCCACTCACGGCGCGCTCCAGCTGACCGAGCTCGTCCGGTTCACCGACACCGCCGAGGGCGCAGCGTCGCTAGCCCTTCGCGAGGGCAAGAACGAGGCGCTCGGCTTCTACCTCGACCGCGACCGGGTCCACGTCGGCGACCTAGCGACCATGACCGAGGAGGTCTTCGCCGCCTGGCAGGCCGACCGCGCCGCTGGGCTGGACTCGATCATGCTCGCCCCGACCCGCGACCTGGTCAGCGAGCTGAACCAGCAGGCCCGCTCCCACCGGCTCGCTCAACAGCACGGGATCGACCCGACCGGCCCCAACCTTCGGGCCAGCAGTGGCCCGGTGCGGCGGCTCGCCGACGGCAACGAGGCGTCGATCGGCGAGCTGATCATCACCCGCGAGAACGACCGCCGGCTACGCACCTCAGCCACCGACTGGGTGAAGAACGGCGACCGCTGGACCGTCCTGGAGATCCACGACGGCGGCGACCTGACCGTCCAGCACACCCAGCACGGCCGCACCGTGCGACTGCCGTGCGACTACGTCGCCAAGGCCACCGAGCTCGGCTACGCGTGCACCGTGCACACAGCCCAGGGCGTCACCGCCGACACCATGCACGCCCTCGCCACCGGCACCGAGTCGCGCCAGCAGCTCTACACGATGATGTCCCGCGGCGCGCACGCCAACCACGTCTACCTCGAGGTCGTTGGCGACGGCGACCCGCACTCGGTGATCCACCCGGCCCTGGTCCGCCCGCTCACCCCCACCGACATCCTCGAGTCGATGCTGGCCCGCGACGACGCGCAGCGGTCCGCGACGAGCCTGGTCCGCGAGCAGGCCGACCCGGCCACCCGGCTCGGCGAGGCTTCCCTGCGCTACCTCGACAGCCTCTACGTCGCAGCCGAGCATCTACTGCGCCACGAGACCACGACCGGCGTCGACAGCACCAGGTCCAACGTGGTCGACGCACTGGACACCGCCGTCGAGACACTGGCTCCCGGGCTGTCCGATGAGGCCGCCTGGCCCACCCTGCGCGCCCACCTGCTGCTGCTCGGCGCGGCCGGCGAGAACCCCGTCGAAGCTCTCTGGGCCGCCGCCGGCGACCGGGACCTGGAGAGCGCACGCGACCGGGCTGCGGTCCTGGACTGGCGCCTCGACGCCTCCGGGCTACGCAACGCAGGCACCGGCCCCCTGCCATGGATGCCCGGGATCCCGGCGCGGCTGGCCGAAGACCCGCACTGGGGTGCCTACGTCTCCCAGCGGGCGCACCTGGTCGAGCAGCTCGCCGAGCAGGTCCGCACCCGCGCCGCCGAGCAGTCCTCGCTGCCGGTGTGGGCGCAGAACGGCATCCGCCCCGAGTCCGCCACGGTGGCCGACGTCGAGGTCTGGCGCGCAGCCATGCAGGTCCCCGGGGACGACCGGCGACCCACCGGTGCGCCGCAATTGCAGAAGGCGTCGGCGACGTGGCAACGGCGCCTCAACCGTGCCGTCACCGGAGACCACACGCCGGCGCTCAAGGAATGGCGTCAGCTGCTCTACTCGCTCGCCCCGCAGGTCCGCGACGACGAGTTCACCCCGCTCCTGGCCGAGCGGCTCGCGGCAATGTCGCGTGCCGGCGTCACGGCCCACGAGCTGCTGCGCACCGCCGCCGTACCCGATCACCCGGCCGGCCCGCTGCCCGACGAGCACGCCGCGGCCGCACTCTGGTGGCGCTTGGCCCGCCACATCACACCCGCGGTCGCCGCCCAGGTCGGCGACGGCTCCCACGGCGAGAGCGTCACCACCGACTGGGCGCCGCAGCTGGCGGACCTGTTCGGTCCCGAGCGGGCCGCGAGCATCCAGGCCTCCACCTGGTGGCCGGCGCTGGTCTCCAACGTCGACCACGGCCTACAGCGTGGATGGCAGCTCCTGGCCCTGCTGGGCGCCGGCCAGGCGATGCCGAGCAACGGCTGGGAGGGCGTCGACGAGTGCCAGGCGCTGGTCTGGCGGACCTCGACCGCGCTGGAGACGGCTCCCGACGAGCACGCGCACGAGTACCACTTCGAGGAGCCGCCCGCGGACCTGTGGGAGGGCATCGAGCCCGACCAGGCGATGTTCGTCGACCAGTCCGACGACATCCCGTGGCCGCTTGCTGAGGACCCCGACACCGACCTCGAGCCCCCCGTCGACCTGATCGACGAGCACCAGGTCGACGCGCTCGAGATGGACCTGGTCGACGTCGACGAGGACCAGTACATCGAGAGCGACTTCACGCTGGCCGCCTACAACCGCGACCTCGGCGGCACCCCGCTCCAGCCCACCGACGCCGATATCCGGCTCATGTACCAGCGCGCCGACGAGTGGCACTCCTCCCCCGTCACGCGTGAGCGCATGGTCGAGATCAACGAGCTCACGCAGTCCTTCTTCGAGGACCGGTTCACCGACTCGTGGGCCTGCGACTACCTCACCGGCCGTTTCGGCGTCGACCTCGCCGGCGACGAGCGGTTCCGCCCCGGTCAGGCTCCGGCCGGCTGGACCAACCTGGTCGACCACCTCCGCGGCCGCGGCGTCAGCTACGCGGAGATGCTCGCCACCGGCGTCGCCACCGAGGCCAGCACCGGTCGCCTCATCGATCGATTCCGCGACCGCGTGATGTTCCCGGTGATCCACCAGGGCGAGGTGCTCGGCTTCGTCGGACGCCGACACCCCGACCTCACCGACGACGACAAGGCCGGCCCGAAGTACCTCAACACCGCCGACACCCCGCTGTTCCACAAGGGCGCGCAGTTGTTCGGCGTCGTCGACGAACTGCTCGCCGAGGGTGCCGTCCCGGTGATCGTCGAGGGCCCGATGGACGCGGTCGCTGTCACGACCGGTAGCGCCAGCCTCTACCTCGGCGTGGCCTCGCTCGGCACGTCCCTGACCGATGAGCAGGCCGCCCAGCTGGCCGCCGTCGGCCGTCACCCGATCGTGGCCAGAGACGCCGACCTGGCGGGCCAGATCGCGGCCGAGCGCGACTTCTGGATGCTGACCCCGCACGGCCTGGACCCCGGCTACGCACGGTTCCCCGACGGAGTCGACCCCGCCGACCTGCTCGCTCAGCGCGGCCCGGCCGCGCTCACCGCCGCGGTGGCCAGCGGCCAGCCCGCATTCCGGTCCCTGGGCGACCAGCTCCTCACCGAGCGGCTCGACAACCTCGGCGCCGAGCAGGCGCGGATGGACGCAATGCGGATCCTCTCGGCCCGTCCCAGCCGGGCCTGGGAGCCGGGTGTCAACCAGGTGCGGGCCCGCCTGCAGCACTCCCACCCGCAAGCCCGCCGCGACCTGCGCGACGCGATCAAGACATGGGACGCCGATCCGCGGAAGGCAGCCCTGGCCGAGCTGCACAAGAGCAGCGAGGTCCGCGCCAGACTCGCAGCCGCGGCTGACAAGACGCCCGCCGAGCGGTGGGCGCCCCTGGCCCGCGAGCTCGACCCACGCCTGCTCGACCAAGGCGACTGGCCGGTCACCGCAACGATGCTACAGCAGGCCCACGAGCAGGGGCACGACGTCGGCGCCTCCACCCGCGCCCTCGTCGCCGAGGCACCCCTGGGCGACAGCCCCGCACGCGACCTGCGCTACCGGATCGTCTCCCGTCTGGGGATGCCGATCGACGCGGCCACGCCTCTCGACATTCCCGCAATCGGCCAATCTCAGGGAGCGCACCATCTCTGGTCAAGTCCAACCATGGATCGCCGCACGCCTCCGACCGGTCGGCGATGATTCGGGCGCCGAAGCCACGGCGAACCGCCCAGAATGGACCAGGGCCAACCGCGATGCTCTCGCGCTCATCGCTCCACGAGAGCTGACGACGGCAGCGCGTCCCGGGCAGCACTCAGCCTTGCGCGACCTGGATAGGACGGTCTCTATCCAGCGAGCGCTCCAGCGCGTCCTTGTCGCGGTATGGCACGGGCATTGCTCGCCTGATCGGTGCGTTTTGTCGAGACACGGCGCGCCAGCGTTGGCAGACTGCGAGTTCTATTGCCCTTACGTCGCGTAATCGAGAATCCGGGGGGACTCAGTGAACGACGCTGACCCAGCAGAGAAGGTCGTACCCGAAACAAGCGGAGGTTCGGACCATCCGACGACCGCAGCGCTGCCAAAGTCGAACCAAACAGGGTCTCGAGTAGAAGTGAGCGGTCGGTTTGCCCCAGATTGGCAAGCCCTGGACGCGCAAACGCATGAGTCAGACGACCAGCGGGCCGCGCGCTCCGCGGCGGAGTCGGCTCTCCGCGAAGAACTTGGCCATGTCCTCAACGCGGACGTATTGGTAGTGCTGGCAGGATCTGGCACCTCGTACGGTCTCACTTCTGGAGCGAACGAAGCCAACAAGACCGCGCCCGGGATGGCAGATCTATGGCGTGAGGCATCCGCTACGCCCGAATTCGAGGCCATCAAGGGCGAACTGCAGCCAGCACTTGTGCTCGCCCAGAACCTCGAGCACGTCCTCTCCGACGCACAGGCGCGGCTCGCGCTATACCCTGAGCACCACGACCTGAAAGCCTTCGTTCACAAGGCCGAAGGGCTCGTGCTGGATATGTGCAGCTTCGTCACAGACAAGACAGATCTGCACACTCACGAGCTGTTCCTCCGCAAGGTCGGACGACGCTCAACCCGCCTCCACCGCACTCAAGTCTTCACGACTAATTACGATCTCGCTTTGGAGACCGCCGCGCGACGCACGAGGTTCAACGTCGTTGACGGGTTCGGCTACGGAGGGCGCGAGTTCGATGGCAGCTCGTTTGATCTCGACTACGTGCGTCGCCGGCTTGGTGAACCCTTGGCCCTCGACCCGAATGTGTTTCACCTGCTGAAGCTGCACGGCTCGGTTGATTGGGACGCCGCCGATGGGCGCGTCGTCAAGAGCCCGACGGTCGCACCACAGGCGCCCGTCCTGATCTATCCCTCAGCAGCGAAGTATCAACTCTCCTACCAGCAGCCATACCTGGAGTTCATGTCTCGGTTCCAGATCGCGCTGCGCCAACCAGATGTGGGTGTCCTAGTAGTGGGGTTCGGCTTCAACGACGAGCACATCGCAGCTCCACTTGAAGCAGCTGTTCGAAGTAACATCGGCCTCCGCATGGCCGTCACGTCACCCGCCCTTCGAGCCGCTGATCGCGGGCCCTTCGCGGACTGGATGGACGAACTGATACATCAAGGCGACCGCCGCATCACCCTTCTCAAGGGCACCTTCGCCGATCTTGTTCGATATCTTCCGGATGTCCCACAGGCCGAAGAGCGCGACGTTCACGCGGCCCGGATGTCCGCCGGCCCGAAACGCGAGTCCGCGCCGTGAAGTCACATCCATTCCCTGCCGAGCGTGAAATCGGGACGGTGTTCGCTGTCGATGGGGCCTTCGCGGACATTGCACTGCTGGCCGCCAACAAGCTGCCCCGCAGTCATCTCGGCGAGCATCTGGGACGCGGCGAGGTCGGCCAGTTCGTGATTATCGAGGTAAACGGCGTTGCCGTGTTCGGACGCATCATCAGAGTGGGTGCACCCACTGCCAACCTCGAGTCCTTGACTTCAGAACAGCGGTCCCTGCGAGCAGAAGCGCGCGTACAACTCCTTTCGACCCTTCACCTCGACGGAAGTTCGACACGGGGAATCGTTGCTTACCCGAGAGTGGGCGACTCTGTTTTCGCCGCGAGCGGCGAGGCCGTGACCGCGGTCCTCGGAACGGCGGCTGTTGATGGTCAGGGACTGTTGCTGGGACACCTGTCCATCGACGAATCTGTAGCAGTTCACGTGCCCCTCGAGCGACTGTTTGGCCGGCACCTGGCGGTTGTCGGCGCCACAGGATCCGGAAAGAGCTGGACCCTCGGACATCTTGCCGAGTCAGTCGGAAGTCTTGGGGGGAAACTGCTGCTCATCGATGCCACCGGCGAATTCGCCTCCCTCGGGACTCGCGCCAAACACCTCGCTTTCGGCAGCACCCAGGATGAACCTGCAGGAACCACGCTGGTGGGAATTCCACACTTCATGATGCGCGAGTCTGACCGGAATGCCTTCCTGAGTCCTTCCAGCGGGACCCAGCTCCCCAAGCTACGTGAGGCGGTCCGATCACTTCGCCTCGCACACGCCATTCAAACCGACGCGAGCTGTCCCCCACAGGTCCAAGGGCTCGTCTCGAACGGGACGCTTCCAAAGGCTGGCGTCGACAGAACGTTGTACGGGCACGCCGCTGCTCACTACTCGCATGCCGTGCAGGGGGCCGAGTCGCCTTTCGACATCCGATTGCTCGCGTCGCAAGTGGAGCTGGAGTGCGTCTGGCCTCTGGCCAAGGAGGGGCTGCACACCTGTATGGCGGCCTCAATAACCAGGAGCTCGGCTATGTCGGGTCCCTCATCAGCAGAATCAACGACCTTCTCCAGCTTCAAGAGGTCATGACCGTGATCGAGCCAAACAACCAGGTTAGCAACGTCATCGCCGAGATGCAGGGGTGGACCGCGAACCCTAACCCGGGGGTACTGCGAATCTCGTTGAGGAATCTGACGTTCGCCAATCACCTACGCGAGATTGTCGTCAACATTCTCGGCCAGACCCTCCTTGGTTGGGCACGCACGTCGGCGTTCCGTGTACACCCGCTTGTCGTGGCAGTTGACGAAGCTCACCAGTTCTTCGATGTGACGGTTGGCGACGAGTTCGCGTCAACGCACCTGAACGCGTTCGACGCTATAGCTAAGGAGGGACGGAAGTACGGGCTGACTGTATGCGTAGCAACTCAGCGTCCCGGCGATCTTCCAGCAGGTGTGCTCAGTCAGGTAGGTATGACGATTGTTCATCGACTCGCGGACGGACGAGACCGTCAGCGCGTCGAGCAAGCCGCAGCCGAACTTGACCACTCAGCGACCAAACTGCTTCCTGGGCTCGTGCCGGGCGAGGCGGTCCTGATGGGAGTCGATTTTCCGGTGCCCGTCAGTGTTCGAGTTCAGCGGCCCGTCTCGCCGCCCCACTCGCAAGGCCCGCAGTTCCACAATTGGACCCCGTAGTCGGTCGACTGTGGTCGATCCAGCAGATGCCGAAGACGGTGCTAAAAGGACATCTGGGATAAGCAGGCTGGCCGCACGCAACCGTCGCCGTCGTCCCTTCGGGGATGGTTACCCCCGCGTGCAAGTGTTCATAGTGACCCCCACAATCGGTTTGCGCGGCGCTGAGCCTCGTTGGCCGCGACGTCCGACGGCGATTCGCGGTTCAGGAAAAGGAACCTGGAGGTGTCGTCATCCAAGGCGTTGCCCTCCGCATCTACTTCTACTCGCCGCCAATTGCGTTGCAACTTGCCGATCGTGCAGCGCAGAATCGACGCCACTGACCACCAGGAGCCTCAATGTCATCGACCGTGCCATCACCGCCGGCAGACCATTACGTCTGGCTGGGACGCGTCATGAACGCGTGCTCGATGCTGGAGCTTCAAGTCGGCCTCATCGGATGGGCGTCGAAGAACGGCTACCACTACACCGAACAGTGGAGTGAAGTCGCAGGCACCGCGGGCGCCGCATGGCGACTGTGCGAGTCGGCGCTGTCGAGTATGAGCTCGGACCTGGCGCAGGACGTCAGGGTGTGGATGGATGAAGCGAAATCGGTGCGGGACGAACGCAACAAGTTCGCACACGCCGTATTCATCCTCGATCCCGAGCGGCCATCGGACGATCAATGGATTCTGAGATCCGCCCGGGACTTAGAATTTCGTCCTCTGACCAAGGAGCTCGGAGCGCATCTGGTGTCGACCGCTAACAAGCTGAGCCAACGTGCTGGAGATCTTCGCAAGCGGGCCGCTCGGGGATCAGCGGTGGCCGGTGCACCGCCATCGCAGACCAGTTAGCAGCCAGGTCAGCCACCGATGATGGTCTGCGCGGCCACTCAGCATTCACCGGCGCCTAGGGGACGCAGGCACTTGGCGGCAGGTGCTCCGGTGCCGGTCGCCACCAGATGCCTCGCAGCGGATCGGTCGGCGCCGCCCTGCAAGTCGCTCGGTGGCTTCGCAAGCGGCTTCGCGATCCGCTGACCGCAGGGTGCGTCCTTTCGGCTCCCTTCTGTTGTCAACCGGTGGCCTCGAGTGACCTCTTCCGGGTTGACGGTGTCGGGCGTAGCGTCTGGTTCGCGGGTCCGGGAAGTGGCTGATCCGAAGTGTCGACGTGCGGGTGCAGGTCGACCGCGCTGGATTGAACAGTCGCCCCGCAGTGCCCTCCCGGACCCGTGCCAGCGTCCTCCGCGGCGCGTTGTGCGTCTTCGAGGAGCTGGCGGTAGATGGCATCGGAGATCCTGCGCTTGAGGCACCTGATTGCTTCTAGTGGCTTCTTGCCCTCGGCTCGCTTGCGTCGGTAGTAGACGCGGCCGTCGGTGTCGAGGCGGATTTGGCTCATCGCGGCGATGTGGATCATGTGGTTCATCCGCCGGTTCCCGGCGCGTGAGAGCCGGTGTCGGTTCTGCTCACCGGATGAGGCGTCGAGTGGTGCGGTGCCGGTCCAGGAGGCGAACCTGTTGCGGTCAGCGAACCTGGTGACGTCACCGACGTCGGCCAGCGTCCGGGCGGCCACCACTGGGCCGACGCCGTGGATGTCCATCAGGTGTGAGCCGCGGGCCAGCACGATGGCCTTCAACTCGGCGGTGGACTTCTTGATCTTGGCCTCGACCGCGACCAGCTCGGCGAGCTCCTCGGCGGCGATCCGACGCCGGGTCTTCCCAGCGATGTCACGCGGTCGGACAGAGGCGAGCATCGCCTTGGCCTGACCGGTGGTGAGGTCGCGTTTGGCCTGTCCTGGCAGGAGTTCTGCGAGCAGCGCCTGGAGCCGGCCGACGGTCTGGACCCGCCGACGGGTGAGAGCCTCACGGCGGTCGGTGAGCATCCGTAGTGCCTCGAGCTCGCCGTCGAGCTGCAGCACTCGCAGGTTCTTGGTGCGCACCGCGACAGCGGCGACCGCATGCGCGTCGTGGGCGTCGGTCTTGCGGTTGTGACCGGTGTCGAACAGCCGCACCCGAGCAGACAACTTGGCCGGCACGTCAACGACAGGTTCGCCGTCCTCGAGGAGCCGTTGTGCCAGTGGACGTCCAGCACCGCTGGCTCCTTCGACGGCCCAGACCCGATCCGGCCAAGTCTTCGCGTAGCCGCGCATCGCGGCATAGCCGGCCCGGTCTGTGGTGAACCGACCCGACCCGAGCAACTGCTCGTGCTGGTCGACGACCTCGATCGTGGCCGACAGCTTGTGGGGATCGACCCCGATGATCACGTGCTCTGACTGCTGCTCCATGTGCTGCTCCCGCCTATATTCGATCCGACGTGGGACGGCGAGGTGGGCATTGCTACTACGAGCAGGGCAGTCCCTTCTTGAGCCACGCCTCGTCACGGTGACCGGCGGGCCGCAGACCGAAAGTGAGCCACACCAGAACAGCCGGTGGGCAGCCGCATGGAGAGCTGCCCGCCGATCACCTGGACCGAGTCTGGCCAGACGCCGGTCCTAGGGGAATCGTCTAGTAGCCGCCTTTGACCACAACCCGGAGAAGAGCTCTCGGCGATGCCCCCCGCGCAGACTTTCCATCCCGCTCTCGCGACTTCGCGCAGTAGCCGCCAGGGACGGCATGGGGATGGAAGCCACAACGGCGCGCGTCGTGGGCATCACGTACGTGGGCCGTCATTGACTATGCCGGCGTCTGGCAAGGACGCAGTTCCGGTGCGCTAAGTCCCACCAGTCGCCTTGAGCGGTTGCTAGGGGTGGCTGACGGCCGGGTCGCGGTTAAGGACCTCCGGCGCTCGAGCCGCCTCACCCAATCTCTAGGCAACATTGTCCAAACCTTCTACGCTCGTCCACGGGGTGGGAAGGGAGTCGTGAGTGGACCGCTTCGAGTTCAACAGGCAGCTGGCCGACGCGGCACGGAGCACCGCAGAAGACGCCGACACCGACAACGCGCTGGAGCGTGCGGTGCAGACGGCTCGCGGGCTGGTCAGCAACGCCGACCTGGCCGGCCTATCGGTGTTCACGCCCGGCGGCGTCGACACGCCGGCGGCCACACATGACGACCTGCGACACATCGACCTGATGCAGCACCAGCTGGGCGAAGGCCCGTGTCTCAGGGAGCTGCGAGGCACCGACGTGATCCGAGTGGGCAACGTTGCCTCCGACCTCCGCTGGCCAGTCTGGGGACCGGCGATCAGTGAGAAGTTCGATATCCGCTCCTCGCTGAGCTTTCATCTCTTCACCGACGGCGAACAGCTCGCAGCGTTGACGCTGTACTCGAAGAAGCCCGACTCGTTCGACCAGGACGACGTCGTCGACGGCCTAGCCGTGGCAGCGCACGCCGCCGTCAGCCTGGCCCGCACCACCGACCGCGATCAGCTCCACCAGGCGATGCGCAGCCGCCAAGTCATCGGCGAGGCCACCGGAATGCTGCGCGAACGGTTCAACTTGTCCTCCGACCGCGCATTCGAGGTCCTGAAGCGCGTGTCGTCCCACTCGAACCTGAAGGTCGTGCACGTCGCCCAGCACGTCGTAGACACCGGGGAACTCCCTGAGGCGTAGCAACGCGCTCGCTTGCGTACAGGCGCGAATGTGACCCATTCGCCGCCTGTCGGCGCCCGGCGGCGGCCTGGAGCAACGCGCGCGCACGATCGGAAATGCCACGGGGGCGCGCCGCGCTCCGCGAACAGGGCCACTTCGTCGCGGCTCGAGAAGCGCTCAAGTCGACGACGCGCGACTCCGCCATTCGACACAAGGCCCTCATCGAAAGGGCGGAGACCTACGTTGCGGAGAACAAGTTCGCCATGGCGAAGAAGGATCTCGAGCGCGTGTTGGCGGAGGACGCGTCGGCGCCCGGCGTGCGGGAACGGCTGGCAGAGCTGTCGTCGTCATAACAACGACGCAACGACGCAACGACGCAACGACGCAACGACGTCGGGGTAGTCGAAACCGTCGGTCGTGTGGGCATGCATGGCAGTTCTTTCTCCCACTTAGGCGCCATGAATCCCGGTTTGACGGGCTTCGACGGTTGCGGCGGCGCGACGGGTCGCTTCGAAGCCTGCCGGTCCCGCGCACAGGAGAGCCCCCGACTTGGTCAGCAGGTCGGGGGCCTCTCACGGCGAGTCACCAGCAGCTGTTCCACAGCCCCCGGTCGTTGTTGCGTGCCTGCGTTATTGCGCGGACGTACTGGCCGTCGCGGGCGACGGGCTTACCGCCGAAGACATAGCGCTTGGTGTAGCCGTTGAAGGCCTGCCGGTAGGAGAGGTCCTTGTAGCCGCCGCGCTTGGCGACATAGCGGAGCAGGCGGCCGTAGCGGTCCTTGGCGGCCTGGCTGCGGTCGGAGACCATGTCGACGGTCGACCGGACGGGTGCGAGCTTGCGGAGGTTGGCGGTGGCGTCGTTGGCGCCGCAGCGTCCGCGCTCGGGAGTGTTGATGCCGAGCATGCGGACGTCGACGACGGGGCCGCTCTTGAGGCGGACGCGGAGGGTGTCGCCGTCGATGACCTTCACGACGTTGCCGGTCTCGCGGTAGAGGGTGGGCCCGGGGTTCGGGTTGGTGTTACCAGGGTTCGGGTTGGGGTTGTTGCGGACGCCGCATGGGCAGGGGAGGCTGTCGCAGGCGCGGCCGTCGCCGTCGGCGTCGAGGCCGTGGGGGTCGCCGCCGCCGGCGTTGTTGAAGAAGGCCTGGGCGGCTGCTTGGGTGGCGAAGTCGCCGCAGTCGCGGTCGTAGAAGGCCTGGGCGGGCTGGGTGAAGGTGGCGAGGCCAGCGATGGCCACGAGCAGGGCGAAGGCCCTGGCGATGTGCTTAATCATGAGTTCCCCCGGTGGTGGTGATGCCGACGGGGCCACCGTGTCATGGCCGTCCTGACGCCGCAGGCGTTCGAGAAGATCTCCTCCAACTGGGTGAAGGTGGTTCGGGTTAGCCTGCCGCTGTGTCCGAGTCGGGGTGGATTACGCAGCGCGAGGCCGCGCGCCTGCTGGGCGTGCACCCGAGCCTGATCCCGAAGATGCTGCACCGAGGCGACCTCACCTCGCGCGGCGTGCAGCCGTCGCTGTCGCGTGCGGACGTGCTTGAGCTCGCGGCCGCTCGCAGAGCGGCCGCAGCAGAGCGTGAGGACCGGCGTACGGCGCCACCGCGGAGTACGCAGCCTCCTGACGGGCAGCACGAGTGGTTGCGCGCGCCAGCGGCCGCGGCGGTCCTGGGATGCACGACGATCGCGCTGCAGGGTCGTTGCGCGCGTGGTCAGGTGCCCTACACGGTGCACGACGGGCGACGGTGGTTCCGGCTGGACCTACTCGAGCTGCAGGTGCGCGCGCGGGTCGCGGAGGAGCGCCGCCGCGTCGGCTCCAGGGCGTTGAGTCCTTCGTCTACATGAAAGATCATGGCGAGGTTGATGCCGATGTCGTCCCAGCTGCTTTGATATTCGTCGCCCACCACAGCAGGCATGGTGTCGATGACGTTGCCGCAAGCGATCCAGGCCCCGTTGAACGCGTCTTGGGCTTCATCGACCGCCATCTCGCTCCCCATCACTTCGATCCCGGTCGCCATGTCGGGGTTCGGCACGTCAGCGAACCTGGTCACTTCGCAGCGAATGTCGCATCAGCCGCGGGGACCCTTCTCGGTTCGGGTGCGCGGCTGCGAGCCGAGCGAGTCGCCCTTGATCTCGCCGGTGTCTAAGTCGACCTCGACCAGGCGCGGTCGACCGACCGGTTCGGGCTGCTCGCTGGCCCGTCTGTTGACGGGCAGCACGTCGACGTCGTGGGCGAAGGCGTTCTCACGCCGCTGGGTGCTGGCATCGCTCAGGTGCTCGTTGTGTCGCGGCTTGGCGGGCCAGCTCTTGTGTTTGTCGTCGCAGTGGGCCCGTAGCCGGTTGCGCATGCGGTCGGTGAAGGCGGGCAGGCAGTAGCGGTGCCACTCCTCGAGCGCGTCGCTGGTCATCGCGAGACCGGCGCGGCGGCGTTGGTCGGCCAGCACCGCGATCTCGTGGACTAGGTGTGGGTGCTGTGGCCAGCAGCTGGGGATGAGCCCGGCGACGTCCCAGGTGTATTCGCGGTTGAGCCAGATCACGACGTCCTCGAACCATTCCCACAACTGATGTCGGAGCTGGGGGTCGGGGCACGTGGTCGGCTGCCAGGGCCGGGGCAGCAGGGCGTGGTTTCCCAAGGCCTTCTTCTGCTCCTCGGTGCCGTTGATGGCGATGTGGAGCTCGCGGTAAGCCAGCCGGACCTGCTCCCCGGGTACGGGGAATGGGAACACCATCGGGCTGGGTGCGGCCCGTCGGGCCTGTTCGGTCGTCACAGATCACTCCTGGTGGGTTCGGTCTCGTCGTCGACGAAGCCGAGGCGGCGCGCCTCGACGAGGGCGGCGGTCGTCCGGGCCCCGGGGGTGATGACCATGCGGCGGTCGCTGGTGAACCGTGCGCGCAGCGCCCGTTGGTCGGCCAGGAGCCGCTCGCCGGCCTTGCCCTCCACGCAGCGGTGCAGCTTGGCGATGATGGGCTTGCCGTTCTCGGCGATCACCAGTGCCCGCCGCTCGGGGAGCTGGCGGACCTCCTCGGGCCGCATGATGGGGATGTCGTCGCCGGAGAAGTTGCGGCTGCCGCCGTTGAACCCGCCGGTGGTGTGGGTGACGCGGCCGATGCGGACTGTTCCGAGCAGGTCGGAGATTTCCTTGTTGAACGCGACGTCCTTGGATCCGCCGAACATCACCAGGGTGTTGGTGAGTCCGAGCAGGGCCCGGGCCTCGTGCTCGCCGAAGATGCTGGTCAGCTGGGGACGGGTCTGGGCGGCCCAGATGAACGACAGTCCCAGCGCACGTTCGTTGGCCATCCGGGTGCGCAGGGTCGGCAGTGGTGCGGTCGAGGGCAGCTCGTCGAGCACCGAGACCAGGGGCGGGCACAGCCGGCCGCCCCACGGTGAGCTGTTGGCCAGCAGCAGCCCAGTGTCCAAGACGTGCTCGGCCACCGCGGTCATCAGCGGGCTGGCCGAGGCGTAGGGGTCTTCGCGGCCCAGGAGGTAGATGGTGCCGCGTCGACGGATCACGTCGGCCAGGTCGGTCGCTGGGTGTCCGTGGCTGGGCACGCAGCGGCGGCGGATGTCGGCTCGGAAGAACAACGACACCGCCTGCTGCACCGTGGTGATCGTGTTGCCGGCGGTGCGGTCGTCGCCGTTGAGCGCCCCGTGCAGCAGGCCGTGCCAGAACGGCTCGGCGTGTGGGTGGCGGCGCAGGATTTCCATCGGCTGGGTGGCCGCGGTTGGGTTCGCGACCCACTGCAGGACATCCTCGAGCGTCTTGCCGGTCAGGGCCGCGGCGTGGAAGTAGCCCTGCAGCACCTTCGCCGACTCCGCGGCGTAGAACCGGGCGGCATCGTCCCCGGTGCCGCCGGTGATCGCACCCTTGACGGTGCCGGCGGTGAAGGCCTTGGCTCGCCGCTCGGCGACCTTGGGGTCCACACAGCCGGCGATCGGGTCCCAGATCAGCTCGTCGACCCCTTGACCCCAGACGCCCTCGGCCAGCCCGAACGGGTCGAGGACCACGCACGGCCGGTCGTCGCGGGAGCGTTCGGTGAAGCTGAGCAGCAGGTCCTCGACCTTCGTCAGGGTGACCAGGGCAGCGCCCGGAGCACTGAGCAGCGCCGGGGTGAGCAGGTCGAGGGTCTTGCCAGAGCCCTGCGGGCCGATCACCCCGGCGGTGCGGTCCCACGGCACCCACAGCTCGCCGCCACGCGGCTCGTGCGCGTCCCCGATGCGCCAGCCCACGGCCCATGGGTTGAACCTCAGCTTCATCGCTCCTCCCCCGCTGATGGCTTTGTCCGGCGGCCGTTTAGAAGCCACGGGCTGAGCCCGTGGCCAAGCTGCAGCCCGGTCTGTTCGGTGAGGTCGCCGGCGGTGCGCTGGACGGGTGCCGCCGTGGGGGTGGCGTGCTTGCCGTAGAGGTCGGGGCGGACGATGCCGGCGACCTTGCGCAGCCGAGTGAGGCCGAGGATCTTCTCGGCCTCTGCGGCGGTGGCCATGCCACGCATGCGTCCCGAGCCCCAGCGCTGGTAGGCCCAGACGCCGACCCAGGCGGCGGCGCTCAGCAGCGCGACCTCGGTGATCGCGAGGCTGACCCACACCAGGCCGCGGCCGGCCAGACTGTCCGGTGTCGATGTGGGCAGACCGGCGTCGGCGTGCCCGCCAAGGACGCCGGGGAGGCTGGTCCAGAAGGCGGTGCCGATCGGCGAGGGGAACGCGCCGGCGTTGGCCCCGACGTCTGAGGTGGGCCAGGTCCAGCCAGCGCCGGCGAGCAGGTTCGCGACGGAGCGGCCGAGCTGGAGGCCGATGACGATGACGAACAGGGCCGTCAGGGCCACGGCTACAGGGATCTCCCAGGTCCAGGGGTAGGGGTCGCGTCGTCGCTCTCGCTGCATTGGATTCCGCCTCCTGAAATCGTGGGTGGGCGAAGTTCTGGCTGGTCACCTATGTGTCGGGAGGGCCCGGCAGCGATCACACAGAGCGACTCGGTTTCGGGGCGTTCTCAGCCAGCCAGGTCGAGGGGTCGACGTTGTCGGGTCCGTAGATGGAGCCGTTCTCGAGGTGGACCTCGAAGTGGAGGTGGCATCCGGAGCCGTTCCCCTCCTTGCCGACCTGGCCGATCGTCTCGCCGGCAGCGACGGTCTGGCCGCGGCTGACGGTGACGCTGTGCATGTGCGCATACCAGGTGGTCAGAGAGCCGGCGCCGGTGGTGACCTTGACCAGCTGCGGGCCGGCCCAGCTCTGGCTGGTGTCGATCTCGATGGTGCCCGCGTGGGCGGCGTTGACGTTCGTGCCGCACGGGGCGGAGAAGTCGGTTCCGGTGTGCCAGTTGGCCCAGTAGGGGCCGGTGTCGTGCCAGTTGCGCTTGTCGGTGCCGATGTACTGCGCGGGAACCGGGTAGACCATCTCGTCGCAGGACACGCCCTCGAGGCCGACCGGGGAGACCTGGGTGTTGGGGAGCACGTTGATGTGCGGGTGGTCGAGGTGGTTCGCGGTGGCGGAGCCTCGGTCCTCCATCGGCCGCCAGCCCTCGTCGGCTCGCGCGGCCGACCAGATGCGCTGGTACCAGATGATGTAGTCGATCCTGAGCTCGCGGGCGTGGGTCTGGGCGTACTCCACGAGCGCGTCGCCCTGAGCCTTGCCTGCGGGAGTCAGCGGGACCATGAAGTCGGCCGCCAGGCCGGCCGGGTGGCCGTAGGGGTCGGTGGCGCTCTCGCGGTAGCCGCCGACGGTCTTGATGTCGAACATCGGGCCGAGGATGTTGACCAGTTGTGTCAGCTGCGGCTTGACCGGGCCAAGGTGATAGTTGGTCTCGGTCGCGACCGCGCAGCCCGCGCTGCTGCCGGCGGTGGTGGCGGTCACCAGCGGGTGGTCCGCGATCTTGTTGGCCTGGGTGCTGTTGTCGACCTCGGCGCTGACCCAGGTGAGGTTGGCGCCGTAGATGTGGTCGATCGGCGCGTCCTGCTCGGGCTTCTTGCAGGGCTCGGCCGATCCGCCGAAGGCGTTGCTCAGTTCAGGAGTCAGCGCGCAGTGCGACGAGTTGTTACCGTCCTTGCCGTCGTTGAAGTCGCCCAGGATCACAGCCGGGGTGCCGGTGCCGGCGAGCTCGGTCATGGTGGCGAGCTCGCGGCGCAGCGCCTCCGCGCGGTGCCCGGCGGCGTTCCCTTGCGTGTTGGCAGGGTTGTGGATGCTCCAGACCCAGATGACCTGCCCGGCATTGACGCTGTCGGCCGCACCCGTCAACTGGACGACCGGCATCCCGACGTCCTTGCCGTTGAAGTACGGGATCTGGACGAGGCGTGAGTCGGTCATCTCCCAGCTGCCGCGGTCCCAGATCACCTTGTTCTGGGTGTTGCCCGTGGCCGGGTACATGCCCCACTTGGCCGAGTAGCGGTCAGCCAGGGCCTTGGCCTGGGGGCCGTGGACCTCCTGGAGACCGGCGATGGTGACGCCGGCGTTCTCGATCGCACTGAGTGCCCCAGGCAGCCGCTTGCCCCAGGTGGCGTACCCAGCTTTCTCGTTGCCACCGCCCGCCTGGTTGTCGGTGTGGCCGGCACCCAGGATGTTCAAGGTCCCGACGGTGATCGGGTTGACGGTGTCCTCGCAATTGCTCGCGTTCGAGACCGCGCCGTCGACGTCTAGCAGGTCGGGTAGGTCGGGTAGGTCGGGTAGGTCGGGTAGGTCGGGGCCGAGGAGGTCGGTGATGTCGCTGGCGACGTCCTCCCACTGGGCGTAGGCGTCGGGAAAGCCCGAGCGCTGCACGGCCTGGGCCGCCTGCGTCAGCGACATGTCCTGCCAGCCGGGGACGTCGAGCAGTCCCGGGTTGCCGGCGTGCTGGGCCTTGCCGAAGAAGGCACGCGCGGCGAGCACCGGGTTGGTCACCTCAGCACGGCTCCCCCAGCCGGTCGAGGGACGCTGCTGGAACAGGCCACCGGAGTCGCGGTCGCCGCCGGTGAGGTTGACCAGCTTGGACTCCTGGATCGCGGTGGCGATCGCGATCTGCAGCCCCGAGCGGGGAACCTGGAGGTCGCGGGCGACCTGGGCGATGGTGATCGCGTTGCGGGCCTGCTCGGTGGTCAGGGTCGGGTAGCTGGAGGCGAACCGCAGTCGCATCAGCTGGGCGATCACGTCGCCGGTCGGCGGCTCCACGGCAGAGGCCATGGTGATCGTGCCCTTGACCGGCCCGCCCAGGGGGCCGTCGATGACTCCGAGGTCGCCGAGCTCGGTGGGTGCGGTCTCGCTGGTCTGGGTGCGGCACTCGGCGGCCGCGGTCGTGGTCATGACCACCATCAGGGTCACGACGAACGGCAGCGCCATGATGACGATCAGGACCGGCAGTCCAGCGAGGAGTAGCCTTTTCACGACAGGTCAGTCCCAGCGCTTCAGCCGGCGGCCTCGATGGCCTCGTTGGTGTAGTAGATCTTCTTCTCCAGCGGGTGGAGCACCGTCTGGACCTTGTAGGTGCCGTCTCCGACGCACCACAGCGCGCGGCCCTTGTCCTGCATCGCCCACCCGGAGACGAGGTCCTGGGCGATCGGGCCGAAGCCCAGCATTGAGTCGAGCTCGCGCGCGACGCGCGGCTTCTGGCCGCCGAGGATCTTGATGTCGGCCAGTTCGAGGAGGTCCTTGGCGATCATCGCGGCTTGGGAATCGGCATCGCCGACCGAGAGGAGGTCGGAGGGCTTGTGAAGGTTGGCGAACTGGATGTCGCCGCCTTTGCCGGCCATGCCGCGTGAGAGCCGCAGGTCGGCGTCGAAGCTCATCACCGCGGAGACGCCGAGGCGCATCTGCTTCCAGACCTAGTCGCGCACGACGATGCGCAGGTCGCCGGGCTCGGCTATCTCGCGCAGCCCGCGGCCCCAGGAGTTCATGCACAGCAGCGCGATGCCCACAGCCTCGTCCCCGAGCCCATCGAGTTGGGAGAGGCTGAACGACTGGATGGGGGCGCGCCAGTCGACCTCGATGTTGGTGAAGTCGTCGAAGAGACCGGCCAGGGTGCCGGTGACCAGCTCGCCGAGCGCGTTGCGCAGCAGCCGGGTCTGGTCGAGGAACTGGCGGGTGTTCCCGTACTCGCACGCCCGGACGAGTTCCTCGGTGGGGTTGCGCAGCAGGTCCCACACCCGCGGGATGGTGGTCTCGGTGAGGATTGAGTTGCCGGTGGCGTAGCCGGTGAGGATCGCCAAGGCGTTGCGGACGACGTCGCTCTCGTCGGGCCCGAACGGCACTCGGCGTTGGTCGTCGAGCTTCATGCTGCCGACGAGGCCGCGGATCAGGACCAGCCAGCGCTTGAAGATGATCGTCGTGCGCCGTCGGGCTTCCGCGGCCGAGAGCTTCTCCCAGTCGTGGCCGAGCGGGCCCATGGCCAGCGGGTTGATTCGTGCCCAGAAGCCGGGGGCGATGACGAACGGCTCGACGCCGAGCGCGCGGCACAGTGACTCGTACTCGTCCTTGGGGTCCCCCAGGACCAGGGTGCGGTAGCCGAAGGGCATCATCCGCGTGCAGAACGCCTTGGTGGTGCCGGACTTGCCGGTGCCTGGCTTGGCGAACTGGAAGATATTCGGGTTGGTCGCCGACACGTCGTCGCGCAGCACCCAGCCGAACGGGTCGCAGTAGAACGAGCCGCCGGAGAGCTGGTCGACGCCCATCTGCGCCCCGGTCGGCGGCAGGGCCGGCGCGGACACGAACGGCCAGAACACCGGTGCCTGGTCACTCGTCATCCGCCAGGCCTGAGCCGGGGCGGCGGCGGGCGCCCAGCCGCGGCCGCGACGAGCTGCACCGCGGCGCGGGGCGTACTTGAAGATCCTGGGCTCCTTGGCCTCCGGGGCGAGCGGGGGGACCGTGGGCAGGTCGTGGCCGAAGTCGGACAACAAGGCCGCCATGTCCCTGCCTCGATCGGCGCCGCCGCGTTTCCGGCGTATGGTGGTGGGCATCAGGCGTCTCCGCTCCGGGTCAGGCTCATCCCGACGGGGATGGTCGAGGCGGCGAAACCGACGTCGTGGGCCAGGTCGAGCCGCAGGGGCGCAAACCCGGCGCGTCGGATCGATGCGTCCAGGCGGCGGCCGAACTCGGTGATCCGCAGTGCCTTGGGAACCGTGACCGTGCACACGGCGTAAGGCCGGACCATCGCGTTGCCGTAGGCCAGCTTGGCGTCCAGGCCGCGGGCCTTGTGGGCCTCGTCGCGCTGCTTGGCACGGGTCTTGCGGCCGAGCTTCTCGTTCATTCCCTCAGCCAGGTCTGCGGCCCACTCGGCGTTGCCGGACTGCCGGTCGGCCTTGGACTGGGCCACGATCGGGAAGGCGACGACGAACGAGCGTCGCTCACCGGACTCGCTCGGGGTAAGGATCGGCGCCAGGGCGCCCATCGCCACGCCGCGGGTCGGGAGCTTGATGGTGGCACTGATCGAATTCCACGCGTCGTGGCTGTAGTGCCGCACCGTCGCGTCCGCGCCCGAGGGCCCGGCCAGCGCCCACGGGACATCGGCGTTCACGCCTCCGTCCCTCTCCTGCATGGCGAGTGCCTCGACGATGCCGGCGCGATCGCCTGGGGCGAACCCGGTCCGGGACGCCAGGGCGAGCTCCGGCGAGGTGAGCCAGCGGACCGACGTCATCCCCATCGGGCCCCGCAGCTGGGCCTCGATCTCGGCCATGAGCAGGTAGAGCTCGCGGCAGCGGCCCTCGAAGCCGCCGCCGGACTCCTTGGCTGAGCGGGCGATCCGGGTCTCCGTGACGACGATTGTCACGAACTGCTCGGTGCGCACCGACGCCTGTGTGAGCCCGAGGGCGAGGTCGCTGTTGACGACCTCGGACAGCTGGGGGGCGTGGTCGCGGCGGTGCCTGTTGACCCACAGATCGCGCTCGGCGCCGTCCTCGGGGACGGTGCGGACCATGAACAGGATCTCGTCGATCTTCTCGGTGCGGCCGGCGACGTCGAGCAGCCCGGCCAGCGCCTCGCCGTAGCGGCTGCGCTCCTCAGTGTCCTTCATGCCGATGCCGGGGTGGACGATCGAGGCGGTGACTGACCAGGTCTTCGTGGCGTCATCGTGGATTACTCCGACCCGCTGCAGCTGGGAGCCGCGCGGCGGGCCGTCGTGGATCTTGATGCTCTGTAGCACCCCGGGGAGGTCGGGGGTGTCAAGGTCCCCTGCGCGGCCCTCGGTGGCCTTGGCACGGAACGAGGTCCAGCCGAGCAGCCCGCCGACGGCGTACATCGTCGAGGCGAACACCCAGCCGGTGGCCGAGCGGCCACGGACCGGGATGACAGTGATGGCCAGCAGGAACAGCCAGACCAGGGCGAACAGGAACGCGGAGAACCACGCTCCGCGGCTGATCGCCCAGAACGCCGGCAGGCTGGCCAGCGCTAGGAACATCAGCTGGCCTCCGGAGAGGCCGAAGAACCAGCCGATGCGGTCGCGCTGGTAGTCGGCGTAGATGGTCATCGTCGGCTTCCTTCCGGGTCACTGCATGTCGATCGGGGCTGGGGGCAGGTCGTGCGGCGCGTCGGCTACACCGCCACCGGGGGAATCGCGCCGCCAGCTGCAGCGGCTCCGCCGGCACCTCCGGCCGCTCCCCCGCCGCCACCTGCGGCCGGGGCCTTGGGCGCTGCTCCGGCACCACCGCCGCCCTGTCCGCCAGAGCCGCCGCCCTGCCCGCCCGTGCCGCCACCCGAGCTTCCGCCGGGTCCGCCGCCGGTGGGCAGCGTCGGCGGGGTGGGCGAAGCAGGCGGGGCAGGCGGGGTCGGCAACGGCGGGTCGTCGTCCCGGCCGTTCTGCGAGCCGGGGTGCGTGCCGCTGCTCTGGTCGCCACTCTGGTCGCCGGGCTGGCCGCCAGACTGGCCGGACTGGCGGCCGCCCATGTTGCTGAAATCGGGTCCATAGGTGCTCTGCCCGACGCCGGTCTGGTTGGTCTCGTCCGACACCAGGGACGTGGCCTTCGCTCCGGCGCTGCTGACCATCCCGAGCCCGGCAGCGAACGCCTGTCCGACCGGGCCGAAGCTGCCGAGGACGCCCTGGGTGGACTTGCTGAACCGATCGCCGGTCGACGCCTCAGCGCTCTGCTCACCCGACGAGCGACCGTTGCCGTCGGTGGTCGACGCGGCCGACGAGCCGCCACCGGCACCGCCGCTCAGCAGCCCCTGGAGACCGCCCTGGACGGCCATGCCCTGCCGGAACGACGCGCCGCTCGGGGTGCCGGGGTCGACGAAGGCCAGAAGCTTGAACAGCGCCAGCGGCGCGACCACGCTGATCAGGATCGTCATGACCGCCGGCAGGGCCGTGCCGAACGCCTTCGCGGTGCCGTCGGCGAGGTGGGCGGCGACGCCGTTGGCGAACTGCACCCCGATGCCCAGCACCATCACCATCAGCACCGGGGTGAACGCCGCGGCGTGGAACCAGCGTAGCGACTTCCAGAACCAGGAGCGGGTGAAGTCGGAGACCAGCCCGGCCGCGGCGAGCGGGCCGGTGGCGACCAGGACCAGCAGCGATGCCGCCCGGGCTAGGTAGACCAGGACGTGCCCGATCGCGGCGATCCACAAGAAGATGCCGAGGAAGGCCAGCGCGGTGGCCACGCCGGCCTCGGTGATGTCGTCGACGCCGAGGCCGCCTAGGGGATCCCAGTCTGGCCAGGTCTGCACCTGGAGAAGCGACTTCATCAGCGCCTTGGTGATGGCGCCGCAGGCCGTGACGAGCATGACGCAGTAGCCGAACCAGCAGGCGCAGACCAGGACGAACTGCCCTACGCCGATGAACGCCCGCGCGAGGCCCTTGCCCTCTCGTTTGAAGGCCGCGGCGCCGAGCTGGATCATCGCCAAGATGACCACCAGGGCGAGCGCGAGCCAGAGGGTGAAGGCGTAGACGTCCTTGCCGGGTCCGTCGTCGCTCAGGTCGGGGGTCAAGAACAGCTCGCTGAAAGTGAGCACGATGCGCAGCACGAACAGGCCGGAGCTCCAGACCGCGAGCATGGCCGAGGTCCAGGCATCGGCTGCCGCCTTGGCGATGACGTCGCCGATGTTCTCGAACGGATTGGGGATGTCACCTAGGCCTGGGATGTCGGCGCCGAAGAGGTCTCCCACGTTCGGGAGTCCGGGGATGCCGGGCACCCCCGAAACGCCAGGGACCCCGATCCCCGGGAGCCCGGCGTCGCAGATGGCGTCGAGCAGCCCACACCCGCCGGCGCCCGGCACCACTCCCCCGACTCCTTTTGCGCAGTCGGTGAGGCTGGGGTTTTCGAGGCACTCGGGGACGTCCTCGATCTGGTCCTCGATCTCGTCCTTGACGCCACCGGCCGCGTCCTTGCCGCAGTCGACCGGGTCCTCCGTGCACTCGAGGGCGTCGCCGCCGAGGTCGCACAGTTCGTCGGGACCAAGACAGCTCATCGTGACGGTGCGGGCCTGCCGCTGGCTGGCGGTCTCGACCGCGGCGACCTGCGTTGTGCTGGCCGCCGTGCTGGCCGCCGTGCTGGCCGCCGTGGCCGCCGTGCTGGTTGCCGGCTCGGCCGCGGCGGCGGGCGGCTGAAGAGCTGTGGCGGCTCCGAGGAGCGTGGTGAGGAACAGGACCGCCAGGGCGCCGATGCCCAGCCTGGTCACCCGGTGGAGAAGGTCGGCGGTGCTCACTGGGGTGCTCCGTTGATCGGGATCCAGCCGGCCTGCTTGTACTCGGGGGTTCCCGGCGCGACCGCCTTGGGTTGTCCGGTAGAGACCAGGTGCTCGATGTCTGCGGTGCTGCCCTGGACCAGTCGCCAGTCGCCCACGCCGTCGACCTGGAGCCATCGCATGAGCTGGGTGCCGGCGTAGAGGCTGTCGCTGACGTTGCCGTTGGCGGTGGTGAGGGTGACGTAGCTGAGCAGGTTCACCGCGTAGTAGCCGGTGTTGAGCTCCTCGAGGGTGTAGGCGATCGGGGTCACGGCGTACGACGCGGGCGGGGGGACGGCCCCCTCCTTCGGTACGCCGGCCTGCTGGCGGCGCAGCGAGACAGCGTCGCGGGCGCGCTGCTCGAAGACGGCCTTGTCCTCGGGGTTGGCGTACAGGCCGGCGACGGCGGCGGCCTGGTCGTAGTCGAACCCGACCTGCGCCTTGGCGACCTCAACCTGCAGCGCGACCGCGCCTAGGTCGGTCTGGGGGAACCGGGTCGGGTAGCCGTCGACCTGGTCGGCGCCGGTCGCGATCACGACGCCGTCTGCGGGTGCGGCCTCCGGGGCGACCTGATCAACCGAGACGTTCTGCCCCTGCGGCCCGGTCTGGGTCGAGGAGGCCCCGGATGTCTTGTCAGTTCCGCTGTTGTCATCGGTCCGGCCGCGCGGTCCGAACCAGACGGCGGTCGCCACGAGGGCGGCGACCGCCACCAGGGCCGCCACGCGCAGCAGGGTCGTGCGGGACTCCCCCATCGAGTCGTTGATACGGCTGCTCATCTCAGTGCTCCCCTTCCATGTCGCCAGGGTGGGCGGGTTCGGCGGTGTGGTCGGTGGACCAGGTGCGCCAGCCGGCCTCGTGTGCCAGCTGGGTGCCGGGCCAGGTTGCGGGTGCGGGTGCCGGCGGGGCGCCGGGGGCGACCATCCAGCGGCCGCCGACCCACTGCATGCGCTCGCAGTGCGCGAAGGCGATCTGGCCTTGGGACTTGTAGGTGGCGCTGACCTTCATCAGCACGCAGACCGTCGCCCAGTCGGGCCCGTCGGTGCCCTTGACCAGTGCGGCGGCCGGCTCCAGAGACACCGAGGCGCTGGGGTCCTTGACTTCGCCCATCCCGGTGCCGGAGAGGAACGCGCGGACGCTTGCGGTGATCCACCAGTCCTCAGCGCGGACCCCGCCGGGGAGCGCCCAGGTGTTGTAGACCTCCTCGGCGGTGCCCAGGCTCATCGACTGCAGCACCGCGAGGTCGATCTGGGCGAGCTGGCCGATCGCGCCCTCCGGGGTGTGCGGGAATCCTGCCATCACGAACGCGGGCCCGTTGACTCCGGTTCCGGTTGGGATCTTGATCTCCGGTGCCTTGGCGCTGGTGGTCCCCGAGCCTGCTGGCGCGAAGGCGGCGTTCTCGGGCACGGTCAGCATCGGCTCGGACGCGATCTCATCGCGCTGCGCGGTACCGCGGGCTACCGTCGACCGCGCGGTCTCGCCGGTGGCAACGCCGGTGTTCGCGCTGGCCTCGTCGCCAATGCCGGTGATCGCCAGGTTGACCGCGTACGCGAGGCCGCCGACCAGGAGTACAGCCACGGCGACGGCGCCGGCCAGGATGCCGACTAGCCTGCGCGGGCTCCATTCGCTGGTGCCTTGTTCGATGGGAGGTGTCTTCCTAGTGGCCTCGCGTCGCATCAGATGCAGCCTTTGCCGAGGACCCCGTTGAGCATCCCGGGGAGCACCAGGTAGGCGATCGCGCAGGCGAACACGACCACCACCGAGATCACGCCGACCTTGGAGGCGTGCGGCAGGGAGAACACTCGGCCGGCGATGATCGCGGCGATCGCGATGATGATGCTGAGACCGAACAGGACGATGACGCCCCACAGCACGTAGCTGGTGATTTCGTTGGTGGGGCCGACAGCACCCGGAGGCGCCTTCGGGCAGACAGCCATCACGGTGCTTACGGTTGCAGTCATGAGGTCCATGGGGACTCCCCTTTCTGGTTGCTGACCCCGGGCGGGTCAGGCGCCGTCGCTGGTGTCGGTGGGCCGCTGTGCGGGCTCGAGCAGCCGACGTGCTGCCGAGATCAGGGGAGCCGGGACGGGTCGGGAGTCCGGGCCGTTGACCGCGAGCTCGCGGTCCTCGGGGATCTCCACGCACCGGTCCGCGTCCAGGGCGCGGCGGACGGTGGGGCCGCCGGCGTGCTCGAGGCCGCGCGGCCATTTCTTGCGGCGTGGCCCGCGGATGGCGAGTGTGATCTGCTCGGGCTGCCAGTAGCGGGCCAGCAGGTCCATGGCGACTCCGGCACGACGCATCGCGGGGACGGTAATGGTGGTCACCAGGACGATCTGGTCGGCGGCGCGGACGGCCCCGGCCAGCCAGCAGTCGGTGGCCAGCAGCTGGCCGGTCTCCCAGCCGATGTCGAGGATGGTCAGCTGGGTCTCGTTCTGTGCCTCGGTGGGCGGCGGGACCTCGTCGACGCCGGCGAGGACCTGGCTGGCGCGCTCGAGCAGGACGTGGTCGCGCTTGCCTTGACGCCAGTCCCTCGGGTGCAGGCCGAGCTCGGCGGTGCTCGCCGCGGCGAGTCCGGAGGCGGTGACCGAGCAGCACTCGATGACTCGGACCGGGGCAGGTGCGGCGAGACCGGTGGCCAGGGCGAGGGTGCTCGCGCCGACCGAGCCGGCGGACCCGAGAACGGCGATGGTGTGCTCGCCGTCGATCGGTGACCAGTTGTCCTCGGCGGCGGCGCCGCGGCCGCGGGGGCCCTTGCCGGCGCCCGGGCCGGTGCGGAACTCGCCGGCGTTCAGTGCGTGCCAAGCGCGCTTGAGCTCGTCGACACCGACCGGGCGGCTCGGGGCCTGGGTGCTCACTGGGCCCGCCGGAGGGCGCATCGGCGGAACTCGAGCGCGGCGCGGACCTCGGCGGGAGTCAGGGTCGCCAGCTGGGCCTTGGCGGCATGGGCTTTGTGCAGCTGGGCGACGCAGCCGGTCAGCTGCTCGATCGCCTCGATTTCGCGGCCGGCGATCGCGAATAGCTCGGCGATCTGCTCCGGCGTACGGGTCTCGCCGTCGTGGGTGTTTGTCATGGGCTTCACCACCTCCGGTCGCCTATGTGTCGTTGGGCGGTGTGAGCGATCACGGTTGCGCTCATTCGTCATGACCGAACTGCCCCGGGGCGGCCGCGGCGAGGGCGCGCATGGTGCGCGAGCCGTGGCGACGGACGGTTGCCTCAGAGACCCCAACCCGGGGCGCGACCCGGCTGGACACCTCGTTGCTGAGCAGGCCGCCGTACCCGCGCGCCAGCCTGCGGGTCTCGACTCGGTCGGCCTCCTCGACCAGGCACAGCAGCAGGTACCGGTCCGCGGGGCTGATGACCTTGTGGTCGCAGGCCCACGCGAGCAGCTCCAGGAGCTCCTCGGTGGCCGACGGCTCCTCCTGCTCGGGTCCGGCGTCGGCGAGGATCTCGGGGCGGTGGAACAGCGCGCCGGCGACCCGCTCGGTCGGCATCTCGGCCGAGTAGCCGGCACCGCCGTCGCTCGTCAGGTCGCCGGCCGAGAAGGACTCGACGAGGGTGGTGTTGGCCCAGGTGCGGTCGGCGCGGGAGACGTGGAAGAAGTCGCCGACCTCGCGGAGGACACCGACGCGGCTGTTGATCAGGATGTTGGCCGCGACCTTGCGGGTCCGGCGCCACTTGAACGTGCGGACCTCGATCCACAACTGCGAGGCCACCAGCTCGTCGACCCGCTCGACCGCTGACCAGGTGCCGGCCAAGACCGGCTGGCTGTCGCGGAAGACCTCGCGTGGCGGGAGGGTGCTCAGCCAGCCCGCGAGCCGGCAGGCGCCGGGCAGCAGGCACTTGGCCAGAGCGGCCGCAGCGGCGACGTCGTCGCCGCCGTCGGGGGCCGCCAGCATGGCCAGCGCGAGGAGGACCTGGTCGGAGGTTTCGTGGTCCACCGTCGGTAGCCAAGAGCGGAGGTCATCGAAGTTGTCGACCACACCGAGGCGCGGATCGGCGGCCACCCAGGCCGGCCACTTCTGCCGGGCCTGGTCGAGCAGTTCGCTGTTGTCGTCGAGGCCGAGCTGGTCGCCCACACTCATCGCACTCGCTCCTTTCGTCCGTGGCTGTGCACGGCAGAAAGGTCGCGAGCGGGCGTCCCCGCATCCGTCCCCCCAACCCCTGATTTCGAGGGGGGACGCCTGCTCGACGGGGATACGGCCGTTGCGTTTGCGCAGGTCAGAGTGGGGGGACGCCCCCGTCCCCCCGAAAAACGAAAAAGTTCCCGGCCGACCCTTGCGCGGCCTTCTTGTCGAGATGCAGCGAATCGTGACAACTCGCTGTCACGGTCAAGATCTACTAATCGAGTGGACTTTCACGGACGGCTTCGTCATCGACGTCCGACCGGGAGAACGGCCGCGCGCGCATGGGCCTCAGCGCTAACTCACTTGCGGGAGCATGATCGTGCGCATGAGTGACACACAGCGCATCAGGCTTCTCGGAGCGGGTATCAACATGGTGGTCGAGGTGCCGGCAGGCATAGAGACCTTCGAGCACGAAGGACGACTGTTCCAGCGCACTGGGTTCGGTCACAGCGTGGGTGCTGACGAGGCCATCCCGAGCTTCCAGCTCGTAGAGGAGGCGTAGTCCGGACCTCTGATCGTGGGCATTACGCCCTACCCGGCGATCACTCCAGCGAGATGCAGATGCTCGGGGGGCACCCCAACTGACGCGCAACGCGGGCAAGGCGATTCGCGAGGCGGTTCCCCTCCGCAGCCGCGCTCTGGACTTGTAGCGCGGCGGAGCGCTCGGCGTCAGCGTCGCCCGCCGCGACCGCGCTTACCAACTGTGTGAGCGCCTCAAGTTTGTCGCGGTAATTGGCAACCACGTCGAGCACGACGGCGCGCAAGCGCGGGTTTGCCAGCCGGCTAGCAAGCTCGGCCATGGCCCGGACCTTCGGCTCAAGTACTCCGAAGATCGGACCTGCCTCCTCAATCCAGGCGGGTCCGCTGACGTTCGGATCGAGGTAGTCGGCCACGATCGGTGAGAGCGCCTCGTTCCAAGACCGACTGTGGGTTCGCATTCTCTTCATCACGAGGCCGTCTGCTCGGCTGACGGCGGGCTCGGAGGGGATCTTGGATTCGTCGACAACATCGGCCAGGTCTGATGGACCGTCAGCGTTGACCCGCTCGTCTGCGGTACCAGCGGGACCGAAGTCCAGTTCCTCTGGGTCGCGAACCTCGATCTGTGCCACGCCCTCGTACTCGCTGACCGTCCCAGTCACGCACACGTCGTCGCCTTCGTGGCTCGGCAGGTCGCTGTCGCCGATGTCCCAAACGACGATGGGCTCGCGGAGCGACCCGGTGCGGGATCCCGCACTGGCACGCTCCGCAAGCCGATCCCGCACCGGGTCGCTCCGCGAGCCCATCCCGCACCGGGTCGCTCCGCGAGCCCATCCCGCACCGGGTCGCTCCGCGAGCCCATCCCGCACCGGGTCGCTCCGCGAGCCCATCCCGCACCGGGTCGCTCCGCGAGCCCATGGGCTCGCGGAGCGACCCGGTACGGGGATCGGATGCGGGGCTCCCAGTGAAACTGGCTCAATCCCACGCGCTACTCCCAGCTCGCGGTGTCAGGATCGATGTTGTGGGCGCGTGCGCTGGCGTCAACGCTCTGGCGGAACCACGCCGCTAGCCCGGCGCGGATTGCGTCATAGTGCGCAGCGAATCCCGGATCGGCCTCACACATGCGGGCGAGACAGACCTGCATCTGTCTGGTGAGGGGGAAGTGGGAAGCGGTGAACACTTCGCGGTGCCGTTCGACAAGTTGAATCGCATCTGCGCTACCAGGGATGACATCAGCGTCCATGGCATCAGCCAGGTCGCGGTCGAGGGCGGTCATGGCGTCAGCGATGGCCTGCCACTCCTCGGGGCTGCGAGACGCGGAACGCTCGGCGTACTGCCTCCACTGCGGGTTGTCTCCGTAGCGATGACGGGCTTGCGCGGCCCAGTCCGGGTTCCACTCGGGGCCAAAAATGGCGGCTTGCTGGTCGACGGTCAGCAGCGGGCCTCGCTCGTGGGCGGCCAACATCCGATCCAGGCCCGTGCTGAGCTGCTGGAGGCGGTCGATCCGTTCGGCGACGTCGGTACGCTGCGCGCGCAATGCGTGGACGACGTCCACGGTCGAGTCGTCCAGAATGGCACGGATCCTGTCCAGGCCGAGTCCGATCTCCCGGTAGACGACGATGCGTTGGAGGCGTTCCACATCACCAGCGGTGTAGAGCCGGTACCCGCCAGTCGTACGCAACGACGGTCGCGCCAAACCGATGGAATCCCAGTGGTGCAGCGCACGGACTGTCACACCCAGACCTGTCGAGACCTGACCGACCGTCAGGCCATCGTCTTCCCCGACGTCAGACATGCTCCTCATTGTCTCCGCGATCGGACGGGTCTGCCCCTGGTGCGGTGATCCCGATGGATTCGAGGTTCCGTGCCTCTTGACTGTCCGGATCGAGAAGCTTTGCCGCTGTGAACACGATCCGCGCTCCTTCGGGGGTGATCACCTCCACGTCCCGCGTGTTCCAAGGAGTGTCCCGTGGACCCTCGACCGAGTTGGGTCTCAATGCGCGGCATGTCTCGACAAGGGAATCGATCTGACTCAGCACGCATGCAAAACTGATACTCACCGCTGGCGGTTGCGGCGGAACGCTCTGCGCCGAGACCAAGAGCACATCCTGGAACGCCCAACGGCGCAGGTGCACGAGGGTGCCGGGGATGCTGAACAGCTCGAAGAACCCGAGTCCACGAATCCAGAAGTCCGCCGACGCCGTCAGGTCGGCCGTCGGGATCGTCGCGAACGCGGGCATCCCGTAGATGCCGCGGAACTGCTCCGGGGCGACCGCATTCGGGCCAGGAGCGGGGACCGGACTCATCTCGAAAGCGTTGTAGTAGTCGTTCACGGCCCCCACTGTTGCCCCTCACGCGACGTCAGGGTCAAGCAGCGTGGACAAGTCGGGTGGCCTTTCCGCCTCGGGCACCCCGTGGTCGGACGTTCCGCACGCCGAAGCGACTGCTGTCGTTGTCGGCAAGACCGGTGCCTCCCATGACCGCGCATCCCGTACCGGGGTCGATCCGCGAGCCGATCCCGCACCGGCACGCTCCGCGAGACGGGCCAGGGGCCGCCGGAGGCCGCTAGCTGCACGACGTCGTGCATCAGTCAGGCAAGGTGAGACGCGCGAGGTGCCTGTCCGTATCGACGTGGCGCAGAATCCGCGCGAACACGTCGTTGAAGATCTCTTCCTCACCGCGTGCCTGCATAACGATGAGGGCCGTGTGAAGCGCCTCCGCCTCAGCCACCAATGCCTGGGCGCTGGCCCGGCAACCGAGGACTGTGCTGGCCGTTCGTGCTGGATTGACCCGGGCGAGGAGCTCGAGGATCCGTACGTAGTGAGCGAGTAGATCCGCTTCAGCGGCAGTCAGACCCGGGAGCCGTTCGTTCACCCCTCACCTGACTTCCCGACCGAGAGCTGCCATCAACCGCTCCAGCTGAGGAGCCTGCTGGTCCACGCTCGTGGCCCGCTGGTACATCCCAGACGCCGCGAGCTGGCCGCCTAGCTGGTGTACGCCGGCGAGCAGCGTGGTGACGCTGCCCTCGTCGAATGGCGCCCGCTGGCCGGTCGCACTGGCTAGGTCCCAGCCATGCGCCACCGGTTCGATCAGGGCCATGCCCAGCATCTGCTGCAGCGGCATCTCCCCGGCAGGTGTTCTCACGACGACGTCAACAGGCAACCCAGCCAAGGCCGACTCAAGGGACATAGCCGTCGCGTAGGTCGTCGCGGCCGGGTTGGGGCCAGCCACCTGCGCCATCTCCTCGGGTTGCATGACTGGAGTCAGCGGAGTCTGGCCGAGGGCCATCGCCTGCACCTGGCGGCCGCCATCGATCACATGCCCAATCAGAGCCCGCACGGTCCATTCGGCGCAGGGAGTGGAGGCGATCCACTGACTGGCCGGGACGTTGTCGGCGAGCCCGGTGAACACTCGCCAGGCCTCGAGGTATTGCTCCTGTGGGTTCATCACGTGGTCTCCCGGGTGCGCATCGTCTGAGGTTCCCGCAGCAGAGGGCGTAGCGCTGCCCAGGCGCCAGCGGCTAGGGCATCGGCAGCGTTCGGCTCCGAGTTGGCATCCTCGTCGCGGGAAAGCCGCTGACGGCTGAATTCCTGGGCCGGACCGATCCACAGCGCCAATACAACTGACAACGGGACCTGGTCGCGCCAGCCGTGTTCGCTCAGCCAGCGGTCGAGTTTGGCGAAGAAGCGACGGTTGCTGTCCAGGACCGGACCAGACAACGCGCTACGAAGTACGTCGGGGGGTGCAGTCAAGAGAAGTCGGGCAACTTGCCGGTTCTCGTCCACCCAGCGCAGATGCCGACGCACCGCTGAGGTGATCCCGAGTTCAGCGTCGTCGTCCAACTCACAGAGAAGCACTCGCTGGTGCTCCTCCAGAGCCTCCCCGACCACCGCCGCGGCGAGATCCTGACGGGTTCGAAAGTGATGGAACAGACTTCCATTGCTGACTCCGGCGCGGCTCCGTATCGCCTGCATCGAGGTGTTGTTCCAAGACCCCTCGACCACACACTCTCGTGCGGCCTCGATGATCGCGTCGCGGGACCCACCTGAACGGAGCACGGCTCTAGAGTAACACTCTAGAGCTCACGAGGCCTCGAGATGTCCCACAACCCGAACCCGCCACGGCGACGTTCGCACGGTGCTGAGGACCAGCCGCTGTTGTCCCGCAGGGGATCCCGCACCGGGTCGCTCCGCGAGCCCATCCCGCACCGGGTCGCTCCGCGAGCCCATGGTCATCCGGAACCAGCTGGCACGCCGTCTTTCTGCCGAGGAGCGGCGCTACCTCATCGGTTCGCTGGTCATCCAGACCACCCATGTGGGGGTGAAGCCCTTGATCCAACAGGCAGATCGAGCGACGGTTTACGGCGTAAGTCCTCAGGCCCGCCAGTGGGCCTGGGACGTTCTCGGAGGTGATGTGCGATGGGTGAGAGTGCGGCTGGATCGCCGGCGGACAGTGCATGGGCGGTGCTGGCTCACCAAAGGGTGACGTGGCGTGAGGTCGGCGAGGGGTGGACGGTCCTGGCAGGCGGGGCGGCTGCGGCGGTGGGTGCTGCGATTCTGGTGAAGCTCGCACGCGTCGTGCTCGGCGCGCGGTCGTAGGGGCCTTCGTTGTCTGCCCGCTGGGCCGCGAGAGCGCGCTGGTCGGGGTGGCTGCGGCGAGTGTCGCTGTGCGGGGCGCCGGCGCTGTGCATGGGTGTGTTGATGTGGGGTCCGGGGCGGGTGGCGTCGCTGGCGGCACCGGTCGTGCTGGTGGTGACGATGGCGGGCCTGGGCGTCACCTTGTCCTCCAACGCCCAGACCGGTGGTGAGGTCGTCGACCGGGTGAGCGCCCAGGACCGGCGCGACCGGCGGCACGAACTGCGCCGCGAGGCGCGGTGGTGGTGGTGCGTCCTGACCGGGTGCGTCTCAATCATGCTGTGCCTGGCGCTCGCCGCTGCGCTGGCACCTTGGACCGTGCCGGTGGCGCTGCTGGCGTTGGCGGGCACGACTCCCCCAGCGTGCATGTGGTTGCGTGGTCGTGCCCGTTTGGGGCGAGACCTGCAGAGCGGCGGGGGCAACGATGACGGACTCGAGCGCCGGGCAGGGCAGGACGCGTACCCGGGGCAGGCTCGGGGACGGCCGGTTCTCAGGCTGTCCGGTGACGAGCTCGACGGCTCTCGAACAGTGGACCTCGGCACCGACGAGCTGTGCCACTTGTGGCGCGTGACGTTCTGGATGGTTCGCGACCTCCGCGCACCCGCGCGGACCTTGCGTGTCGTTGAGCTGCGCGTGGAGGTGCTCGACGAGCTCGAGCGACGGCACCCACGTGAGGTGGCCCGCTGGCTCACCTCCGGTCGGCACGGCGCGGACGGCCCGGCCCGCTACCTGTGAAGGCGCCCGGGTGCTCACCGGTGCGGCCGGGTGCGGCGCTACCGTGGCATGGGACTGGTGCAAGGGTAGAAAGGGGCCGGCGTGAGCGGTGGGCAAGCTATGGGAGGCGGGAACCCCGACGGGGTCGAGTACCCCGACGCCGACCAGGCGGCGGTGAATGACGAGCCTGCCCCGTCGCAGCGCGTCCCGTTGAGCCTGGAGCGCGTCGTGGATGCAGCACTGGAGTTCATCGATACGAATGGCTTGCCCGGCCTAACGATGCGTCGGCTCGGTGAGCAGCTGGGTGTCGAGGCGATGGCCCTGTACCGCTACGTGCCGAGCAAGGAGGAGCTTCTCGACGCGGTGGTCGCGCGGCTCGTGGCTGACGTCCGCAAGGACGAGGTTGTCCTGGACGCGCCAAGGGACGGCTGGCAGGACTTCCTCCAGCGCCTCGCGCACGGGGTCCGTCGCATGGCGCTGGCACACCCCAAGGCATTTCCCCTGGTGGCGTCTCGCCCGGCGGAGGCTCCCTGGCTGCGCCCGCCGTTGCGCAGCCTCGAATGGGTCGAGACGTTCCTCTCCGGCCTGCTGACCGAGGGGTTCAGCGATCAGGCCGCCATCGAGGGTTACCGCGCCTACACCAGCTTTCTCCTCGGCCACCTGCTCCTCGAGGTAGCGGTCCACGGCGCCGACGTCGGCCCACTCGACGTCCTGGACGACCAGACCGGCGAGCCCGGCACCTCCCAATACCCGACCGTGGCGCGTCTGCGCGAGCCACTGTCGGAGGACAGGTCGGCCGTGGAGTTCGAAGAGGCTCTTGAGGCCCTGCTCGACCGGATGACGGTGACTCGGAACGAGCACATCGAGGGCTGACCCCTCCTAGGGGTGAATTCCCGTCTGCGCGTTGTATGCCGCCCGTGACGGTGGGTACGGCTTACGTCGTAAACCACTACGAGCGATGGTCCGTCGGCGCGTCCACCCTGTGACGCGACGGCGCGGCCCATCGCGGACGGAGGACGCATGAGAGACGCACTACGAGACGGCCTGAGCACGATCGCCGAGTTCGTGCCCAAGCTGGTCCTGTTCCTGGTCATCCTGATCGTCGGCATCATCATCGCCAAAGTCATCGCCAAGGCCCTGAACGCGCTGCTCGAGAAGGCCGGCTTCGACCGGGCGGTCGAGCGGGGCGGCATCAAGCAGGCGCTGTCGAAGTCGAAGATGGACGCGAGCGACATCGTCGCCAAGCTCATCTACTACGCCCTGCTGCTGTTCGTGCTGCAGCTCGCCTTCGGTGTCTTCGGCGCCAACCCGATCAGCCGCCTCATCGAGGACGTCATCCGGTTCATCCCGAGCCTGATCGTTGCCATCATCGTCCTCGTCGTCGCCGCCTCCATCGCCGCCGCGGTCAAGGGCTTGGTCGAGAACATGATCGGCGGGCTGTCGTACGGCAAGGCGCTCGCCAACATCGCCTCCGCCTTCATCCTGTTCCTCGGGATCATCGCTGCGCTGAACCAGGTCGGTGTGGCCACCACGGTCACCACCCCGGTGCTCATCGCGATCCTGGCCACTGTCGCCGGCGTGATCATCGTGGGCGTCGGCGGCGGGCTCATCCGTCCGATGCAGCAGCGGTGGGAGGGCTACCTCAGCACCGCCGAGCGCGAAGCGCCCCGGATCAAGGCCGAGGCCGACGCCGCACCGCCGGTGCGCGACCAGGCGTCGTCCGCTGCGCAGGACCTGTCCGGCTCGAGCAGCACCACCGGCAGCACGGCGGTCTACGACCAGACCACCGACGGCTACGACGCTTCGTCGCGCCGGTACTGACCACCACGCCTCAGACCCACTCGACCGGCAGAGCGACGCTCCCTCGTCGCCCGCCGCAGATGCACATAGGAGACAAGAAGATGGACACCAACGACCACGGCCGCTTCATCGGCCAGACCCTCTACACCAGCGACGACGAGAAGGTCGGAAAGATCGGCCAGGTCTACCTCGACGACGACACCGACCGTCCCGAGTTCCTCACCGTCAACACCGGCCTGTTCGGCATGAACGAGTCCTTCGTCCCGGCCGCTGACGCCGACGTCACCGGCGACGGCGTACGGGTGCCCTTCACCAAGGACCAGATCAAGGACGCACCGAACGTCGACGTCGACGGGGGCCACCTCGACCAGGCCGAGGAGAAGCGGCTCTACGAGCACTACGGCATGACCTACACCGAGCGCGCCAGCGACTCGGGCCTGCCGGCTGAGGCCGACGGCACCTACACCGGCGCCGGGACGGGCACCACCGGCACCACCGGCACCAGCGGAACGACCGGCGAGACGTTCACCGGGGAGGGCCACGACACGTCTGGGCCCAACACCGACGAGGCGATGACCCGCTCAGAGGAGCGGCTCGACGTCGGCACGACCTCTCAGGAGGCCGGCCGCGCCCGGCTGCGCAAGTACGTCACCACCGAACAGGAGACCGTCACCGTCCCGGTCAAGAAGGAGCGCGCGGTCCTCGAGACCGAGCCCATCACCGAGGCCAACCGTGACGAGGCCCTCTCCGGTGGGGACATCTCGGAGGAGGAGCACGAGGTCGTCTTGCAGGAGGAGCGCCCCGTCGTCAGCAAGACCGCTGAGCCGGTCGAGCGGGTCAAGCTCGGCACCGAGACGGTCACCGAGGAGGAGACCGTCACCGAGGAGGTCCGCAAGGAGCACATCGAGGCCGAGGGCGACGTCGACGATCGTCGCGGCACGCGATGAGCACCAGCGCCGACCAGCCTCGCTACGAGACGACGGGCGCCGACGGACACCACGACGGGGACCACGACGGCGTACGGCGAACCCCTGACCGCAAGGCCGTCGTGGCGCGCGAGAAGGAGGAGCACGGCGGCATCAAGTGGGGATCGGCCTTCTTCGGCTGGCTCACCGCCGCCGGCACCGCCATTCTCGTGACCGCGCTGCTCAGTGCGATCGGCACCGCCGTCGGGCTCGGCGCCCTCTCCGGCCCCCAGCAAGCCGAGCGAGAGGCGACGCAGAACGCCGAGACTGTGGGCATCGTCGGCGCCGTCGCGCTGCTCGTGATCCTGTTCGTCGCCTACTACGCCGGCGGATACGTCGCCGGACGGATGGCCCGCTTCAACGGAGCCAAGCAAGGCATCGCCGTCTGGCTCTGGGCCCTCATCATCGCCATCGTCGTCGCCATCGTGGTGGGAGTCGCGGGCAGCGAGTACAACGTGCTCTCGCAGCTCAACAGCCTCCCGCGCGTGCCGATCAGCGAGGGCGACCTCGCCACCGGCGGCATCATCACAGCGATCGCCGCGATCGTCGCCAGCCTCGGCGGCGCGATCCTCGGCGGCCTCGCCGGGATGCGATTCCACCGCAGAGTAGACCGCACCGGCCTCGGCGCCTGACCCGAGGTGACGAGCCGTCCGTCCCTCCGACAGGAGGGGCGGGCGGCTCCACACATGCACCGGGTGGCGGTGGGTGCCCCCAATCCGTGCGCCTTGAAGAGTCCTGACACAGAAGATTCGACCCCTGGTCGATCCCATCGGGGCACGGGACGCTCGCGGGCGGGTCCAGGTGCTCAAGAAGCGGGCATCTGGACCCGTCTCTCCCCCTGCCGCCCAAACATTGGACAAATCCTTTCGCTGATCGACGAGCGCGGGTGTTTACGATGTAATTCAGCATCGGCGGCGTTCAGCGCAGAGCTCCGCCTGCTCGGGAACGACAGAAGGAGCAGCGGGACCCGTGGACCGCCTCGCGTTCAACGAACAACTGGCCGAGACTGCCCGGCGTGCAGCCGAGAGCAACGACACCGAGTACACCCTCGAACGGGCCGTCACCCTCCCCGTCGAGCTGATTCACCGCTGCTCGCTCGCGGGCATCGCCGTCATCACGCACGGCCATCCCGCCGGCGGCACCATCGCGCACCCCGCGGTCAGCCACGCGGACGCCCGTCACATCGACGAGCTCCAGCACAAGCTCGACCAAGGCCCCCTCGTCGAGCTACGACACGACGACGAGGTCATCAGTGGCAACGTCGACACCGACAACCGGTGGACCCAGTGGGGCGCGGAAGCCTCCGCCGACTACCGAATTCGCTCCGCCATGGCGTTCCGGCTCTTCACCGACGGGCGCACCCTCGCCGCCCTCAGCCTCTACAGCGAAGAACCCGACGCCTTCACTCGCGACGACCTCGCGGACGGGCTCGCCATGGCCGCCCACACCGGCATCACCCTCGCCTCGACCCTCGAGCTCGACCAGATGCACACAGCACTGCTCAGCCGTCGCGTCATCGGCGAAGCCATCGGCATCCTCCGCGAGAGGTTCACCCTCACCTCCGACCAAGCCTTCGGCGTCCTGAAGAGGCTCTCGTCACAGCAAAACCTCAAGCTCGCCCACATCGCCCAGCAACTAGTCGACACCGGTGACCTTCCGACACCACCACCCTGACCCGAACTGTCTCGTAAGCCCATCCCGCACCGGGTCGCTCCGCGCGACGATCCTGATCCGGGTCGCTCCGCGTGACCATCGGCGGCCGGGAGCCAAGGACGGCCAGCACGGCCAGCACGAAGGCGATGTCGGTCGCGGCCGGGTTGGCCCAGCCGGCACGCCCCTCGGTGCCGCCGCGCGAGGCGACGACGAGGTAGACGGCGGCGGGGGTGAGCAGTCCCGCGACCGCGGCGACCTTCGGTAGCAGCGCACTGCCTGTGGTGTGAGGCTGCCTGGGTCTGTCCTTTCATCGGTCGTGACAGGGCTGGGGAGCGGGCGCGACCTGCTAATCGCAGGTGCTCTCGAATTGATCGCGCGGCACGGTCTCGCCCGAGTCGCCGACCAGTACGTGGCCGACAGTGAGTTGCGTGAGCCATCGTGGTGCGACGACCACCCCGCTGCCGTCCAGTTCAGCGGTGGTCGAGGCGGCATTCACGCTGACCTCGCCCCGCTGCGGCCATGAGATCCCAGCGCCGCGCCAGAGCGGGGCCGGAGCGGCGGGATCCAGGGTCGTCAGCCCTGACGTGGGCGGGTCAGTCGTCCATCGCCCGATTTCGCCGGTGGCGTCCGACACGATGACTTCATCGAGGGCTCGATCACACGAAATCACCACGAGCACCGGCTGCCCCCGGTCGTCAACCGCGACACCGACCCGGCCCGAGACTGCACTGGCACACCCGGCCATCAGGAATGCCGCCAAGCAGGCCAACACCGCGAGCGCGAGGCTGAGTCGACCACCTGGGGCGATTCGGAGGGTGAGGGTGCGAGCCGAGAAGTGAATGGACATCGGCTGCTTCACCTCTGATCGGCGAAGCGGGTCAGGCCGGCAGCGAGGGGCACGAGGATCCAGATCGCGGTGGTCGATCCGAGCTGAGTCCATCCATGGCGGAGGCACGCGAGGTGGCCCAACTGCTCCGGTCACCGAGGTTCAGCGCCAGCGGTGCGCGACACGGACGATCGTCACGAGCAGCACCAGCTCGACGCTGCTACCGATCAGGTAGTACACCCATGTCTCGCCCACCATCCCGCCGACGATGGTAAGCGCGTAGGTCGGCGCCAGCGCGAGGTTCGCGAGTCGATTGGGTCGGTGCGGGAGCAGGAGGCACCCAGCCACCATCAGGCTCGGGATCAGGATGTACAGCGTCGTGAGAACCAAGAAGGTCTGATCGACCGTGAACCCCGGTCCCGCCACCTCGCCGGCCAGGGCGCCGTTGATCACGTCGGCGCGGAAGAAGCCGAAGATGTCGACGTAGGCGAACACGAACAGCATCGCGGTCCACAGGCCACTGAGGACCAATCGGCGATCCAGCGGCCCGTGAATCGGGACGGGAGTGGTGGGCGGCTGCGTGGCGGGGGCATGGGACATGACTGGGAGGTTTCCTTTCGTGGAGGACGGGGGTGCGGTACACGTGCACCGCGGACGAAGGTCGGCCTGGATCTCGGCGGGCCCGCTGACACGCAGTTCTCGGGACGTCTCTGTGGCGAGGTGCAGGGATGACTGATCAACCCAGCACCAGCAGCAGCGTGAGGGTCCCGAGCACGACGGTCTGGACGCTGTGCACGCAGATGCCGATCAGTGCGCTCCGGTAGCGACTGGCGGGGTAGGAGATGAGGAACGTGTCCAGGAGACTGGCCGGGATGGCCCACGGGGTGTGGAGGTGGTAGACGGCGAACAGGACGCCATTGGCGCACCAGTCCCCCCTGCCGAACGCTCCTCGCATGCGGGGCAGCAGCAGGCCGCGGAACAGGAGTTCCTCACCCAGCACGGTGTTGAAGATCATCATGGTGAGGATCAACGCGAACCATGGCCAGTTGCCTAGAAGGAAGTCCTGGCCTGCGCCGGACTGGAGGAACGCCCCGAGGTCGCGGTCGTCTGGTGATGGGACGCTTGGCAGCTCCTCGGTGGCGGCCACGAGCACGACCAGCGGGACGAGGAGCAACCAGAGCCGACCGCCGCGGCGACCAGTGCGGGGGCTACGCGGAGGCCGCAGCCACAACGCCTCCTTGGCAACCGACCAGCGCAGCGTCCCCTGCTCGTGACGCAGGGCGCCCAGCACGAGAACGAACTGCCACACCAGGCCCGAGGTGAGACAGACCAGGATCGCGCGGGGCCAGGCGCTCGGCCCCTCGAACGCGTCGGCCAAGAGGGGAGCCCCCACCCAGGCCAGCGCCGCCATCGGGAGGGCTGCCGCAGCCCACGTGGCGAGGACCCGGCGGAGCGAGTACTGCGGGACCGATGGCAGGTCACCTGCGTGAACAGGGTCCGGCGTGACGCTGGCACGAGGTCCTGGTCTCAGCGGTCCGGGCGCATCGGCTGCGAGCTCTGTCCCGGCATGGCGGGTGGTCGGCTCCTGAGGCAGATCCATGCCGACGACGCTAGGAGTTGGACAGGGTTTGGCGCGTCCTCCGAACGCCGTCGCCTCGTTACGACCACCCGAGGACTCGGCGTCCTACCAACGTAGGACGCTGGGCGCCGGCGACGGCGATACGTTGGCCGGGTGCACCGACTATGGGTCTTCCTCCTCGATCACGGGTTGGATGCCGTCATCGTGTGCTTGGCCGCGGCAGCGGCGCTGACCATCACGACGCGGACCGGCCCGACCGGCACCGCCGGCGTCGCCGTGGTCCTCCAGGCGGTCGTGGTGGTGGTCATGACCCTGGCCTTGACGCTTCGCCGTCGAGCGCCCTTCTTAATCCCGGCAGGCACGTGGTTGTCGAGCGCCACCCTGTCCCTGGTCGACGGCTCTCTGATCGTCGATCAGGCCCCACTGTCCATCGTGGGCATCATCTCCGCCGTGCTCCTGGGTGACCTGCGAGACCGGGGCCAGGCCCGTGCGGGGCTCGCCGTCGTGGTGGCCTCAGCGGCGACCGTGGCCTACCAGGACCCGACCCATACTCTGGGCGATCTGTTCTTCATCCCCGGACTCTTCGCCGCGGGGTGGCTGGTGGGGTTCGCACTGCACTCCCGCACCGAGCAGACCCAGGCCGCGGAGGAGCGCGCGGAGCGAGCGGAGTTGCAGCGTCGCAACGAGGCGCGGGTGGCAGTGGCTGAGGAGCGAGCCCGAATCGCTCGCGAGCTGCACGACGTCGTCGCCCACGCGGTGAGCGTGATGGTCCTGCAGGTGGGGGCACTGAGGCACCGGCTGCCCCTCGAGGACAGCACGAGCCGGGAGACTCTGCGCAACGTCGAGGAGGCCGGCCGGGAGGCGCTGACCGAGATGCGCAGGCTGCTGGACGCCATGCGCCACGAGGACGAGCCCCTCGACCTCGCCCCCCAACCCGGCCTCGGGGAGATCGCCGCGCTACTGGCCTCGGTGCGCGCTGCCGGGCTGGACACCGATCTGCACGTCCATGGCGAGGCCGTCGATCTCCCGCCCGGACTGGCAGTCTCGGCCTACCGCATCACCCAGGAAGGCCTCACCAACGTCATCAAGCACGCCCACACCCAGCATGCCGAGGTCCACCTGCACTACAGCACCGACGGCCTCGAGCTGGAGGTACGGGACAATGGCGACGGACCGGCCGCGACGGACGGCCTCGGTCACGGCTTGGTCGGGATCCGCGAACGAGTCGCGCTCTACGGGGGGAGCATGACTGCGGGCGCCACGGAGACCGGTGGATTCGCCTTGCGCGCACGACTCCCGCTGGGCCCGGTCTGACGACGTGAGCATCAAGACGCTGATCGTCGACGACCAGGGGATGGTCCGCGCGGGTCTGCGCATGCTGCTCGACGTGGAACCGGACATCGAGGTCGTCGCCGAGGCGGGCAACGGCCTCGAAGCCGTCGCACGTGCCGCCGTCCACCGACCCGACGTCATCCTCATGGACATCCGCATGCCCGAGGTGGACGGCCTCGAGGCGACTCGCCGGATCTTCGCCGCCGACGAGGACGCCAGAGTCCTCATCCTGACGACGTTCAACCACGATGACCTTGTGTACGAGGCGCTGCGTGCCGGCGCCAGCGGTTTCGTCCTCAAGGACGACCCTCCCGAGCAGCTCATCGCTGCGGTGCGCACAATCGCGGCCGGAGCCGCGTTGCTGTCACCCTCGGTGACCCGCAGCCTCATCGCTCACTTCACGAAGGAGCGTCGAGAGCCACGACCTCCCGCGCTCGACACCCTCACCTCCCGAGAACTGGACGTCTTTCGACTCATCGCCCTCGGCTTGTCCAACGCCGAGATCGGACGCGAGCTCTTCATCAGCGACACCACCGTCAAGACGCACGTCACCCGACTCCTGCGCAAACTTCAAGTCAGGGATCGCGCCCAAGCGATCGTCATGGCCTACCACCACCACATCTTCGAGACTCAATGACAAGGGAGAACCCATGGACCTTATGGACGCCGAGCGCTACCTCCAAGCAGCCCAGCGCCGCGGAGACGTCGACGCACTGGATGCCCTCCTGCACCCGCGTGTCGTCGGCGCCGGCCCCGACGGCGCGCCCTTCGCCAAGGCCGACGACCTCAACGCCTACCGGTCCGGGTCGCTCCGCATCCTCCGGCTCGAGGAGGAGGAGATCACCGTCCGCGACGACGGCAAGACGGGTGTGACCGACCTCGTCGCCACCGTGGTGGCGATCCACGACGGCTCGGAGACTGCCGCCCGGCTGCGCTACACCCGGCTGTGGGTGCAGCAAGAGAACAGGTGGCGTGTCATCGCCGCGACCTACGCCCCTCGCTGAGGCGCCGGGTGTGAGCCCGGACGCGGTCGTTGCGTCGGGACCTCGGTCCGTCAGCACTTCCCCTGTGCCGTCAACCGCGGCGAACTCGACCCCCGTCAGATCACCGCAAGGCGATCCGCCACCGGAACGCACTCAATGGGGCAAGCCATTAGATCCGGACGTCTTCTCGTGTCGAGCGGCCGGAGTCGCAGATGTGGACAATGAGGCATGGATCTTGGTCTTGAGGGTTCGGTTGTCTTCGTCTCCGGGGGAAGCGCGGGGATCGGGCGATCCGTCGTCGACCGGTTGCTGCATGAGGGTGCGACTGTTGCTACCTGCGCTCGGGACGGTGAGCGTCTACGAGCGGCGTACGCCGACGTAGGGCCCGGACGTGTCCTACTCGACACATGTGACGTGACCGACCCTGAAGCGCTCCGTGCCGGAATCGAGCGCACTGTTGCCCGGTTCGGCCGACTCGACGGAGTGGTCGCGAATGCGGGCACTGGCGCGCGGGGCGACGTGCTGGACGTTGATCTGGAGACTCTCGACATGCAGTTCGCCGTCAAGACTCACCCGGTCCTGACAATGGTCCGGGCGGCGATGCCCCACCTTCGCGACTCGCCGCACCCGTCGGTAGTGGTAATGAACGGGGTGACTGCGCACGCACCCGACCTGGAGATGGCAGCGGTCAGCACCGCCCGAGCAGCGGTGGCCGCACTGGTGGCGCTGCTTGCGCGACGCTTGGCCGTAGAAGGGATTCGGGTGAATGCCGTCAACGTTGGCGCGGTGGTGACAGATCGCCAGCGGGAGCGACACACCGCCGACGCCGCGGACCAGGTGTTCGAGGACTGGTGCGTGCAAGAGGCCGTGAGGCGCGGCATTCCGCTGGGCCGCATGGGACGACCTGACGAGGTCGCACCAGTCGTCGCCCTCTTGCTCTCCCCACTCGCTGCCTACATCACCGCATCGGCGGTCGACGTCGCGGGCGGGCTAGGTGCACGTGTCTGAGCGCCGCTTCGGACGTCCGCTCCTCGGTGCGGGCCGGGCGGTCTCGTTCGGCGATCCGCATGCGGATCACGGACGCCGCGCTGTCCGGCATTCCGCCCGAGGTGATGGGGTGCCGGAGGCGCGTCAGGCCCGCGAAGGCCCGGTCGCTCGGGAGGCTCGGTGTCGGATCCCGCGGACCATGAGCAGCACGCCCTGGACCAGGGCAGCGCCCACGGCGGCGTTGACCAGACTCAGTAGTGCGGCTGCGGGGATCTGGCTGGCGGTGATGGTGTCGGAGGCCACGAGCAGGACCGGCCAGATGACCGCGGCTGCGGGCAGCGCGAGCTTCCACCAGTAGCCGGTCACAAGACCGAAAAGGATCATCGTGGGGATCAAGGCCACCACCTCCAGGCTCGACTGTACTCCGGAGCAGGCACAGCGGTCCGGGCTCACAGGCGTACCGAACAGCGATCCCGCACCGGGTCGCTCCGCGAGCCCATCCCGTTCTGGTCACCCTCCGGGTGACGATCCCGTTCTGGTCACCCTCCGGGTGACGATCCCGTTCTGGTCACCCTCCGGGTGACGATCCCGTTCTGGTCACCCTCCGGGTGACGATCCCGTTCTG
>JAESFX010000125.1_pt1 | contig 89843 bp, 90 predicted proteins | sample 9269501 | NCBI WGS metagenome assembly JAESFX01 (sample SAMN14515570, study PRJNA621655) | algae metagenome | isolation source: Desmonostoc geniculatum HA4340-LM1 and co-occurring heterotrophs from cave... | place: USA: Maniniholo cave, Kauai, Hawaii | collected 2009-07-28
CTTTTGACTGTCCCACAGAGAGTTCTTCTCTGGAAGAATAACTGTAAAAAGCGGAGAACGATGGCTTTAGCCTCGTTCGTAGCATCAGTTTGAATCACCGTGGCTTTAGCCCGGTGAGAGTCAATCCCTTGTCCCCTCATCTCCCTCATCTCCCCCCTTTCCCGACTCCTCACTCCCTACTCACCCCTCAGCACTACTAAATAAGGGAATAGAAATTTGTAGTCTGCTCATTTCCTGGGATGGTTCCTTGTCAATTGAAGAAGGCAAGATTTCTAGTTTTCCTCCCAGAACTTCCACCAGAGTCTGATTAATCAATAGCCTCATTCCTGGAGAAAGAGTAGCATTCTGTAGCTTCACTTGGGTTGGCTGATCTTCAGATGTTATCAAGTCAATTGGCTCACTCCAAGGTATGGCATGGGTTGGTACATCCAGCCAAATATTCACAAAATTAGTTTTAGAGACGGTGCTGCTAGAAATATAGATACTGCCTTCTTCCATTTGAGTAATTGCAGTGTCTATTAAACTGATTAATATTTGGCGGAGCCAGAGATAATCTGCCAAAACATAAATTTCTGGATCTGCGGGTAACAATTGCAACCTAAAATTGCGATTTGCCGCCAACATATAAGTTAAGTTATAAACCTCCTCCAAAATATTGGCTAAAGGCTTGGGCTGAATATCTAGTTTATTTGTACCATGCTCGGTTCTGGCAACGTTGATAATTTCATCCATTAGCTTCAGCAGTTTCAGCGTTCGCTCATGAGCTTGGACAATAAATTCTCGTTCTTCAGCTGGACTTTCACACAGATCGGACAAAATTAATTGATGTAAACCAATTAAACCATTGAGAGGCGATCGCAATTCATGGGTTGTCCGCGCCAAAAAACCAGCTTTAAACAGGCTCATCTCCCTTGCCATTTGGTATGCCAACTGCGTTTGCTGCATTTGTTGCGATATTGATGGCGTATCCTGTTGGTCTAATGGCACTACTGGGGATAAGCTATGTGAAGAGTTTGGCCATCGCACAAATAATCGACGAAAACCTAGACCTATCGCTATTCCCGCTCCTAAATATATCCAGTTACTCCAATTCATATTTTGGCAATTATAAACTTGTTAATTGACCACAACAGCGCAAATTAAAGTTCCGGATTTCTCAGTTGTTGAAACCAGGAGAACAACATTATAGCTATCTATATCTAGTTGTCACTCGATAAATCTAACTTTATCGCACCTTGTCGTAAAATCTGCCAATTCATCCCTGTCCATTTGGCAACAGTGGAAGGTACACCCACCCCCAGTATTTCATCCTGGCATTCTGTGGTTGTTAGAGTCAGAACGTTGGGAAACTGAGCTGCAATTTCAGCTATTGTTTGCAAAGGTGGCTGACCAGAGAAATTAGCGCTAGTGGTAGCAAGAGGGCCTGTTTGCGCCAAAATAGTTTGAGCGATCGCACTGTTTGGTACTCTAATACCAATTGTTGCTGGATCAATGGGATTCATGACTTTTGGCAAGCGCTGACTTGCTGGTAACACTAATGTTATAGCTCCTGGCCAATATTTATCTGTTAATTCTTGCCAGATTTTGTACTCGTTCTCACTAGCTTTGACATAAGGCCACAAATCCTCAGCACTAGCAGCCATCAAAATCAAAGGTTTATCTTGACTGCGTTGCTTAGCCGCAAAAATTAATCCGGCTTTTTCTGGTATCGCCGCCAGTGCGGGAACCGTGTCTGTGGGAAAGCTCACCAATAAACCAGCGCGTGCGCCAGCTATCAGTTTTTCTAGAGAAACTTGGGTCATGTTTACAAAATAATAGTTCCCAAAATTTTACACAGTTTTTAACTGGAATGTGCTTAATAGATTAAAAGTATTTTTTTCGATCTGTAATTTTACTTAAAAAGTATTGCTTGATAAATTAAATAATTATAGTCTTGAAAGTAACTTTGACTAAAGAACTTACAAAACAACATATCAACATTTAAAAAAATTGTTAGTTTGAAAAATTCATAAATATAGAATTTCAACTCAAACTCTTGATTATTTATTAGCTGAAATTACTACTGATGGCTGAAAAATCTATATTGTTGAAACATTTATGGGACTCATATTTGATTTCTGAAAAAAATCCGTACACTTACAAAGTACTTTTTCCTACTCCCTACTCCCTACTCCCCACTCCCAGCATACGCAGATAATTTCAAAAATCAAAACGGATTCCTATATGAAGAGTTATTGTTTCTGATTCTGGTTGGCAAAGGTTGTAAGCGGCGAAACAGCAAGCAGTATTTCAAAAAACCTTATCCAAATCGTATTGCTCTAACTTCTATAAGCTAGGGCGAAGCGTTCAATACCAGCTAAGTCAGCGTGAATTTGAATATTGGAATAATTACCTTGATTTTGCAAAAGTTCTCGCACTGCATCCGCCTGTCCTGACATCATCTCAATCAGCCACACACCACCAGGTTGCAAATAGCGAGGAGAGATTTCTATCAAATGGCGAATGCAATCTAAGCCATCAGCGCCACCATCCAAAGCTAGATGTGGTTCATGTTTAACTACTTCTGGTTGCAAACTAGGTAAGATACTGGTGGGTATGTAAGGGGGATTCGACACCATACCACTGAACTGACCTTTGAGGAATGCCAGCGGCTCCCACCAGGAACCTTGATAAAATCGAATGCGGTCAGCAAAACCCAAATTCTGGGCGTTGGCTTGAGCGATCGCCAAAGCTTCAACACTGTAATCAACAGCATGAATTGTTGCCTTTGGCAAGACATCTGCTAGTCCGATGGCGATCGCTCCACTGCCGGTACCCAAATCCGCCCAGTGTCCTGAAGCATTGCTAGCAGCGCCTACAGCCAAATCAATTAAGCACTCTGTTTCTGGTCGAGGAATCAAAACCGCATTCGATACGGCGATTTTAAACTGACGCCAAGGTGTAGTTCCAGCAATGTACTGCACTGGCAAGCGTTCATTTAATCGCCTCTGCCACAATCGATCTAATTCTTCCAGAGGCAATTGCATCTGAATTTGCGGCCAATTTTTAAAAGACTCCAAACGGAGTGCCAAACGGTCTAATCCAGCTACTTCCAGAAGTAGCCAATCTACCTCCGTTGGTGGAACATCAGTGGCGATCGCTGCAACGAGGGCTGCATTCCGCCACTGCCAAAGTTGTAAACCAGAAACTATCAGATGTTTCTCCCCCATGTCTCAACCTTGGAGTGCATAACCGTTATTTTTTCGGAGCGGGCGCAGCTGGTGACTGATTCGGGGCTAGGGAGCGAATAAAATTGATCGACTCGCGGGATGGATACAAAACAATTTTATTGATACTAGGATCGTTGCTAGTGTTGAGAGCCTCCATAACACCGTATAAATCCACCACCTGAATTTCAGTGTTTTCTGCTTCCTTGGGCACAGCTTTTTTAAATTCGTCTAACAGAGCTACTGCTTGCTCTTTCTCGAAAAAGAAAGGGATATAGCGATCGTTACCTTTTGCCAAAGGAATGGTTAGATAGCTATTATCTTTTTTAAATTTGGGCACAAACAAAGGAATACCGTTGAATTGCTCAACTTTTTTACCATTTGCGTTCACCATACTTGTTGCTGACGCTACCTGTTGTTGAGTCGGGACTAAAGTATAAATTACTGAATCTGACTTCTTTTTGCTTTCCAGGACTATCTTATAGTAGTCTGCCAAAGACAAAGGTCTTACCTGTAGCGTGCTTGCAAGTTGAGGATTTTCTTTTTTCAGCCGATTATCAAGAAATTTTTGAGCGTCTTGCTTGCTAATAAAAAATCCCACTTGAGAAATGGTCTTGGATTGGTTATTTCTTGAAAGAACTACGAATTCCCCTTTAGGATTTGTGAGAGTGAATACGGGTACTTCTTGTAGCTTTTTCACTACCTGATCTTGTGGTAAAGCCACCGCCTCTAGATTGCCTAACCCTGGTAGATTGCCTATTCCTGAAAGTCCTCCTAAAAAGACACTCCCAGCTATACCTAATGTTGCGCCCCAACGAACTAATGATTTCATGACTGCTCCTCGCATCAAAAATACAATTAAATTAAACAAATGGTTGGATTTGCACAGCACCAACTAGCTTCAGTTATATAGCAATCTATTTTAGTTGTGAAAATTTTTTTGTAAACAAGTCATGGTGTCAGTTGACTGTTAAAAGTCAACTATCGAAGTAAAATAATCCCAACTATTTAGGATTGTTATATTATCGCTTTTACCAATAGGCTGTGCTAAAGTTGTGTTTTTGTCGATTTTGGTTTGCTATTGACTGTTAAATCCTGTAGATGCCTATTTTATAGCTTGTCAAACACTGAAAAGTCTGTCTGACTCTGAAAATAATAAATATCATTTTATTGACCAATGATTCCTTGATGGTACAAAGCAAGCGAATTTATCCGTGGAATCAATCGAAAATCCTTTCATCCAAAATCCCAGGCTTCCGGATTGAACCGTGGAGTCAATCCAAAATTCAAAATCTAAAATCCAAAATTGTTCGACTTTCTCTCGTATTGGTGACGGTATGACTTTATCAATCGTTCCATCTGGGGGTAGCTAAATATCTTCTTAAATTTATACAAAGTGCAGTATCAGGAGTATCTTATTCCTGAAGGACGAAATTTACCTACTATGCTTTAAAAGCTAGCCCAAGAGTAAAATAGCCAAATTAATTTTCTGCGTAAAAATATGCAATTTAATTGCACATCTTAGCAACAAAACTCTAGTCTATTTGCCCTAAATGATAGGAATTTTTCAAAGATTCTCTATATTTAACTGACTGCTGAGACACAAAAACCTCAACAAAATCATCGGCTCTACATACCCATGTATAGAAATTGGCTAACACTTTCCGTGGGCGATCGCAATTTCGCAAATTTTGATTTTTTAATTTGACATTCTAACCAAACCCAAATGTATTAATAATTGTGGGTTTAATCGCTCAAATATATTAACTAAATCGGGATGACAGGATTTGAACCTGCGGCATCCTGCTCCCAAAGCAGGCGCGCTACCAAGCTGCGCTACATCCCGGCTATGCCTGTCTACTTTTTACGGTTCGGTTTTAACTTTCTCGCAAAAGCATTAATCTAATCATACCACATAACACTGCTCATGCACAACCTTCTTTATCCTTTGTAAAGACAAGATACACAGGATCTTTACATTGAATAAAGGTTTTTCAGGCGACTGTCTTTTACAAGACATTCATTTGCTTGTATGTCGGCTGAACTTTCCCAAACCACGTCAAAATAATAGACCTTTACTAATATACCCGATTTTATTGTGCAAATCGGGCTTTATTTGAGCTGGGTATTAGTGAGGATACCAGAACATGCCTTTGATGCCTTCCGGATCTGGCATAAACCCCATAGTTCGGTAGAAATCTACAACATGAGGATCGGCAAAGAGAGTCACATTGCTAATCTCTTCACTCCTCAGTTTTTTGAGGACGTATTTCATCAGCGCTTTGCCCAGTCCTTGACTTTGAAAGTCTGGGTGAACCACCACATCCCAAATAGTGGCATTAAAAGCGTGATCGGATGTAGCGCGGGCAAAACCAATGAGCCGCTTTTGGTTTCCTCTCACCTGCCACATTGAGGCGACGAGAAAACTATGCTCAATGGCTTTTTTCACTTTTCTTAAAGGACGACGCGACCAACCTACTGCATCACAGAGTTCTTCTAGTTCATACAGATCGATGTCTCGCTCTGTACTGAAGACGATGCGAGCCTCCTTTGAAGAAGCTTCGCTAACACTACCGGGGCTAGAGTTACCCGCAGTTTGTGCTGTATGTTCTTCAAAAGGGTTTGTCCTAGTTGTCGCTACAGACTCAGGAGTACTAAACCAAGTTTTCCAAAAACCCATGCCAACGTGGTTCGGGTAATATAACTGAAATTGGTTTCCACTCTCACGAGTGTTGATTCATGCTTAACGTAGCTAGCCCCATTTACTACCCCTGACACCCCAAATTTTTGGGTTGTTTTCCAGATTTGTAATGATAACAGCTAGTTAGGGCATGTTTCACACCAATCATCTACAACTTTAGCATTTTGTTTTGACGTTCTCACCGCCCTAAAAGTGCGATGATTCTAAAAATTACTTTTTAGGTTTTCTCTTTCATCGACAAACCTTAAAATCAACTATCCATTGCTGGCAGTACTTAAACTAATTAACCGTTCAATAGAACCAATCAACGAGTCTAACTTAATTGACCCCAGAGGGATGTATCTCCAGAGACTTACTAGTATATTGAAACTAGCGTTATCGTGCGCCCCACGATACGTTTATGGGCAAAAAATATGATGTTTTCTGGTTGTTGCTACTTTGTTGATTTTGCTAGCTTTTTTATACTCGTATTCGCCACCGAGTTGCCTTTATTGTTTCCCGACCTGTCGTGTTTCACCCTTTTGAGTTGTCCTGTATCGGCGGATATTCTACCTGAGACAACTTGATTTTATCACCAAGCCGTCCTCAAAGCACAGCGGCTCTAAACCCAGTTTTTCCGTAAACCCTAGTAAAAATTCAACAAAAGGGAAGAATATAAGTAATTCAAAATCATCCCCTGTTGTGATTCCTCTGTCTGACTCTGCGGGAAACGACCCAAGCCGCTGCTGTGACTTTTCTCGAAATAAATATAGAAAACCCAATTCTGGCAAAGATCCTGTGAATTGTTCGTATGCAGCTTAAATGCACGTTAGCTTAAGAGTGAATTGTATATCAGGGATTTGAATAGCCGGGAAAAATTTTCCCACTCCCCAGTTCCCAATACCCAGTCCCTAGTCCCCAGGTGACGAAAGCAAGCGAGTCTTACCTTAAAAATGGCTTCTGGTTTAAAATCTTCGACACTGGAACTCCTAAAGCGCTTTAATCGAGCGTTTCCCCAGTTTTATGAGCAATTCGTCAGCAGTGAGATTCAACTGCAAAATTTACGGCTAGCCTACCGTCTCTATAAAACTAGACGCGCTGTGATTGAACTGAAACCTGAAGGTAGCAAAAGTGCTTTGCATTTTGCCTACCGCAACCAGTCTTTTCTGCTCAGCGATATTTTTGGTGTACTAGCAGCTTATGGTTTAACAATCCACGGTCTGAGTTTATACGGTCAGATCCGTCCGCCGATGTTAGTTTTTATCAAACTGCTGGTATCACGTGGTAGTAAAGCCTTGACCGATAAAACGGCAGAAAATGTTTGTCGTGCGATTCGTGAGGCTTTAGGAGGTCGGTTTGAGGTAGAAGAAATGCTGGCAGTAGAATTCAATCTTGATACTGGGTTAGAGCAGGTACAAACTGAGTTCTATGTCGATCCGGTTTTTCATCTCCCTGCCCTAGTGATTGAAGCCGATAATCAACCAGGATTATTTTACAAAGTGATGTACGCCATCTGGCAGGAAGATCTGCTGGTAGTCAATGCCAATTTACTTGTTTGGCGCGGACGTACACGGCTAATTCTCTACTTGTTGGGGCCTAATGAAAGCCTGATTCCTGAATATCTGGGTCACAAAATTGCTGAAGGGGTGCGACACAGATTGCTGGGTAAATGAAAACACTCCTGATTCCTCGCCGAATTTTAGATTTTAAATTTTGGATTTTGGATTGAATGATTCAAAGTTTCCAAAGGTCTGTTTGCCCAGTGTCTTGTTCCAGAAACCTGGGAATTCATTCGCGAACAAATTTAAAATTATTTATTCCCGTGCCTTGAGGCATAGGGTCAACCTAAAATCCAAAATCCAAAATGCTTTCCTGACACTTCGTATTTAGTCGCACCCACCCTTAGGGGTACGATATAGGTATGGCAACTATTGAAATCTTGGGCGTTCCACACGCATACGAGCTAACGGCTCCCACTTCCTGCCCCGATGCTTTAGTATTTATCCACGGTTGGCTTAATAGCCGTGGATATTGGCAACCTGTGATTTCCCGCCTATCAGATGATTTGCAGTGCCTGTCCTATGATTTGCGGGGTTTTGGTGAATCCCAGTCCCAGGTAAAAACTGATTTTAGTCGGGCACAAACGTCTGTGAATCTGATGCCCATCTCCAGTGATGGAGTTGGCTCATCTTTCGATTCTCTTTATACTCCTGTTGCCTATGCTCAGGATTTAGCAATTCTGTTGGAACAGCTAAATATTACTAGTGCTTGGCTAATTGGTCATTCTTTGGGAGGTACGATCGCTCTATGGGGAGCAGATCAAATACCTGAGTGTGTTAAAGGAGTTATCTGTATTAACGCAGGTGGCGGTATTTACCTCAAAGAAGCCTTTGAGCAGTTTCGCTCGGCGGGTCAAAAATTTTTGCAAATCCGTCCGCGCTGGTTGTCCCAAGTGCCTTTGATTGATTTGCTCTTTACCAGAGCCAGTGTGGCACGGCCTTTAGAGCGCTATTGGGCACGTCAGCGGGTGATTGATTTCGTCGTGGCTGACCCAGAAGCGGCGCTGGGAGCTCTGTTAGACTCCACAACCGAAGAAGAAATCAACCGTTTACCTGAGCTAGTATCCCAACTTAAGCAGCCAGTTTATTTTTTGGCTGGCGCCGAAGACAAAGTGATGGAACCGAAATATGTCCGTCATTTAGCTAGCTTTCACAGACTTTTTCAATACTGTGGTGACAATGTTTTAGAAATTCCTAATTGTGGACACTTAGCTATGTTAGAGCAGCCAGATGCAGTAGCTGATTACATCCGGTCGATAGTTAAAAGTCAATAAAATGGGGCATGGGGCATGGGGCATGGGGGATGAGAGAGATGAGGGAGAAGAATTAATAACCAATGCCCAATGCCCAATGCCCAATGCCCAATGCCCAATGCCCAATGACAAATGCCCAATGACTACTCAAGTTGATACAACTTCATCACCTGACTCAGGGCTAATCTAGATTCAACGCCCAGTGTCAGGGGCGACGTATGACCACAGGATAGATGTTCGGCGGCGGCGCAGCCAATCATGGCGGCGTTGTCAGTACAAAATTTCAAAGGGGGAAATAGGACGCGGAGGTTATGTTGAATGGCGGCGGCTTGGAGGTTTTTTCTCAGACCACTATTTGCTGCTACACCGCCGCCAACGGCAATTGTGTCTAGACCATAGTCTAGGGCACAGGCGATCGCTCTTTTGGTTAGCGATCGCGCTACAGTATCCTGAAAGCTAGCTGCTACATCTGCCACTGGCACTTGTTTAGCATCTTTCTCTAACTGCTGTACTAAACGCAATACAGCCGTTTTTAATCCACTAAAACTCGCATCATAACGATGAAACCCGCCACCAGGTAAAGAAACTTTTCCTTCTGGTAGGACAAAGGCTTGGGGATTTCCCTGTTGTGCGAGTTTGTCTATCACTGGACCGCCGGGATAACCCAGCTTTAATAATCGCGCCACTTTATCAAAGGCTTCACCCGCAGCATCATCACGAGTTTGTCCTAGCGTTTCGTAAATACCACAATCTTTAACATAAATCAAGCTTGTATGTCCGCCTGAAACCAGTAAGCTAAGAAAAGGGGGACTTAAACTTGGCTCACTCAAGTAAGTTGCGTAAATGTGACCTTCGAGATGATGAACTCCCAAAAAAGCTTTGTTGTGTACCATGGCCAGGGTTTTAGCGGCGGTTAATCCCACCAACAGCGCTCCTACGAGTCCAGGCGCACAAGTGGCGGCAATTCCATCAATTTCCCCCCAGTCTAGTTTGGCTTGCTCTAGAGCTTGAGCGATCGCTTGATTGATCGTTTCCAAGTGCTGGCGGGACGCCACTTCCGGTACCACCCCACCATATTGCTGATGGACTGGAATTTGCGAAGCGATGATGCTGCTGCAAACTTGACGATTCTTTACAATTGCGACGGCAGTTTCATCACAACTGGTTTCTATTGCTAAAACGGTTGTCATTGAGAGTATTTGGTTGAGAAGCTTTAACTTTTATTTACTTAAACTTTACTCGGTTCCCACCCAAGAGTATGATGACTTCCTAGTTATGCAAATAAAGACTGTACAAGCCGCTTCGTTTTGTACAAAGAACTTTTTGTTTTGTAATAAAAGGAAACACTCTATGCGACGATTGTTTGCTTTGATTTTAGCGATTTGTCTTTGGTGCAACTTTGCCCCCCCAGCACAAGCTCTAGGGGCTAACTTGACTCCCTGCAAAGACAATCCCGCTTTTCAAGAGCTAGCAGCTAATGCCCGTAACACTACTGCCGACCCAGAATCTGGTAAAAAGCGATTTGAGCGTTATTCTCAAGCGCTGTGCGGTCCTGAGGGCTACCCTCACTTGATTGTTGATGGCCGTTTAGATCGTGCTGGTGATTTCTTGATCCCCAGTATTCTATTCCTATACATTACTGGTTGGATTGGCTGGGTAGGTCGTACCTATCTGCAAGCGATCAAAAAGGGTGATGACCCTGAACAAAAAGAAATCCAAATCGATCTTGCTTTGGCACTACCGATCATTGCCACAGGCTTTGCTTGGCCAGCAGCAGCAGTCCAAGAATTCCTCTCTGGTAAATTAGCAGCCAAGGATTCAGAAATTCCCGTTTCCCCACGCTAAACCGGTTTTACTAATTCATTTCTTTGGAGACTAAATTCATGGCAGACAAAGGCGACAACTCATCCTATTTGATTAAATTTATTTCCACAGCGCCAGTGGCGGCTACCCTATGGCTGACAATCACAGCAGGTATTTTGATTGAATTCAACCGCTTTTTCCCAGATCTACTTTTCCACCCACTGCCATAAGTAGAAAATGAGATTCTAGGACAATTCTCTAAAATTGTTTAGTTAGTCTATTTAGCCTAACTAAACAATATCATCACCTAAATAGGCAGTAAAAATAGTTTTTTGAAACTCGCGATTCTGTTTACACATCGCGGGTTTCACAGTTTTCAAATGAGCTAAATTAATTTTTCTAAACTTCCTAAGAAAAAGACATCTTTAGCTACAATTATTATTAATATAAAAATGCCACCATTTTAATTGAGAGGCGAACATAAAAATATGGCGCAAGCAGTAGATGCATCAAAAAATAACCCCAGCGATCCAAGAAATCAGGAAGTTGTTTTTCCTGCATTTGGCGATCCACAGCTAGGTAACCTAGAAACCCCATTTAATTCTTCTCGCTTGATCGCGGAGTTCATTAGGAATTTACCTGCTTATCGTCCAGGTTTAACTCCTTCCAGACGGGGATTAGAAGTTGGTATGGCTCATGGTTACTGGCTGTTTGGGCCTTTTGCCAAATTTGGTCCACTGCGGGACACAGCTAATGCTAACTTAGCTGGATTACTAGGAGCGATCGGTTTAGTTGTTCTTCTGACCGGCGCCCTATCCCTGTATTCCAATAGTAATCCTCCCAAAGCCCTTGCTAGTGTTACCGTACCCAATCCTCCGGCAGATGCTTTTAACTCTAAAGAAAGCTGGAATAACTTTGCCAGTTCTTTCTTAATTGGTGGTATTGGTGGTGCTGTAGTTGCTTACTTTTTGATTGGGAATTTGGAACTAATTCAAGGTTTATTTGGTTAATTTAGAAGTTAGGAGTTAGGAGTTACCAGTTAGGAGTTAAGAGTTAAGAGTTAAAATTTCTAATTCCTAATATGGATCGGAGTACAGTAAGTCCCGAATCCACCCCGTAGGAATTAGGAGTTGAAATTCATAACTTCTAACTCTTAACTCTTAACTCCTAACTCCTAACTTATTTAAACAAAGCCGCTTCAATGTCATTTAAAGCAGTTTGAAAATCGTCATTAACGATTTGAATATCAAATTCATCTGCGGCCTTAATTTCTTCTTGGGCGCGGTGTAGACGACGAGCGATCGCATCTTCAGAATCTTGAGCGCGAGAGCGTATCCGTCTCTCCAATTCCTCGAAAGAAGGCGGTAAAATAAAAATGCTCAAAGCACTGGGGAAAGAAGCACGAATTTGTCTTGCTCCTTCTAACTCAATTTCTAGCACTACCAGCTTACCGGAATTAATTTGGTTAAGTACAGCTTCACGGGGAGTGCCGTAATAGTTACCAGCAAATTCTGCCCATTCTAAAAATTCACCTTCAGGAATTAATTGTTCAAACTTACTCCGGCTAATAAAGTAATAATTTTTGCCATCAATTTCCCCTGGACGGGGAGAACGAGTCGTCACGGACACCGAATAATACAGTTGGGGATGACGTTGGAGGAGCGATCGCATTAAAGTGCCTTTACCGACCCCACTGGGGCCAGTTAAAACAATCAACCTGCCTGGATTTGGAGATTCTTTGGTAGTAGCGCTACTCTGGATGGGTAAAACTTGCATCATCCGTTTAACCTGTGAATTAATAAATAGATATTATTCATTAGTCTTGTGTTCGTGGCCAAGCCCACCATTGACTACAGAATTTGTAGCGCAGGTGACAAAAAATTGGTCTAATTCACATGGTACTGCCGATAGACTGCAAATAGAGTGGGGTTTTTAACCCACTGCTGTTCAATTATCTACAGTTTGGTGATCGCGAGAAATCACAAAGCGATTCGCTACCGTTTCCGGCTGAATCGCTGACAGAATTACGTGGCTGGAATCGGTGATAATTACAGCCCTAGTCCGACGACCGTAAGTTGCATCAATCAGTTGACCTCTGTCCCGTGCATCGGTAATAATCCGTTTAATCGGGGCAGACTCTGGACTGACAATAGCAACTACTCGGTTGGCAGACACAATGTTACCAAAGCCGATGTTGATTAACTGAATATCCATAAAAAAACTGAGGCCAAACGCGGTTTGAGAAGCTTGTAATAAACTTATTTACATGTTATCGCCAATAAACGGGAGTTACAACGCTTAAATTCACGCCAGCCTTCGTTTTTAAAATAATGTCTGCTTTTTTTAGCTGTTTATCAACTAAATTTCCTAAAAATCTACCCAAAGGCATAGGGAAAATCATACTGATAATATTAGTTATTTAGATGATATACATTTGTTTTTTTGAAACAAGTATCTAGATCGCTCTATCTACCCTTGTAAGTAATTTATTTGCCAATAGATACGTTGTCTTGGTTAACTGACTTTTTCTTACCAGAGGTTGTTAAAAGACTGAATGAAACTGATGTTAGGCGTAGACTTGGTATATACGCTGGAGAGAAAATTCCAGAAAATGAGAGAAACCTTACTGATGTACGCAATCGCGTGAGTGTAATCATCGAATATGAATTAGCACGTTTAGCAACTCGCATTCTTGAAGATCACAAGATTGAAGATATTTTCTGGAGTTACGTTGTGGCTAACCGTTTCCCTGATTTAGAAGTTCGCACATCTTCAGGCTCTCGCGGTCTTCGGGTTGAGGTTAAATGCCTTCAAACCATTGCTGAAGAAAAGTCTGCTAATTTTGATACTTTAAGGAAAGACATTCATCCTCTAACCGACTTTGTTATTGTTTTTGCTTGGGACTGGAGGTATGACCCTGAAAATGTCACCTGGGATCGAGCACCCTTCATTCATCATGCGTATGCTTTCCATGCATCTTCACTTGCTTTACTGCGCGACTGGTACTGGCTAAATTGCCCCCCTAAGGATTTGGGTAATGGATTGCAAGGTTTTGATCTTAGATATGCTGTCAACTGCAAAGAGGGGAAATATAACGAAGAGGAGGGCAATTATGGTAAGCTTCTACGGATATGGCAAGACGGCTTCCAATATGAACCACCTGAGTCCGATCTCGTTCACCGCACTATTGCAGACTATCTTGCCTTTAAGAATGGAGTGATCAAAGCAGGTCTAGATACTTTGGCTCATTTATTTTTGCCTGAGCTTTCTGGAAATGCTGAGGTTTTTGCCGTGCTCTACGAGAATGAGCAAGTTGGTTGGCAGTCAGGTGAAGTTTGCTTCTTATCAAGCTCTGCTGTTTCAACACAGAAAAAACAAAATTTAGTTCTCAGCCAGCTAACAGTCAGCAAAGTTTACTTACTTACAGATAAATATGCTTGGAGAGAATTTGAGTATAAAAAAGGAAAATTGACATTGAAGCGAACAGGGAAAAAACCAAAACGGCTTATCCAAGCGAATTAAACTCAATAGGATCTGAATCTGTAGAGTCAAGCTCAGCAGATTCAGGTTCAGCCGGGTCAAGAAAGAGATAACATGAAAACTTTGCCTTTTGCTGAGATTTAAATTATTTAGCAGTCTTTTTCAAACCTTGCCAGCTTTCTCGCAGCCGTTTCAAATTAGGCGGATGTCCACCATAACGCCAGCTAACATAGGCTTGACAAATTTCATCTATTACCTCAGCAGTTGCTAGGGCATGATGCTGGTATGAAACTTTGGCATACTCTAGGGGTGTTTGTGCTGGATGCTTACCCAAACCTTTTTGCGCTGTCCATTGCAGCATTTGTTGATAAAGGCTTTCCATAGCTGGCAATTTCTTCAACCATCGGCGATTGCGCCATTCGCGCCACTGTCCCCAACCTAGCCAACCAAAGAAAGCTATGGTAGTACCCAAGATTAAGCCAGTCAATACACCAAACCAACCTTGAGTAAATAAAGCCAAAAACCAAGCGATCGCTCTACCGATCCAGTTAAATATTGTCCCAAATACATTATTCAATAAACCCGTCACCGGAGAAGGTAACCATCCAGCAACCCACTGCCAAAATTGCCGCAGCACGCTAAAAGTTTCAGTATCTTCAATCGACGGGGGTATCAATGGATGATTGGGAATTGGATCGAAGGCAAACCAGCCAAATTTAGGGAAATACACTTCCGTCATCACGTAAGCATCTGTATTACGGACAACATACATCCCCGTGAATGGATTAAACTCTCCCGGACTAAACCCCGCCACCAACCGCGCTGGGATACCAATGGAACGCAGCATCACCGTGAGAACCGTGGAAAAATGGTCTGGATAGCCTCCTTTATATTTGAATAAAAAAGCTTCTACCAAGTCTTCTTTTTCATCCAAATAAGGTAGTTCTAAGGGATTTTGCGGAATAGAGTAGTATTGCTTTAGGTATTGAGCTAAGTAAAGAGCCTTTTCATAAGCTGAATCTAGGTTTTTGGAAGACTTTGCTACCCGGTTTTGATTGTACTTGGCGAGGATTTCTTCGGTGCGTTGCCGGACTTTTTCGGCAATTTCGGGCGGGATTTGGAGATAATGCTTTTTAATATCTTGGGGATATTTAGTAGAAGTTTGACCTAACAAAGTCCGATCGCGGTATGGTACCTCGGAAACTACTGTATAAGTCACGCCTTCTGATAATTCCACAGGCGATCGCAACCCATCTTCTTTATCAACTGCGATCATTGGTGTGGGAAAGTAAATCTCCTTGGGATTAGCCATCGCTGGAATTAAATTCGGCAAATCCGACACCACTGTATAAGTTTGTACTACCTCTTGGGTTTTACCAGTAATTAGAGGTGGGGGAATAAAAATTTGGTAAGACCAAGGCGATCGCCTGATGGTGGTAACATCTTCTTTACGAGAAACTTCCCATCCTTTACCTGTATAACGGTCAAATCCCAAAACTCGCCAAAAACCCTCAGCTTGCGATCGCACTCGCATCACAACCTTGGGTTTCATCTCACCCCGCAGGTTTTGGTTAATTTCGCTATTGAAACCGTAGTAAAAATTATTATCTACTTTTCCTGGTTGCCCAGTTTTATTCTGTCCAGTACCATCACCTTGATTATTACCATTCCCTTCGCGGACATAACCGCGATTGATAATGCCACGTCCTGTAAAATTGCCTTTGATATCAATTGGAGGACTTACAGGAAAAGTACGTAATTGGTAGCCAGGTAACCTGGGTAAAACAGCAAAAATTGCCAGTCCCAGACCGACAATTACAAAAAAATTAACAATTAAAAATTTAAAATTTAAACTTGAGAATTTCTCCTTTGGGGTGTTTTCTTTTTGTGTTTTTAATGGCTGCAAACCCAAGCGTGAGCGATAATCTAATATTAACGTTGGGAGAGCGATCGCTAAAAATAACAGCAACACAGGTGCAAATGCTAAAGTCTGACTCAGCGTTGCCGCCACACCCAATAAAATCAATCCGATAACAATCGAATAACCCAAATTTTTGCGGCGGGGTGTATCAAAGCTGTGCAACACCTGTAGTTGAATTAATAACTCTGCCAAACCCAACCGCGTATCATTCAACTCTGTCACCAAGCGCCCAAAGAAAGCACCCAGCGCTATTAACATGCCGATAGCGATGCAGAACTTAATTGCGATATTGCGATCGCCACGACGATAGTAACTCCAAATCGCACCCACTACACTCAGGGGTAACGCCCAAATACTGAATGAAGTTTCAGCGGCGATATCTGTCGCCACAATTCCCAAAATAACCAACGCTAGCACCAGCACCCGTAAGGAAATTGAATTTTCCACTTCTGTCAAAGGCGAACCCTGTGTATTTTGCTGCCTGAAATTATTTACAGGGAGACGCCAAAACCGATTCATCCTGGATAAGTTAAACAAGGTGTAGCTCCCACGGAAACAATACTAACGACGGAACTCACCGCCCTACTTCTAAGTATTCCCGTCGGAGGAAGTTTTCTTATCCTGTTTTTTAAGTGTCTATAAGTGGAAAATTGATAGCGATGAAAATTCTAGATCGCAAAGACGCGATGAATCGCCGTCAAGACGAAGGACTGGTTATTGTAGAGACGGCGATTTATCGCGTCTCTTGCCTTAACCGAACAGTATTGGTTACGGGTTGAGTTTACACATGCCTAAGATTTGGCAACCTACATTAAGTAAGCACCCTGTTTTTAGTAGTCTTGAAAGAGAAACAAAGCCCCAAAGCAACAGCTAGGGGAAAAGTTATCTTAAATATATATCGGCATTCATTGACGAAGTGTGCTAGCGGTAGTAATTTAGACTACATTGTGGGATTAATCACAAACAACAAAGGTTGCTCATCTATTTCTGGAAACTCAACTTCCAGAGTATAAATTGGATTAAGTTGCTCGCAGCCTAAATCTACACTCAGGTATCCGGAACTCGAAGATGTTGTCATTGCTAAAGTGCCACTTCCTCGCAATGTCAAAGTTCCTTTAACGGGTAAATCAGCTTGAACAAGTAACTTCGTAAGTTTACCTAGAGATTGGTACTCTACTCTAATGTTTAAAGTACCGACACTGGTTAACCATTGTCTTTCTACCACTGGACTAGCCGCTGAAAGTGGTAGAGTCAGATTTTCCAGCAATTGTTTAGCCGCCAGCAATGACAAAGCCATCTGTTGCCGGGGTTGTAAATCTGAATAATCGTTCTGAATATCGGGCATTTTGTCCAGAGTATTCACAGAACGATAGGTGCTTCTTAGCACCAGTCCAGCTATGTCATTTAGTGCCTGAGATTCGTTGGGGAAAAAGTTCTCCACCACTTGAACTAATTTTGCCCCCAGTGGCACTGAAGATGTAACCAACGCCTGACACTGTTCTAGCAATTGCCGGAAAACTCTTTCTGGCAGGGGAATCGGCAGATTCAGCTTTGACTGCTGTGCCATCCATCCCCAGGTAGGAACGAGTGTCATTGATGGCTCATCAACAAAGTCGGGATAGTCGGTTAATTGTGTTTCCCAAGGAAACAACGGTGGCTGATCTTGGATTTGGATTTGTAACCGACGCTTAAGGATGGCTTGGAAACGATCTTGCACAGTAGGAATTTCTCCCAGTTGAAGGGTCTGGGGCGTTCCTCTCAATTTTGGCTCACTGTTTTTTGAACCAGTGGCTTCCTTGAAGAGGTTTTTTACCCCGTCATTTTCCTCACATTCTAACGAGGGATACTCATCGTTTTTGACATTGCCTGTCAATAACCAATAGAGACACTCGTTTTGTAAGGATTCTGAGTCACTATTCATGAGTAGATGCACCCGATCCGGACACTAATGAGTTACGAATTTCCCAAGCTTGTTCCAGAATCTTAAACCAGCGTTTCTGTAGTTGTGCCATTGACAGCCCTAAAGTTTTAGCTATTTTTTCATCGGCTTGTCCTTGTTGCTTCAACTCTAGTAAAGACCGGTGTTTATCGTCCAACTGCGTTGTGTATGCTTGCCATTGCTGGGGAGTTAAGCCCAAGTTGGTATGCAATGAAGCTTCTAGCCATTCGTGAACTAATTCCCAACGGTGCAACAAGGCGAATCGAATTAGATGGTACTTGAAGCGCTGCTGTAAGTAATCTCTCTGACGAGAGGTTAAGCCCAAAACCGATTCAATTTCTTGTGCTGATAGATCTTGAAGACGAAGCGAAAAATAATCAGCACAGTCAGATTGTTGCCGTTGTTCGAGATAATTCATTAATTCGGTAATCACAACAGAACGTAAGGTGTCTTCTTCAGGTTCCGGTTCTGTTTGGGTTGCCATTGTGGAGCGCAATTGCTGAATGGCTGGTTCTTCCCAACCGTCGGCTTCACTATTGCTGCCTTCTGCGGCTTGTTCTATGTCTACGCTGGTTTCGGGGGGTTGCTGTTGGGAGAAAGTTTGCGCTCGCAGGATAATTAGCTGCTGCTGACGGCCTGGTAAGGGAATTCGCCGCTTACCATAGCGCTCGGTAAATGCCATGTACTCAGACAATTCCAGAAGCGTTTGTGGCCGGTAAGTGGCACCGAGCTGATTTTCTCGGCGGAAAGCGTTCAATGCTTCCAGATAAAAACTTTGTAGAAAATCTTCAATTATAGTCAGCCGCCCTTGATAGCTCAATTGCTTCTGAGGAGGATTAATGTAACGATAAATAATAGCGCTCAAAGTACTGTGTAATTCTACCCTGCCCCGATTTGAACCCAACTGATAGTACCTGAGACACTGTTGCAGCCGATGTCGGGCGAGGGTGAGTGCCGAGCTTTCCACAGTTCCGGAAGCTTGGATTCGTTTGCTTTCACTGCAAATCCGATAGACTTCGTTGGTAATTCGTCTTGCCACATCGTGACAATTCTGTTCCGAAGCTTTGGTTGATTGCTGGAACTCCCTGGACAGGAGTTGAAAGATCGCCTCCACACCAATAGAATTTTCTAAGAGAAAAGTTGCAGATGGAATAGTTGCGGTTGCGGCTGAATTCATAGTCTCGGTTTTCAAAAGACCTTAAGGTATTTAAATACAACCTGTACGACCGTGGGTGTTGGCTTTTTGAGTTTTGCTTATAAGCTAAATGCAGACCAATCCTACGTTGAAGATGTGCCTGATGTTATTATTCCCAAATTTAATGGGATTGTTCACATTTTGTAGATGTTATTGCCATTACCCAGGAGCCGTATACAAGTCATTATGGATTTAGAAGCACAAATTCAATTGCTGATTGACAATGCACCCCGCGATGGTATAACACCAAATCTAATTTCAGCAATTGCTCCTTCCCTGAGAGCGATCGCTCAAAAATTACGTTACTCCCAGTACTATATTCTCCAAAGTTCGGAGGGCAACTGGGTTTTAACTACACTGAGCAATCGTACTAATCCAGGATTGGAAAAGCGAGTGATTTACGCTTTCCCTACCATACAGGATGTCTCCCTAATTTCCACTGCTGGGCTTGACCCTCAAATGCTAACTAAAATTGTTCCGGTCACCCATATTTTGTTTCAATTGCTGGCATTGGAACCCGTAGATAGTATCGTTTTTTTGGAAACGCCGGGTCAGACCACTCATACCTTTGAAGTCCGGCGAACTGAGTTAGAAAAACTCATGCAACAAAAGCTGCGACAGATGCGATCGCCTAAACACATACCCCCTGATATTGCATAGAATAATTTCGGCTCTGAGATTTTTTCGATACAAGCTAATATCTGTCTTTAAAACTTATGAGCGCCATAAATCAGCGCTCATAATTTTCTAAAAAATTTTCAATTTCCAATCTGTCTGCAAAAATTTGCTCAATCGGGAAACCATTTTTTCCCTTATCGCTTTGCAATGTCTAGATTTAATTAAAAAACAGTTAGCAGTGAACAATTTTCAATTTTTTGTTTAGCTTCTTCTAAAATACAAGGTTAGGTTTTAACTCTTTGCAATATCTAGAATTGATTAAAAAACAGTTACTAGTGAACAATTTTCAATTTTTTAGGACTTACGCAATAAACCTCTCAAACTCCTATTTCTCCGTGTCCTTTGCGTCCTCTGTGGTTCGATTTTCCGTTACCTGTGCGTAAGTCCTGTTTTGTTTAGCTTCTGCTGAGCCAGAAATACCCGCCCAAGAATAGTTGGGCAGGTTTTACTCAGGCAGAACTTAGGCAACTGCCACATGCATACCGCAGAATTCAGTAACTACGGAGTCCTAGAGGCTATTCCTGATGAATTGGGAAGCTCCGTCCGTCTATATAGGACTTACGCACGAGCTACGGAATAACGAACCACAGAGGCGCAGAGGACACGGAGAAATGAGAGTTTGAGAAATATTTTGCGTAAGTCCTATATAGGTTGGAGTAGTTCAGTCATTCAATCCAAAATCCGTTTTGAAAAGCTTTGATGCCTCCGGCAAGCCGCCTTCCGGGCGTCTACGCCAGTTCGCACAAGTCGGGAAACCCACCCAAACGACTGGCTCAACTTTTCGCAAAATTTAAAATCTAAAATTCGTTTTTAATAAAGCCGACTCAGTGTATAGTCAGCTATGTTAATCAATGCTTGCTGGGACTCTGACGGTGGCAGAACTGCAAGATGTTCAATTGCCAATTTAGTATGATGAGCAGCTAATTCTCGCGCTTGCTGTATACCCTGGCTATCTTGAATCAGTGCTAATGCTTGCTCTAAATCGCCTTCTTGAGCAAATTCTCTTTCAATCAGCACTTCCAAGTATGGTTTTTCAGCTAAAGCAAATAAAACCGGTGCAGTCAGATTACCACTTTTAAGATCCGATGCCACTGGTTTACCCAAGGTATCTGTTGTGCTGGTGAAATCTAAAATGTCATCGACAATTTGAAATGCTATGCCAAGATGACGACCATAGCTATACAGATGCTCAACAGTTTCTCGAGACACTTCACTGAGTAACCCAGCAGCTTTGGAACTATTAGCAATTAACGAAGCTGTTTTGTAATAACTCTTTTGCAGGTAAGTTTCAATGGAGATGTTAGCATCAAAACGATTCAATCCCTGCTGAATCTCCCCAGTAGCTAGATCCATAATCACTTCTGAGAGCAGTTTCACCACCTCCAAATTGTCCAAGTTTGCTAAATACCACGAAGATTGGGCAAAGAGAAAATCTCCTGCTAATATGGCAATGCGGTTACCAAACAAACTATGAACGGTGGCAACGCCTCGCCGCACGTCTGATTCATCTACTACGTCATCGTGTACCAAGCTTGCTGTATGAATCATTTCGGTAATCTCAGCTAAGCGGCGATGACGCGGGGTAATTTCTTGCTCTAACATTGTTGCCCGCGATATTAGCAAGACAATTGCTGGCCTGATACGCTTTCCCCCAGCTCCGAATAAATGTTCGGCTGCTGCAAACAAAATGGGGTGGCGATTTCCAACTAGCTGTTTGAGGTTATCTGCTAGTTGTCGCAGGTCTGCTTCCACAGGGGTAAACAGGGAGGTGGCTGGGGTCATGGATGGGCGGACTCTGACTTAGGTTACGAAAGTTTACATATCCTTTACTCATTTTAAGATAACCCTGTGCCAGCGCAAAGTTTTCATCAGTAATCCGATAGTTATAAGTCTCTTGGAGGAAAAAATAGCTAATACAGGTTTTGTCAATAAGCAATTATGCTTAATCTTAATATATTTCTGAGAATATTGGAAAAGTGTTCGCTGAAGATCGTGTTACTGAAGTCTTGTAAAATTTTCTTTAAGTGTGGGGCACTGCCTAAAAGATAAAAATAAGGCTCTATCAGTGCCCATTCCAGAAAAATTGAAATCAAGCAGTTGGTGCAAGATATCAGGGTATCCACTTGCCGTATTTGTACATAGTTCCCTACAGACAGAATAGTAGATTAAGTATTATTGCTTATTTACAATAATGAAATAAAGTGCGTTAGACTCAATGGTGTAAGACTAAATTTTTTTTTCAGCCTGAAGTGTAACTCTTGAAAAAATTTGAAATTTAGCAGACGAGTGGGCTTAAAATTCAAGGCTGTTGTGTTACGCTAAAATATAGGAATTTTAAATTTTTCAAATACTCACACACCAAAAGTAAGTCACCTGCTAGTTGATTTCACTGAAATGGTAGTTGTGTGTATAAAATAACTATTCGCTGGTGACGTTGAGGGAGTAACTCCTTTGATTTCTCCAACGATATGCGAAACTCCTAGTTTGGAGCTATGCAATACCCCTATGGGAAGCCCTTCGGGTGACGCTCCTTCTCTGCGAGACGCTAAACAAACGTAGCTAACGGTAGGCTAAGGTCAACTAAGTCCTAAAGTTATCCTTTATGACTCTCTTGGCTTAAAGCTACACTTTTTTAGCTGACGTTGAGCGCAAGGGTTAATCCTGTCACAGTAGTGTGAGCAAAAATAAGGCAGATCGAGTAGACCGCTGAGAATTGCAGTATTAGGTTGTCTTTTGGCAACTTAGCTGCTGTGGGATTTATGGTCTGCAAAAAGTTGCATTAGATAATAAATTATTTGTCCGTAGAGAGTTTTATCTCTATAGGTAGATTTACTATAGCAAACTACAGTCACCAAGAACGTACTTGGTTGGCTGAAGTTCTACTAATTTCATGAAATTTTGTATTGCTTACCAAGGGTGCTAGTAGAACAATGATTTACGGAAGTGTGCCTATGATGATTTTTATTTTAGCGTCTGGATATTTGTTCACAGTCTACCTGTTATTAGCACTAGCAAAGCGGACGGGTACAAAGGCTGCTCCGGGAAGTTTTGCTTCATCTGTTAAAGAAAAACATGAGCAGGAGATATCAGTCAGGACAAAGGTGACTGAAGCAGTCAATAGTCAATAGTCATTAGTCATTGGTCATTGGTGATTTGCAAATGACAAATGACTATTGACCAATGACAAATTAATTTTATTGGAGTTGGGAAATAGCGATATCAGTGAAGCAAACCTGTTCAACCAGGGGTGTATGGCCTAGCCAGTGAACTCCGGACTGGGAAAATTGTTGTGGACAACCACTGACGGCAAAGCGAGTTGGTAGTGGTGGGTGCGTATTTCTTAAGCCTAGCAAGTCTAGTTCTTGGGCACAAGCTGCGACAACATGAACGGCAGGGTCAACGAGCTGGACTTGAGAGGGGAGGAGCGATCGCAATACTGGTGTGAGCAACGGATAATGAGTACAGCCGTGGATTAAGGTATCAATTTCCTGCTCTAATAAAGGTTCTAAATAGCCTCGTGCTACTTCAGCAGTGTAAGGGTCGTGAATGCGGTTTTGTTCAATCAGTGGCACAAACTCTGGACATCCAACTTGCCAAACTTGGACATTAGGATTAATTTCGAGTATGGCGTGCTTATAAGCATTACTCTTAGCTGTGGCGGGAGTGGCAATTACACCGATGCGCTTTCCTAGCTGCACTGCTGCCCTTGCCCCTGGTAGGATTACTCCTAGTATGGGTACGCTAAATTCTTGACGCACAGTTTCTAACGCTAGGGCAGAACTGGTGTTACAAGCCATAATCACCATTTTTACCTGCTGCTGTTGTAGCCAGGTGAGGATTTCACGGGTAAATTGTAAAATTTCTGCTTGTGAACGAATTCCGTAAGGAAGCCGAGCTGTATCCCCAAAATAAACAATTGATTCATTAGGGAGTTGGCGATATAGTTGTCGCAGTACTGTCAATCCTCCCACACCACTATCAAAGATACCAATTGAGGCGCGTTGGGGTTCTTGATTAGAAAAATCATCAAGATTTTCTTCAAAAATGGAAGATGAATACACAGGCAGATATTGATTTAGGTTTTTGGATATAAAATACAGAATCTAGCAGACAATTTACAAATTTACCACTAAATTCTGCACGCAAAAGCAGGATATATAGTTAGTTATTAATTAGCCCTGAATATTCCCCGTTATAGTTAGTAAATTCATTCTTTGATCTGCGAATCTTAGATAGACGAATTTGCCAATCGGAAACCTGCTCGTAGGTAAGGTGATGAGTATTGCAAGTCGGTGTCCATAGCCCTCCCCAAACACAGGGGTCTTCAAACTGCAACAGACCTAACTTGCGTAAGTTGTGGGATTGGGGAGTTCCTGGCAAGGGGGCTATGCTATACACAGCAATCTGAAATTCCAATTCTCGGTTAATCTCTACCAGTTCATCCACAAGTCCTGAGATCGCTTCCTCAAGATGTAACAAGCTATCATCGTCATCATCTGGTAGCCCGATAATAATGCCATAAGCAATAACAGGTATACCAGTTCTGACGACAGATTTCATTAATGTACAATGCTCTTGCCACGGCAACAACTTGCTGTATGCTTCTCGCCCAAAAACGGGACGTTCCGCAGGGATATAAGCTAAAGGACAACCTACTTTGCCATCCCAGCCAAACAGTGCTTGAATAACTTCTTCGTCCGGGCTGAGATCGGTATTGCCGTAGTTGCGTCCATGTCCCACCGTGGCTTTCCGCAGTTCTAAACCATTAGGCCACATCAGAGATATTCCCATCTCCCGCGCCCCATTGGTAATTTCGAGGATCTCTTCTCGCCCCCCAGGAAAGAGTCCACGGGCGAGGAATTGATCGGAACCGATATTGACCGAACGAGCTCCCGCCTCTTTCTGAATAGCCAGCCATTTGAGGGCGGTTTTTGGGGTCATTCTGCGATAGCCAGTGCCGTAGGTGGGTGTCATGCAAAAATCGCAGGTGCGATCGCAACCAATGTCAGCCACTAATGAACCAATCGGCACAACTCCCTGTACATTTGGTAGCATCCCTAAACATTCGGTAGCTACCTCCACAGAGGGTAGAGTCCAATCTTCTGGACTTTTAGCTTTAGTCTTCCTGGCAAATTGTCTACCGTCTGCGAGAATTACTCCCGTCAGTTCTTCCCGTGGGGTTTTTCCAAGTACATAGTCGAGAATAGCCCAATTAGCTGCACCAGATTTATCCTGAACTACTGCTGCGGCTCCAGCCTGTAAGTAGTGTTGCGGTTCTGCGACAGCATCAGATCCCCCAACGATAATGGGACGACCACCTTTGGCCAGATGCTCAACAATCATACAGCTTACTTGACGATCTTGAGAGAAATTAACTGTAATTCCCCAGGCATCATAAGCGTGAGGATCGAGAGCGAAAATTTCGCCACCTACATAAGTTTTCCGCAAGGTCATACCTTTCCAGAAAATCTGCCCAAATTCTTGACTATAATCCCCATCCCTAAGGTTGACCAATCGCGCATCAAATCCCCCTGCTTGTAAGTCAGCGATTAAAACTTGCTTGCTAATTAAAGAACGATGTCTATATAAAGAAGTCCAATTATTGCCTTCTGCATCGTATAGTCCCGTTGCTGGAACTTCAATCAGTCCAATTGTGGGATACTTGTTAGTTACCATATTCGAGGGCGCAGAATTTGGAATGACAGCAGGGGCTTTTCGATCAATCATGATTGCAATTCCTTAGCGGTAAGAGAAGTTGGAAAGCCAATCTTCGATACAATCAGCATATTACAGTGGAAAAATATAATAATAAGATGGGCAAAATCTCTGATTTTCTTAATCATTGCCCTGTTAACCTTGACATTTCGTAATATATTTGGTTTTTTTTGCGCTAACTTACTTACCCAGGTATAAAGCGTGTTTTACTCCTGAATTTTGTTAGCACAGCGGGACGTTACCCATTCGGAATTCTGAATTCTGTTATACTACCGCTGTAAGTATTTGAGGATGCCACGAGCGATCGCTTCTGCCATCCGATTTTGATATTCTGGTGTTGCTAATCTGGGATTATCCTCGTTACCAGTCATATAACCTGTTTCCACTAAAATCGAGGGCATAGAGCTTTTCCTGAGAACGTAGAATCTAGCTTTACGGGTTCCTCGGTCTTTAATGGTAGGGATATTTTGCAGAATGCTATTACGAACTACTTCAGCTAGAGCATAACCGCTGTCGTAATAATAGACTTCTAAGCCATTGACACTAGGACGATTATCAACTGAATTGGCGTGAATGCTGACAAACAAAGTCGCATTAACTCGCTCAGCGATGTCTACCCGTCCCTGAAGTTCGACGAAAAAGTCTGCGTCCCTTGTTAATACTGCTTGTACACCATTTTGCTCTAAAATCGCTGCTACCCTTTTACCAATAGGCAAGATTACATCCTTTTCTAACAATCCGCCCAAACCAGGGGCACCTGAGTCTTTACCACCGTGTCCTGGGTCAATAACCACCAGCAATTTTCCTCTAGGAACTGGGGGGCGTGGCTGTGGCTGGTACGTAGGACGAGGATTATCTGTGGGGCTGGGGAGTTGACCTTGGTTTGGTGATGGTAGGGGAGGTAAAACAATGGGGGGTGTGATGCTACCAGAGCGTTGTAATTCTAAAGCCAAAAGTTGGTCGCCAACCTGGTTGAGTTCGCCAATTTTTACTCCCGCTGCTGGTTGAACCAAGACAGTGACAGTATTTTCTGCTTGTGGTTGCAGGCGAACGCGGAGGATAGGACTATTAGGATTAAAAGTAGGCCCTTTAACTTTAGGAGCTAATCGAGCATTGTTGATGGTGATGCGGAATAGACCAGAGGTTCTATCCCAGCCTCCTGTGGCAGATAAACTTTGGTCGGCTCTAATTAATAGTTGTGTGCCATTGCCGGCTAGTTCCACAGACTCAATGGTGGCTGGTGAATTGTTCGCATATGGTACGGGGCGTGGAGTATTATTGCCTGGTAACTGGGCAATACCACGACTGGGGAGAAGCACGAAACCACCAACACTACTGCTAGTTGCCCGCCAGTCAGAAGCATTTTTGTCCACCTGTAAGGTCATGCGAACAACAGATGGGCTGCTTTCCAATTGGGAGAACTGGATGCGGCTAACTCCGTAGCGATTAACTGGCAAATCTCGCTGTTCTAGATTTGGTGAGAGAGTTGCGCCAGCGATGTCGATGTTAATTTTCTGGCGATCGCTGCTACGATTAACTTGAATCTGAGGATTACCGCCACTAGTGGCGACGAAAAAGCCATCACCTGTGATTCGTAAGTTTTCAACTTGGGTAACTCTGGCGACAACTGTTGGCTTGTTAAGTGGATTAGCGCCGGTTGTCACCACATTATAAATATTTCTAGGGGAGAACGCTGGTGTAGATGTTCTCGGTGAAGTTTCTGTGGCTATTTGTTGTTCTTGAGTATTTCTTGAAGGTAGATTTTCGGCTTGTGGCGTAGGTAATTGCACTATCCAGCGTTCACGAAGTGTCCCCCCAGGGGATTCGCCAGTTGTACCTCTAAATTGTACTCCTTTGGGGTCTAAAGTATAACCAGGTGTCAGTTCGACGACTATGCGCGTTGTTTGTTCGTCAAATTGCCCGATGCGGATAGCACGAATTGCACCACCTACTTGTTCGGTTAGCTGCGGACGCCCAAATGTCGTTCCTGGCAAATCAATTACCAGCCGAGTCGGGTTGAAAATTAACTGTGCTTGGGGTTGGACATCTCCCAAAGTATTAATTTCCAGTTTGTTTTGATTGGCATCAAAGCGCCAAGATTCGAGTCTCGCGGCCATTGCCGGCGACGACAGCATGAAGATAGTTCCAATAGTACTGGGTAGTAACCAGCGTAATTTCACAGTCCTTTCTCCTGATTCACATTCATGGGAGCCGTCAAAATCTCAACATATTGGCAAATCCTCACACCGTCAGCGCCTACACTTGAGTTTTGCGCTGTTATTAAGACACAGCTAATGGCGTAAAATATAGCACGCTCATCTGATTTTGCCATGCCATTAGCCAATATAAATTAGACCTAGAAAGCATCAGATGACAATAACAAACAAGCGACTCTTGTCCCGCCGCAAGAATACCTAAATTTTTACGTAAACCCCTAATGTTGCTAGCGGTTAGGGTAAAACACGAGAAAAAATTAGTAATTTTTTAACTACAACGGAGTAATTAGAATTATGCCAGTTAGGAGTTTGAGATTTTGATGAGTCCAGGTGAGGCGAATTTGTTCCCAACACCAGGAATACTCTCATCATAATCACTATTAAATTGTATAAATTTCGTCAATCGTTTAAATGTATTTACTCAATAGTTAGACGAAATTACTTATCTTCTCTTGAGGTACTGAAGGATGCCGCGAGCGATCGCTTCTGCCATTTGATTTTGGTAAGCTGAGGTTCTGAGTTTAGCGTTATCGTCTCGACCAGTCAAATAACCTGTTTCTACGAGAATCGAAGGCATAGAACTTTTTCTGAGAACATAAAATCTGGCTCGCCGCACTCCCCTATCTCTAACATTGACATTTTGGAGAATACTGTTATGGACAGCGCGAGCTAAACCCAAACCACTCTCGTAATAATAGGTTTCTAAGCCACTGACATCGGAACGACCAGGCCCCACTGCATTAGCATGGATGCTAACAAACACGTCAGCATTAGCTCGCTCTGCTAATTGCACCCGTCCCGGCAAGGTAACAAAATAGTCAGAATCCCGCGTCATCACTACTTGGACGCCATTTTGCTGCAAAACCTGAGCTATTCTTTTACTGATAGGTAAGATAACGTCCTTTTCCCGCAGACTGCCAAGACCTATTGCTCCGGGGTCTTTGCCGCCATGTCCTGGGTCAATCAGTACTACCACTCGTCCATTAGTCGCTGGGCGTTGTGGTTGTCTTGGGGGTTGGGGATTGGGATTATTTGGGTCTGGGAATGGGCCTCGGTTTATCGGTGGTAGCGGAGGTATTGCATAGGGGGGTCTTCCAGGAAGTGTGACAACTCGACGAGAGCCTTGTATCTGTACAGCCAAAAGCTGGTCACTGATGCGATTGGGTTGCCCAAGTTGCACTCCCGCTGCTGGTTGAACTAAGACAACAACTGTGTTGGGTTCTTGCCGTTGCAGGCGTACCTGGAGAATGGGGCTATTGGCGCCAAAGCTAGGGCCTGTAACTCTAGGAGCTAACTTTGCATTGGGAATTGTGATGCGGAACAAACCAGAGTTTCTATCCCAGGCTGCTGTAGCAGATACAGTTTGGTCAGCTCTAATCAACAGTTGTGTACCATTATCAGCCAGTTCTACTGACTCAATTGTGGCTGGCGAGTTGTTAGCCAGTGGTCTGCTGGGGAAAGAAGCGGGTTCTGACTGATTGTCAGAATTATTACTTTCAGGTAATGTGACTACGCGAGTAGGGAGAACTACCAAACCACTGGTACCACTTTTAGTTGCTCGCCAGTCTGGGCTATTTTTATTTACCCGCAAAGTTAAACGAACACCAGGGGGTTGAGTTCGGAGTTGAGTGAATTCAACACGGCTAACCCCATGTTTGTTAACGGGCTGATTATTTTGCTGTATCAGCCCTGGTGATAGAGATGCGCTAGAAATATCCATGAAGATGGTAGCGCGATCGCGGCTGCGAACTACCTGAATTGGAGGATTAGCTCCACTGGTGCGGATGAAAAACCCATCGCCCGTGACTTGTAGGCTCTCAATTTGAGTCGCCGCCCTGGGAGTGGTGGCAACCCTGGGAATATCAGGTTGAGGACTAGAGTCTGGGGTGACTACACTGTAAACATTTCTCGGAGGAGATGCTGCTTTATCAACTTCTGGTCTAGGTAATTGCACAGTCCAGCGTTCACGAAGTGTCCCCGCAGGGGATTCGCCAGTTGTGCCCAAAAATTGCACTTTCTTGGGGTCTAAAGTATAACCAGGAGTCAATTCGACGACTATACGCGTTGTTTCTGTGTCAAACTGCCCAACACGGATATAGCGAATACCATTACCTACTTGTTGGGTGACCTGGGGACGCCCAAATGTCGTTCCTGGCAAATCAATTACCAACCGAGTCGGGTTGAAAATTAGTTGTGCTTGGGGTTGAACATCCCCCACAGTATTAATTTCCAGCCTGTTTTGATTGGCATCAAAACGCCAAGACTCTAGTCTCGCGGCCATTGCCGGCGAACATAGCATCAAGATCGTTCCAATAGTGCTGGGTAGTAACCAGTGTAATTTCACAGTCCTTTCTCCTAATTCACATTCATGGGAGCCTTCAGTAGTAGTGAGTTGCCAAAGTTCAGATCTAAAAAAGCTGAAGCTCCTGACTTCTCGTCCTCATGTAACTCCCAGATCAAATTGCCGTCCAATGAGTATTTTTAACGTGGTTTATTTTACTTAATACTTGGATTCATTGCTCAGCACTGCTTCGGTCAATATCTGAATTCATTTTTAAATCATCACACAGTCACCACCTAAACTTGAGCTTTGATGCCTTTTTTCATTGTTAAATTGGTATAAAGGCACACTAAAAAGAGTTGCTAGGTTTGATATCGGGATTTCGATCCAGCGTGAAGCATTCCACCTTTTGAGGTGGAGGACTCTGACTCCCAAAAAAGCTAGATCGCTGATAACTGATAATTTTTCACAGATAACTTTTTGTTGTTTGTTGCCATTGATGCACTGAGTAAATAATTCCCACTACTGTCAGTTGATCTAGCTTTGTTTATGGGTGTTACTCCCCAATTAGTTGAAAAAACTTCAAATGAAGGCTGATACCAATCTGCTTTTTAAATCGTAACTTTCACTTTCGGGGAGTAGGCAAGAAAAATTTATAAATTACGTTTCTGGCTGCAAATTGGTATGAGGAGCAGGGGAAAACTGGAAATCAATAACATTCCGAATACTAGTAGAAATTCCAAACAAACGACAATTTTATAATCACACGGGACGGAGATTTGGAAAGAGAAGTTTCCACTGCTAGGAGGGAGATGGGGCAAAGGGGCAGGGGAGGCAGGGGAGGCAGGGGCGGCTGGGGAGGCTGGGGAGGCAGGGGAGCAGAGGAGCAGAGGAGCAGAGGGCAAGTTGCAGTAAGTCTTTCCCCTCTGCTCCCCATGCCCCATGCCCCATACCCCATGCTCATACCCCAGTGATTAACTATCCCCTGATTCTGGAGTTATTTCTGACGCTGATACTTTCGATTGGGGTGGTTCGATTACCAACGATGTTCCAGAAGCACCGTCTAAAATTAGTTGCTCTGAGTCTGCATCCACAGTTTTTGGTTCTGGAAATACAAATCGTAACAAGGGAGGAGCTAAAAAGGTGGTTAAGATAACCATCATGATGATTGCTGCCCCTAGTGGTTTGGAAAGAGCGCCGCTAGCAGCGCCTACACCAGCAAATACTAACCCGACTTCGCCTCTAGGAATCATCCCCACACCGATCGCTAAACGGTTGATTCCCGGTTGACCAAACACGCTTAAGCCTGTGATCACTTTACCGAGAATGGCTACTGTAATCAGGAAAGTTGCCATAATTAAACCTTCACGATTATCGGGAATCGCTGGGTTTAAGACTCCCAAATCGGTTTTTGCGCCAACGGTGACAAAGAAAATTGGCACTAGCATATCGGCAATGGGACAGACTTGCTTTTGCAGTTCTTTGCGCTTATCTGTCTCTTCTAGGACTAAACCGGCGGCAAAAGCTCCCAGAATTGCTTCTAAGTGGATGACGGCGGCCAGATATGCCATAGCAAAGGCGAAGATGAATGCTGGTATTACCAATCCACCGCGTGTTTTGAGTTTATCAGCGATCGCCACAAAGGATTTATTGAAAACATTGCCTAGCAAGATTGCTCCCAAAATAAAACCAGTGGCACTGATTATCAAATAAATGACTTTGCTGACATCCACTACACCATCTTTAGCTAAACTGGCAACCACCGCTAAAACGATGATTCCCAGAACATCGTCAATTACGGCAGCACCGAGAATAATCTGCCCTTCTTTAGAATTGAGTCGCCCCAGTTCTGATAAGACTTTGGAAGTAATGCCAATACTAGTAGCAGTCAAAGCCGCCCCTGCAAAAATCGCTGGGACAGCACCGATACCAAACAAAGTCATCAGTCCCACAGTCCCAGCGGCAAAGGGTACTGCCACCCCCACCACTGCGACGACGGTGGCTTGGATACCCACTGCCATTAAGTCTTTTAAGTTGGACTCCAAACCGATTTCAAACAGCAGGATGATCACGCCCAATTCTGCCAAAACGGAAACAACCTCGGACTGTGCTGCAAACACCGCTGGAGTGGCTTCGGGAGATAAACCAGCTGTAGTTTGCAGGAAGGTCATAATCAAAGAGTTAGAACTGTCTGTGCCACCTTCTGGAAACACCAAAAGATGCAAAACAGAGATTCCCACTACTACACCACCTACGAGTTCGCCCAACACGGGCGGCAAACCTATTTGGTTTGATAACTCCCCACCAACTTTGCTGGCGAGGTAAATGACTACTAAGCTCAGTAGCACTGCTGCTACTACCATTGAACTGTCTGCGGCTTCTGTTGCGCTAGCCAGCAGAGGAAAAGAGAAGCTGATTGGATTTATCAAATGCATTGGGTTCTGTGAAAATCCTTCTCTTTGATTTTGACGCGTTTCTGAAAAACGTCTATCTATGGAGATGATATTGGCAGCTTCGATAACTTAATTTGTGCCATTTGTCAAATCCATCAAGCGCTGCCAATTGACTTGAGAAACCGGGACTACAGACAGTCTAGGAAGTCGTAGCAAGTCAAAGTCTGTAAATTTTTCATCCTGCTTCATTTGAGCTAAGGTGACGGGTTGCTGTACTTTTCGCACTGCCCGCACATCCACAACTACCCGTTTGCTATCGTTGAGTGCTGGATCGATATAAGGTTGACTAATTATTTCTGCTACACCCATAACTTGTCGTTCTTTGCCTGTGTGATAAATCAACGCCAAGTCACCAATTAGCATGGTACGTATATGTTTGAGTGCCAGAGGATTATTGACTCCATCCCAAATTGTACTGCCGTCCCGTTCCAAATCGAAGTAGGAATAATTTTCTGGTTCAGTTTTCAGCAGCCAATACGCCATACCCAAATCTCCAAAAATATAAGTGTAATTTTTTTAGTTTCCAAAAATGTAACCATTCCCGCTTTTGATTCTGGCGGTGTCAAAGTATAAACATACGAATCGTATCTAGCGATCGCATTTGAATTATGAAAAACTTGTGGTGGCTGTTGATTGGCAATTTTAGATTTTAGATTGCCGATTTTAGATTGTTTTGGTTCATGCTCGATCCCTTGTGGGTGAGACAAATCGAAAATCCCCAAGCCCTGTAGCTAGTGGTCTGTTCAATCCAAAATCCAAAATCCAAAATCCAAAATCCAAAGTCGTTGGATTGCTAGATACGCGTATTAAAAACATCTGTTGTGAGGAGTGCAAATCTTATGACTAGAGCCGCTTTATCCGGTTCTCGGTTTCCATCTGGAAATCTATGGAAAATACTGTCTTTAACTTTGCTTTTATGTACAACTTTTACACTGCCGACATTGGCACAAGAAAAGGAGAAATTGTGGCGAACCCTGACTGTTAATGGTCGCGGCATGGAAGCAATTCCCACAACCATAGCCCAAGTTAGTTTGGGAGTGGAAATTCAGGGTAAAACTGCACAGGAAGTACAGCAAGAAGCCGCCCGCAGGTCGTCGGCTGTGGTTGCGTTTCTGAAAAACCAAAATGTTGACAAATTACAAACTACTGGTATCCGGCTCAACCCAGTTTATAGCTACACCAATAATGTACAGCGGATTACGGGCTATGCTGCCAATAACACCGTAAGTTTTCGTATTCCCATTGAGCAAACTGGCACATTATTGGATGGCGCAGTCAAAGTGGGTGCAACACAAATTGATAGTATTAGTTTTGTTGCGAATGATGAAGCGATCGCTAAAGCACAAAACCAAGCATTAGCAGAAGCTACCCAAGACGCCAGACAGCAAGCCAATGCTGTTTTCGGTGCCTTAGGTTTCACACCCAAAGAAGTGGTAAGCATTCAAGTTAATAATGCAAATCCACCCCGACCACCCGTGTTATACCGTGCTGAGGAAGCGAAATCAGCTCTACAAGCTGATGCCTCGACCCCTGTGATAGGTGGCGAACAACAAGTAGAAGCATCGGTAACGTTGCAAATTAGTTATTAGTCTTTAGTCACTAGTCATTAGTCATTAGTCATTAGTTAGAACAAAGGACTAATGACAGATGACTAATGACCAATTAGAAATTCTCTGGGGAAAAATCTCCACCGCCTTCTGCATCGCGCTTCGAGCCTAATAAATCTAATTGGTCTACTCGAATAAATGGTGAAGAACGCAGTATTCCTGTTTGGCGATCGTTCCAGCTGTTAAACTTCAATGAGCCTTTGATTCCAATTAGGCTGCCTTTACGCACATAATTACCTGCGATCTCAGCTGTCTTATCCCACAATTCTAAATTAAACCAGTCCGGTTTATCATTGTTACGTGAGCGGCGATCGACAGCTAGTGTTAGCTTACACACAACTTTACCAGACTCGTAATACTTCATTTCTGGGTCGCCGCCTACGCGACCGACGAGGGTGACAACATTGATACTCATGTGCGTTACCTTTTAGTACAAGCGTACTTATTAGTCTAGACTCTCATCATAGCGAATTGTCAAACTATTGAAAATAATGTGTTAAACAGTTAACAATATAGTTGAATTGAAAAATTATACATACTACTTGGAGAAACACATAAAAGTATACGGATATACTAACTCAACCAGAGAATATCAAAAAATAGATGCCTGAGACATAGTAAATATTGCTGGGAATTATATAAAAATATAGTCTAGTTTACTGGACTCAGGATACCAACGAATAGCATATAACACTATTAACTCATACTGTTGTAGTCAAAAATTAGCGCTTAGGGGGCTTAGAAACGCGTGGGTCTTTTCAGGAACTTTCGCACATCGTGGGATATGGGTATCGACCTCGGTACCGCTAATACCCTTGTTTATGTATCTGGTAAAGGTATAGTACTGCAAGAACCTTCAGTGGTTGCCATCGATCAAAATGAAAAGGTAGCCTTGGCTGTTGGAGAAGAAGCCAAGAAAATGCTTGGTCGGACGCCTGGAAATGTGATTGCTCTCCGCCCCCTGCGTGATGGTGTAATCGCTGATTTCGAGGTGGCCGAGCTGATGCTCAAAAGCTTTATTCAACGTGTAAATGAAGGTAGATCCCTGATTTTGCCCAGGATTGTCATTGGCATTCCCAGTGGCGTCACAGGAGTAGAAAGGCGGGCTGTGATGGATGCAGCTCAACAAGCCGGAGCAAGAGAAGTTTACTTAATTGATGAGCCTGTAGCAGCGGCAATTGGTGCAGGACTACCTGTTACTGAGCCTACTGGTAACATGATCATTGATATTGGGGGTGGCACAACAGAAGTTGCAGTGCTGAGTCTTCAAGGTACGGTAATCAGCGAATCAGTACGCATTGCCGGGGATGAATTAACTGAAGCGATCGTTCAGTATCTCAAGAAAATGCACAACTTAGTGATTGGTGAACGCACTGCCGAGGAGATCAAAATTCGCCTTGGCTCTGCCTATCCCACTAACGATGATAACGATGCCATGATGGAAGTCCGGGGCTTACACTTACTTTCTGGTCTGCCACGAACTGTAACAATCAAAAGCCCAGAAATCCGTGAAAGTATGTTGGAACCGTTATCGGTAATTATAGAAGCTGTGAAGCGGACATTAGAACGCACGCCTCCAGAACTAGCAGCAGACATTATTGACAGAGGTATTATGCTGGCTGGTGGTGGCGCTTTGCTCAAAGGCATAGATACCCTGATTAGCCATGAAACAGGGATTGTGACCCACATTGCCGCCGATCCTTTAAGCTGTGTTGTGCTGGGGACAGGTCGTGTGTTAGAAAACTTTAAGCAAATGGAACGAGTTTTCAGCGCTCGCTCTCGCAATATGTAGCGAAAAAATATCAAACTTGAGTTCTATTTGAGTTCTATTTGGGTTCTATATAAATAGAATCCGGGTAGAACTTAATTTATTAAGTATACAAAGGTATATATGGTGACAGTACGGCGTTGGTGGGATCATAAAGGATTACAAATCGGGTTGCTAGCTGTAGTAGCTGGTAGTGTTTGGATATTGCGACAGACTCAAGGTGAGTTGGTGCTTGAGACGTACTATACAATTACCCGTCCGTTGCAGATGTTGCAGTCAGGGCCAACTCCAGAAGAACGCCTCAGAGATGCGCGGGTATTAGAGTTGCAAACTCGTATAGTAGATTTGGAAAGTGAGAAGAAAAAGTTACAAAATTTATTGGGCTATGTGGAAAAAGAGCCACTGGCATCAAGGCCAATTCCAGCGCGGGTGGTGGGACGTAGTGCTGACCAGTGGTGGCAACAGGTTACCTTGAATCGGGGTGCTAATTCGGGGATTCAGGAAGGCTATGTAGTCAAGGCCGATGGGGGATTGGTCGGTTTAGTACAAAGTGTAACTCCCAACACTAGCCGCGTGTTGTTAATCAGTGACCTCAAGAGTCAAGTAGGTGTCACAATTAGCCGCACGGCTGCTAAAGGTGTTTTGCGAGGAGATTCTTCTGCGGATGCTGTGCTGGAGTTTTATGAAAAAGTTCCAAATGCGAAGGTAGGAGATTTAGTTTCGACATCTACTTATAGTCAAAAATTCCCATCAGGCTTGGCAGTAGGACGAATCAAATCACTGAATTTAAAGAAACTCCCAGCCTCAGTCGCAAAAGTTGAGCTTTTTCCGCCAATTCGTTTTCTAGATTGGGTAGCAGTCTATCCAAAGCTAGAAAACCAAGATTTGGAAACCCAAAAGTCGCCAGATCAAAAGTCTAAGTAAATTCTTCGATAAAATCCACAGAAAAATGAAGATTCCTGCATTTGTTGGCAGCAGACAAAAAAAGCCAAAATCGCCAAAGCGAAAATTGAAAATCCAAATCCCGCCGCTTTCTCGTTGGCATCCTGCTGTACGTAAGTTGACGGGTTGGATGATAACGGTTGGGTCTGTGCTGCTATGTTTATTGTTGTTGCCAACCCGCTTTCCAGGTATGGAATTATTGGGAATTGGACCAAACTGGCTGTTAATTTGGGTGGTGGCTTGGAGTGTGAAGCGCACAATGTTTGCGGGAGCGTTGGCAGGTATAATTTTGGGGCTACTTCAAGATGGAATGACATCACCTTACCCTACTCATGCCCTCAGTTTAGGTATAGTGGGATTTCTGACTGGTTTACTCCAGAAACAGCGCTTCATGGAAGAGGATTTTATTTCTATTGCTGTAATTGTCTTTGTGATGGCAGTTTTGGGAGAAACTATCTTTGGGTTGCAATTAAGTTTTACTGGCGATGCCCACGGCGGGCACAGTCTACGCCAAGTCGGAGATATTTGGACATATTATCAACGTGTCGCTCTTGCTTCTGCGATTCTTAGTAGTCTCTGGGGACCTGTGGTTTATTATCCCCTGAATCTTTGGTGGCAGCGGATGAAATTATTGGAGCAATAGTTGATGAGGGGAGTATCAAAACCCCATAGCTTAATGCTCTGGTTCGATTTGCTGTTGGAAGTAAGTTCGCAAACCATCTGCCAAAGCTGGAACCTGAACAGCGCGACGCACTAAATTTTCATCGGCTTCACGCACGTAGATTTGTACAATATCGGCAACTGTGACATTGTTTTCATCCCGACTCACTAGTTCGATCTCATCTCCTACACCAATTTCACCTTCTTGGACTACTGAAAAGTAAATGCCACTTAAACGGCTGTTGAGAAACCGTTTAACCATATCATCGCGCCCAAACTTGAGATTGAGCTTGAAGCAGGGAAACCGGGGCTGCGTCACCATCACAACAGCCGAGCCAATACGAAAGCGATCGCCAATATTGACTTCCGTTTCCGACAAGCCCTCAATCGTTAGGTTTTCGCCAAACGCACCCCAAGGCAAGTCCTCATCTGGTAATTCCTGCCGCCAGTAAGCGTAATGCTCCATTGGATAAGCGTAAACCGCTTTTTCGGCACCCCCGTGAACGGTCAAATCTGCCTGTCTATCTCCATCTAGATTGAGCGATCGCAGCATTACTCTTCCATTCACGGGCTGCTTAAAAATGCTAGTTGTGACAGACTTTCTCTTCCAACTCACTTCACGCGGCAGTCCAACGCAAACAGAAATCAATTTCATAGAGCAACCTCAATAGTACTTAGGAGCAGACGAAGCCCATTTAGATTTGGGATGATATCATGTCCGGTTGAAGACTTATTCCTTGAGAAAAGCATCAAACATCAACCTATGTGGTAGTGAAGTTTGTGCGCCTGGTTTTGTGGCGGCTAAAGCACCTGCAACTGCACCCCAAACAACTCCCTGATGTAAGGACATTCCTTCAAAAAGTGCCGCTGCTAAACCGCCATTAAAAGCGTCGCCAGCAGCTACTGTGTCAACTACATCAACTGGAAATGCGGGTACAAAAAACTTTTCTTGGGCAGTTGCACAAAAAACACCCTTAGCACCGAGTTTGACGATCGCACATTTCACTCCCCGTTGCAATAAAATCTCAGTTGCCTTGGCTGCTGTTTGCTCTCCATCCACAGCAAAACCCACCAACTGCCCAGCCTCCACTTCATTGGGTGTGATAATGTCTACCAATGGATAAAGTTCAGCAGGTAAATCAGATTGTGCCGGTGCCGGATCAAGAATGACTTTGATGTTTGCGTTTCTGGCTGCTTTAGCTGCTGCAACCACCGCAGAAATCGGAATTTCTAATTGTAAAAGTAGTGCTGTAGCTTCTGGTAATAAGTTTGATAACCGTTGCACATCTTCCTGATTGACGCGTCCATTTGCACCAGGAATCACAACAATTTGATTTTCTCCAGTATGACTAACGGTGATAATGGCGACTCCAGAACTAACAGTTTCATCAACAAAAACATTGTTTGTCTGCACGCCAGATGCTTGCAAATTTTTGAGAAGTTCGACACCAAAATTGTCTGCACCAACACGCCCCACCATTTGCACAGGAATTCCCAATCTAGCGAGTGCTACAGCTTGATTGGCTCCTTTTCCTCCCGAAACTTGAAAAAAGTTTTCTCCGAGTAAGGTTTCTCCGCCAACAGGTAAGCGGGGTGCTGTGGCTACCAAGTCTATATTGATGCTGCCAAAAACGATAATGGTCATGCTGATTTTTGTTTAGCTTACAAGTTATTTAGCATCATAGTAAAGGATGCGATCGCAGTGCTTAAAACTACCAAACATCTCTATATTTTTCATAATTATTAGCACTATTTAGCCTACAGTTTCAGATATTGACGCAAAATGCTTTGTACCTGTTCTAGTAGTTCTGCTTCTAGTTCGCCCAATCGTTGAATCAAACGCATTTTGTCAAAGGTCATTGGTTCAACACATACCAAAAGACTATCTACAGACAGCCCATTTTGTGCTGATGAAGGTACTGCAACCACCGCAGGCGAAATCCGAGAATCATCTGGTCGTGCTGATGTAAAAGGTAAAACGGTCACCTTGGTTCGTTGGGCATTAAATACAGTACCAGAAACTACCAATGCTGGCCGTGTTTTACGAATTTCAGTGCCTAAAGATGGATCAAAAGTTACGATCCAGATGCTTCCCAGTCGGTAATCGCCGCGTTCTGCCATTCACTCTCCCAACCTAATTCCAATTCATCCACTAGCGAACAAGCTATTGCTAGTGCGGTATCTTCTTGTTGCTCCTGCCATTGTTTCAAAAGATTTTCAATCAAGGCACTGCGGTTTTGTACTTTTTGATCGATGTAAATCAGTAATTCATCTGGCAGCGAAATAGAGATTTTAGCCATATCCTACTTAAAATCATACTATGAGTAGTATAACCCTTGATCGTTAAAACTTAAGAATGCCTCAAAATAGACCTCTTGCATAAATAAGTTTTTATCTCACCCAAAGGCGCAAAGGCGAGGCAGCGCGGTCTTGGGGGTTTCCCCCATGAGCGACTGCCGCGCAAAGAATAAGGTAAAAATAAGGATTTTTGCAAGAAGTCTAATGCATAGTTTACCGCCGTAGGCATTGCCTTCTCTATCTCACCCACCAGCCGCCAACAAGTTATACTGCCAAATATCGCTTAACAAATCTTAAAAACCATCATTGCAAACATAGGATATGCAAAACACAGATGTAGTTGTCATCGGTAGCGGTATTGGCGGTTTAAGTTGTGCTGCTCTTTTGGCACGATATGGCTTTGATGTGATTGTCTGCGAAAGTCATTCCATACCTGGTGGTGCCGCCCACGCTTTTGAGCGCAATGGTTTCAAGTTTGACTGTGGCCCGTCTCTCCACTCTGGACTGTCTTACAGTCCCTCTGCCAACCCCCTGCGGCAAGTCCTGGACGCCATTGGCTCTGAACTACCATGCGTCACCTACGATACTTGGGGTTGTTTTCTGCCAGAAGGTTATTTTGACACGTCTGTTGGGGCTGAGCAATTTTCTGAAGTGTTGATGAAATTGCGTGGTGGTAATGCTGTCGCCGAATGGCAGGAACTCCAGCGGCTTATGGAACCACTGGCGAGTGCAGCAACGGCTATGTCACCGGCAGCATTACGCTTTGATTTGGGTGCAGTTCAAACTGTGGGACGATTTGCCCCTTCTCTACTAAAACATACTGGAAATATCATCAAGTTGACTGGCTCTTTCAGCCGGATTATGGATGGTGTTGTCAAAGACCAATTTACGCAAAATTGGCTGAATTTGCTGTGTTTTCTGCTTTCGGGGCTGCCAGCAGATGGCACGATCGCCGCAGAGGTAGCATTTATGTTTGCTGACTGGTATAAAGCAGGGGCAATGCTTGACTATCCGATTGGTGGTAGTGGTGCTTTAGTTGACGCCCTTGTACAAGGATTGCAGCGTCACGGTGGTCAGATAAAACTAGGCGCACATGTCCAAGAAGTGCTGGTGGAAGGTAATCGGGCGGTGGGTGTGCGTTTGGGCGATCGCCAAGAAATCCGTGCCCGAAAAGCAGTAATTTCTAATGCATCGGTTTGGGACACGCTGAAGCTGTTACCAGAAAAGGCAGTATCAAAACACTTCCGCGCTCAAAGACAAGGGACGCCTGAGTGTGATAGTTTCATGCATCTGCATTTGGGTATTGATGCCCAAGGATTACAAACAAATTTACAATGTCATTACGTCGTGGTGAATAATTGGGAACTGGGGGTAACAGCACCTCAAAATGTGGTAGTGATATCAATTCCTTCAACTCTCGATTCATCCCTAGCACCACCAGGTAAGCATGTAATTCACGTTTATACTCCGGGGAATGAACCGTATGCTATTTGGCAGGGGATGGATAGAAGAAGTGAAGAATATGCCGAACAAAAGCGATCGCGTGCAGAAGTAATGTGGCAAGCGCTACAGCGGATTATTCCAGATATTCGCTCTCGTTGCGAAGTCACACTTGTTGGTACACCTCTAACTCACGAGCGTTTTCTGCGTCGTCACCAAGGTTCATATGGCCCAGCAATTGCGGCTGGTTCTGGTATATTTCCCGGCCCCAGCACTCCCCTACCAGGGCTATTGTGCTGTGGAGATTCGACATTTCCTGGTATTGGTTTACCAGCAGTCGCCGCTAGTGGGATGATTGCCGCCAATACCCTTGCACCTATTAACAAGCATTTAGAAATGCTTGAGGATATTAAGTGCATTTAAAAAGGAGAATTCAGGAGTCATATCATGTCCGGTTGAAGACTTATCATTAAGGCAGCAGGGGGGCAGGGGGGCAGAGGAGCAGAGGGGAAGGGTTTTTGGTTTTCTGCATAGATTCGGGAATCATAACTAATTAGCCGGACATGATATCAGAATTCAGAATTCAGAATGAATATAGAATCAAGCGTGCTATGTATTTTTGATTTTTTGATTTTGTTCAAATTATAAAGCTTGAGTATCAAAGTCTTCTGAATCGTGAATTCTGACTTCTGACTTCTGAATTCTGACTCCTGACTCCCGAATTCTAATAAATGCATTTATTTTTTTGAGTACAAAATCTCGCTGCTAACAAAGCCGCACCCGCAGCCAAAATCGCTAAGGTACTTCCAGGTTCGGGTATGGCAGCGACTTTAGCATCAATTCGTGCAGTTCCAGCAAACAAACCTGCCAAATTAGAGTTGCCAAGTCCTTGAGCAAACTCTGGAGAAATGAACAATTGAACATCAGCCAGAGTTAAAGTTAAATTATCTCGATCAAATATCACAGATTGGGGAGCGCTTAAATCAAACAAAATTGAATTTTGAGGAGAAATTGTGTCTCTTAAAACAAGTCCGCTGGCATTAGGAAGAGTACGTCCTGGAGCAAAACCAATTGAAAAGTTACCAACAGTAATTTGATCGTTGAAGGTAACGGTACCACTATGCTCGATTGTACCGAATAGTGGAGTAAAACCGCCTTCGTCGCTGAAGGTGAAGTTGGTAGCCGAGTCGATTTGAAACCCAACTAAATAATCGCTGGGTATTGGTGGGACTGTATCCTGAGTGCCTGTGATGATTAGCCCGATATTTCTGAGAATATTTTCGTGGTCGCGATCTATACTGGTGACTCCAGATTCCACTTTAAAAGTTGCAGCTTCTACTTGTATGGGTGCAATTGATATAAAAGCTGCTGTTGTACAACCAACAATTCCTGCAATATGGAAAAAACGCATATATCCTCTTTATTTTCTGTGCCTAATTTTAGATAATTCAACGATTTTGTGTTGGAAATATTATTTAAAAAATTTAGATTGCATTTTCAAACTCAAGAGATTGTACTAAATTTTTGCATTTTAACTTTTTTTCCTAATTTTTAAACTTTTTTGAGATTTTTGGCATTTTATATCTTCACTTTCCAATTAAAGTTTATTCCCTAACTAGATCAGCGTTTAACTGGCTGCTCAGAAGATGGATGAATAGATGTAATGATGAGTTTGCATCAAGATTAATAGATGCTTGCCCATTGTTTTTACAGAATACCATATTTTTTGAAAAGTCTATAATGGAATCCCCAATTTAATCTTATGAGTTGGCTCTTGCTGGTTAAATTTTACCCTGAAAAGAGGAAAATGATATGGTTTTTAAAGTTAAAATAAAGTTATCGTCAATTTAATAGCATATTGTAATTTGTCCAGTGCAAACTTGAAAGTTAATGACCTGGGTATAAATAAACATCACTAATTATAATTGAGTATAAAGCTTGATAAATAAGGCATTAGAAGTAATAACTTAGCAGAAGATAGTTATGTTTAATGATGTCCAATTACTATTATTTAGCTCTCAGCCTACTATTGTGATGTAATTAAAAATAAGTTTTAGCTTTCATTATTGAGAAGTTTAGGTTAAGAACTTAAGTGATATCTGACAGTTCAGTACTAGACCCATAAGACATAGGAGTGAAAATTAATTGTGCATTACACAAAACCCTTGGTAGAGGTGAACAGCCCTAACCTTCGGGTTTCTAGCGGTACGCAGTTAGATTATTTCACCAGATGTCTATAGACTCAGCGATCGAGGTAGACTACATACACTACAGCTTCCGATGTTCTGGAAGTGCGGCGTGTGTTATGCGGTTCTGTTGGGCATTCTGAGAGATTTTTGCTGCGTTAGGGGTAAAGCGTATTGCTAACCCCCTACTCTCTACTTCCTTTTTTGGATGGAAGTATCAATTTTCTAATTGACAGACACTCGCCAAAAGGATATACCATATAGTGCATCCTACGCAAACCGTTGTTTTATGCCTAGTGTTGAACTTGACGAAAACCGAGAGCATCGCATTCAAACAGAGATCATTGTAGATGCTGAAGATAAAGAAGACCGGGCTATGGGTTGGTACTATTACCTCGAAGAAACTCTGAATTTTCCGTTTATGGCTAAATGGACTAAGAAGGGGCGCAAATCCGCTTCTGTGGAAGAGAAACAAGTAGAAGTACTGGGAATGGCACCGGATGATGAGTGCTTAAAGGATATGTTTGTAGAAGTCGCTGATATTAATGGTAAGGATGATGATGTATATTCTGCAAAGTTATCTGAAATAGTAGCCATTGATGCTGATAGTGAAACGATTGAAGCGATCGCAGACTGGCTCTATTGGATTGCTAGAGGGTATAAATTCTAAATTCTACGATAAATTCCGAATCACGCGACAAGGATTGCCAGCAGCAATCACATTTTCAGGTATATCTTTAGTAACTACACTACCAGCACCAATGGTTGTGTTATCGCCAATGGTTACACCTGGACAAATAATTGCACCGCCACCAATCCAGACATTATTACCAATCTTAATTGGGGCTGCTAGTTCTCTACCGGAAAGGCGAATTTCGGGTTCTGTAGGATGATAAGCAGTATAAATTTGCACGTAAGGGGCGCATAACACATGATTGCCAATGTGAACTGTATTACAGTCTAAAATTACACAGCCATAGTTCATGTATAATTTATTGCCAGCGAAAATATTACTACCATAGTCACAGTGAAAAGGTGGTACGATTACAACTTTTTGACCTACTTTTCCAAATAATTCCTGCAAAATTTGTTGTCGTTGTTCTTGCTGTTCTTCGATTGTAGAATTGTAGTTTCGCAACAGACAACTAGCTCGTTTCTGTTCGGCAGCTAGTTCGGGATCTTCTGCAAAATATAACTCGCCTGCGAGCATTTTCTGTTTTTCGGTTTTTTCCATAGTTTGCACATTAATCAATATTAAAATATCGCATAAGTAGCCTTTCCTTGCCGCTTAGCTCGGTACATAGCAGTATCAGCATCCTGTAGCAGGGTTGCAGGTTCTTCATAGCTACTACAATTCCAAGCAATACCAATGCTAGCTGTAGTATATAATTGATTTCCGTTGAGGCTAAGGGGTAATCTTAAGGAGTCTTGAATACGTCTGGCAACATTGATCGCATCAGTCACGTCTTTAATATCTTCCAAAAGAACGGTAAACTCATCACCACCAAATCGTGCTACAGTATCGCCACTGCGTAAGCATGACTCTAAACGTCTAGCGATCGCTACTAAGAAATCATCCCCTACTCCATGCCCAAAGCGATCGTTAATCTGTTTGAAGTTATCTAAATCCAAAAACAGAACTCCAAAATAATAATCACTTTTCCGTTTGCTGCGTTCAATTGCTTGTCTGAGTCGGTCTAAAAATAAAACACGATTTGGTAATGCTGTCAGTCCATCATAAAACGCATTGCGGATCAGTTGCGCTTCTGTCTCCTTGCGTTTGGTGATATCTTGAAAAACTAAAACCGCACCAGTAATATTACCATCTCGATCGCAAAGAGGTGCAACATTATCTCCAATGGGTATTTCTTTGCCATCTTTGGTAATTAGTGTACAGTTTTCCGGTAGATTTAAAACTTCACCTGCTTCGATTACATCTGTAACTAAATTTTCAATTGCTTCTCCTACATCTTTGTCAACTAAGTTCACAACTTCTACTAAATCTTTACCGAAGGCTTCGCTTTGCTTCCAGCCAGTGATAATTTCTGCTATTGGATTCATCATTTGAATACAACCATTTGCATATGTCACAATCACTGCACGACCCATACTGTTAATAATCGCTGTCAACCTCTGTTTTTCTTCCTGTAATTTCTTTTCGCTCTGATGTTTATACAGAGCCATTTCAATCACAAAATGTAAATCACTTTCAATAAAGGGTTTTAGTATATACATAAAAGGCTCAATTAGCTGATTTTTTTGTAAGATTTTATATTCAGATCTGTCTATGAGATAGACTATAGGCACATGTAACTTATTCTGGATAATATCTGCTAGTTGCACACCATTTATTTTCCGATTTAGCCGGATATCAATTAATACTAAATTTGGATGAATTTCTACTACCTTTTGTATTGCCTCTTCACCAGGTTCAGTTATTTCTGAAACGGAATAGCCTAATTTTTGTAGATTTTTTTTGATATTTGAGGCTAGGCTTTTTTCATCCTCAACAACTAGGATTTTGCGGGCGAACATGTTACAATAGTCTGTTTGCTAAGGTTGAGATTTTGTAGTCACTATCAACTCAATCTAAAATTAGATAATCTTATCATAAACAATCTCTCAGTACCTGGCTAAATAGCAAATAGCATGTTGTTTACCTGTGATAATTTCTGTGTTTCCTAAAGGTAATTACTCAATACAGCTAATATCAAGTCATTAATATTCAATGTCAGTTACCAGCAATCAAAAATTGAATTTCAGAAATATGCAATAATTATTGTGATAAAAAGAAAAATAAGTCAGTATAATATTTATCCAAAAAGTCATCAAGAATAAAATTTAATACAACAGAATTTAGAATTCCGAATCCAGAATCCAGAATTGGGAAGTAAAACAGGGTTTATACCAGGCTTTGGGATGAATCGTTGTGTAGTTCACTTTCCTTGAAATCTGCTGTAAATTCACAGCATACTCATCTTTAATTTCCTGCTTTTAAAGTGGGGTTAGGGAATATTAACTTTTAAAGACTCAGGGAGTGAGAATGAGGGGATGAATTATCTAGGACTTAGTTATTTAAGAAGAATTTAAAATTGTACTGGCTTTAGACTGGGTTGAAGTTGGTTTTCGGTTTTTGAGAACGAGTGCGGGGTGGGGGGAATAAATGGCAGGAAAAATTCTGTTTGTCAGATATTTCCACACTCCAGCTAAACCCCTGTGTTTGCTAGTTTATCGGTCTCGATCGCCAAAACACGCTTTGCGGTTTAGAGATTGGACTTAGTTTTAGTCACTTCAATGCTAATTGTGCCGCCAAAGTCTGGAATCGGTGCGCTAGGTTTGCTGAGAATGACTTGGACTTGTGTGATGCGATCGTAGTGTTGGAGGATAGAATCTGCGATCGCCATTACCAGTTTCTCCACCAAAGCGAACTTAGAAGTTTTGACCAGATGTTGTATCAAGCTAATGACGCTGCGATAATCTAAAGTGTCTTCGATGGCGTCAGTCTTAGCCGCTGTGGAGATATCCAACCATAACCTCACATCCACCTCAAACCATTGTCCTAGCACCTGTTCTTCTGGTAGATACCCAGTGTAGCCATAGCAGCGAATTCCTGTTAAATGAATGCAGTCCATAAAAGTTTGAGAGCAAATTGTGTGCATTTTCTAGAAAGTTTAGTCACTGGGTTGCGATCTTTGGCAAAGTTGAATCAACTGGCGTCAAGCTAGTCTGTCTGGAAATTTTCTTGCCAACAAACTCGCGTGGCGGTGTCGGTTTCCATCGGGAGCATTTGTGAGGAAAAGCTCGCAACCTACTTTTGGGGAAAGCTGCTTTTGAACCTCCAAGGGTCAAAAACCGAGCCTCGGACTTTTCCTTGTCCAACTTTCCCAGACGGATTTTAAATTGAATTCCCCTAAACAAAATCTAAAATTTAAGATTGTTTTATAGCTATGTTTGATTTAATGCCGATCGCCTTTAAAAATGTTAATCAACTTTGGGCTTATATCTTAACAGAAACGCTAAAGCAGCTGGGATTAACTTGTGCTATCGTTTGTCCTGGTTCACGCTCCACACCTTTAGCAGTGGCCTTTGCCCAACAAGCGCCAGAGATTGAAGCAATTTCCATCCTTGACGAACGCTCCGCCGCCTTTTTTGCCTTAGGACAAGCTAAAGCAACCGGACGCCCTGTGGTAGTCCTTTGCACCTCTGGTACAGCAGGAGCGAACTTTTATCCAGCGGTAATCGAAGCCTCATATAGCCGCGTACCACTGTTAGTATTAACCACCGATAGACCACCAGAATTGCGAGATTGCCACTCTGGGCAAACCATAGACCAGTTGAGATTATATGGCAACTACCCAAATTGGCAAGGCGAGTTAGCCTTACCCGCTGCTGATATGGGAATGTTAGCTTATTTGCGGCAAATGGTAATTCATAGCTGGGAAACAACGCAAATCCCAACGATTGGCCCAGTACATTTGAATATTCCCTTTCGCGATCCTTTAGCGCCTGTTCCCGATGGAAGTGACTTGAGTTTTTTACAGTCCCAGTTCCACCCAGAAGACTTCTTTGCAGGTATAGCAAACCCATTCCCCATTGCCCATTCCCTATTTCCCATTCCCCAAGAATGGAAACAATGCGATCGCGGCATTATTATCGCAGGTGTAGCGCAACCAGAGCAACCACAGGAGTATTGTAAGGCGATCGCCCGACTTTCCCAAACTCTCAAATGGCCTGTTTTAGCAGAGGGACTTTCGCCACTGAGAAATTATGCCGAACTCAACCCTTATTTAATTTCCACCTATGACTTGATTTTGCGAAATCAGCAACTAGCCAAGCAGCTAGCACCGAAAATGGTGATTCAGATAGGAGAAATGCCCACTAGTAAAGAACTGCGTACCTGGATAGATGCAACCCAACCCCGACGCTGGGTAATTGACAACAGCAACCAAAACCTCGACCCTTTGCACGGGAGGACAATGCATTTGCGGATGAGGGTAGAGCAGCTTTTTTGGGGAGATGAGGGAGTAGGGGGAGATGAGGGAGCAGGGGGAGCAGAGGGAGATGAGGGAGTAGGGGGAGATGAGGAAGAAAATACTTCTTTATCCCCCTCATCTTCCCCCGATTATCTCCGCCAGTGGTGTGCAGCAGAAACGCAAGTTAGGACAGCTGTTGACCAAACTATGGGGGATATGGAGGAATTATTTGAGGGTAAAGCAGCTTGGTTAATTTCTCAGACGCTACCGCCAGGAACGCCGCTGTTTATTGCTAATAGTATGCCTGTGCGGGATGTGGAGTATTTTTGGAAACCGAATAATTTGGGAGTGCGATCGTATTTTAATCGGGGTGCAAATGGCATTGACGGCACATTATCCACAGCGTTAGGAATTGCCCACCGCCAGCAAAGTAGTGTGATGTTAACAGGAGATTTAGCTTTGTTGCATGACACCAACGGTTTTTTAATCCGCAATAAATTTGTGGGACATCTGACAATTGTGTTAATTAATAATAATGGTGGTGGCATTTTTGAAATGTTACCGATTGCCAAATTTGACCCACCATTTGAAGAGTTTTTCGGCACTCCCCAGGATATTGATTTTGCTCAGTTATGCGCTACTTATAATGTGCAGTATGAATTGATGACTTCTTGGGAACAGTTGCAGCAAAAATTAAACCCACTACCAACTACAGGAATTCGGGTTTTGGAATTGCAGACAAATCGTAAACATGACGCTAAGTGGCGACAAGAGAATTTAAGGAAGTTTGCGGCAGATACTATGATTTAACTATTCCTAAATAAAGTTGAGCTTAGTTAAGCCGCCCTAGTAATCAAACGGCTTAATTTAATTAAATACCTTTTTCATCTCAAAGTAAGCGCATCAGAAATATTACCCACGCGCCGATTTAATAGTCGTAAAACGATCGCTCTTTCTCCTTCAACCTTTCCTTCCTCTCGTCCTTGTTCCTTCGCTTCCACAATAGCCCGTGGTTCTTCCAAATTCAGTCCCAACATCGCTTCAATCTCCTCTCGACTCAAGGTAGAAAACTTGTAGACGATAATCGTCGTCACTAAATCAATTATCGCTTGCTCCGATTGCTGCCGTGCTTGTTCCAGCAAAAACCGCGCCCCTTCCACTGCTTCTGCTTCAGCGGTAACATTTGTCAGCAACATCAAACCCAATCCCAAAGGTTGTTGTCGTAAATCCCCCAACTCATCGAGATAAACCCGCCTAACTTGTCCACTCTCCAACAAAGCGCGATGAATCATTAAATTTGATGGTTCCAGACTGCGAGAAGGAAAAATCACCACTCCAAACCAGTCATCGTAACGAATTGAGTGGCGATAAAGAAACAAAAACAATTCGCTAAAGAAGCGGTGATATAAATCTTCGTCCTTCTGAAACTGGACTTCCCTGGAAATTGCTTGAATAATTTGTAGAAGATGGAGTCACGCCGCATTGTGATTGCTAATCAATTACTAGCCCTGATTGTAAAGCTTGAGACATGAATCTTAGCGTAGGCGTAGCCCACCGCAGGTATCGCAACTCCCCACGTCCGCGATAAAATTCTCTAAGCAACAGCGCACTCCATACCAATGCAAATCAACTGGCAAACTGCCAAATCCTACGAAGATATCCTGTATCAAAAAACCGATGGCATTGCGAAAATCACCATCAACCGCCCCCACAAACGCAATGCTTTCCGCCCCAAGACTGTGTTTGAACTTTACGATGCTTTTTGTGATGCGCGTGAAGATACTACTATTGGTGTTGTTCTATTTACTGGTTACGGTCCCCACACTGATGGTAAATATGCCTTCTGTGCTGGTGGGGACCAAAGCGTGCGGGGACATGCTGGTTATGTGGATGATACTGGCATCCCCCGGTTGAATGTGCTGGATTTGCAACGCTTGATTCGTTCCATGCCGAAAGTAGTGATTGCTTTGGTAGCGGGATATGCGATCGGTGGTGGACATGTCCTACACCTGATTTGTGACCTCACCATCGCTGCTGATAACGCCATTTTCGGACAGACTGGGCCGAAAGTCGGCAGTTTTGATGGTGGTTTTGGCGCCAGCTATCTCGCCCGCGTTGTAGGGCAAAAAAAAGCACGCGAGATTTGGTTTCTCTGCCGTCAATATGATGCCCAACAAGCCCTAGAAATGGGCTTAATTAATTGCATCGTCCCAGTCGAACAACTAGAAGCCGAAGGTGTTCAATGGGCGCAAGAGATTTTAGAAAAAAGTCCGATCGCCATTCGGTGTCTCAAAGCAGCATTCAACGCTGATTGTGACGGACAAGCTGGTTTACAAGAACTCGCTGGTAATGCCACCCTACTGTATTACATGACAGAAGAAGGGTCTGAGGGCAAACAAGCGTTCCTCGAAAAACGTCCACCAGATTTTCGCTCTTTTCCTTGGCTACCCTAAAATTGCAAAAATCGCACCTTCCTAAAGGGTGCGATTTTTGTAGATGTCAACCTTTACAGCACTAAAAATCTTAAAAACAAATCTTATTTTAAGCAGACTAGGAACTCAGTCCAGTAATAATGAGTGACTAAATAAGTACAGTCTTAGCCTCTTGGGAAGTAGAGACAGTTGTTTCCTCTGCAAGAGCAAGACTGGCATTGTCTAAATCTGAAACTAGGGATTGACAAGAAGTTAAAACTGGTTTTGCATCTGGCAAACCCCAAGCATCTTCCAAAGTTTCCCAAGAAGGTGCAAAAGGTGGGATCGCCAAAGAGCAAGCCTTCCAGCTTGCTTGAACTGGCGCTCCCAATTGCTGACACATTCCGCCACGGCGACCCTCTGGCTGGTAATGACGGCAATATCTACAGGCAGATGCTAAAAATTTAATAGGTTTCATTTGGGTTCATCGTTAGTGCCGTTTCGGCTGAATTTCACCCTTATATTTTGCTTCTATATATAAAGAGGGAGGAAAGCCAAAAAGTCATTATTTGCTCTAGGTTTCAGCGATCCCGATGAAAAAATAAATTTTAGGATATTTTTATATTCTTGTTATATTTTTCAATGTTCTTTAGAGTGGATACCTATAGATTTTGGCTAAAACTTATTAGGGATCAAGATTAAAAGTAAAGAATTTGATTTCTTGAACGTTTTAACTTCTTCCTTAAGGATAGCTTTAGGCAGATTATTAGAGATAAATAGTCTGCTTTTGTATCACACTCGGCATATTCTAGCAGTAAAATATATTTTTTCTCAAGAATTAGAACTCTTGTGTGTGGTTGCAGCAAGTTACTTGAGGATATTTTTTTCTTAAATAAATTTAGTTGCTCTGTCTGTAATTCTGCGGATAAATTTACAGCACATTGCAAGTTGGTGAGGTATGGATAATCGTAGGGGCGCACAGCTGTGCGCCCCTACCGGTGTACCTCATTTACCTGAAATACGCTGTAATTTCTCCAGATCTCTACACTGAAGCTCCTCAGCTTATTAGTCAGGATTGACTGGCTTCAAAATTGCTTAGCAGCACAGACAGAACAGACTGCCCAGCGCTGGAGTTCGCCGGGTGGGGTGGGGGATTGACATTGGGGACAAAGGGGTAAGCCATGCGATCGCGCTTGCACGATCTTAGTCCAATGCCCAAAAGCAGCATTCGGATCTTGAATACTGGGTGTACTCTCAGGGCGGCTAAGGCGATCGCCAACGTAACTGGGATGCTCATGGGACAAAATTGTTTGTTGCTGTTTTGTCTCCACAGCTGAATGCTGCCAACCAGCAGTCGAGAAGCGAATATCAACCAAAGGCGTTGGCAGCTTTTTATTCAACTTTAAAAGTAGAGACGTGCGACCAAAAGTCAAGTTTTGCGCCCAAGCTGCGCTAGAAGTTGCTACCCACAAAACATCACGCTGAATCGACAATGGTCGAGTATGTGCAGCAACCACAGAACCAACAACCTCTGCCCAACACTTGGTCAAGCGTTGAAATGGTTGCTCCTGCCATTTAGCCTGCTTTTCTAGAATGCCTAAAATATCATTAACTGATTTCAACGACATGATTAATCAAAGTGGGGAGTCGGGAGTGGAGAGTAGAGACGCGATTAATCGCGTCTCTACAGGAGTTAGGAGTATTCTCTCCCCACCTCATTTCCTATTCTCAAGATAGACCTCCATGAACTATGCTTCACAACAAAGTCTAAAAATCGTCTTTTCTACTCCCCACTCCCCACTCCCCACTTTCTAAGTAATTTTCGCTAATATTGGCACAAATATGTCTAAAGTTAATTCCAGCAATCTACCTTTGAGGTGTAGAGGTAATGACTCAAAACTCCCCGAATGATTCCGGTACTCAATCGTCTAAAACACCTGGCTTGAAACCAGCACTGGCGGCAGCACTGGCGAGTTTAGAGGTGCCACTAGATCGAGAGTTAGCTCGATACCGACGCACCCGAACTGGTTCAGTGTCCTCGAACCAGCCCCGTGTCGGGAGTTACATCAACACTCAAATTCAGCAGTTCACTGCCGTTTCTACAGCATCGGGTACACCTGCGCCATCCCTAGCGGAAACTAAAATCAATCTCCCACCACCACCGCCTCCATCTGTACCTGTGAATCCTCAGGTAACTCCAGCACCATCTGTTGTAAAAATTGAGGAACCGCCGATATCTGTACCCGTAAATCCTCAGGTGAACTCAGAACCAGTAACGGTAAACACTGAGGAAGTGAGTAATCTTAATGTCCCGCCCAACTTGGATTCTGCTAAAAGACAAACTCAACTTCCACCACCGCCGCCTAACTTTAGTAGCAGCATTGTACCAGCAGTCGTAAAAGATACTAAAGGCGAAAATCTTGTGCAGCCGGATGATAAACCGAAGCAGCCAGATGACTATTTGGAATCTAGTGAAGCACTGTTGCGAAGTCTAACAGAAGAACAGCCACAAACTAAAAAGCCAAGTAATTATAGTGACAGTCTGCTATCACCCTTGGGTATCGGCTCGATGTTGCTGCTATTGGTAGCAAGTCTGACTTTGGGTTATGTAGTTTTCAATCCTAAAAGCTTGCCCCAGTGGAATTTAGCCAAGTTGTTTAATAACAACTCGTCTGCTGCACCAGAAAATACTCAGGAAGTTGCAAGTAATGTCCAATCTCAGATCCAGCCACCAAGCACATCTATACCCAAATATCCCAATCTCGCTGCCGAAGAGTTTCCTGAGGTCAAAGATCCCAATGATGTAGTTGGCTTAAAACCCAAAGTCCAACCAATAACTCCAGTTGTAAGGAATCCAGTTGTTCCCCAAAACCCGGCAAATCCTCAAGCCCCATTGCCTAACCCGATCGCACCCCTAAAACCCACAAATCCGATCGCCATAGCACCTGTACCAACAGCAAAGCCCTTACCTCTTGCGAATTTGTCGCCGACTCCAAAGCCAAAAACCTCACCTCAGCCAAATGCACAAATCAAACCATCTACAGATGGGCTATACCACATAGTGATAGACAATCAAGACCGTGCTTTAGCTTCAGCAAGGCAAGTAGTTCCCGATGCTTATTTATCATCTGACAAACAATTGATTTTTCTGGGTGCTTTTAAGACTAAAGAGCAAGTACAAAGACACATGCAATTACTACAAACAAGAGGAATTAAAGCACGAGTTCAGCAGCCATGAGTCGCAAAAATCTACGATACCATGAGATAACAGTGCTAAGTGGGGAGTAGGGAGTCGGGAGTCGGGAGTAGTAGAGATAAAATTTTGGTTGTTTAGTACGCTACTACAAAAATTATTATACTTAGGAGCGTCTGACTGGCGGCGATCGCCACCTCCATTCCCCACTCCCTACTCCCTACTCCCTATTTTTATGGAGGGCAGACATGGAGTTAATCAAGCGTATCCTGCGGGTGATTCGCGCTAACCTCAATAGTTTGATCGGCAGTGCAGAAGATCCAGAAAAGATTCTGGAGCAAACTGTGATGGAAATGCAGGAAAATCTAGTGCGGTTACGGCAGGGTGTGGCACAAGCGATCGCTACCCAAAAACGCACCCAACGACAAGCCGCCGCCGCCGAGTCTCAAGCCGAAGAATGGTATCGCCGCGCCCAATTGGCACTGGGACAAGGCAATGAAGTGTTAGCACGGGAAGCTTTGACTAAACGCCAAGCTTATAAAGAAACCACAAAAGCCCTCTCCAACCAGATAGAACAACAAAATGAGATAGTAGCTAGGCTAAAAAAGGACATGCGATCGCTAGAGTCAAAAATTGCCGAGGCGAAAACTAAAAAAGATATGTATATTGCTCGCGCCCGTTCTGCCGAAGCCTCTTATCGCCTGCAAGAAATGCTCGATGGAGCTTCTGCCACTAGCAGCCTCAATGCCTTTGAGCGGATGGAAGAAAAAGTTTTGCAGATTGAGGCCAAATCAGAAGCGATTGGTCAACTTAGCAGCGATGACCTGGAAACACAATTTGCGTCGTTGGAATCTACTAATGATGTGGATGCCGAATTGGCAGCGATGAAGGTGCAGGTTTTAAATGAGGCAGAAAACACACAGCCCAACAATCGCCTCATGGAAGACAACCAGAAAACACAACAGCCTCCCCAACAGCAGCTACCCAAAACACAAGACTCTTAAAGTTTGGTGAATTGCCGCAGCTTCGAGATATCTTAACAATTAAGAGTTGTTGGGAGGTACCGATCCAAACCGGAAAGATTACATTGAAATAGGTAGCTATTAAAAAGTAAAAAAGCTAACTGTCCAACAAAGAGCGTAAACCAAAAGAAGGAAAAACAAAGTTATGGGATTATTCGATCGCATTAAACGAGTTGTTAGTTCTAACCTAAATGACCTAGTTAACAAGGCTGAAGACCCTGAAAAAATGCTAGAGCAAGCCATCCTGGAAATGCAGGAAGACTTGGTTCAACTGCGTCAGGGAGTAGCCCAGGCGATCGCCGCCCAAAAACGTAGTGAGAAACAGTACAGCGATGCCCAAAATGAAATCAATAAGTGGCAACGCAATGCCCAACTGGCTCTGCAAAAAGGTGATGAAAACTTAGCACGACAAGCCCTAGAACGCAAGAAGACTTATACTGATACTAGTGCAGCCCTCAAAGCTAGTTTAGATACACAAACTACTCAAGTTGAAACCCTCAAGCGCAATTTAATCCAGCTAGAAAGCAAAATTTCTGAGGCCAAGACCAAGAAAGAAATGCTCAAAGCTCGGATCACCACTGCCAAAGCCCAAGAGCAACTCCAAAGCATGGTTAGTGGGATGAATACCAGCAGTGCAATGTCTGCCTTCGAGCGGATGGAAGAAAAAGTCTTGATGCAAGAAGCTCGTGCCCAGTCAGCAGGAGAGTTGGCAGGAGCAGATTTAGAAACCCAATTTGCTCGGTTGGAATCTGGTAGTGATGTTGATGATGAATTGGCAGCTTTGAAAGCCCAAATGCTACCACCTGCCACTCCGGTAAGTCAACCCCAACTACCGCCCCAACAGCCAACTCAACAACAAACCACTGCTCCTAAGTCTAATGATGTGGTTGATGCCGAGTTGGATTCCCTACGCAAACAATTGGATCAAATGTAAAATTGGCAAAAAACTCACTTGAGCCACTCCCACGCCTATTGGTTGTGGGATTTCACATTTTTAGTGGGTATGGGGCATTGGGCATTGGGCACAAGAGGCAGAGGGGCAGAGGGACAGAGGGGAAAAACTTACTGCTCCCCTGCTCCCCTGCTCCTCTGCTCCCCTGCTCCTCTGCTCCTCATCTCCCTCATCTGGTATTTTGCATATTGGGACAAATTGTATCCTCACGTTGGTCGTTCATATTTTTCCAGCCTGAAAGTAATCCTTTGATTTCGGAGCGTAAGGTTAACAACTGATCGATTTGGCGATCGATCTGCAAAAGCTTCTCTTCCAGCTTTTCTTGAATTTCACCACAGGGAGCTTGTCCTTGGTCATAGACCTGAAGAATATCTCCAATCTCTTCTAGGCTCAGACCGAAGTTTTGTGCCCTTTTAATGAAGGCTAGACGAGTTAATACATCTAATGAAAACTGGCGAAAGCCTCCTTCTGTTCGTTTTGAGGATTTGATTAAACCTAAACTCTCGTAATAACGAATTGTCCTAATGGGAATTTTGCTTAAATTTGTTACCTGACCAATTAAAAGTAGTTTTTTATCCTGAGTTAACACGGTAGATTGCCCCAATACTTGTGATTATTATGACATATTGAAAATAGGAAATTGGTATAATAAGTTAGCAGTTTTCCCTGCAAACTGCTACAGCGCAATCTTCTCATTAAAATGAGAAGTTATATAGCAAAATATTAGAATCAGTAGCTGAAATTTTTATCTAATTAGGAATTTTACTGAGTTGCAATTTTTAAAATATCTATTGTAAGTTCCTAGCATCTGATGGGAGCTTATCCCTCTTTTGTCACTCTCGGAAAACAATAATCTCAGCCTGATTCTGAGACTTTGATTTCATCAAGGTTTGAGGCTTTATTTTCTAACAGAAACTGAAATTTATAGATAAAAGTGGAAATTAAAGCCCTGTAAGCATTTGGGCGATTGGATTTTCCCACTCTGACAAAAGAGGGTTATATCTAGAACACCGATTCAGTAATCTTGAAAGAACCTCTCCCCCAACCCCTCTCCGAAACTGAGAGGGGAGTTTGGCTCCCTCTTCCCTTGTAGGGAAGGGGGCTGGAGGGTTAGGTTTTTGATTACTGAATCGATGCTTTAGTTGCCATAATTTTAACATTTTTAACGATAATTATTCAATATTTCATATCAATTCATCGAGTAAATCCTTGTCCTAGTACTGAAAGTAACTGTTTGTTTAGAGTTCCCATGTTACTTGTAGATTAACCGCTTCACTGCAAGTGAAACCATAAAAATGAATCTCAACTCGCAGACTTTTAACTCAACCCGTAAACCTAAAACTTTTAATAATCCAGAGCGTTTTATTGAAGGATGGTATTGGGTAATACCCTCTCAAAATCTGCGGGTAGGTGAAGTAAAACCTGTCACGATTTTGGGCAGAGAACTAGTGATTTACCGTGGTAAAGATAAAAGAGTAGTTACTTTTGATGCCTACTGTCCACATATGGGCGCTCACCTTGCTGAAGGCAAAGTTGAGGGGAATGCACTACGTTGTTTTTTCCACCACTGGAAGTTTGATGGTGAAGGGATGTGTATTGATATCCCATGTTTAGATACGCCGCTTTCTTTGAAGTTACAATCTTGGCCGACTGCTGAGAAGTACGGGATGATTTGGGTTTGGACTGGAGAAATACCACAACAACCTCTACCTTTTGTTCCAGAGTTAGAACACAAAGAGTGTGATATTGCCATCCATTCCCACTTCTTGATGAATTGTCACCCTAATGTAGTGATGATTAATGCAATTGATGCTCAGCACCTGAATACAGTTCACAAATTGCCTGTAGAAGTTCTCTTTGAAAGACAGCAACTCAACGAAAATGCGATTGTCTTCACCAACACTGCACCCATCAAAGAAAATTTATTTTTCGTCAAGCTCATCCGTCTTTTTTACAAACGTACCATTACTTACAGTATTTGCTATTGGTACGGTAGCATTGGCATTGTGACATTTGGCCCCGATTTCCTCCATGTCCACATGATGTTTGCTGCGCGCCTTCATGAATGGGGAAAAGCTGAAGGTCAAATTGTGTTGATGGTTAAAAAACGTAAGGGAATTTTTGGTTCGTTATCCAATCGAGTTGTGCTGTGGCTAACTAAGATTGCAGGTAAGTACTTTCTCATGGGTGACATCAAAGTTGTCCAAACTATTCAGTTTGATTTGAAAACCCCAATTAAAGCAGATCAGTCAATTATGCAGTTCATCAATCATGTTGAAAAACAGCAGTCTCGAATGTGGGGGACTTGGGAAGATGCGCGATCGCGCGATGATGAAAGCAAGGCTAAGCGTGAAAGATGGCGAGATAGCATGAGTAATGACTAAATATCAGGAGTCAGAATTCAGAAGTAAAAAAAGCTTTGTATCTGGTTTTCAGGATGATGGATTTTACTTCATTTAGTTGCAACTTGCTGTCATCACTAAATAAAAGTTAAAAGTTGAAACAAATTACTTTTAACTTTTAATTTATTTTTTACTGGCCTACGATATAAATAAAAAGAAGTGGCTTTGCCACTTCCTAATTCCCAGGTAGAACCTAAGTCATGAGTATAACGACTACAAAAAATTGAAATAGTATAAACAAACACCAATTTGCTGAATATCTCTGTTTTTCTAATTTTCTAGGTTAGGAAATTCTGATTTACATCAGGCAAATAACACTATATTTAATAAGTTTCATGATTGCAATGCAGACTCAATTTTATGCAGTTCGGTGATTTGTATTGGTGGATAGGCGGCGCGATCGCCACTTGGTAGCCTCAGTATGAAAATGAATTTGACGCCTGTCGCTTCACGAAAAACTCACAGGCGTCAGTATTATCTATTTGATTAGCTTACGAATTGTCGTCAGTTTACCGACTATCTATCTCGCAGATACAACTACTCTGTATCTCTTAAATATTGATACTTTGAGGAATATTGGTAGGAAGCAAAAACTCGTAAGGTATTATCCTATCACCCTTACTATTACTATTTCTCTGGTTAATCTGTTGCTGAATGTCTTTGAGGTTTATCTGGAATTTCTCCAAAGCTGATGTTACATTTGGATCTGTAAAAGCTGATGCGGAATAATTGCCTAAATTGGTGTAGTAGATAGAGCCAAGTAAATAAAGTAAATTGATCTGATTTAGTGCTTGCTCTAGAGGCGGTAGTCCCTTGATAAAATTCTCTGATTGCTGGGGATCTATAGGTACAGATAAATAACGAGCTAAAGGAAATGCTGGTGTATACATCATCAGTTTCTTTTGCGGAAAATTAACAGCAGCGTGTTGAGCGCTAGCTGTAAAAATAATCGTTGAGACAGCTTTCACTAAATAATCTAGTGTTTTAATATGCCCTTCTTCATCTTCACCAAAATTTTTTAAGCGGCCTCCTTCATGGGAAATCAATGTAGATGCCCAAGTCTGTAAAGATTGATCTTTAAGAACTAATGAATCACTGCTGTAGAAGACACTAAAATATTCCTTAACCCAACTTTCAATAGCCCCCCAAATCAGTAATCCGTCATCTCTATAGGGGTAAATAGGTAGTTTGCTAGCATCGTCAACACCCCGATTTATTAAAGTATCAGGAAAGGCAATATCATTAAAGTTAAACAGGTAGCTTTGCGCTCCACTAGCAGCTAGAGTTTGATCGCTGCCAATACTGCTGGCTAGCAGCTCATCTACACCACCCCCTGGGGCGATTAAGGTTGTATGAGCGCCATAATTAATCAGTACAGTACCCTCAAGATGAGGTTTCAGCAGGTTCCTTAGATTGTGGTTGTCAGGCAATAGATTAGTTGCCACAATAAAAGGCTCAACCACTAAGTGAGTACGGGCTAAGTGACTGACTAACTCGTGATAGTTGCTATCTGCCATTTGGACAATATTCTTGGCAGTCATCCACGTATCTGCATCAGTATCAGTAACTAAGGGTGTAAATAAAATCCAATCATTACTAATTGAAGTCTGCCGATAACTAATTGCGACTGGGAATAAAGAGCGAACTTCATAGCTACTTGGTGGTACTGCAAATAGCGCTAAAGGAGCAGAAATATACTTTTGTTTTTCTGGGAAAGTGCCATTTGCCAAGGTATCTAACAGAGTATAGTCTGCTAAATAAATTCGACCCTCAGCTAGGGCATTATTTAGAGTATCTGAAACTCCATATAAGTTAGCAACATCAGAGTATTTGTCTTGAGTAATTGGTAAACGCAAATCTAGTTGTGCTAGCTGCTGTAGCATAACTGGGTTGGGGCCAGCTACCTGCATATAAGCAAAATATTTATCTTCTTGAAAGTGATAAGAAATATCCGGTTTGGCTATAACTTGAAATTGGTTGTTATAACTTTCAAGGCTAGGAGAATCAGAAGCAGACTTTGAACTGGATATTTGATACTTAGCTAGTTCTGCTAATTTAGCCGTGGATTTAATTATTTCCTTAAGATTTTGAATTTTAGGTTCTTCACTTAAGTCTTCTAAATTCGGGATAACCCTTTCTGGATTTTGAATTAATAATAGATCTATCTGTTTATCAATTTCTTGAAATTCTGCATCAATTAAAGGGTGAGTAATGCTTTCTGGTTGTTTCGCAAATCTAGCAAGTACAAGTTGCTCATCAACTTTCTGATATTGATTAATCTCTTCTAAACTGGATTTGAGTTTCAAAAGAATAGCGCTTAATTCTTCTTGAGATTCTGGCTTGTTGATTTCGTTACCAATTGCATCTAAAGAAACGGCAATTATTGATTTCAATAAATCAGGTTGGTTAATTAACAACTTGTTTAATTGAGTAACAACTAATCTGATTACTACTGCAATTATCCATTTGATGCTGGGAAGTTCTTCTTTAGGAAGAAGAGGTATAGTAATACTTCCAATTGTGAATTGAGGTACATTTGTTATGGCTAAAGGATCTAGATAAGTGTAGTTGTATTTATACGTAAAACCTTTCGATGCGGTTTGATGTAATTTCAGAAGTGAGTATAAAAGTTTAAGCAAATCTACTAGATCTAAGATTATACTTTTCTGATTTAAGGTAGATGAAGAATCTTCAGTCTGAATCTGTGACATGATTTTCCTGTTTGTTAATTTACCGAAATTTGTGGCTATTTTAGTGTTGAAAATAGGACTTACCCATTGACAGAGAAGCCAAAATACCAGGTATGCTTTTCAAGGCTTTTAGCTAGATTTTTCAACTTACTTTTTGGGACGCTGGGTTGGGATACGCCTACGCAACTAACAAAGAATAGTTTTTACATAGCAATTGTACTGCTATTACCAGCATTTTTATAGCGCTGTAAGTAAAATTTCATTGACGTTCGCCAGAATATCGATGCAGCAATCTGGGCGATCGCGTTTTGTTTCAATGGCTGAAACACTATATTCTGAGGCTAGATGTAACTTATGTAGTTTATTCTAAAAGTAATTTACCACTTCCAGACCTAGTAGACATCTCCAGAAATTAAATATGCGTTACCCAGAACCCTTGTAGAGACGTAGCAGTGCTACGTCTCTACATTCATTTTCGGAGATGTCTAGTATAAAAATCTGGTTTAGGCAACAGCGGACTGTCTAAACCAGTAAATTAGATGTTGAGCAGTTGATTATTCTTGACTTGGATTCAGTACGACAATAATTTCTGTAAGCCTTACTCCCAATGGTTTCCAGTGCGGATTGCTGGAGGAAAAAGTACCATCCCCTAACACTGCTTGGTAGTCATTGGGGAACTTTTCAGAAGCATTGGAAGCAGCGTCTACTCGTAAAATGAGTTTGCCTTGATAGCGGGATAATTTGCTACTATCCAACAAAATTGTACCGCCGTAATCCCAACCCAATCCATAGAGTTTAAAGTTACCTAATTTCTTGCGTAACTCGCTCAATGAGGTTCCAACGCCGATACCTTCGCGGGTTTTCCAAGCTGAACCCAGGTTACGCACATCTAGAGGTTTGGTACGAGTTTTATCACTCCAGACTACCAAGAGCGATCGCCCTTGATCTAACTTTAATTGAGTAGCGGCAAAACTACCGATTCCTTCAGCACCAGAAATGGTTTTATCAACTAGACGAGACGCACCAAACAACTTGACTAAATCTTGTTTGGTGGTTGTGCGTGTTATCGGGCCGACTCTTTCGCCAGGAACAATTAAGGTGTCTGTTAATGGTTGCGATTTAGCGATAGTAACTGGACGATCGATTTTCTGGGGTAGTGCAATTGCTTCTTTTGCTGAGTAAGTTAGCAGCAAAGCTAGCGCAACTGTAGCGATACTTTTAATATGTGAGTTCACGGTATACCTCGAAAGAATACGATTGGGAATACTTGCTTCAATTATTACTTTTCAGTTTTAACTTCTACAATTTCCCAATTACGGATTCCCGATTTACTCAAAATTTTATTTCATTGCTCTCGTTGCATTGAGAATTGCCAATCAAAAACAACCGTTTTGACTATATTTAGAGTATCTAAAAACGTAGAGCCTTTTACTAAAATACCGCGTTTGGCTGCACCTCCCACACCTCCAAAATAACCTAATGGAATACTGATTACTAGTCCACAGGGACAGGAAATAACTAATAAAACTAAGGCTCGATAAATCCATTCTGAAGAAGTTGCGCCAGAAATGAATAAAGGAGGTAATAGGGCAACTGCTAGAGATGTAAAAACTACTATTGGCGTATAATATCGAGCAAACTTAGTAATAAATTTCTCTGTTTCTGCTTTTTTGCTTTTGGCATTTTGCACCAAGTCCAAAATCTTGGCAATGGAAGATTCATCAAAAAGCTTTGTGACTTTAATGCTGAGAACACCAATTTTATTGATTGTCCCAGCCAAAACTGTTTCTTTCGGCTTCACGGTTCGCGGCACAGATTCGCCAGTTAATGCAGATGTATCAACTTGGGAATTCCCTTCGATAATTTCACCATCTAAGGGAATCTTTTCTCCAGGTTTGACGACGATAATATCTCCAATATTTACTGTGTCTGGCGATACTTTTTTCAGTCCTTGTTCTGTCTGGATATTTGCATAATCTGGGCGGATTTCTAATAAAGCTTTGATGGAATTACGGGAACGGCTGACGGCAATATCTTGGAACAATTCGCCAATTTTATAAAATAACATAACTCCGACAGCTTCGGGTAATTTATGAATTGCGATCGCCCCTAGTGTCGCTACTGTCATTAAAAATGTTTCATCAAATATTCTGCCTCTAAGTATATTGCGTCCCGCAGTTTTTAAAACACTCCATCCACTTAATAAATAAGCAGGAATAAAAACCAAATATTCACCTATTGAGTAGAGTGTGTTGTGCAACTGGTATTCAAAAATTACACCAGGTGCATACAAACCTAAAATTACTATTAAAGGAAATATCTCATTTTTGAGATTGAATTCTTCACCGTGATTATGATTGTGGTCATGGTTATGATTCTCATCATGATGATGGTTATGATTCTCGTGACGATCGTGTTCACAGTGGCCACAACCTGAAGATTCTGAATGTAGTTTTGGCTTCATTTTTGTTGAAACTGGTAAGTTATTTGATATGGAACCTTTATTTAAAGGTAATGAAAAAAATCAGTTTTTACAAGTTAATAATTTAAGAAAGATAATCGATATCAATAAGTAAGAATTCAGAAGGTTTAATGTTGAATGTTTCGATTAATTTTTAGCGAATACTAAGATTTATAAAGTCAAATATTTTCATTTGATAATAAGTATCAATCCCAATCTAGCTGATACCTATGCATGAGGAAGATGGGGAGCAGAGGACAAGGAGACAAGGAGAATAATTTTTATTCTTAGAGGTTGTTTGAAAAGTGGTATGTTGTGATTTTAATCGAATTATTACCCCCCTTAATCCCCCCTTCTAAAGGGGGGAAATAATAAAATCCGGTTCCCTCCCCTTCATAAGGGGAGGGTTAGGGTGGGGTAAAAAATATTTGATACATCAATTATGACTTTTAAAACATCCTCTTAATCAACAGTCAACACTCCCATTGCTCTAGAAGTTTAAAATATCTAATGATTCTTCTATTTCTAATTCTAATATTCTTTCTTTTGTATCTTTGAGGGCTTCTAATTTACCTTCTTTGCGATAGATATCTGCGGCTTTTTGAAAATCTTCAATTGCGCCCTGTTTATCTGCCATTTCTAAGCGAATATTGCCACGATTGTAATAAGCATCAGCATAATTAGAATTAATCTGGATGGCTTGAGTATAATCTTCAAATGCTCCTGCAAAATCTCCTAAATCGGAACGAGCATTACCACGGTTGTAATAAGCATCTATATAATTAGGATTAATCTCTATCGCCTTCGTATAATCTTCAATTGCCCCCTGAAAATCTCCTAAATCAGAACGAGCATTACCACGATTTTTATAAGCTAGGGCATCTTGGGGATTAATTTTGATTGCTTGGGAAAATACTGGTGGAGTTCCTAGTAAATAACGGGCAATACCACGATTTTTATAAGCATCAGCATAATCGGGATTAATTTTAATAGCTTGGGTATAATCTTCAATTGCTCCCTGGTTATCTCCTATATGAGAACGAGCTTCAGCGCGATTTTTATAAGCTACCGCAAGGTTAGGATTAATTCTAATAGCTTGGGTATAATCATTAATTGCTTCTTCTAATCGTCCTATTTGATATAAAGTTAAACCTCGTTTATTGTAAGATTTAGCATCATGAATATTTATCTGGATTGCCTGAGAATAATCTGCGATCGCTGCGTCATAATTTCCTAGTTGATACTGAGCTAAACCTCGTTTATAATACAAATCACCATCACTATAGCTAACTTCTAAAACTTGATTATAGCTAGCTATTGCATTTGTATATTCTCCTTTTTGGAAACATTCATCACCTAATTTTAGGTAAAGCAAATTTAAATCTTCGTCAGGAGAATGCAAATAACTCTCTACATGAGGTTGAAAAGAAGATTTCAGCAACTGATTCCTAGCTGGCTGAGGTGGCGTTTCTTGTTTTGGGAGATATTTGTAAATCGGTGTTTGTTGTGTAAAATAATTCTGATTTTCAGAAGATTGTAACTGTTCTAAATAGCAAAACAAGCCACCACCGTAAAGTAATTGGTCTATTCCAAAAGATATTTTACCAGTCTTTAACTTAATCATTCTGGTTGGGAGAAAGCCAGCTAAAAAAAGGTGATATTCAGATTGTGCTTCGCTCACATCTTCTTGAATTAAAATGCAAACTACAACTGCATTTTTTTCAACTTCTTCAGAACTAATTGACCATCTAACTCTGTCAATACTACCGTGACGAGATTTAACTTCAATACCAATAGACGGGTCAGAAGTCAAGGTAAAATCTATTTTACCATCACCGCCGAATCGCTTTTCATAATCGACTTCGGTAATAAAATCAGCTAAACGTTCCTTGACAACTTCCTCACCGAGTTTTCCTTTAAGATAACTGATGAAAACATCACGAACTGGCAAAACACGCTTATATTTTTCAGCCATCTGCCAGCAAAATTCCCGTAGTGTCTTTAACCTCTCTCCAGAAATTATAGTTAATTCACTATATTGACCTTCTGTTTCACAATGAAGCAGACAACCAGATGCTAACCTTTTGATAAAATCAGACTGTAGCGATCGCAATAGCGTAATCCAGTCCATTTTGATTGCTGCGAATCTTTTGATGAGATTATTCTATTAAAATATTCATGCGGCGTAAACCTTTTAATAGGAAACACATGACATCGCAACCATTAGAACTAGAGGGAACTTGGGAAGAAATTGTCACCCACAGCGCAGAACTCACTGGACATAAGGTTCGTGTAATTATTGTCCCTGATGAATCAGAGTCATCTTTGCTTCCTACTCCAGCGTTTCGCCCTGCTTCAGGTCGTTCTCCACTCAGACACGCGGGTACATGGGAAGGCGATGACTTTGAAGAATGCTTGCGTTTAGTTTATGAATCCCGTTCTCAGTTGGAGTTTTGAGTTTGTACTTGTTCGACACTAATCATTGTAGTGCGATAATATGCATAATTTCACTCTACAATCGTCTTGTTATTTGAAACATCGTTATCTTCTATAAACATTTGTAATATTTCTGGCTCATCATGCACCGCTTTGCGAATGCGCTCAATCATATAGCAAGCTGTATTCTTATTAACCCCAATCTCTTTGGCAAGCTGACGCACACTAATACCCCCTGGAGAATTCAGCATAAGGTGAATCGCTACAAACCACTTTTGTAATTCTACATGAGTCTTGTGAAAAAGTGTACCTACTGTAACACTGTATGAAGTAAAGCATTCATTACAGTGATATCTACGCTCATTCTTATATGCAGTGGCGTTGGTTGATTCACAATATGGGCACTTTGGCTTTCCATTCCAACGAATTTGCTCAAGTAGCGCAACGCATTCTTCGTGATTTCGTGACATTGTTATTCTCAGAACTCTGTGAATAACAATGTCAAAAATTACTCTTTTATGTTGCAGGAGTATGTATTACATGCCAAAGAAAAACTCCAAGGCAATAAATCTTTTTGCTACCATATACATAGTTAATTTCAATATTTATAGATTCTTTTGTTACCTTACACCATTCTCCTGCAACAGTGCATCTGCCCAAGCTGCATCTGTTTCTGATAATGCTGGTACTGGCTGTTGGCTGTAATCTACTACCAAGTCATAACCGTAGATGTCATATACCTCATTTAATAATGTCTGCAAATCTATAATTGGTTCCCTATCTCCAGAACGCAAAGGTAAGGCAAAGGACGGAATTATATCTTGTAAATTAAAAGCATATAAGTCAGCATAAGGACGGCGATCGCCACGACAAACTAAAATTCTATAGTGACTCTGAATATCATTACCTATCATCGGCATGGGGTCGCCTTTACGTAATAAATCAATTTCAACTAAATTACTGCGGCTGGCTAATACTTGTGCGCGTTTTTCTTCGTAAATCTGCCGTCCTTTTCCTGTACGTTTATTCGTAGGAGATAAAATTTCAATAGTAGTAATTAATACCTCTGTCTCTACTTCTCGTACTTCTAAATATCCTTCCCTAATACTCACTGGCATTGGAATTTTGACTTTTATCGGTTCAGATATCGGTGCGGCAACCGCTATATTTGTAATCGTAGAATCAGTTATAGTTTGCCGATTTTTTACTATTATATCAGGAATACCAACAAGCAAGGAATTCTCATCAGTCGTTTCATACATCCGCACTTCTACTGCAACTCGATATTTAGGACGCAACTGGGGAGATAAAAATCTGGCAATTTCACTAATGAGTAAGTGATGTAATCCTGGAAACAATTCCGGATGTTCTAAATAAGGATTCATTCCAGGAAAGATAGAAGGCATTGATTTAACTCCTATTTTCTTTTTTTAACGTAGTCCTTTATCTCGTAATAATGCATCAACCCAAACTACATTCTCTTCTGAAAATTGTAACACTGGCTGTTGGCTGTAATCTATTACTAAATCATAACTGGCACGGTCATAAATTCCAACTAATAAACTCTGCAAATCTACCAAAGGTTCACTATCACCAGTTCGCAATGGTAGGGGAAAAGATGGAATTACATCTGGCAAATTAAAAGCATATAAATCAGATTGGGGACGATTTTCTGCGCGACTGACCAAAATTCGGTAATCATTTTGCGTACCATCACCAAAAACTAGCATTGGTTCTCCAACACGTAATAAATCAATTTCCACCAAATGTGTTAAGCTTCCCAAGACTCTCTGTCGCTTAGTTTCGTATGCATCGCGTCCTTCTCCTGGACGTTTATTTTTTGGTGAAAGAACTTCAATTGCTGTCACTACTTCTTTTGTTCCTACCTTCCGCACTTCTAAATATCTTTCTTTAACTGTCTCAGGTATAGGAACTGTCACTGTTTTAGGTTGAACCACAGGTCCACCAGCTACGGCTATATTCGGTATTTTAGGATTTATTACTGTCTGTGAATTTTTGATTATGACATCAGGAATACCAACCAAAAGCCTATCATCACCAGTAGTTTGATAAATTCGTTCTTCTATAGCGACAAAATATTTAGGACGCAGTTGAGGAGATAATGAGTCTGCGTAGATGCGAAGCAGCTTGTCGTCAGACATCGCTACTATTAGTCTCCCATGTACTCCTGGCCATAATGCAGGATCTTCTAAATACGGGTTCATTCCTGGAAATGAAGAAGGCATAAGCAGTTTAAAATTCTAAATTGTCGCGTTCCAATGCTGGCAATTATTCTAGAAACGCTTATTAGAATTATCACTTATGCCTCACCTGTTCGTGGTACTCAGATATGGAACTTTAAGAACAACTAGTAAGAGCTGCACCACATTGATCTTCCCTTTTCAACCAACCCTTAATACCTTGATATTCTACCTGCGCCCAATCTCCGTGACAGCCTAACAATTTCACAGGCGTATTAGCAGGAATTCTTCCCACTTTTTGGCTTTGTTCATTACTACTAGCATAAACATCCACGCCATTAGTACCGTAGCCCTGAGTTGATAAACCTAAGTTTGGCACAAATACCCATCCAGTTCCTTTAAAACCACTACTAGCATTAGTAATCTGTACCCAATTTTTAGCAGCAGCAACAATCTGAACTGTTTCATTAATGGGTATTTGCCCTAAAATTCTGTTTTTCGTACTTCCACCACTCCGCACATTTAAACCTTGGGGATCTGTATCAGTAACGTAGGCAAAAATATCACACTTTTGGTGATTAGTTGATTCCGCTAAAGCTATTTGATTAGCTATGCCACTGAGTATTACACTAATACAACTGAATGCCAATGCGATCGCTAACTTATTCGCCGAATTTTTCACTTTTTTGGTCATAATTTCTCCAATCTGCTGGCATCAGTACTCAAAGCTGGAGTTCTCTTTCTATCTCAATCCTAACCATTATTAAAATTGATTTTAGGACTGTAATAACTCTTGATTTTACAAAATTTAGTCACGCGATCGCCCATGAAGGCGACACAACCACATGATTGAGTATTAACATGTCAGTATATGGTATCGTTAACCGCAAGACGACTTTCAAAAGTGATTAGCATTGATTAAACTCGGATGAATACCAAGATACAGTCAATATCAAATGACATAGGGAAAGAGATTATTAATATAAATAATATCAGTGTCTTAGAATTAGACAAGGAAGAAATTATTAATCTATTTAAATCCTATAGAATCTTACTTTTTAGAAAATTTTTGGCTAATGCTGAAATTTTTAAAGAATTTACCAATTCATTGAGTACAGATTTTATAAACCGTTAAAAGATGGTGAAATTACTGTATGTGATGGGCGACAGTTTTTTAATGAACTTAGACTAGTTCAATCTATGTTCCCCGGCTTTTCATTTTGAGGTAAAAGTCCTGGCGAATGGAATTCGTGGCTATACAGAAAAAAACTGCCAACGCGGGTTGCAAATTCCTCAAGTCCATCTGTACGCAACACTGTTCGGTTAAGGTAAGATCTAGAATTTTGATCAAAAAACCTTAACCGAATCGTATTGCGCCTCCACAGGCTTAGTTTATCTGAGCGGGATTTGTAATCGCCGAGTATATTTGCTTTTGCGACTCTAAAAGCAGCTTTTGTGACTCTAAAAGCAGCTTTTGTGACATGAAAAGCAGCTTTTGTGACATGAAAAGCAGCTTTTGCGACTCTAAAAGCAGCTTTTGTGACTCGTAAACTAACTTTTAGAAATTTAAATCTAGGGTGCGTTGTTAGCGACAGCATAACGCACCGCGATCCAAAATACTACTTCATATCGTAGCCAAACAGATTTGGATCAACTTCTCCTAATTGCAACTCTGCCAAACCATACTCTGCCCATCGTCTATCTACCATCGCCGCCACATCTGGATCTGATTCTAAAGTCGCACCCCATTCATGGTCTGTTTCCGGTGGAATTTTTGTGGTAGCATCAATTCCCATGCGTCCACCTAAGCCAATTTTTTCGCTGGCAAAATCCAAACTATCAAAGGGCGTATTCGGCAAAATAAACACATCTCGCACTGGATCAACTTTAGAACTAATTGCCCATACAACTTGACGCGGATCGCGAATATTTATATCTTTATCCACTACAATGACAAACTTCGTGTAAGTAAATTGTGGTAAAGCACTCCAAAACGCCAAAGCCGCCCGTCGCGCTTGTCCCGGATATGCTTTATCAATGGAAATAATCGCTGCTTTGTAACTCAAAGCTTCCATTGGTAAGAAAAAATCGACGATTTCCGAGACTTGTTGCCGGAGAATAGGTGTATAGATGCGATTAAGTGCGATCGCCATCATCGCTTCTTCTTTGGGTGGACGACCGCTAAATGTTGTTAAGTAAATCGGATCTTTGCGGTGTGTCATGCAGTTGAAGCGAACCAAAGGCGAATCCTCAACGCTACCGTAATAACCCATATGGTCGCCAAAAGGCCCATCCGGTAAAACTTCCCCCGGTGTAATCGTTCCTTCTAAGACAAATTCTGAATCTGCGGGAACTTCCAAATCTACAGTTTTACACTTCGCCAACTGCACACCCGAACCGCCATAAAGTCCCGCAAACAGCCATTCTGATAAATCTACAGGAATGGGCGTAGCTGCTGCCATGATAATTAAAGGATCTACACCAAGTGCGATCGCTACTTCTAATTTTTTCCCACGTTCAGCCGCTTTTCGCAAATGCCTTGCCCCACCCCGTACCGATAACCAGTGAACCGTCATCGTATTTTTTGATTGGAGTTGCAAACGATACACTCCTACATTGGGCGTACCCGTCTCACAATCCTTAGTAATTACTAATCCCAGTGTGATAATCTTGCCAGCATCACCACAATAAGGACGTATCAAAGGCAACTTGTTTAAATCCAAATCATCGCCTTGAATCACAACTTGCTGACAAGCCGGGAAAAAATCCCGTCCCGGTTTCGCCTTCACCACGTCAAACAGCACCTTACCAAAATCTATCGCCTGGGAAATCTTCTTCGGTGGTTTTGGTTGTTGCAGCATACTCAACTTTTTCCCCAGAGTTTCCAACTCCTCTGGACGCTGCATATTCATCGCCCAACAAATTCTTTCCACAGTTCCCATCAAATTTACCGCCACCGGGAAAGAAGCACCTTTGACGTTTTCAAACAACAACCCTGGCCCACCTTTCTGTAGCATCCGGTTAGAAATCTCAGCAATTTCCAAATCAGGATCAACTAAAGCTGAAATCCGCCGTAATTGTCCTCTTTCCTCTAGAATTTTAATGAATCCCCGTAAATCTCTGGCCATAGTTCTTGTAAAGCTGATTATTTAAGAAGTGTGAAGCGCTTTCTTATATTATTAATCATTAGTCATTGGGCATTGGGCATTGGGCATTGGTTATTTCTCCCCCTGCCTCCCCTGCCTCCCCTGCTCCCCCATCTCCCCCACTCCCATTCATTTAGCCTTAACTGTAAATTAACCTGTTTCTTAACGTTTATTAACTAAGTTTTGCAAACATTTTAGTTATCCTAACTGAGGATACGCATTATTTTTGACAAATAAGCGCTAACCTAATCAAACATGGCCAGAATAAACTATACCTTCCTGGCAGGTGGTCTTGTTATATGACCTCTGCTGGGTTTATTTGTTACAAGCTTCGGCTGTGCTTAGCTTTTGGATTTTTCTCCAAATTTGCAGTGTCCAGATCCCCGACTTCTTAAAGAAGTCGGGGATCTAACTTTTCACGAATGATTAAGTAGGGCTATGGGACTATGATTTGATTTCTGAAAAAATCTAAGTAGTATGTAGGGTGTGTTACGGCGTAGCCTAACGCACCCGAACCTTTGTGTGGTGCGTTAGCTTTTGGCATAACGCAACGCCAGTGACGCTCCTGCGTCGCTACTGCTACGCTAACCTTCAAGTCGGGAAACCCGCCCACACGACTGGCTCCCCTACGTATATTTCAATAATCAAATATGAGTCCTATATATAATTAATACTTTTTTGAACATCATTCAACTAAAAATCCTCAGCCTAAAAGATATTCAACTAACAATATTGACTTTACCAGTGTCAATATCGTAACAAGCGCCAATAATTTTTAGTTTACCTTCACGGAGTAATTTAGCTAATATCACTGAGCTTTCTTCCAATTTTTTAGCCTGATATTTAACATTAGCTATAACCGCATCATTACTAATATTATCATCTGTCAATTTCACGTTAGCTAAAGCAGGTTTGATGCTTTCAATAACAAAGCCAATTCTGCCAGGAAGTGGTTCGTTTTTGATTGCTTCTGTGACTGCGCCGCATCTTTTATGACCTAAAACTACAATTAACTGCGAACCTAATACGGCTGTAGAGTATTCTAAACTACCTATAGCCATATCACTGGCGACATTGCCAGCTACTCGCACAACAAATAAATCTCCAAGTCCTTGATCGAAGACAATTTCCGCAGGTACTCTAGAATCTGCACAGCCTAAGATTGCAGCAAATGGATACTGAGCTTTAGCAACTAATCGTAGATGTTCTAATGATTGATCGGGATATTTACGTTGTTGATGAACAAATCTTTGATTACCACTGAGCAAGCGTCTAATAGCTTCACTAGGACTGACTGGATTAGGGTTAACTGGATGAACATCAGCCGCAGCAGCTTGTTCTGCACTCCAAAAGCGATCGCCAAAAGCAGTAACCGCAATACCCATCACACTTGCGAATTTCAAGAAATCACGTCGCCCTACGAATCCATTAATTTGACTCATCAATCTACCTGACAACATTTTTCTTAGTATCAAGAAGATATCAGATGCAAACAGAATGCAAGAGTACTTTGTTACACTGTTTAAGAGTTATTTAATCTTCATTTTGTATCGTAAAATGTGATTATAATTATTTGTTTTCTAACAAATAGCTGCTTCCAAAGTACTTTTCACAAACTGATATACCTCTGCCTCGTCTGAAGCTCTTGTTCCTGCGACATTAAGAGTTATTATTTTATACTTGGAAATAAATAACAATAATTTGCTGACAGGATTTAAAGGAGCTAACTCTTTACATATATGTATACAAGGTTTCTGATATTTTTGAGCTAATTCAGCAGTTAATAAACTGCCTGCAAAAAGTTTTTGAGCAATAGAAAATATAGCAGTTCCATCAGAGTCACGAACATTCCATTCAGTCCGCTGGGAATATTCATCTGATGGTGTTTCAGTTAGGTTATAGCGTGGATTAATCACACCATCTTCTGCTTTCCGTCCTTTAGGACACCAGCCTCCGTGAGGAATTTGATGAGCTATAGCCCAATCCAGAGCTGCGCGGTCTGCTCCAGTTTGACCACCAGAAACTATTTTGAAGCTGTTAGCCATTTTGAATTACAGCAATTTGCAAGTGAGTGAAGTAGACAATTAAAGTTACCAATCCAGATAAGTAGATAGACATAATTAGACATCAAATAAAATCTTAGTTCGTAGTGAGCGATTCATCGCTGATTCAGGATTATCAGGACTAAAGTCCTGACTACAAACTTTAATTTATTTACGGCTAGCTACTTGCAAAGGCTATTTTACTCCTAAATTCTGCCGTATTTAATGCCTTTTACCTACTCCCAAATACAACTCACCCACTTTCGGGTCATTCAATAATTCTTCACCAGGCCCGGAGATAGCATCGCGTCCAGATTCTAGTACATATCCGCGATGAGCCATTTCTAAAGCCTTGCGGGCATTTTGTTCTACTAATACGATCGCAGTACCCGTTTGATTTATTTGTTTAATCTGCTCAAACACTTGTGTTACCAAGATAGGCGATAAAGCAGCAGAAGGTTCATCCAAAATCAGCAAACTCGGTTCCAACATCAAAGCTTTGCCCATCGCTAGCATCTGGCGTTCTCCTCCAGATAAGGTACCAGCGCGTTGATTACGGCGATCGCTCAGTCTAGGAAACATACTAAATATTTTATCTTTGAGTGGTTTCAAAGGAACGTTAAGCACAAAAGCACCCATCTCTAAGTTCTCTTCGACACTGAGGGAGGGGAAAACATTAACTATTTGGGGTACGTAGCACATTCCCCGTTGCACAATTTGATTCGACTTTAGCCCCACAATATTTTCACCTTTGAAGGTAATTGTGCCCGTGTGAGGGTTTAAAAGCCCAAAAATTGTTTTTGCTAAAGTAGATTTACCAGCACCATTAGGGCCAATTACCGCTACCAATTCCCCTGGTGCAGCGTAAAAATTCACACCTTGTAGGATATCTACGTCCTTGATATATCCGGCGTGGACGTTTTGAACTTCTAGTAAATAGTCATTTGTCATGTGTAGTTTGTGATTCGTCATTTGTCATTTGTCAGTGGTCATTGGCAAAAAACAACTGACAACTGACCACTGACTATGAACTATTCCGGGGTTTTTTGCAACTCTGGTCGTTCTTCTGGAAGAATTGCCCCTTCGACTGGGCAAACTTGGAGACATATACCACAGTCAATGCAGGTGGCAAAGTCAATCCAGTACCAATCGGTTCCCTTGGCATTTTTGCCTGGGCCTTCATGAATGCAAGCTACGGGACAGGCACCTACGCAGTCAGCGACGCCTTCACAGACTTCTGTAACAATTGTGTGCGGCATGTTCTCGATTCCCTTTGTTCTGTATCGGCTATTTCTAGACTAGCAGGGGAGGGGGAGGGGGATGAGGGAGAAGTTGCAGCAATTTTTTCACTTCTAAAAATTAGTGTAGTACAAGTATTGCTGATGATTGTAGAGAAAATATTGCTGATGCGCGATCGCCAATTTTGCTGTGATAATTTTGGCATAGCTGACTAAAGGATTGTATTGATGAATCCGTTTGAGATTTTAGATTCTAGATTTATTCACGAATCTAAAATCTAAAAAACATTTGCTTATCTAATCCGCTTTACAGATACAGGAGAACGTTGGTTGCCATCATCAATATTGACAAATATTGGTGGACTATCAGGTAGAATTTAAAACAAAAAGTTATCAGCACGATAAGTCGGAATTAGGAAGCTACCGGACAGTGCGGATGATGGGGATTTAGTTCCCACAACAACTCAGCGGACTGCCAGCGAATTTCATCATCCTGGGTAGTTTGGATCAGATTTACCAAAGTTTCCTGGGGATTTGGATCAACCGAAATCGATTGCATCAAATTAGAAGACTGTCCGCGATAGAGTTGTTCAACCCGTTGGCGAATGGGATCGTCACCTCGTTGTTGAAGTTGTGGCTGATAAAGTTGTGTAATCTCTCCTTTAATAGTGCTGAGTAAGTCTTGCGGGGGTTGCCAATCAGATTCAAACCTTTTTTTGAGCCATTGTTTGAGTTGAACGACTGGTTCTGCTGGCGGCTCTAACGTCAAACGTTCAAGTAATGTTTACAAAACTTTATTAGAAGATGCCCAAGCAAGCAAAAAATGTTTAGCTAAAATTTGCCACTTATCCACTCAAGGAGGTGAAATGGAACCGACGCCAGAGCAGAAGACGGTGATGTACAGGATTTGTCAACAATTAACAAAAATGTACACGCCTATATATTTAGTAACTACCGACACGAGAACAGGCGACTTAATCATTATTGCTGGTGAAGAGATAGAAGCATCAATTAGCCCAGAAGGAAAGGTGAGTTATGAGTCAACCGAAGCCGAATTTTGAACAAATGACCATGAAAGACCTAAGACAGTACATCTTGGCTCATAGAGACGACGAGGATGCTATTCATGCAATGGCTATACGTCTTCGCAATCAGGGTAAAACAGGTACAGTTGAAGAGTTTTTAGAACATGTCAAAGAGCAAACTCTTGAGGATTAGGGACTGGGGAGTGGGGAGTGGGAGATGAGGGGGATGAGGGGGATGAGGAGGAGTGAGGGATAAGAATTAATAACCAATGCCCAATGCCCAATGCCCAATGCCCCATTCCCCATGCCCCATGCCCAACTCACTCAACGCAATGATTCAATTTTGGGTGAGCCATCAGCTTTGATCCAGGCAATTTGGGCAATACCGCGATCGCGTGCATATTGGCGGATAGCGTCTGCATCCCTTCTGAGCAAATCCATTTCCACCCGCACCAAATGAGTTGAATCTCGGAGTTTTTGCGCGTAGGCGAAGGCAGAAGCGTCAGCACTCGGCGTCTCTGGTACTACCAACCAGTTGCTAGCTGGGGTTGCTTGCGGTAATTGCCCAGTTGATAATAAAACTTGGTATAAATCTTCGATGTTAAGTACAAAACCAATTCCGGGGATGTTTTCTCCTTGGGGATGATATAGACCCAAAAGCTGGTCGTAGCGGCCACCCTGACCTAAAATTCGAGCTTGGGATTCGGTATCATTAACAACTTCAAACACAATGCCAGTGTAGTAGTCTATGGTCTGGATGAGGCTCAGGTCAAGGATTAAGGAAAATTTTTTCTCTGATTCCAGTAATTCTACTAGGGATTTGAGGTTATTAACTGCCTGTTGCTGTTGTTCATCTAAATCTAAGCTACTGACTTTTTGTAAGACATCGGCACTCGATCCGCGCAAATCCATCATGATTCGGGCGCGATCGCGTAGTTCGTCACTCAGAGGTAAAGTATCTATAGTAATGCGGTCAAGATGAGCGATCGCAGTGCGAACTTTATCCTGTAGATTAGCACCAAAGGCATTGAGGAGCGATCGGGTAATTCCCGCTTCACCTAAAATTAAATGCCATTGGCGCAAACCCAGTGCAGCCAGACAATCTGCTACCAATAACAGTACCTCTGCATTTGCTAGCAATCCACCAGCACCTAATAACTCGACTCCAGCTTGATAAAACTCCTGCTGGCGATTATGCCTACTTTCCCAAGTGCGGCGAAATACGTTGGCATTGTAGTACAGCCGTTGGGGATAAGTTACATCTGCCATACGAGTGACGACAGTGCGAGCAATAGACGCTGTTAATTCTGGACGCAGCCCTAATTCATCGTCTTCGGTATTTTGTAGTTGAATCACCATCTGGCGTTGGATTGCTTCCCCTGCCATCAAGGTATCCATCCGCTCTAAAGTTGAGGTGATAATCCTGTGATATCCCCAACGATGAAACACCTGTTGTAACCTATCTTCAATCCAGCGTTTTTTCGCCACATCTAAGGGTAATAAATCCCTGGCTCCCGCTGCTGGTTGATACACCATTATTTTTTCTTCCCACCAAACAAACCACCGAATAAACCACCATTACCAGATTTATCTGGTTGCTTATCTCCATGATTGGGAGATGAAGTCACCTTATGATCGGTAGGTTGTTGCCCTAAAACTTTATCTATTTTAGGTTTCCATTGCAACGCCATTTGGTCATTGGGATCTAATTTCAGAGCGTTCTCGAAGTGGATTTTCGCCATTTTGAGCTGATTTTGCTTCAAATACACCATTGCAATCAAGCTATGGCAGTGACTATTTTTCGGTTCTAGCTTCAGGGCTTCCTGCAACTCTACCTTGGCTTGGGCAAATTGGTTTTTCTCAATCAAAGATTGAGCGCGACGAACATACTGTTCTACAACGGAGTCTTCTTTTGGTGCTGTTGGTGGTGTCTGTTTTGCTGTGTCTGGCTTAGGTGTACTTGAATTAACTTTGGGTTGAGCAGTTGGTGGTGCCGCTGGGGATGTTTTAACTGCACTCCGCATTAAATAGACTAAATTCAATTCACTGATTTGGGCAATGACTTGTAGGGCTTGCTCTAAAGAATCATATTGGGTTTGGGCAACTTTGGCGATCGCACTTTTATAAAAATGATCGATATTGCCAGTACCAGCTAACTGTCTACCTAATTCTGTGTTTAAAGTCACCGAAGTAGATTCTTGTACCAGACGCTTACCCATTTGCGACAAAATCACAAGATATTCCGTCCGAGTACGTTCGTTAGCAAGTTTTTCGTAAGCTGGGTTAACCAACTTTGACAATAATTCATTACCTAGCTGTTTTTGCTCAGGACTTTCAGTAATAATACTATCTGGGTGTAAACGGCGGGCGATTTGAAGATAGCGTTTGCGAATATCCTTGGCATCCGCATCAACTGGAACGCACAATACTGCGTGATAATCTATGAAATCATATCTAAATAATCCACGATCTATTTTGAAAGACATATAGCAGTTTGCACCAAAGGAGCAATTAGATTTTTTCTAGTTTACTTCGCTCCATCGGCGATCCGTCAGTAGCAAATTATCATTTGTCATTTGTCATTTGTCATTTGTCATTGGGCATTGGGCATTGGGCATTGGTTATTTCTCCCCCTGCCTCCCCTGCCTCCCCTACCTCCCCACTCCCCACTCCCCACTCCCCTCATTTCCACGCTGACAGGGGCGGAACTTTTACAAGTTCATGACTCACGGTGTCATGAATATAACTGTTGGTGGCGAGAATTCTACCTGATTCGATTTTTAAGGGAGTGCCATCGTAGGCGGTAACTTTGCCCCCTGCTTCTTGTACCAAAACGATCCCAGCGGCAATATCCCAAGGCGAAAGTCCCCGTTCCCAGTAACCATCGACACGTCCACAGGCAACATACGCCAAATCCAGGGATGCGGAACCGCTGCGTCTAACTCCCTGAGTCAGATGGGTGAGGTGACAAAATTCTGCATAGTTGTTATCAGAGGTTTCACGGCGATCGTAAGCAAATCCAGTTACCAGCAAGCTCTTATTCAGTTCTGAGGTTGTGGAAACTGTGATGGGGCGACGGTTGCGTGTTGCTCCCAAACCAGCAGCAGCACGAAATAGCTCATTGTGAAATGGGTCATAAATGACACCAACTTGTGGAACGCCATTAATTAACAGCCCAATAGAAACGGCAAAGAATGGGTATTGATGGGCGTAGTTAGTTGTGCCATCTAAAGGATCTATTGCCCAGAGATATTCATTTTCTCCATCGCCTAATTTTCCTGATTCTTCAGCGAGGATAGAATGTTGGGGAAAATGGCGACGCAAAATTTCCAAAATCAACTCTTCTGAGGCTTTATCAGCAACGGTGACTAAATCACCAGGGCGTCCTTTTTCAATAATTGCATCTTCTAACTTACCCAAATAGCCTTGCAGTATAGCGCCACCAGCCAATGCTGCTTCTGTAGCAATATCTAGAAAAATTTGTAGATTTGTCATTTGTTATTTGTTATTTGTCATTTGTCATTTGTCCCCCTGCCTCCCCTGCCTCCCCTGCCTCCCCTGCTCCCTCATCTCCCTCATCTCCCCACTCCTTTAAAGATATTGACGGCGAAACTCAGCGGGAGTGAGGCGCATGGGTTTTTCTGGGTTCCAAATTCCTTGCCCCATGAGTCTAGCCCATTGTTGGGCACGTTCTAAACGTTGGTCATATTTGTGGTTAGGCGATCGCCCAACAAACAATGCATTCCCTTGTTTAACTAATTCTTCATTCAACAAAACCTTATTTTTCCATACATAAGCTAAAGTTCGCCCAATTTTGTCTTTTGCTTCTAAATCAAACTCCAGCGTTACAGATTGTTCTGCACCACCAATTAGATTCTCTAACTGTTCTTTTGCTTGTTCACCCCAAGGCCGCTGTCGCAAATCTGGTGCATCAATTCCTACTAACCGCACCTGAGAAATCAAATTTGGCTGTTCGGCCATGCCTAACACTTCCAAACTTTGGCCACTAACTACCCGCGCTACCTTCACCTGCGCCTGATTGTTTGGCAGCTGATTTTTACCTTGGCAACTCACCAAAAGAAATACACAAACCAAAATAGCTATTTTTCTTGCCCAGATGCCAAGGCACGCCATCAAAGTAGTTTTTTGCGCCTCTGCGCCTGGGCGCCTCTGCGTGAGATAACTTCTATTCCTCATCTAACGGTAAACCCGCTTTAACTCTCCCCCTACCAAAATACCGTCCAAACTGGAGTTCATAAACTTCATCTTCGTCTTGTGTTTCCACCTCCAGATCAGAACGGGGGTAACTCACACACAACAAGGCATAACCTTGCCGACGTAAATCTGGCGACAATCCGATCGCCTCTGGTTGATAAATTTCTCCCGACAACACTCTCACAGCACAAGTGGTACAAGCCCCATTACGGCAGGAAAACGGCAGTTCCACCCCTTGTTTTTCGGCAGTGTGCAGGATGTAGCGGTCTTCTGGCACTTCTAGGGTGTATGTTTTGCCAGTGGCGCGATCGCGAACTCGAATTGTATATCTAAGGGACATCTGGATTTGGGTTTTAAAACTTGAATTTTGAGATTAACCTAAAAATCTTTTTTTATCTTTGCATTTTTTGGACTTTCATAGTACTATTGATAATCGTGGCATCTGGAGAGATGGCCGAGTGGTTTAAGGCGCAGCACTGGAAATGCTGTAATGCGGAAACGTATTCTAGGGTTCAAATCCCTATCTCTCCGTTAACCCTTATTCTACAAGGGTTCTAACTAATGAAGTGTTAAGTTTGCTTTGGACTAGATTAAAAACTCGGTCTAGTCAAGAGTAATTATTTTCCCAGTGGTTTATGAAAATAAATAGGGGCAAAGGAATACTTTGCCCCTGTTTATTTTCATAAATCCTAACTTTATTAAAAACCAACCAATGGCAGCTTGCCTTGTAGTGACTGAAACTGTACTTCAATACACTTTGCACAATTGCAACCAAGTTGCTCGATAATCGGATTGGATTTTTGAATTAGTTTTGGCGCTGCTAAATCGGAAATTTGTTGTGTAGATGCTACTGTGATTATTTGTGTAGCATCTATAGATTTCAGATTTGATGCGTGTGCGGGATTGGCTAGCAGTAACATGGATGCCAGAAGGGCGGGACAGGCAAGTAAGATTAGTTTGGCTATGTTCATAATTGACAAAAATGTGCCTTTGTTGATACAGCATAGCCAATAAATTGCAGACTTTCAACTTCAAATACTAAGTATGGATTTCTTGAATAACTTTCAGATAGCAAGGCTTGCGATCGCCAATAGTAATGATTTGGTAAGCTTATTACAATACCCCTTTATGCAGCGGGCGATCGCAGAAGCTGTGTTGATGGGAATACTTGGCGGCATATTGGGTAGTTTTGTCACCTTGCGCCAGCTGTCTTTTTTCAGTCACGCCGTTGGTCATGCAGCATTAGTAGGTGTGGCGTTAGGTGTGCTGTTACAGGTGAATCCTAGTTGGATGCTGTTACCTTTTACCTTAGTTTTTGGTGTTATTGTCCTCTACTGTATCGACAAAACCGACTTAGCTAGCGATAGCGTACTTAGTATAGTGCTATCTGGAGCATTAGCGATCGGACTGATTCTCACTAGCTTAATTAAAGGATATCGTGGCAACTTGATGGCAGTGCTGTTTGGCGACATTCTGGCGCTTGATACCACAGATTTGATTTTGACCCTGCTGATACTTGTGGGAAGTTGCATATTTTTACTATCAACTCTACAACAGCAAATTTTATTGACACTTAACCCTGATGTGGCGCAAGTTCAAGGTGTTCCTGTGCAATTGTACCGCTATGCCTTTGTGGTCTTGCTTTCACTCGCCGTTGCTGTAGCGATTAAAGCTGTTGGCGTTTTACTGGTAAATGCCTTTTTGGTCATTCCCGCTTCTACCGCTAAACTCATGAGTCACCACTTTAGCCGTTTTCTAGTCATGTCGGTGATAGTCGGTTCCATTAGCAGCATTACTGGCATCCTTGTGTCAGGTCTTTTCAACCTGGCTTCTGGCCCGAGTATTGTTCTTGTCCAGTTTCTACTCTTTCTAGCTGTTTTCATCTGGTTTAGGTTGACCTTGAAAGCAGCATAAATATTTTTCTACAACCTATTGCAAATTCGTTTTATCTTTGCTATATTTATTAATCGTGGCTCAAATAAAAGCCCTAGCCGGGATAGCTCAGTCGGTAGAGCAGAGGACTGAAAATCCTCGTGTCACCAGTTCAAGTCTGGTTCCTGGCATTCATTACAGAGAAATCTGACACAAAAAACTCTGACTCATTGACACAAAAACTGACACAGGACAGATTTAGTTTGAAGTGGTAACGACACAAGTACACTTGTAAGGTTCTACTATCAACGTGGTTAGACATAAATACTTATGAGTAATAGGATTTTTCTGTGTCAGTGTGTCAATTCCGATAGTTATAAGTAAAGCTCAAGCGATCGCAGAAAACACTACAACTTTTACTTATAAATAGTATTAATACTCACTTACTATCTATAGATATAGGTATATATAACTATATATAACTACATATATAGTATTAAATATATTAATATAGGAGGTTACATTGACACTTGTATAGGTTGTGTGTTATTAATCCCCCCCCTACATGAAATACATACTCATAAAAAAATACTCCTACTACAAAGTAAGAGTATTTATTTTGTCTATCAATCTGTAATTTCAGTTTTTATGTGGTAAGAATCAACCAAAGCTTTTACTTTATGACTACTTGCTAAACTCAACATCCGACACCTGAACTGTGCTCGATTTGATTCCCCGACTTGAAAATTAGAACCTTTTTTCTTTTCAATTAGCGCAAATTGCCAATCGCCGATGTGAGTGAAATATTTGTACACTTTTACCCCTTCACTAGTCTTCATAGGTTTTCTCTATTTCTGTTAGCTGCCTGTATTCGCCAATACCACCCACTCTGCTTTTGCAGAAGCGTACAAAATCCTCTATTGACTTGTACCATTCCCAAGGTAAAGGTCTGTTGAGTTTTTCAGTGCATATTCTCACCCTGTCAGGTTTGATTATCAAAGGTGTATACAACTGGCTAAATTGTTCATTGTGACTGTTGGTAGAGTACCAATGCTGACAAACTACCCAATCGCCAAGAAACCTGTCAACTACGATATACTGTCCTTTCCATTTACCCCAATAGTTTAAGATCTCAACCACCGCGTACAACCCAACCTCAACTACCCGCTTTCCTTCCCCAACCTCTGTTAACGTCTTGTTTGGCGTCTTTCTCGTATTGTTTCCATTGCTCGTACTCTTTGCCGTTGTCCTTTTCTTCTTTGAGTCTGTCATCACTTAACCTTTCCTTATCTTCCTTGCTGTAGTTACTCATCTATATTCCCTTGAATGTCATGCTGTCGAGTTTTAACGTGTACAGATTGGCTCTAGTGACAGCCTGAAAGCTTTTCTGGCAACCCTTGCAATACCACCTATCAACTCTTTCACCTGATTTCTTGGTGTTGTACCCATTCCGGTAAGTGTTGGTTTGTCTACACCTGGGGCATTGTTTGCTATCTTCCATTGCGATATACCTCATCTATGCGTAGGTTGTACTCGTTGGCGATTCTTCGCGTAGTGTGGATAAGTTTGTAAGCATTCTGTATATCCATCTGGTGTACTTGCCGTAAATACACTTCAAGCCTTAGAAGTTGCTCATGTGACGCTACTTGAGGATCTACGTCTTCCCAGAATTTCACGATGTAGTAAGGTAGTTCGTAATGTTCTGTGTGTTGCAATATTTCGGCTTCCAAGGCTAACGTTCTCCGCTTCTTGAGAGAGTCAACAAGTAGGTGGATTGTTTCGTTTTTCATGATAGACCTATACCCTGCTGGAAAGTGTTAGTCAAAAGTAGCATTAAAAGTGTTACTAAAAGTGTTACTAAAAGTGCTACTTCGGAGTAACACTTCTAGGAAGGGTACTACCCCTTCAGGAAATCTGCCAACATCTCAAAGTCTTCTTGGGTTTCGTAATCATCAGAAGCTCTTAGGGTACAAAGTTCTGTATCCCAATAGAAGTCCATTTTCTCAAGCACTATCGTTGCGTATTGCTCACTGTATAAGCCTTCCATCATCTCGTGATATTCACAGCATTCATCAGCGAGTATGTAGCGTGGGTGAAACTCTACAGCCTCCAAGATCTCCCCCACTACATATATATAGTTATCGATCAGACTATCCGCGTCGGTTACCCATTCATGCCACAACTGTCTAGGCATCAACAGGATATTGTCACAAACACAGTCTTGAGCAAGTCTATATTGTTGGTGTAAGCCGAATATCTGTTGCTGGCTGAGGTCTTCAGTCCTGAATGTAGCCATCTTAAGACTTGCAGATTTGACTATCTCGAACACTACCCGTAGTCGTAGGGCAAGACAGAAGTTGCTGATTATGTAGTTGCAAGGCATCTCGCTAGGTAACCTCACTTCCGCGTATAGTGATTTTCCCCAGCCAGTGCAAATCGGACAGTACTTATCGATAAACCATCCATCCTCTTGCTTGTAGCCACAGTCAGGCGTCCAACCAAAATGGAGTATTTTGCTGCCATTGAATTCACACTCTGGTAAATACCGGTCTATTGCATCATTCTCATCCTCTAGTTGCTCCTCATTCTGAATGCAATAGCATTCATCTGCTAGGTCAGTGTCACATTGCACTAGTTTGAGTTTTGGCGTGGGTTCTACTACGCTCCAGCCATATGCGGGTATGTCTCCATTAGGGAATCTGGTATCACTTATTTCTACGCCACTAGCTTTATTTGGTGTTGTATCTCCAGTGCCAGCTTTATCTCTGGGCGCAGGACACCACTTAATTACAGCCTCCCAGAACGCATTGCTATTGCCACGTGCCTCGAAGTCACGACTACATTCTAGATTAAAGCTGTTATCACTTTTTATCTTGTCCCTAATGCCACTTACTGTATAAGCTTTTTTAGCATCATCGTAGGTGCAATTGATATAAGATGCGAACTGTTGCCAAGCTTGTCCTTTTAATGATGTCATTGTTTTTCCCTTGGGTGTTACCCTTTTGTTGATGTACTAACACTAGCAAGTGTTATTCAGTTTTGTCATCTGATAGCACTAACAAAGTGTCACAGTGCTACTGTACCAAGTTGTGCTTACAGCAAAATACGCTCTGGATAAGGGTTCCAGAGTTTATGAGTATATTTGCTGTGGTGAAAATCTTGCTCTTTTTTGGGGTAGGGGGTATGCCCTCCTGGAAAGTGTTACTCGTAAGTAACACAAAAAGTGCTATCTAGAGTGTTACTAAAAGTGTTACTTCTTGGTGCCAGTCTGGACAGACCTGAAGGGGTTATTCTCTCTTTGCAACACTTCTTTGCAGTGAATATACATTTCGCCAAGTTCAGGGTATGCCTTCAGAAACGCTACAGCCTCGTTTATCTGTTGTTGTTTCACGTCTTGTAACTTTGCCCTCAGGTTGCTTATTGTCTGTTCGTGAGCCTTTATCTGTTGATTGATGTCATTTACCTCGGTATCGAGTTCTTGTAGGCGTTGTTGTCGTTGTGTCCCAATTTGGCGTGGTTGAGGTAGGGATGGGATCGCACTTTCTTCGTACCCCACTGCTTTTTGGACGAATACTCTCAGTCCTAGAGCGGTAAATGCCGTCACCATTTGCTTGGCTTCATCTGTGCAATACCTTCCAGCGTGCATAGCATAATAACTAATGATGCAAGACACTGCCGTATCGGGGATGCCTTTGGTTTTCCACTGCCTCTGGTTATCACCATTGAAGCCTCAATAGACTGTTTCAAGTATCTTGCAATGATGGCAAAGACAGAACTAGGTGACACGGCAAGGATGTACTTCCTTGATTGTGGGGCGATCGCATACCTGCCAGTCTTGCGGATAGCTGGGATGACTTCTGAAGTAAGCCACTTTTTAAAGCGCTTGGCTTGAGGTTTGCGGCTGGTAAGTACTAAAGAGTAAAGTCCAGATTCGTTAATGACCGTCATTTGCCTATTTTGACCTGATGTCGGTACTAACGACATCAGCTTCTCATCTTCATCTAACTTAGATATTGCATCTCTGTTATTGACTATTCCCAAGATTTTACAAACATCATCTGCTATAAACCAAGGTGAAGCAGAATTACCTACACACCGTACCTCATGTGACTCGAAATTGAAGACTGATAGATTTATCATGCTTTTTTGTGGGCATTTTTCTGACTTACCCAGGTCAAGAGAAAAATTGTAATTACAAATCTACACCTAGTGATATACCTAGTACTTTCTCTATTTGGCGCAAAGTATCCAAGGGCAATACTTTTGTGTCTTCATTTTCGATTTTGTACCAATTAGAAGTAGTCATACCGACTTCGGCGCAAATTTGAGTTAGAGAGCGGTTGTCTTGTTTTCTAGCTTTTTTGATAGCTTCTCCTATCCCCTCTGACTCGCACTCAATAATTTTCTGAATTTTCATAACTGACTGCATACCATTGACCTCAACTACTAATTATCGGTTGTCATTGTTAAAGTTACCGTAATTTATAAATTTACAGTTGTCAATCCTAATTTTATAGTTGACAACCAATGATTCGTAGTTTACGTTTGATACATACCACTCAAACGAACAGACACACACGACTGCTACCAATGCGTAGAGACGATGATGTAATTCGATGAAGGGTATGACAGGTTTCAGCATTGCACATGTGGATAGTAAATAACGCTATCCATGCACACAAAAGGCATCCAAACACAAACAAACATTCAACCAATTAAAGGATAATTCACATGTCTAACAACGAAGCAACACCAGTTGCAGCGCCTTTTTTCGATAGACCCATCAAGGAAACCAGGAAACCCAATGTCAAACTAGGTGATTCATTCCCTTCACCTGACAGCAAATGGTTGATAGATGGCGTTGAATTGGCGCGATCGCTTGGTGCGAGCATTGATGATGTTGAGAGATTTGCCCATCAGCGTGCACTTCATTCACCAACGCACTACCGAGACGCTTTATTAAGTCCGATATTGGCTGCTGAGTTTATCCTCAAAGAAGCTATCGGTGGCAACTACATAGCTTGTGAAAAGATACGGGTCATACTTGCTAAGGCTTTAACCCCTAATTCTGACGCGTAACAGCATAGACGGTCATACAGAGATGGATTCACTTCTGTCTCTGCATGGCAACTATGCCAGTAAACTTTAAACCCACGTAACACACTTATGGCAACACTCCAATATGCAACGATGGTAGGCTTCCTCAAAGGTCAACGCCTTGCTGGGGTAGAAGTAAAATGCAAGCTTTCTGCATCTTACGACACGATCAGGGAAGAGTACGAACGCTTGATGAGTGCTACGCAAGCAGAGACGGAAGATGAACTACACGAAGATGAGCCTACAGGTGAGGTAGCACTATTCGCAGAAATCGGAGTAGTCAGTTTACCCACAGACACTACTGTAGAAGTCCAGATTAGCGATGAAGTGAGAGAAGTGGAGGTACGTTGGGACGACAGCACTAACACCGCTACTACTATCAGCAAAGAAGTAGCAGTGGTAACAATTGACAACCCTACCCACAAGGTGGACATATGCCAATTGGAGATATTTGACAATGACGGGGTATACAAAGCTTACCCACTAACAAAACTAGCAGGTAATGTAGAGTGGCTATACCCTAGCAAGAAAACTAAGATTACTCGCATAAAAGCGTATATCAGGGATGAATGGAAGTGGATTTCAGCGCAAACAAACAATCAATCTCATGGCTCCCTTACAGCGAATTGCATAGCAGCGTGTAGACAGGTCGATGATCCATCGCTTGGCGTCACACTGCGCTATCCGATATCACCCACATTCGTAAAAATAGGCAATAAATGGAGATTTGACGGCGATGATACCAACATAAGTTGGATATCGACAATACAAAAGAGCATATACCCACGACTCGAGATAGGGGATATCGTGTACCTTCAAGGTGAACTAGGTAGTGCTAACCCTGCTACATTCCAAATATCAGGCATAGTATATGAAAAGCTTTGCCAGATGGCGCGCTTAGTATGCTATGTGGGGAACAAGCAATGGCGCAGGAAAGACACTACTGTCGTGCCACTGGTGCAATTAATTGATATCAGGAAGGTGCGTAGATGAGAGCAGGCATAGCACTCTTGGTGCTACTCACCGCGATAGTATCCATCAAGGGAGAATGTCATAGAGGCGGCAGTAGGGTAGATGGTTGCATTTCAATACATTTCATAATTCGCTAAATCACTGAATGGAAACTATGACAGTCATAGAACGCCAAGGGAATAATAATATGAGACATATTTTTCTAGGTGGCGTCCACTTATCGGAATTAGACCTTGTGAACGCACAAGTGACTAATTACAGCAACTCTTTTGTGTTAGCTGAAGGGTTGATAGAGGCTTGTTCTATGAGGGACAAGAATGTTCACGAGTATCAAGCACTAAAGCGATCAATAGCATCCGCGTGGGGAGTGTCAGAAATAGAAGTATCACGTCTTTGTGTTATCACAAGGCAAGTTATCTTTTTCTTTGATGAGTACGATTCCAGAAGAATAGGTTAGCACTTTAACTGAACAACCCTTTGACGATGACAACCGTGACGGTATGACATCTCGACTAAGTACACTTTCATTAATTCATAAGGACATTAATACCATGGCTAACGTAGCACTCGAAGCATACCAAGGTTTTGCACAGCACTCATTCATATCCAACGAAACGGTGTGGGCGGGGCTGAGACTCAACAAGGGCGGTGGGTCGGACGGCAAGTATGATTTTACAGGTGACAGTTTCACCCTACAAGTGGGCACATTTACTGGGCTTATTGATGGCGATAACTATTGGCTGATAGCAGTACTTGCTAGTGGTAGTTGTAATCCTAAGGCAGGTGTCTTCGAGTTCAAATCTTGGAAAAACGGAGAAGGTGGGGCGAAAGGAAGTTTCGACAAAGCTGCCGCTGAGGCGATCGCATTGCAATGGCAGAAAGACGGTTGCTTTGCGGCTATACACTGCAACGACATCCCCGTACTTAGGACTATGGTCAAGGTTGCGCATGAACTGAAGATCATTGCCAAGTCAGGGAGTGGGGAAATCACAGTGCGACTGAATACCGAAGCTGCCGATATGTGTCCTCAGCTTGAAACGGCACTAAGCGAATTTTGGTGCTATTTGATCGCCAATGAAGGGAATACACCTGGTGCCGGCAACCCTGCATACGCCGCCGCTGGCGTGGTTGCAGCCGCTGGTTTGATGAGTATGCCATGCTTGTCTAACGAAGATTTACCATCTATACCGTTGTATGACATTTTCAATAAAAGAACAGGGACTAAAATCGAGTGCTTCTCATTCACCGGTGAGCTACCTTCATACGATGCCGTGGCAGTCACCCTACCCAAAAAGGAAGAACGCAAGAAAGGCGGCGGTGGTAATTGGGGCGGTGGCTCACCTGCTGAATCTACAGAGGTCGTACTGGCTACCCGTGAGAAGTACTTTGTATCCCAGCTTGCATTGCACGATCCGGAAGTTAAGACCCTCGCTGACGCTATCAATGTTGTGACTTCCCTCAAGTCACCGCTTGCCGCAAAAGCTGAGTTGTTACTCAAAGTAATGGGTCAATAGTACCCCACCTGCCAAAGTGCTATCTCAGACTAACACTCTAGGTAGCACTCAAAGTAACACTTTTTATGTTAGTCCAGAGTAACACTTTTGCGGAGGGTATACCTATGACGGCTTCAAGACCAAAAATCTGTACGCTTTGCGGGTCAACTAAGTTCAAATCTGAATTCGAGAAAGCCAACAAACGGCTTACAGCGCAAGGGATTATCGTTTTGTCGGTAGGTTGGTTTGGGCACTCTGATCCAATTCCCGATGATATCAAGGCGGTTGTTGACCAATTGCACTTCAGGAAGATCGACATGTCCGACTACATACTCGTCCTAAATGTTGGTGGGTACATTGGAGAGTCCACGCGCAATGAAATTGAGTACGCGAAGTCTGTTGGTTGTCGTATTGAGTATTTAGAGCCAATCAAAAACAACATGTCAGACAGATGGGAAGATTCGTATGAAGGGATGGGGTTCTATGGGTACGAATACGACCCTACGACAGACAGTAACTGCGGCACTGCAACAATGACTAAGGTGCAACATCAAAGTTCAGCCAATTAGGTTACACCAAAATATAGGGGATATATCAGGGCAAACGCATCTTATTTACTAATAAAAACTAAGGGAGATTCCAAAATGACATAGATAATTGTAAAAATTGATGGAATGATAAATAAAATAAATAAAATATTTTTCAAAATGTGAATTAGCTTA
>JAESFX010000126.1_pt1 | contig 89261 bp, 91 predicted proteins | sample 9269501 | NCBI WGS metagenome assembly JAESFX01 (sample SAMN14515570, study PRJNA621655) | algae metagenome | isolation source: Desmonostoc geniculatum HA4340-LM1 and co-occurring heterotrophs from cave... | place: USA: Maniniholo cave, Kauai, Hawaii | collected 2009-07-28
GGTCTCAGCCGCTCCACCTGCTCGTCCGTCAGCCAGAATAGATTGCTCATGATCACCCCCGTCAGTTCGGGGGCTTGAATCACGCAGGCAGGGAGGCCTCAAGCCGATTAATGGGTCCTGACCCTAACGCCTTCCATTCACTATTCGCTTTTTCAAACGGAGCATAGCATCCAAAAATCCGATCTTTGAAATCGTATATGATGGGCTGAACTTCAGGGGTGAAGACAGTTCCAACGCAGAACGAAAAAACACTAAGCGCAATGGCACCTATCATTTTTCGCCATGAACCACTTCTCTTAACCTCTGCCACTCATGATACCTATGCACAATGCGGAATACTGCAGCCACTCTCCAACAAGCCCTGCACTGATACAATGCACCCAAATAAAGTCAAGCGCCGCTTTCTTCTGCCGCTGATTGGCAAGTAAGCGAAAGGCAGCGAAAGCCATGCTATCTTGAATTAGGTTTATCTGGCCCCGTCAATTACAGGAAGGGGCCTCCATGTACCGCAATCTTCTCCTCTCCGTCGCCCTTGTCGCCCTGCTTGCCGGCTGCACGGATGACGAGGCCACGGCAAACGAAAAGCTCACCGAGGCGGTGGCGCAGGTCGTGGCCGCCCAGTCGGCCGCAACGCAGACCGAGGCGCATGCCAGCCTTGTTGCCGCGCGCGACCTTCTGGCCGAGATCCGCACGGATCTGCCGGGCACGGCGGCCGCGCTCAAGGTTGTCTCGGGTGAGACAATCGGCACGGTTGATCTGTCGCAACTCGACAGCCTGATCGCGGCGGCGGAGCGAGGGATGGCACCGGAAATCTGCGCCAGCAGTCCGACTGCCTACTGCATGATCATAATCGGGTTGGAGGCCGAGGCTGCAAGTCGTGGCGTCAGCGTCGAGGACCTGCTGCAAAGGGACGGTGATCCGCAGGATTTCTTCAACTACTTCACCCTGCTTGACGGCGGGCCAGAAGCCGCCAAGGCGCTGACAGGCCAGACGCGCACCGCGCCCGACCGCGAGCTTTTTGATGTCATCTACCGGCTTGTGACCCTTGGCCATGAAGCGGCCGCGAAGGCCTGGCTTGAGGCAACCACCCCGGCGCCCGGATCGAAGCTGACCGATTGGCCCACCTTTCTGCAACTTGCCCATGAAGGCGTGCGGGGCCGAAATCTGGTGCAGACGCCGGTGACGATGGCCGCCATGGCGCGGCTTGCCAAATCCGAAGGTGCGCTGGTTGACCAACTGGTCACGCGGATCGGCGGTCTTGAGGCGCTGCAGATCGCCCTTGGGGACAACCCGATGGAGAAGCTTGCCGCGTGGCGGGAAAAGGGCTGGGTTCAGACGGGGTCGGATGCGGAAGGGCTGATAGCGATCGCCCTGTGGAACGCCGGTGAAAAGGAGGCGGCGCGCGCAATCTTTGCTACCGCCGAGATGACGCAGAACGAGTTCGTGATCGAAAGCCTGCCCACCCTTGCGACGCCCGAGGTGCAGGCTGATCTGCTCACCGCCGCGCTGCCTGCCGCAACCGATGCGCAGGACCGTGCGCGGATCGTCATGGCGTTGATCGCCCTTGGCGATGAAGAGGCGGCCGCCCCTGCTTTGGCGCAACTGGGCTTGGAAACGGCCACAGCCGACCAGCCTGCATCTGATCTTCTTCTACCGCAGCCAGGATTGTTGACCGACCATCTTGACCGCTTTGCCGAGACCACCGGCATCGGCCTTGGTCGCGCAAACGCGCAGTCAGTCATGGACGCGTTGCAATCATTGACCCCGGAACGTTTCCCGATGGCTGCATGGATGGAGCTGCAGAATGGCTGGCTTATCGGGCGAGCCATCGAAGGTGAGACCGACAACCTTCAGGATGCCCCAAGTTACAAAGAAGAAAGGTCCCTGCGCAATCTGATGTGGGGAATGCTGACGGCGGGACAGGCCGAACAGGCCACCACCCTTTTCAATCAGCTTGTCGACACGGATTTTTCCGGGGCTCAGGCGGACAACGGCGGAATGCTGATGGAGGCGGCGCTGCTTGCCGGACGCTTTGACCTAGCCACAGAGGCGCTTGGTCAATTGACCGCCTCGATTAGCCACTCGGAACGGGCGCTCCGCCTGCGGCTGCAGCACGACAAGGCCCCGGATGAAGCCGCCCTTTTCGCGTTCCTGACCGCTTGGGACGCCCGGAACGGTGGACGTGCTGCCGCGCTGCTGGCGGCTGACGACCGCTTTACCGGTGCAGGTCACCCTGCCCTCGCCGCGCGGTTTGCCTTCAGCCTCGACGGTGACCGGCGTCTGGAGGCGATCTCACAGCTGGCATTCGAATGGCCCGGCACCCGTCAAGAGTAACCACCTGAAACGCAAGGATTAAATGAGATGACTGAAACCACTGCGACACCCCCTGCAAAACTGATGGCTGCCAAGATCATCTACGGACTGATGGCCTTGGGGTTCATTTTCCCCGTGATCCCACCATTGGCGGGCCTGATCTATGCCTATGTAGCCCGCGGCGAAAACTCTGTTCAGGATAGCCACCTTGGATTTCAGATCCGCACCTTCTGGGTGGCTTTTGCCCTTGGCGTGATCTGCATCCTGACGGCCGCCACAGTCGTCGGTCTTGTCGTCGCTGTCCCCTGTGGCCTTTTCGCCGTCGTCTGGACGTTGCTGCGCCTGATCACCGGCTTTGTCCGCGCGACCAAGGATCAGCCGATCACCGGGACGCGTGCGCTTGGGCTTATGGCGCAGTGAAGCGTCGCCTGCGCAAGGGGTCACTTGCGCAGGCATCTGCCCCTGACGGTACTATGAGCGGGGGGATGAACACCGGCATCGGACTGTGGTCACTCGCCCGGAGGGATAACCCGCATCACGAAGGATGCAGACGCCTCTCCCGGTGGGATCGGCTCTGGCACCTTGTGAACCACCGGATCAAGCGACTGCAGGAATGCGGCGATAGCGTAGGCATCGTCGTCGGTCAAAGCCGCAAGGTTTGGCCAAGGCATGACCGGGGCCAGCCCCCGCCCGTCTGGCCTTATGCCAGTGCGGATTGCGGCCACGATCTCGTCCGCGCTCCAAGTGCCGATGCCCGTGGCATCATCCGGGGTCAGGTTCGGACCGTGGAACGTGCCAAGGCCCGGCACTTCGAACCCGACATCGGACCCGCCAAGAAATCGCTGCGGATCGGGATTGCCCAGAAAGTACCCCGGCGTATGGCAATCGCTGCACCCGGCGATCTGCGCCAGATAGCGGCCACGCTCGATCTGAGCCTCATCCGCTTTCGCGGCAGCAGGGACCAGCGTCGCAAGGACGACCGACAGGACCGCAGCAGAAAACTCCGGCTGAAGGCCCCGCGCAATCCGGGTGGATGGTTTCAGAAATCTGATCATTTTATTGCTCCTTCCCAAATCTCATTCAGCCGCGAGCACGGCAGTCTCTTGCCGGGCGATGGTGGCGTCCTGCACCTTGCGATTGCCGAAGACGCCATGGGGATCATGGACCTTGGCAAGGGCCGCGATCCGGCCAAAGGCGTCAGGGCTGAAACAGGCCTCGATGCGACCGGGCCGCGCCAGATCGGCGTGCCCGACGTAGCGGCCAGTGGTCACCGGATCGAGGCTGTCCATTCCGGCGCGCAGCCACGCAAGGTTCGCCGCATCATCCGCAGCCGAGCCCCATGTTCCATGCATGATCCCGCAGACTGAACCGGTCACCGACAACGCCGCGTCGGGCAGACCGCGGTGCAAGGCCGAATTGCGCCCGTAAATCACGCCGATGGCATTCGACTGGGCCGACGGTGCCTTGGCCACCATCCGGGCAAGCCCGGCAAAGGTTGTGTCGGCGTCCTCGCTCCACAGACAGTCAACGCCGTAGCGGCTGCCATCGGGAAAGCTTTGGTCAACAATGCCGTAGAGCGTGGCAAAGTCGATGGGCGTGGTCGGCGTATGGGCAATGGCAGCGTCGGGCAGGATGTCACCGATGTTGCGCGCAAGGCCGGTGATCTCTGCCATCGAGCCGCCATAGACCGTCAGGATGACCGTTGCGAACTTCGCATCACCAAGGCCCAGATGGGGCGGCGCGGCGGCAAGGGACAGGGACACTTCGGCAAATCCGGGCAGAACGTGCGACAGCCGTTTCAGGCTGGCGGTCACGTCAGCCACCCGCGCCAGCGGATAGGTCCAGGTCGACACGGCCATCGCCGGGGGCAGTGGCATCAAGCGAAGCCAGAACCGCGTGACGATCCCGAAGAACAGCGGACCAGCCCCCCGCAGCGCCCAGAAGAGATCGGGGTTCTCGGTGTCGCTGGCCATGACGATGCGACCGTCGGCCAGCACTACCTCGGCCTTTTCGATAAGGTGGCAGGCGGGGCCCCAAGTGCCCTCATTCCAGCCAAAGCCGCCGCCAAGCAGGTAGCCACCCATCGCCACGTCGCCGCAATGGCCGACCGGGAAGGCCAGCCCTTCGGCGGTCAGCGCTATGGCCATGGCAAGGTTCTTCGCGGCGGGTTCAACTTCCGCAATCCGGGCCTTCCGGTCGATCGTCACAGCGTTCAGCGCGCCAAGGTCGATCGCGACGCCATCCTGCAGCGCGATGCCTGACCAGTTGTGCCCACCGGACCGGACCGAGACCCGATAGCCATGCGCCGAGGCGTAACGCACCGCCGCCTGGACATCGGCGGTCGAGGCCGCCTGAACGATCACGCGAGGGGTCGCCTGCGGCTTGCGCCCGTTCCAGACCAACCCCTCACGCGCGGCGGCGAAACCCGCCTCTCCCTCAGCGATGACGTGGCCGCTGACCTGATTGCGGAGCTCTTCGATATGCATTTTCATGTTCCTTTCCTTCAATCCTTCGGTGCCGGGAAATACCGGCCAACAATTTGATCCTGCAGCCTTTTGTGGGCCGCCTCCTCCCGCTCACCGTGCAAATCCCCGACCTGTCCGATCCACCCGCCGGGTGTCGGATCATGGCAATCCGGTCCACCTTTTGCGGGGACAGGAACCTTGGAACGGGCGGATATCCGGTTGCCGGGCAAAGCCGCCCGTCTGGCCATTGGCATCCGCATCGGGGTGTTCAGGTGAACGACCGCACATCTACTGTGCAAGGATGCGGGATGCTCGCTAAGTGTTTCCTCGCGGAATCTTAAAACCTTCTTAAGTGTAAACCTCTGGCCTTGACCTGTGCGGAATTCACTCCTCGCGGACAGTGATGTTTGCCTGAACGGCCAGCCGGAACCGCCCACGGCCGGTCTTTTCCAGCTGGATCGGCAGCGCCTTTTCCCGAAGCCTCCGTTCCAGCAGCACCAGCCGTGCTTCAAGATTCTCGGCATGGCTTGGCAGGCGAAGCTCTGGCGAAAGCCGCAGTTCGCGGTTGGAAAACTCGCTGCAGCCGGTCGTCACATAGGCGCGCACCAGTTTCCACAGGATCGCACCCGCCACCCCCTTGATCAGGTAGTCGCCCCCGGCAAAGACGCTGTCATCGGCTGCGAAGTGCCGCAGGGCAAGCGTTGTGTCGAACCTGCGCGATGCTGGCGGCAAGCCGGTCCCGGGCGTCTCTTCGTCTGCGGTCAGCGCGGCGGCATGGGCGGCAAGCGCGCTTGCGATGCAGGCAAGCGTGTCCTCCTCTTCATGCATGAACCGCAGGGGCTGCGGGCTTTCGGCGAAAAGAACGCCGACCAACCGGCCATGCCAGATCATCGGCAGCGCGATCTGGCTTTCCGGCCGCGCCAGTCCGGGAAATGCAATTCCCGGCACTTCGGCTGCGTTCGGCCCCGCTTCGGCAAGCAGTTGGTCACGAACGGCACTGCTGTAAAGATAGTCCGACGACATGTGATCGATCCGGATTGGCACCTTTTCGCGTGCGGCCACCCCGATCACACCATTGCCCAGTCGCACCTCGGACCCGATGCCTGACGCCGGGTAGCCCCATGTCGCAACCGCATCCAGCGCATTGCGGGTGTCGTCTGGGACAAGGATCATCAGGTTTGTGATGCCCAGATGCCGGGCGATGGCATCAAGCGTGCGGTCGTAAAGGTCCCCCAAGGTGTCCGCCCGCGCCATGTCGGCCAGCACGCGGCGAAGCGCGGGAAGCATCGCAACCTGCGGCACCGGACGCGGCACCCGGGGCGGCAGGGCCTGCCTGATGGCCCGGACCCTAAAGATGTCGGCCCCCATCAGCCGAAACACCCCCTCCATCCCGGTATGCGAGGCAATGCCCGCCAGCCGGGCCTTCATGGATTCAAACAGCGGACCCTCGGTCTCGGTAGTCTCGAAATCCAGATCGAGTTGATAGAACGCCGTGGTCAAAGGGTCGATCACCTCGACCGCGGCAGTGCGGGACGACAGGATATTGCGGCGGGTCTTGTTGAAGAACTGGTAGCTCAAGGCGACGCGGCCCGGATCAACGTAGTGGATCTGGCTGATGTAGGACACATTCGGGATGCCACCCGGATCGACGGTGGCAAGGACGGCCGGCACCGCGCCCTCAAAACAATCGCGCAGCGTATCCAGTGTCAGGACTGGCGTTTCTGCGTCCCCGGGATGGCCAAACGCGCGCGTCACAGCTCACGCCCCGCGCCCGGCCCCGGCGTCTGTTCAAACGCAGCATTCGGAATGAAACTCAGCACGTTGACATCAAGGGACCGGCGGTCGCGGAACGACATCACGAAGGCTGGCTGGTAACCAAGTGCGCCAAGAACGGCTGCAAAGGCATCGGTCTGGCGGATCAGTTTGATCCTGTCCTCGGGTTCAAGCTGTTCGGCCGTGGTCGTCGGTGCCTTCAGCTGGATCGTCCTGTGCGACATCGGCGCGCTGAACGTCACGGCAATCGGGCCGCCTGATTGCGCAGCTGCGACAAGCGCCGCATTGCCCTCGGCGGAGTAGATCAGGCGGATTGCGCCGCCCGCCGTCATCCGTGCCGCCAGCGCCCGCCCGGCCCGCGCCCGGCCATCGGCGCCGACCACCCCGACGATGATGCTGACGCCGCTTTCAATGAAAGCGACAATCTCATGCGACAGCACCAACGGCCCGGTGGCCCGGGTCGATGTGCTGTCTCCGTTGATTGCTGCGTCGGTCTTGGATTGCATCGCACAAGCGCCCACCCGGTCACCCGAGGTTAGGACAGTGCGCGTGAAACGCAAATACCTTACAGGGATATCTGCGGCTGGCCATACCCTCCGGGCAGGTCATGGATATGTTCTGGCGCGCGATGGGTCAGCCCGCGCGCCAGAGCTTGCCCTTACGGGTCAGATGCTTCCTGCGGCCATTTCCCTTGCGATGTGGTCGGCTTGGCGAATGGCCAGGGCGACGATGGTCAGTGTCGGGTTCTCCGCAGCCCCGGTGGTGAACTGCGAGCCGTCGGAGATGAAGAGGTTTGCAATGTCATGGGTCTGGCCCCACTTGTTGCACACCCCATCCTCTGGCCTTTCCGACATGCGGTTGGTGCCAAGATTGTGGGTCGACGGATAGGGCGGCGTCGGAAAGGCGCGGGTGGCCCCGACAGCCTCATACATGGCGATGCCCTGTTTGTAGGCATGATCGCGCATCGCCACGTCGTTCGGGTGATCCGAGTAATGGACGTTCGGCGCCGGCAGGCCGAACTGGTCCTTGGCATCGGCCGACAGGGTGATGCGGTTGTCTGCTTGCGGAATGTCTTCGCCCACGATCCACATGCCGGCCATGTTTTCATAGTGGTCAAGGGCGGTGGTGAACCCCCTGCCCCAGCCGCCGGGATTAAGGAACGCGGCCATGAACGGCAGGCCAAGAGCCAGAGTTTCAAGCTCATACCCGCCGACAAACCCACGGCTGGGATCATGGCGGGCTTCGTCCTGCACGATCCCGGCCATGGTGGTTCCGCGCCACATCTTCACCGGCTTGTCGAAGATCGCATAGACCGATCCGGTGACATGCCGCATGTAGTTCCGGCCCACCTGGTCAGACGAGTTTGCCAGACCGTTGGGATACATCTCTGACGCCGAGTTCAGAAGCAGACGCGGGCTTTCGATGGTGTTGCCGGCGACGCAGACGATGCGGGCCTTCTGGGTCTGCTTGACACCATCCTTGTCGAAATATTCGACGGCCGTGACCTTGCCCGTCTCATCGTGCAGGATCTTTGCGACATGGCTGCGGTCGCGCACCTCAAGGTTGCCGGTCGCTTCACCTGCCGGAATGTCAGTGTAGGCGGCAGACCACTTGGCCCCCCATTTGCACCCCTGAAAGCAGAAGCCAGTCTGCTGGCAGGCCAGACGACCGTCGTAATCGGCCGAGTTGATCGCCATACGGCCGGTGTGGACCTCGTTGTAGCCCAGCGCCTTCGCGCCCTTTTCGAAGACCTTGAAATTGTTGTTCCCCGGCAGGCCCGCGCGGTCGCCCGTGCGGGTCACGCCCAGCTTGGTTTCGGCCTTTTCGTACCAAGGCGCCATTTCGGCCGCGTCGATCGGCCAGTCCAGCAGATTGGCGCCCTCAACAGGCCCGTAGGTGCTCAGCGCCTTCCACTCATGGTCCTGAAACCGCAGCGACGCGCCCGCCCAATGGGTGGTCGTGCCGCCAACCGCCTTGACGATCCAGGCCGGAAGGCCCGAGAAATCCTTGGCCACGCGCCAGTCGCCGCTTGTCGTGCGGGTGTCCAGCCAAGCCAGCTGGCCAAAGCTTTCCCATTCGTCGTTGATGTAATCTTCGGGCAGATACCGGCCTCCCGCTTCCAGCGCCACGACCTTGACGCCCTTCTGCGCAAGCTCATTGGCTAGGACGCCGCCGCCTGCCCCGGTGCCGATGATGACGACCACAGAGTCGTCGTTCAGATCAAACGTTGCCATGTGTCGTCCCCCCTTACAGCCAGTTGATGTCGTCGAAGCCGCGGTCGATATAGCCGCCTTGGCTGAAGCTTTCGCCCTCGTAACCAAAGATCGGCCAAACCTCTTTCTGGTTATAAAGCCCGGTCACAAGGCCAGAGCGGACGGTCTGGAAGAACACCGAGGTTTCGATGGCCTGCAGAACCTTCACGCGGTCTTCCTCCCAACCGATGCTAAGATAGTCGGCATGGCCCTGCGCCTTGGCAGCGGCGTCAAGCTCGGCGATGCCGGTGGCGACAAGTTCCTTGCGGTCCTCAGCGTCATAGCCCTTGACTGCGACCGCATAGAATTGGTCCGGCACCTGGTCATGCGGGTAGATGTCGCGCGCCATCTGCAAAAGCGTGGCCATCTGCGCCGGGGTGATCACCGACACTTCAAGCGCCCATGCTGCGTTCGGGGCAGCAATGAACCCGACGCCAGTTACCGTAAGTGCCCCGGCTGCGACTGCCCTCCCAAGCAGTGCGCGGCGGGTCAGGCCCGTCCTTTCGAATTTGGTCATGTCGTCCTCCCTTGATTTTCGTCGGCGTGGATGCGTCAGAGGTATCTGCCGCCCCGTTGCAAGACCTCGATCTGGTAGCCATCCGGATCGGCGATGAAGAAGAAGCGGGCGATGACGGTGCCCGCGGGTGCGAAATCGACCAGCTTGCGCGGAGCAAGGCCCGCGGCCGTCAGCCTGGCGTGCTCGGCGTCAACGTCGGCAACCGAGACGGCAAGGTGGCCGTAGCCGTCGCCCAGCACATAGGGCTCCACGCGGCCCTTGTTGACCGTAAGTTCCACTTCGAACGTGCTTTCGGGGTTGGACAGATAGATCAGCGTGAAGCTGTCAAAATCCAGCCGTTCAGCAACTGTCAGGCCAAAGGCCTGTTCGTAGAAGCCCAGCGAGCGCGCCTCGTCCAGCACACGGATCATCGAATGTATGGCTTTGGCCATGAACCCTCCCAACATCACTGTCGATTTTGGTAAGGCTAAAGAACCAATTTTGGGTGCGGGTAGTAGCGGACTACTACAGACCGCTTTTCCGTCTATTCAGCGGCGAAACGGCTGTCAGCTTGCGGCAACTGATCCAGCTCGCCCAGATGGATCGTGCAGGCACAGCGCAGAAGCGAGGTGAAATTCGTCGCCTCGCCATGCTGCTGCAAAACCTCGGAATGCAGCTTTGACAGGAACGCCGGCGTCGTCGCGCCATCCTTGCAGGCCATCTGGTCCAGGATGCCCCAGAATGCGCGTTCCAGCCGGATGCTCGTGGACTGCCCGTTCAGTCGCAAGCGGCGGGTGACATATTCATAGCGGGCCGGATCTTGCCCGGCGAACATCTGGCACATTGCTGGCTCCCCCCAGAAAATCCTTGTAAAAAGGATGCGGCGGAAAGCACGACGCGTCAATTCACCATTGCGACACGGCGACAAGAGGGCGGTTTTCAGCGCCCTCGCAGCCAGCGCCACATCCTGCTTGCCCGGCCCCTCCTCCACCAGAGCGGGCCTTCGTGGTTGCCGGGCCGCGCCGGATCGAAGGCGGGATCGCCAAGGTCGATCAGCCGCTCCTCGAACGAGGCCCAGAAGGCCAGCATTTCGGCATCCGCCGCGGTGTAATGCGCACCGAAGGCATGCGCCACGTCGCCCGCGCCAAGGGCCTTGCTCTGCGCGCGTTGGCGGTCAAGCATGCGCTGCTTGCCCATCAGCTTGTAGTGCCACAGCATCAGCTCGTCCCGCCGGGGATAGACAATGCGGCCGGTCGGGCGTGATAGATGGCGGCCCGGCTGGATGCCCGTGTCGGTGAGTGCGGCGGGATCGAAGATCGCCAGCTTGTTCATCCGGTGATAGGGCGCGCCTTGCCTGCGCGTCTGGACAAGCGTTTCCTCGGGGGCGGGAAAGTCCTCGCTTACCATCTGATAGCCAAGTGCCGGGATCAGCGTGACACCCTCTGCCTGGCACCGCGCAAGATAGGGGCCAAGGCCGCCCCGCACTGTCAGATGCTCGTCCAGCGCGGTGATGATGACCCAGTCCGCCGCCCCCCGGCTTTCCTGCCACACTTCGTTTTGAAAGCGCTGGTGCGACAGCACGAAACTGTCGGCGACAACGCGCTGGAACCGCCGCACCTCGACCTTGGGATGCGCCCGCAGGATATCAAGCGAGCCGTCGGTCGAGCCGTCGTCGGCGACGACATAGCGGTCCACCACCGGATCGAAGTGGCGAAAGAAGAAGGGCAGGATGTCCGCCTCGTTCCAGCACAGGGTATAGAGGTGGACAGTCATTCGCCGCCGCGCCGCACGATGCGGGCGGGGTTGCCGGCGACGGTGGCCCCGGCCGGCACATCACGACTGACGATTGCGCCAGCGGCGACCACCGCGCCCGCGCCGACCGTCACCTCGGGCAGGATCACCGCGCCCGCCCCGACCATGACACCCTCCGCAAGCGTGATCATCCCGGCCAGCACAGCACCCGGCCCGATAGATACAAAGTCACCGCAGGCCAGATCGTGCCCAAGGCTGGCGGTCCGGTTCACGACCACAAAGTCGCCAAACCGCGTGCCAGCCCCGATGACCGCGCCTGCGTTGACGTAAAGCCCCTTGCCCTGCGGCAGGTCGCGCGGGCGGATCACTGTCGGGTCGATCAATGACAGGGGGGTGGAAAAGCCCTGCGCCCGCGCTTCGGCCACCGCCGCGCGGCGGTTTGCGGGGGTGAAAAGCGGCACGATGAACGGCAGGTCGCGAAGCCCCGCCCCCGCCCCGGCCAGCGGCACCGACAGCGCCGGGTTGGACAGATGGCAGGGTCCGTCGCGGTTGCGGATGCCCGCAACCAGTTCGATCCCGGCGCGCGACAGGCTTTCCTCAACCTCGACCACGAAGGTCGACCCCGTGGCATAGATCACCGTGCGCATTCCGCCGCCCCCCTGCGAACCGCGTCGATGATGGCTTGCGTGGCGGGGCCCGCGATCTCGGGTTGGATCGGCAGGCTTAAAACTTCGGTCGCCAGCCGTTCGGTGATGGGAAGCGGTGGCTGACCGTCGCGGTGAAAGGCGGGCTGCACATGCAGGGGCGGGGTGTAGTGGACGGCAGTGCCGATGCCATCGCGGGCAAGGCAGGCGGCCAGCCGATCGCGCGCGGGGTGACCGATCACGAACTGATGCCAGACCGCACCGTCATCCCAGCGGGGCAGGATGACCGCTTCGCCGATCCCGGCGTGAAAGGCGGCAGCGATGGCGCGGCGTTCGGCAATCGCCTCGTCCAAATGCGGCAGCAGGGAGGAAAGGATCGCCGCCTGCATCGTATCAAGCCGCGAGTTTCCGGCAACCACGTCGCTGATCCGCCGCGCGTCAGTCCAACCATAGCTGGTTTGCGCCCGGACCCGTTCGGCAAGGGCCGCATCCTGCGTGACCACCGCGCCGCCATCCCCCACGCCGCCAAGGTTCTTGGTCGGGTAGAACGAGAACGCCGCCGCATGCCCCCAGCTTCCGGCCCTGCGCCCGGCGATCTCTGCCCCATGCGCCTGCGCGCAGTCTTCAAGAAGAAACACGCCGTGCTGCGCGGCAAGCGCGGCAAGTGCGGGCATATCGGCCATCTGCCCGTAGAGATGCACCGGGATCAGCGCCGCCGTCCGGGGGGTGATCGCGGCGGCGGCGGCGGCGGGGTCCATCGTGCGCGTCGCGGCATCAACCTCGACGAAGACGGGCACGGCCCCGACAAGCCGGATCGCCTGCGCGGTTCCATGCGCGGTCAGCGCGACGGTGATGACCTCATCCCCCGGCCCGATCCCCGCCGCGCGCATGGCAAGGACCAGCGCATCCGTCCCGTTCCCGCAGCCAGTGGCATGGTCCACCCCGCAGAAAGCGGCAAAGGCCGCCTCGAAAGCCGCAACCTCAGCGCCGCCTATCGCGGTGCCGCCCTCCAGCACGCGGGCAATCGCCGCGTCGACCGCCGGACGATATCGGGCAATGCGCCGCATCGGCGCGGCCTGAGGAACCATTGCCGTCACGCCAGCGGCGACTGCGCCGCAAACAGCGACGGTTGCGGTTCGAGAAAATATTGTGTCTGGGAATAGGGCACCTCGGCCAGACCGATCAACCGCGTTCCCGGCGCGAAATCCCGCATCTGGTTCAGCACCCCCGCCCCGATCACCAGGGCGACCGCCGGGCTGTCCAGCACGACAGTCGCCTTCCGCACACCCGCGTCCAGATCGACGGTGACGCGGCCGCTTACCGCAATCAACACCTGAGGGGTCGAGTTGGAATGACCACCCCGGCAGATGCCGGCGGAATCTTCCGGCAAGGTGATCAAGAACATGCGCGAGGCGTCAAACCCGGCAAGATGCCGCAGGTCCAGGGGGTAAAGGCTGCCCCGCGCATCGGCATGGCAGGCCAAGTCGATCAGACGGCACCCGGGCAGATCAATTTCCAGACGCATCAGCGCACAATCCCAAAGGCATCCCGGTTCACCGAGTACACGATCTTTGTGGTTTTTCAATTCACTACAGCGGGAGCCAGAAGAGCGTGGCTGCATAAAGGATATGCCAACATCGCCACGATGGAAAGTTCTTTCAGGGGACCGCAGCCCGCGTGTTGCGGGCCAATGCGGACAAGGGAGTCAGGCATCGGGTCCAGATTTCAGTCCGGCATGGTCCGAAACGTCGCCAATCATATCCTCTGCCAGCTGCGCGTCCGGGGACATCATGATCGGACCGCGGATCTTGGGCGCAGCGGCTTCAGGGGTTCAGCGATACTTTTCGATGAAAGCGTCAATGTCCATCACCCGGATGTCGGGCAAGGCGGCCTTCAGGGCCGCATGGTCCCAATCCCACCAGGCAATGGCCTGCAGCGCTTCGGCCTGCGGCGGGGTGAACCGCCATTTCAGGTGGCGCGCCGGCACGCCGCCGACAATCTCATAGGGTGCCACGTCCTTTGACACCACGGCACCCGCCCCGATCACCGCGCCAGTGCCAACCGTGACACCGGGCAGGAGAGTGACGCCATGGCCGATCCAGACATCGTGGCCGATGGTCACCCAGTGATCGCGACGCCACTGGAAGAAGGTCTCGTCATCCTCGCCCAGACCGAACTGCGCGGCGCGGTAGGTGAAATGGTGCTGGGCCGCACGCCATGTGGCATGGTTGCCGGGGTTGATCCGCGCGCCCTCGGCGATGGAGCAGAACTTGCCGATCGTGGACCAGACCACATTGCCGCCTTTGACGATGTAGGAATAGTCGCCGAACGTCACCTCACGCATCGTCACATGGGCCATCACCTCGGTCCACTTGCCCAAGGTGCAATCAACCAGCGTGGCGGTTTCGTGGACATTGGGGGTCTCGGTCAGCATCTTCATGGCAGGTATCCGGTTCAGGCTGTTGCAGGCATCAGAAGTCGAATGCGCTTGGTTTCAAAGCGCACAGGTTGGCCGTCCCGCATCACCATGGGCTCGACCAGCAGTTTCAAGTCGGCAAAGCCGATCCCGGGATGGCAGAGCGCGGTTGAATGACCGACCGGCACGCGGAACCCGCCCTTCGGGTTCATCGCAGGGAAAACGTCGCGCCGACCGATCTGCAGGAAATGCGAGATGTCCCATTCCTGCACCTGCCCGTCGATGCGGGTGACAGCCCAGCAATGCCCGCTGGTGCATTCACCGACCTCGGGAAAGAAATAGCCGACCACATATCCCGCCTCGATCCCGGCCGCGCGCAGAGCGGCCAGAAAGTAGGTGTGGATATCGACGCAAGAGCCTTCGGTCAGGCCGCAGGCAAGATGGGGGACGCGATCGAAGCCGTCGGTGAACTTCTGTTCCGGGTGGCCGTAGTCGAACCTTTCGGCCACGCCGCGGGCGATGCGGATGGCGCGGTCAAGACCGTCGCCTTCACCCGCCAAGGCACGCGCCTCGGCTACAAGAGCGGGGGCCGCACGCGTAAAGCGCGACGCGGCGGGATGAAAGATCGCCTCGGGATAGGCACCGGGCTGGCCCGAGTAGACATAGCGGAACGCGACCTCGGGGGCCTCTGGCGTCACCAGAAGCAGCTCTTGACCAGAGGTCGTTTCCGTCAGCCGCTCAACCCGACCGCCGGTCACCTCGCAACCGGTGCAGACTGACGCCGGAGAGGACAGGCCCGCGGGGGCGAAGACCTGCCCCTCGGTGCCAGAAACGACAATGTCGACAGAGAAGGCCATCACCGTGCCCCCTCCCAGGTGCCGATGAAGCGGGCGCGGATCAGGCCGGAAAGCCAGTCGATCAGATAGACCATGGCGATGATCAGGAAGATGATCGACCAGGCCTCATCCCAGCGGTAAGCGCCGATCCGGTCCGCCAGCAGGAACCCGATGCCACCTGCGCCGACGATGCCAAGGATCGTGCCGGACCGGACGTTGGATTCGAAGTTGTAAAGCGTGATCGACAGCAGCACGGGCCAGACCTGCGGCAGGACGGCAAAGCGGATGGATTGCGTGCGGCTGCCGCCTGACGCGACCACGCCGTCAACGGATTTGTTTGACGTATTCTCGATCGCTTCGGCGTAAAGCTTGGCCAGCACGCCGATCTCGCCGACGGCAATGGCCAGAACGCCCGCAAGCGGCCCAAGACCGAAGGCGCGGATGAAGATCAGCGCAAGGATCAGCGTCTCGAAGGCGCGGATGATGTCAAAGCCGCGCCGGACGGTGAAGCGCAGGAACGGCAGTCGATTGATGTTCTTTGCGCCAAGAAAGCACAGCGGAAAGGCGATGACCGCGCCCAGAAGCGTGCCAAGGAAGGCCATCGACAGCGTCTCGCCCAGCCCCTTCAGGATTTCGGAGAACTCTCGCCATTCGGTCCAGACATGCGGCGGGAACATGAACGACAGCACGCGGCCAAGGCGGCCCAACCCTTCCCAGATGCGGGCGGGGGAGACGTCGAAATCATAAAGACACCAGCAGAACAGCAGTATAAAGCCGGTCCAGAGGGCCGCGCGGCGCAAGCGCACGTTCCGGGGTGCGCGGAACGCCAGGGGGTGCGCGGCTCGGGCCACTGCGATTTCGGCGGCGGTAACGGTCTTGGGCGTCATGTGCGTGCCTCCAGCCCGATGACGCGGTGGCGCAGCATCTCGGACAGCCGGTCGATCACCGTCACAGTCACCAGAATGATGACGAACAGGGCCGACAGATCGGTGTATTCCTGATAGGACATGGCGGTGCGGAACTCTTGCCCCAGCCCCCCCGCCCCGACATAGCCGATGATGGATGAGGCGCGCACGTTGATCTCGAACCGCAGAAGCGTGTAGCTGAGCACGTTCGGCAGCACCTGCGGCACGGCCCCATAGCGGATCATGTCGAACCACGATCCGCCCGCCGCCTTGACCCCGTCCAATGGCCGCATGTCGATGTTTTCATTGGCTTCGGAGTAAAGCTTGCCTAAGGCCCCCGCCGTGTGCAGTCCGATGGCCAGGACACCCGCCAAGGGGCCGATGCCGAAGCAGAAGACGAAGATCAGAGCGAAGACCAGTTCGGGGACGGTGCGGGCAATCTCAAGATACCGGCGGGACAGCCATAGAACCCAGCGGTTCGGCGACAGATTCCGCGCGGCGGGGAAGGACAGGATGAACCCGCCGATGACGCCAAGGACGGTGGCCATGAAGGCGATCAGCACGGTTTCCAGCAAAAGGATGGCCCAGGTCCGCCAGCGCCCGAACCAGTCGGCAAGGTCGCTGCCAAGGGTGGCCCAGTTGAGGTCGGGGATCGTCTTGGAAATGTATTCGCCAAGCCGCGGCAGGCCGGCGCCGATCACCCACCGTTCCGCGCGGGAGCCGTCGGCAAGGGTGACTTGCGTGACGAGAAAGAAGTTGGAGGCCTGGGCGGTCAAAAGGAACAGGACCAGCATCACCCCGGTCACAGCCAGGAAGGTCAGGCGGGCGCGGCGGCGCTGAACGCTGTAGTCCCGTTCGAAGGCAAGAAGGGCTGCGGACATCAGGGGTTCCCGAATGGGTGCGGGCGGGCCTGATGTGGCCCGCCCGGAAAAGCATCAGCTTTCGCGCTGGGCCTTGAACCAGTCGCGCATGTCGATGATCCACTGATAGCGGGCGTGGTCGACCTCGACATAGCCCTTGGCGGTGGAATCGTCGGCCCCGCTCATGTCCTTGAAGGCCTGCGGGTCGGCAGTGGGCACGTTCATCACGGCGGCCTTCATCTCGTCGATCAGGCCTTGCGGCAGGTTCGCGCGGGCGGTGAAGGGGCCCGAGGTGATTTCCGGGCTGGTCCAGATCACGCAGACTTCGCCTTCCTTGATCATCCCCTTGGTTTCCATCCGCTGCGGGATGCCGTTCTTTTCGTTGTTGATATAGGTTGCGGCGGCGTCGAACTGGCCGTTGGCGACCCCGGCCACACCAGCCTCATGGCTGCCCGAGAACGGGATGGCGGCGAAGAAGTCCTCCGGCACATAGCCCTGCTGCACAAGGTTGTAATAGGGGACGTTGTAGCCCGAGGTGCTGTCAGGATCGGCGAAGGCAAGGGTCTTGCCCTTCAGATCGTCGACCGTCTTGAGACCCGAGTCGCAGCGCACCACGATGACGCCGAAGTAGCCGGTGGAGTCATCCTCTTGGATCTGGGTCAGAAGGGGGATCACGCCGCCTTCGGTTTCCGTATAGGCGGCCGCATAGGCGGACGACCCAAGGAACGAAAACTCGATCTGCCCGGCGGCCAGCGCCTGAATCACGCCGTCATAGTTGCCGGCGGTGAAGATCTCGACGTCGACGCCCAGCGTCTTTTCCAGATATTCCTGGAAGGGGGTGTAGCGGGCGATCCGGTCGGATTCATTCTCGCCCGACAGGATGCCGAAGCGGACGATGCGGTAGTCGGACTTCCAGTCCTGCGCGGCGGCGGGCAGCGCGGTCAGGGCAATCAGGGCAGTGGTCGCGAAAAGGCGCATGGCAGGCTCCTATCTGAGGGGGGTCAGGCGGTCTGGCGCAGCCGGGGATGGGCTGCGGTCGAAGTGATGGCGGCATCGAAGTCGGCAAGGCCATCGGTGCCGTAGATGTCGCGGACGACATCGTCGGTCAGCTGGCGCGGGGTGCCGTCAAAGAACACCCGTCCGTCGCGCATGGCGATGATGCGGTGGCAATAGGCGCGCGCGGTATCAAGGGTGTGCAGGTTCACCAGCACGGTGATCCCGTCATCGCGGTTGATGCTGCGCAAGGCCTCCATCACACGGTTGGCGTTGCCGGGGTCAAGGCTGGCGATGGGTTCATCGGCCAGCATGATGCGGGGGTTCTGCACCAAGGCCCGGGCGATGGCCACGCGCTGCTGCTGGCCGCCCGACAGAGTGCCCGCGCGCTGCAGTGCCTGCGGGGCCAGCTCCAGCCGGTCCAGCGCCTGGATGGCAAGCGTGCGCTCGGCATCGGTGAAACGCATCGCCATCGAGCTGAGGAAACCATGGTCGGCAAGGCGGCCCACCAGCACGTTGGTCAGCACATCCAGCCGTTCGACCAGATTGAATTGCTGAAAGATCATCGCGCAGTCGCGCCGCCATTGCCGCAGCGCCCGGCCTTGCAGCGCGGTGACGTCCGTGTCGCCAAAGGTGATGCGGCCAGAGGTCGGGTCGATCAGCCGATTGATCAGCCGCAGCAACGTGGATTTCCCCGCGCCCGACCGACCGATCACGCCGACAAACTCGCCCGGGCGGATATCAAGGGTGACATTGTCCACGGCGCGGGTGGCATTGAACCTGCGACCAAGACCAGCGAGTGAGAGCATGTGCTTTTCCATGCCCCTGCTGATGCCAGCACGGTGCGACAGGCCAACATCGTTCGAATGAATTCTTGGAGTCCATTTCTTGACCGCTTTGTAACGGTGTCGACCCGGGCCGTTAGGTTTCAGATACTTGGATGACACCCGGCGTTTTCGCCTTGGCACAGTCTGCCGAACGGATCGCCGATCCGGCGCATTTTCATTCCGATCTGACCGGGGTTGCCCCTTCGAAAACACCGTTCTGCAGGTCAGGCGCGAGGCGCATGCCAAAGTCCTTTCGCAGCGTCAATGCCTTGCGGAATCCCGCGTGAAAAGCGGGGGGCAGGCTGTCGCAAAAGCGTCATCCAAGCGTCCGCCAACATTCACACACACATCGCGGCGGCGTTACCGGCTGGCCCTAGGAATTCGTCCGAACGAGTTCCAACCGGAGACTACAGATGTCGCTCAAGTCACTCATGATCGGAACGGCGCTTGCCGTTATCAGCGCAACCGCCACCCTTGCCGAAACCTGGAGCATCGCCGTCACCGATGTCGAAGGGTTGGAGCGTCTGCAGGCCGAGTGGGGTCCGTTCAAGACCGCGCTTGAAGCCGCCACTGGCGAGACTTTTGATTTCTTCCCGGTATCCTCGCGCACTGCCGCCGCCGAGGCCCTGCGCGGCGAGACGGTGGATTTCGTCATCACCGGACCAGCCGAATACATCGTCATCAACACGCTGACCAAGGCGACCCCGCTGATCGGCTTTGGCCGCCCCGACTATCGCTGCGCGATCATCGTGCGTGCCGATGCCGGGATCGACAGCATGGCCGACCTGAAGGGCCAGAAGGTCGCTTTCGGTGACATCGGATCGACCTCGAACATGCTGTGCCCGATGCAGCTGATGGCGGACTATGGTGTCAGCCCGGTCACCGACATCGAAGCGGTGCACACCGCCCGCAACATCGCGCATGAGGCGCTGAAGGCGGGCGACGTGGCCGCCATCGGCATCAACGAAGGGTCATGGATTTCTTCGGCCCGCGACAAGGACACCTCGGTTCCCTACGGCTTCTTCAAGGTTCTGGCACGGTCGGGCGATCTGCCGAACGACATGCTGCTCGCTGGCGCCCATGTTCCTGCCGAAGTGCAGGCGATGGTGCGTGACAGCATCATCGGCAATAAGGCCGAGATCATCACCGCGATCACCACGCATGAAGAGAACGACAAATATGTCGGCATGGACCTCGTGACGATCGAGGACGCCAGCTATGACGTGGTGCGCTCGATGTACACCACGGCAGGCTATCCGCAGTTCGACAAGTTCCTTGGGGAATGACCGGTGCCGCTTGACCGGCCCGGGCTTCGGCGGGGTGTAACCCAAACCGGCCTGCAGGTTCTTGACCTGCAGGCCAAAGGCCTTGCCAAACGCTTTGGCACAAGTAAGCCAGTGTTCACAGGCCTTGATTTCACCATTGCCCAAGGCGAATGCGTCGCACTGGTCGGGGCCAATGGCACCGGCAAGTCCACGCTCTTGCGCTGCTGTCTGGGGCTGATCGCCCCGGACGCGGGCCAGGTGTCCCTGTTGGGCGAGACGTTGAGCGATCTTGGCGGCACCGCACGCCGGGCCTTGCGGGCGCGGACCGGGCTGGTCGGGCAGAAGCACAATCTGGTGCCGCGCCTGTCGGTGCTGTCCAACGTGATCCACGGCCTTCTGGGCCGCCACTCCGGCCCGCGCTACTGGATGCAAGGGCTGGCCCCGGCCGAGGCGCGCAGCGCGGCCATGGCGGCCTTGGCGAAGGTCGGGTTGGCCGACCTTGCCCTGCGCCGGGCTGATCAGCTGTCAGGCGGGCAAAGCCAGCGGGTGGCGATTGCCCGCGCGCTGGTCGGCAAGCCGCGCTTTCTGGTGGCGGACGAACCCTGCGCGTCGCTTGACCCGCAAGCGGGGGAAGAGGTGATGGCGCTTTTCATGTCGCTGGTGAAACGCGAAGGGGTCACTGTTCTTTTCACCTCGCACAACGTCCAGCACGCGCTGTCCTACGGCGACCGCATCCTTGGCCTGCAAGGCGGGCGGATCGCGATTGATGCCGCGTCATCCGACGTCACGACCAAGGAAATGGCCCAGCTTTATGCATAACCCGCCGCAGCCCATGCCCCACCGCTTTGCCCGGCCGGGTGGCCTTGGCTTTGTCAGCTATGTCGTCGTGGCACTGGTGATCCTGTGGTCGCTGGAAGGCGCGGGCTGGTCGATGGACCGGCTGTTGTCCTCACCCCCGAAGCTGGCCGACTTCTTCTCGCGCGCCTGGCCGCCCTCCACGCACAACCTTGACCGGCTGGCGTGGAAGATGGTGGAAACCTTGCAGATCGCCGTGGCCGGTGCAGCCATCGGCATCATCCTGTCGCTGCCAATTGCCCTTCTCGCCGCCCGCAATGTGCTGGTCGGGCGCGGCATCAACCAGATCGTGCGCGTCCTTCTGGGCTTTATCCGCGCGGTGCCGGACCTGGCATGGGCGCTGGTGTTCGTCGTCGCAGTCGGCCTTGGCCCCTTTGCCGGGATGCTGGCGATTGCCATCGACACCATCGGCTTTTGCGGCCGCTTCTTTGCCGACGACATGGAAAACACCGATCCCGGCCCGGCCGAGGCGCTGACCGCCACGGGCGCCAAGCGCATCGACATCGCCGCCAGCGCGATCATCCCCGCCGCCATGCCCGCCTTCATTTCCACCTCGCTTTTCGCGCTGGAAAAGGCGGTACGATCCTCAACCATCCTTGGCCTTGTCGGCGCGGGGGGAATCGGGATCGAATTGAAGGTGGGCTTTGACCTTTTCGATTACCCGACCGCCCTGACCGTGATCCTGATGATCGCGGTGGTGGTGATCGGGGTCGAACAAATCGGCGCGGTCCTGCGCCAGAAGATCATGGGAACAGCACGATGAAGACCGATACCGCGCATGTCTACTGGGGCACCGAATGGGCCAAGGCCGATGGCACGACCAAATGGGAACGTCCCGAGGCCGAGGTGATGGACTTCGCCCAGACCCTTCCCACGGGCGCAGCAGTGCTGGACCTTGGTGCCGGCGTGGGGCGTCACGCCCTGGCCCTTGCGCGGCAGGGCTTTGCCGTTTCGGCCCTGGATGCCGCCCCAGAGGGGATTGCCGAGATTGCGCGGGTCGCTGCGGCTGAAGGCCTGACCGTCGACGCCCGCATCGGCATGATGACCGACCTGCCCTTCGAGGACGGGTCTTTCGACCACGTCCTGTCATGGAACGTGATCTATCACGGGGATGAGGTGGTCTTGCGCGAAACCATCGCCGAAATCGCCCGCGTCCTGAAGCCGGGCGGCACTTTCCTTGGCACCATGCTCTCGGCGCGTCGTGTGCCGGTTGAACGCGCCCTGGCCCCGGGCCGCGAGATTTCGCGCAACACCTGGGTGTTCGAGGGACCGGGCGACAAGATCCACCCGCATTATTTCTGCAGCGGGCGTGACCTGCTGGAACTGTTCTCGGCCTTCGAGGTCTGCCGTCTGGAGGACCGCGAACATGAGACGCCCGGATCGTGGCATTGGCATCTGGTGCTGGAGCGTCTGTAAGTGGAAGCCATTGTCATCGAGGGTGCGTCGGTCATCCTGCCAGACGAGGTTGCGCGTGTTTCGGTGCGCGTTGAGGACGGTTTGATCGCAGCGCTGGACGGTGCGCGCGACGGGGCGCGGGTGATCGACGGGCGCGGAATGATACTTGCCCCCGCATTGGTGGACATCCACGGCGACGCGTTCGAGCGCCAGCTGATGCCGCGTCCCGGCGTGATGATCCCGACCGAAGCGGCATTGCTGGAGACCGATCGGCAGCTGGCCGCCAATGGCATTGCCACCGCCTACCATGCCCTCACGCTCAGCTGGGAACCTGGGCTACGGTCTGTCGCCATCGGGCGCGAGGTGGTAGACACTCTGGCCGCTCTTGCGCCCCGGCTGACGGTCGACAACCGGGTGCAACTGCGGTGGGAAACCTTCTGCTTTGAGGCATTGCCGCTGATCGACAGCGCCCTTTCCGGGCCCTTGCTGCCGGCACTGGCCTATAATGACCACATGACCATGGGCGTCCTTCACCCGTCGGTCGCGTTGCAGGACCGCCCGTTTGACCATGCCCCCGACTTCCCGGTCGTCGACATGGCCAGCCCGGGCTTTGCCGCCAAGATGGAAAGCCGCGCCAAGCGGTCCGGGATGGATGTGGCCGACTTCATCACCCTGATGCGGCAGATGTGGGAACGGCGGCCCGAGGTTCCGGCAGTGATCGCGGCGGCGGGTCAGAAGGCGGCAGCGGCAGGCGCGCCGATGCTTAGCCACGATGACAGCCAACCGGAAACCCGTGACTTCTACCGCGCCCACGGCGCACGCATTTCGGAATTCCCGATGAACCTGAACGTGGCCCGCGCCGCGCGCGCGGCGGGGGACTGGATCGTGTTCGGTGCGCCGAATGCGGCGCGCGGTGGCAGCCACCTCGGCTCGCCCGGGGCGGCGGACATGGTGGCGGCGGGTCTGTGCGATATCCTTGCGTCGGATTACTACTACCCCGCGATGCTGGCTGCCGTGGCACGGTTGCAGGCCGACGGGATCGGCCAACTGCCAGACCTGTGGAAGCTCGTCTCTGGTAATCCGGCGGCAGCGCTTGGCCTTGCGGACCGTGGCGCAGTCGCGGTCGGTCGTCGGGCTGATCTGGTGCTTCTGGACTGGCCCGAGGGCCGGACCCCCGTCGTCCGCCAAAGCTATGTCAACGGCCGCGCCGCCTATGGCGCGATTGCAGCGGGCTAGGCCATGGCGGATGGGGTGGATCGCTTTGACGGCTTGGCAGAAGCCTATGAGATGCACCGCCCCGGTTATCCCGCGATTGCGTTTCAGGCCCTGCTTGCCGACCTGCGCTGCCCGACAAAGGTGGCGGTGGATGTCGGGGCCGGGCCGGGCAATTCGACCGCCTCGCTGCGCGACGCCCTTGGACCGGACTGGCGCTACATCGCCATCGAGCCGGGCCGCGACATGCGGCGGGTTCTGACGCGGCGGTTTTCCATGGCTCCGGATGTCCACATCGCCGATGCGACCGCCGAGGACATGAAACTGCCCGGTGGGTTCGCGGCAATGATCGTGGCCTGCACGGCGTTTCACTGGTTCGACATGGCACGGTTCTATGCCGAGGCCGGGCGCGTGCTTGCCCCCGGGGGGGTGCTGGCCCTGATCCGCAACCGGCGCAAACCCTTGGCCGTGATCCAGGCCTTCGACCGCTATATCGAGACGCATTCCTCTGAAACGCCAGACCTTTCCCGCCGCGAGGCCCGCAAGGAACCGGTGGTCCGTGACCTTGCGCATCTGCCGGGCTTCATGACGGCAAGGTCACACACCTATGCGTGGACGACGGAAGTGTCCGCGCGCGGGCTGATCGACCTTTACCTCACCCGCTCCACCCTATGGGGTGTTGTCCGGCGCATCGGGCTTTCCCGGGTGACAGCCGATCTGACCGCGATCTGCGCCGAGCTTGGCGTGGCAGACGCGCCAATCCGGATCGAGTGGGAGACCACAACGAAATGGGCCCGGAAGCGGGCCGACTAGGGGGCAGGATGCTGGACACTTCGGCTGGGAACTTCACGCTTGCCGGTGCGCGGATCGTCACTCCGGGTGGCGTGATAGAGGGCGCGATCGACATCGAGGGCGGGCAGATCGCCGCCCTGCGTCCTGGCGCACACCCGCCGGGGGGCATGGACCTTGGCGGTGATTTCCTGATCCCCGGTATTGTCGATGTCCATACCGACCACGTCGAGGCGCATGTCTTTCCGCGCGCGGGCGTGCAGTGGGATTTTCTGAACGCGCTCATGGCGCATGACGCCGTGGTGATCGCGGGCGGGACGACAACCGTCCTCGACAGCCTTTGCGTCGGCGCGTCAATGAAACGGCCCGAAAGGCGCGATCTTCTGGTGCCGCTGGTCGCCGCACTGGAACGCGGCCGGGCTGAGGGGCTGTTTCGGGCCGATCATCTGCTGCATCTGCGCTGTGAAATCTGCGATCCCGACACGATCGCCCTGACCGATGCCACGATCGGCAGCCCCTTGGTGCGGCTGGTCTCGGTGATGGACCACACGCCGGGTGACCGGCAAAGCCTTGACCGGGAACACTGGCTTGGCCGGATGGCCAAGGAGATGGGGCTGGATCTGGCCGAAGCCCGCGATGCGATGGCCGAACTTCTGGACCGATCCGCCCGCGTGGGGGCCGAAGTGCGCGCGCATGTGGTCGCCCGGGTGCAAGCGGCGGGCCTGCCGATCATGAGCCATGATGACCGCACATTGGCGCATGTCGATCAGGCAAAGGCCGAAGGGGCGGTGGTTTCCGAATTTCCGACCACGCTGGAGGCTGCCGCCCATGCCCGCGCGGTGGGCCTTGCGGTGGTGATGGGTGCGCCCAACCTGCTGCGCGGCGGATCGCAATCCGGCAACGTCTCGCTTCGGGCGCTGCTTGAGGCGGACCTCTGTGATGTGCTGTCGTCCGACTACATCCCCCGCAGCCCGTTGGACGCGGCTTTTGCCATCGGCCTTGACGACAGCCTGCCGCTAGACCTGACCCGCGCCATTGCCATGGTCACAGACGCCCCCGCAAGGCTTGCCGGGTTGACCGACCGGGGCCGCATCGCCCCCGGCCTGCGCGCCGATCTGGTGCAGGTGCGACGGATGGGCAGCCACAATCAGGTCGTTGGGGTGTGGCGTGAGGGGCGGCGGGTGCATTAGGCGAGGAGTGCGGGGTACCTCAGTCGGCCTTATGAGATCACTGGCGGTTTTGGGTCCTTTGCGGACGTCCAAATCAGACTGGGTAAAGGCCCCAATAGACCTGCGTTCTGTCTGAGCAGAGGAATTTCTCAAGCTCATCGAACTGGTCGTCACGCTCTTGGGTACAGAGGAACGAACAACAACTGTCCCAGTGCGAACCAACCAAGATTGAACCGTCTTCCGTCGAAATTATGCCATGAGGTGGCATGCAGTCCTCGGCAAGTAATTCCTCGATAGCTTTGCGGTTAATCTGCTCCCCGAACTCATCAGCGGCAAGCACGTGGGAATGACCCAGCTCATTTAAGCGGAGTAGAAACCTTCGTTCATTGTGCGGGGCAAAGTTACCTTCGTCCGGCGGGATGAGCTTCTGCTCTTTTATCATTTTCACGAGTTGATCTTCCAGACGCTGGCTCGGATGCTTCAGGCCATGGATGTAGGACCTTAAGGCGACATCAATATCGCTCAGTGTGTCAAAGCCTCCCATGTGCAGTACTTCCGACCATGGCACTGGCTCACAGTCAGCAAGAATTTCACTCCGCGTCGGATAAGTCTTTGGAAAGAAGCGCTCAAATGGAAGCGCTTGCGGTCTCAGAAACGGCGACAGGACCACCCAAACATTCGAGAAATGTTTGGAATAAGCATCGAGAATTCTGCCGTTGTTGGGTGTCAATACAAACATGGGAGTTAAACATCGTCTTCGGCAGCGAGGTCATAGGTACCGGATATTCGCGGCACATGAGACACATGGCAAGTGTCCGCTTCGTCCGCAAAGCGGACGGCGGGAGCAAGGTCTGCTGGCGCTCTTCGGTTCAGGCCGCCATCGCCACCACGACCGAACCGTCCGAATAGATCTTGGCCCCTGCCCTCAACGTCGCCCGGACATGCCCAATCCCGCTGTCATCGGCGATCACCAGATCGGCCAGCATTCCCGGCGCGATTGCCCCGCGGTCGGTCAGGCAAAGCGCGCGGGCCGGGTTCACCGTGGCCAGACGGGTGGCTCCGGCAAGGCCGGCCGGGTCGGCCTTGGCCAGTTCCAGCACGGCGGGCAGGAGGGCAGAGGGGTGGTAGTCCGACGCGAGGATATCCAGTAGGCCGAGCCCATGCGCGGCACGGGCCGACAGGTTGCCGGAATAGGACTGCCCGCGCAGCGCATTGGGCGCGCCCATCGCAGTGGCAAGACCACGGGCGCGGGCCTCGGTCGCGGCTTCGACAGTCACCGGAAACTCACTGATACCCGCGCCAAGTGCCTGCATCAGTGCCACCTTTTCGACCGTGTCATCGTCATGGCTGGCCAAGGCCACCCCATGCGCGCGGCAGGTGGCGGAAATCGCGCGCAAGGTAGCGGCCATATCCCCCGCGGTGGAGCGTTTCTCGGCGATGCGGCGGGCAACCTCACCCTCGGCATCAGCCGTGCTCAGGCCCTTTTCGCGGGCAATTCGCGCGACATGCGCCTCGATATCGCGGTACTGACCCTGCCCCGGCGTGTGGTCTGTCAAGGACACCAGATCAACCGCGCCTTCAGCGATCAGCCCTTCGACCACGCGCAGGGCATCGGGAAAGGTGATCTCGAACCGCGCATGGACCTTGTGATCCACCTTCAGCACGCTGCCCATGGATTTCAGGGCACGGATGATGGCGCTGGTCTGGTCGAAGTGGCGGATATGGCCATAGGCCGACCCGGGGTGAAAGCTGACGGCGGCATAGGCGGTGGTCACGCCAGAGGCCGCAAGCCGCCGGTCAAGGTCACGCAGGCCCAGTTCCATCGGCATCCGCACGTTGGGGCGGGGTTCCACCTCGCGTTCGACCATGTCGCCGTGCATGTCGACAAAGCCCGGCATCAGCAGCAACCCGTCGCCCGTCAGCGCGGCACCCGGCATCGGGGCTTCCGCGATTTCCGCGATCCGCCCGTCCACGATCCGGACCGAGCCACGGTCGACAACCCGGTCTTCCAGCACGACGCGAAAATCAGACAGCCACATCTTCGGACACCTCTTTTGCCATCAATTCAATCTCGCGGTCGATCAGCCCCGCCACGTCACCGGGATGGTGGAACACCCCGATCATCGCCACGCCCGCCGCCTTGAGGTCTGCCAGACGCCGGATCAGTGCCGCCCGCGCGCCTGCGTCAAGCGAGGCGGTCGGTTCGTCCAACAACAGCAACCGCTGCGGCAGGATCAGCGCGCGGGCAAGGTTGACCTTCTGCTGTTCGCCGCCGGAAAAGGTGGTGGGATAGGCGCGCCAAAGGTCGCGTTTCACGCCGAACTCCGCCAGCCAGCGGCGCGCTTCCTCCAAGGCTTCCGGCGCTGCCATGCCCGTCCGGCGCAAAGGCTCGGCCACGATATCCTCGGCCGCCACGCGGGGCCGGGCGATCAGGAACTGCGTGACAAAGCCGATTTCGCGCCGCCGCAAAAGGCCGATATCCACATCCGCCGCCGTGGCCAGATCAATCCGGCCCTCGGTCGTGTGATACCAGATCTGCCCCGCACGCGGCAGGTAGCTGCGGTAAAGCGTGCGCAAAAGGGTGGATTTGCCCACCCCGTTCGGCCCGCGCAACAGCAGGAACTCGCCCGCCTGCAGGGTAAAGCTGATGCCTTCAAAGGCATGCAGCCGCTGGCCCAGATGGTGCATCTGGAAATGCTTGGAAAGGTTCTGGACCTCAAGAACGGGGGTCATCATGGCCTCTAGAGCTTCGCGTGGACGAGTTGTTGGGTGTAGTCGTGCTGCGGGTCCTGGAAGATCTGGTCGGCCAGCCCCTGTTCCACCACGCGGCCCCGGCGCATCACCATCACCCGGTCGGCCATGGTGCGGATCACGCCAAGGTCATGGCTGACGATGACCATGGTGATCGCACGGTCGCGCTGCAGGCGTTTCAAAGTGTCCAGCACCAGCGCCTGCACCGAAACATCCAACCCCGTCGTCGGCTCATCCAACAGCAACAGCACCGGCTCCAGCGCAATCGCCTTGGCCAGTTGCACGCGTTGCTGCATGCCGCCGGACAACTCGATCGGCCGGGCATCCATTCGCTCCAGCGGGAATTCGGATGCATCAAGCGCCTCACGCGCCCGGCCGCGCAGGGCGGCAAAGCTGCGCTCCCCCGCGATCAGCAGGCGTTCCGCGACATTGCCGCTGGAGGTGTGCTTCATCAGCAAACCAAGGTGCGGATTCTGGTAGACGATCCCGATCCGCGTGGCACACAGCATCCGCCGCGCGAAACGGTCCAGATCAAACAGGTTGCCGGGCAGGTCAGGCAGCGCCAGCCGGTAATCGCCCGCGTCCGGCGTATCTTCCAGGTTCATCATCCGCAGAAGGGTGGATTTGCCCGACCCGCTTTCGCCGACGATCCCCAGCACCTCGCCGGGGTAGACGGTGGCCGACACGTCCTGCAGCGCCACCACATCGCCATAGCGGCGCGACACGCCGGTCATGGTCAGCAAGGGCGGGGTCGTCATCAGTTGCGGGGCTTGCAGCGCAAGGGCGTGGGAGGCGGTCATTGCGGCATCTTTCCGTTTTCATACCATGTCGGGCCGATCTGAACCGCCGCCCCCTCGGCCTGCCGGATCGCCTTGATGCCAAGATGGCTGTCCGACAGTTCAAACTGCGAGGAACCGTCATCCTGCGGGATTTCGTTCATGAAATAGCCCTGCACGCCCGAGCGGTGGCAGGTCAGCGCGGCGTGATCTTCCACCTGATAGGGCACGTCGGAGAACACCAGAGGCTCTACCTTCGTAAAGGGCGGCACCGCGTACAGCCGCTTTTCACGCCCGGCTGACAGGAAGGTCAGGTGCCGTGCCATGTGCAGCTTTGGCACGTCCCAACGCGGGATGGGGGATGGCGTGATCACATGCCGCCCGTTGACCAGCGACGGATAGGCCGCCCCCTGCATGACCCTGCCGGAGCGCACGATCTGTTCGTACAGGATCAGCCACAGCCGCCCGTAATCGGCATCGGCATGCATCTGGCGGGCGACGGACATGTTGGGTTCGACCGGGCGCAGGGGTTCGGGGTTCGGCACCTGCAGGACCAGCACCTGATCGCCGCGCAGGCGTTCCTCGGGGATACGGTGGCGGCTTTGGATCAGCGTGGCCTCGGTCGTGTCCCACGTCTCGGTCGCGCCCGAAACCTTGGACAGGAACGACCGGATCGAGGCCGCGTTCACGCTGTCATCCGCGCCTTGGTCGATCACCTTCACCACCGAGGACGGCTTCAGCAGCGTCAGCGTCACTTGCAACCCGCCCGTCCCCCAGCCGCGCGCCATCGGCACTTCGCGGCTGGCATAGGGCATCTGGCAGCCGGGCACGGCGATGGCCTTCAGCATCTTGCGGCGCAACTCGCGCTTGGCCGAGGCGTCGAGGAAGCCGTAGGACATCGCCTCCCACGGTCTGGTCAGGGTGGCGATGGTCATGCGGGCACCTTTTCCGGTTCGGTTGGCGCTGCCGCCTTGGCCCCGCGCAGGGCATCCAGCGAGGATTGGAAGGTCACATAATGCGGCAGCTTGAAGTGGATGCAGAAGCCCGAGGCCTCGACCGGTTCGGTGTGGTACAGGAAGAACTCCTCCTCCACCGGCGATCCCTTGGACGCGCCCGGCGCGTTCAGGTCAAGCGTGGCACCCGAGATGACCTTGACCTCGTTCCAGCCCAGCGTGGCGCAGAAACCCAGCTCCAAGAGGCCCGACTTGCCTTTCGATGTGACCTCGGCTTGTGACACCTTCACCCGCCCGGCGGAAAACACCGTGCCGCGCGGGTGGCGCACGCGCACCTCTGCTTCGGCCAGCCGCAATTCGTTGACCGTGGGGTGGGCGTTGCCATAGCCGCGCATCGCGGAATAGCCCAAGGCCAGCATCCCGCCCGTATCGGCCCGCGCAAGGCTTTGCAGCGTATGGGCGCGCTTTGCCGGAAACAGCAGGGGTTCGCGCGTCAGGTCGGGGATGTCATCAGGTGCCACATCGGCGCGGGCGGGATCAGCCACCAGACCTTGCGCCTTTTGCCATGCGGCCAGCGACGGTTGCCGGGCGGGGGCCGGATTGGCGGCGGGGTCAACCGGCGCAGGCACATAGGGCCGCCCCTGCAACACGCCTGTCGCAAGCAGGCGGTGCGCGTAGTCAAGGCTTGGCCCAAGGATCTGCCCGCCCGGAATGTCCTTGAAGGCCGCCGAAATGCGGCGGTGGGTGAAAAGCTGGTCTTGCAGCACGGGTTGCGCAATCGTCAGGCGCGGCTGCGTCGTCCGCCAGGCGCGGAGGAGGAGAACCGCCTCGTAAAGGTCCCCCCCCGACTGCGCCAGCGCCAGCGCGGCAAGGTCCGGCTCGTAAAGCGAGGCTTCGCCCATCACCCGGTCGATCAGCAATGGCAGCGCATGGCGGATTTCGGCCACGCGGGCGGCGTCGATCCGGCCCAGTTCGGCGCGATACAGGCGTTCGGACTGGTCAATCGCCCGCTCACCGCCACGGGTTGCGACATAGGCCATCACAGCACCTCGATTGTGGTGGAACGCGGCAGGCCGATCACCTGGGTGCCGCAGATCAGAAACAGATCGAACCCCGCCGGATAGCGGCATAGCGTTGCGCGCAAGGCCCAGAAGATCGGGGAAATGCCGTCCAGCGCGATCTCGGCAAAGGTCTCGATCCCCGGCCCGGTCAGGCGCAGACGCTGCCCCGTGCCGAACCGCGCTTCAGCCACGACGGTTGCCCCATCGTCAGGATAAAGCGCCGAGCCCACCGCCACTTCTGCCAGCCGGATCAGGCCCGAGTCGAGCGCCAGAAAGCAATGATCGGCCAGTGGCAAGGCGACCCGGGCCGCGCCAAGGCTGGCGATGCGGTCCGCAAGGGCGGGATCGTCGCAGAACACCCGGCATTCGCGGTCAACCAGTGCCTCGGCAACCCCGGCCATGCCGGTGGTGGGCAGGGTCTGGACGGAACCCGGCCGGGCAAGCGCCCACATCAGCGCCTCGAACGTGGCGTTGGTGCGCGCCTCAAACGCGTCGGGTACCGGGGCGGCAGCAAGCAAGGACATCAGAACGTCTCCATATCGACGCGCGTGGCCTCAACCTCGCGCAGGCGGGCCTCATCGGTGGCGGATTGCAGCGCAGCCTCGCGGTGCAGGAAGGTGCGGATGTCCGGCGTCTGGCCAAGGCTGGCGGCGGCATCGACGACCGCCATTGCCATCGCCCGGTTCAGATCACGTCCTATGACCATGCCATAGCCTTCGGTCCCGGCGGCCCGGATATGCGCCTCGGCCACCAGCACTTCGCCAAGGTGAAAGTCGGTCCCCTGCACCGTGTCGCGCATCGGCAGCATCACAAGGCCCGTGCGGCTTTGCACGACTTCAACCGGGCCAAGGCCGGGCAGCACCCGTTCGGCAAGGGCGGCCAGACGGTCGGCATCGGCGCGGGCCAGCACGTCCAGAATGCGGGCGTGGTCGAAGGGTTGGGCGGGATCGTCGCCTTGGTCAAACATCGGCGGCACTTTCCGGGGCGGCTTCGCCCTCATCCTGACTGTCAAAGGAAAACTGCACCCGGTCAGCCGCCCAGACGGCTTCGGAATAGCCGATGGGCCGACCGGCTGCGTCAACGTCGGTTTTTTGCAGCACCAGCACCGGCTGATCGGGATGCTGCATCAAAAGCTCCGCCTCCTCGGCATCGGGGCGGCGGGCAAAGACGATGGTGCGCTTGCGGAAGTAGTCGGCAATGCCGTGGTTGCGGTAGATGTCAGTCACCGAAGCGCCGGCGGTGCGCTGTGCGGCAAGGTCGGGAAACCGGGTGGCGCAGTGATAGGACAGGCCAATGTTGATCGGCACCCCATCCGCCAGACCACGGCGCAGCAGGCGGTGAACCGGGCTGCCTTCAGCCAGTCCAAGCTCTGCCGCCACCCGGGCCGAGGCAGGCACGATCGCGTCGGCAAGCTGTTCGCCTGCCGGGGCGATGCCCTGTTCCAGCAGGTTCTGCCGGAACCGGGTGCGCCGCCCGATATGATAACTGATCAGGGGCGCCGCCTGCACAAAGGTGCCGCGCCCCTGTTCGACCCTAAGCTTGCCCTCGACCGCCAAAGCCGCGACCGCGCGCCGGACCGAATGGCGCCCCGCCTGAAACGTCTGGCACAGCTGCGATTCAGTCGGCAGTTGCGCGCCGGGCTCAAGCTCTCCGGCGGAAATCTCGGCCGAGATCCGATCACGAATGATCTTCCAGTTGTCGCGTCCCATCCCGTCCGATCCGCAAATTCATCCGAATGACTCTGTCCTACCCCCCGCTCGTTACGGTTGTGTGACGCTATGGGCTTGGCGGGGTGAATAGTTTTCCAGAGACAGGACTGACGGGCTGCGCGCGAGGACGGGCTTCCAGTGGTGTTCGCAGGGCCATCAAATGAATCATTTACAAAACTAGGATTGTAGTTATTTTGATCGCATGAGTATCACCAGCCCCAACGCCCGTGCCCTTGCCGCCCTTGGCCATGACGCCCGCCTGTCGATCTTTCGCCTGCTGGTAAAGGCTGGCGACGAAGGCCTTCGCGTCGGCGACATTGGTGACAACCTGGGCTTCGCGCCGTCGACCCTTGCCCATCATTTGTCAGCGCTTGTCGATGCAGGGCTGGTGCTGCAGGAAAAGCGGGGGCGTGAGGTGTTCAATCGGGTTGATTACCCGGCCATGCAACGCCTTGTTGGCTTCCTGACGTCGGAATGCTGTTCCGGCGTGACCATGCGGCGCGCCGAGGACGCGGCATGACGCCCGTTTTTTCCCGCCTGAAATACCCACAAAACCGGAGTTTTGGTGATGACTGACACAACCCTGCCCGCTCACAGCCTCCGGTCCATCGTGAACTCTCTCTGGCGGGACCATCGCGTCTGGCTGGTCTCGGCACTGATCCTTGGAATGCTTGCGGTGGTTGATCCCGCGCAAGCGGTGGTGAGTGCGCAGTTTGCCGGGCAAGCGCTGTTGCAGACGGCACCGTTTCTGGTGCTGTCGATCGGCATTGCCGCTTGGGCGGGTGCTACGGGGGCGGACAACCTGATCGCAAAGGCCTTTACCGGTTCCCCCCTGCTGATGATCGTGCTGGCGGCATTGGCGGGTGCGGTGTCACCCTTCTGCTCCTGCGGCGTGATCCCGTTGATTGCGGCCCTTCTGTCGATGGGCGTGCCGCTGTCGGCGGTGATGGCCTTCTGGCTGGCCTCGCCGATCATGGACCCGTCGATGTTCGTCCTGACGGCGGGCGTCCTTGGCGCGGAGTTTGCGGTCGCCAAGACTATCGCCGCACTTGGGCTGGGCCTGTTCGGCGGGTTGGTCGTTCACCTGATGTCGCAAGGTGGCGCGCTGCTTGATCCGCTGCGCGACGGCATCGGCAATGGCGGCTGCGGCGGGGCCAGAGTCCGGGCGCCAAAGCCGGTTGTCTGGCGGTTCTGGCAGGACAATGACCGCCGCAGGAAGTTCGGCAAGACCGCGCTGACGACAACCTTGTTCCTGGCGAAATGGCTTGTTCTGGCCTTCGTTCTGGAAAGCCTGATGCTGGCCTGGGTCCCGGCCGAGACAGTGACGGCGGCCCTTGGCGGGGACGGTTTGCTTCCCATCCTGACAGCGACACTGGTCGGCGTGCCAGCCTATCTGAACGGCTATGCAGCCTTGCCGCTGGTCAGCGGATTGATTGATCAGGGCATGGCGCCCGGTGCCGGCATGGCCTTTCTGGTCGCTGGTGGCGTCACCTCGATACCAGCGGCAATGGCCGTCTGGGCGCTGGCCAAACCACGGGTGTTTGCGCTTTACCTTGGGCTGTCGTTGACGGGGGCGTTTGGCTCGGGCCTGATGTTTCAGCTTTGGACCATGGCCTGATGGGCCGCAACCGCATGGCGCGGTCGAAGATCAGGATGCTGCTGCGGCTGGTGGATTGCATCCAGCCGCAGTGAATATTCCGCCGCTCAAGCGCCATCCTACGGGCCGGGCGCGCATCGAATATTCGCTTGATTGAGCCGTACGAAGGGACCAAGGTGCTGCCTCGGGGAAGATCGTGCCGCTCTCTGATGCCGGACAAGTATCTTGAACTGCTCAGTTTCAGGTCCTCGAGAGGTCCAGCTGCATGTGCGACGTGAGCGATGACCAGCTGTTGTCCTCAAGAAGCATCTCGGCAGAAGCCGCTGCCGGCCGATCCTGGAATGTGATTGTCATCGGCACGGGCATGGGCGGCGGCTTGGCAGGAAGGCGGCTTGCCGAGCATGGGCTTTCCGTACTTTTCGTCGAAAAAGGACCAGCCGGCCGCCGCGCTGAACAGAATTCCATAACTGACATTGACGACCCGGCTGAACGGCTTGCCCGGGGGCTCTGGCCTGCGAAGATCATCAGCAGGTTCAATGGCGGGGCACCTGCGCAATTCTTCGGGCCTCTGGGCAGCGGGGTCGGTGGCACATCGGTGTTTTATGCAGCGGCACTGGAAGCGCCTGAACGCCACGATCTTGAGACCACCGCAGAAATGGAGCACCCAACCGGAGGGTGGCCGATACGATACGATGACTTCCTGCCGTATCTGCAGCAGGCCGAAGAGATCCTTTCCGTGCGCGGCGAGGCGAATCCGCTTTCTGACCGGCGCGGGCCTAAACTGGCGGCACCAGAGTTGAACCGGTCCGAGGCACTTCTGTTCGAAGACCTTCGCCAGAAGGGGCTGCATCCCTACCGCTCGCCCGAAGGCCTGGTTCGAGTGCCGGGCTGCGAGGTCTGCCTTGGTCACAAATGCCCGAGAAAGTGCAAGATGGACGGTCGCTCTGCCGGGGTTGAACCCGCATTGGAAACCGGCAACGCCTTTCTTCTGGCAAATTGTGCGGTCGAGGAACTGGTTGAGGCGTCGGGGCGGATTTCGAAACTGCGGGTCCGCAGCGAAGGGCTGCCTTTTGAACTGACCGCGGATACTGTCGTTCTGGCTGCAGGGGCGCTTCATTCTCCTCGGCTGCTGATCGCATCGGCCGGCACCAACCCTGCCGGATGCGCGAATTCGAGCGGTTGGGTCGGGCACGGGTTGATGTTCCACCTGAACGAGATGGTCGCTTTCTGGCCGAAACTGCGCAACCCGACTGCGGGTCCGACACGGGCTGTGTCCTTTCGTGATTTTTACACCCACGAGGGCAAGAGGCTTGGCCTTGTCCAGGCGATGGGTGTGGCTGCCGGTGCCGGAATGATCGCTGCCTATTTGAAGGACTATCTTGCACGCACAAGGTTCGCGCGCGTCAAAGGTGTCGGCAAGTTCGCCACGTTGGGCGCCTTGGTGGGGGAAAGGTTGTTCGGCAAAGCGTCGGTATTTGTCGGGTTGATCGAGGATCTTGCGATGTTTGACAATCGCGTCACCACGCACCCTGACAACCCCGATGTCGCCGTGATCGAATACAGTGTTTCTGACGAGTTGAAGAAGCGGCGCGCGCTGCTGCGCAGATTGTTGCGCACCAGGCTTGGTCGGCATCGCAGCATTCTGCTGAATTTCGGACCGGCCATAAACTATGGCCATCCTTCAGGAACGCTTCGTTTCGGCGTGGATGCAGCGACCTCGGTGTTGGACGCAAACTGCAAGGCGCATGATCTTGAAAACCTCTATGTGACGGATGCGTCGTTCATGCCCAGTTCCATGGGGGTAAACCCAAGCCTGACGATTGCCGCCAACGCACTGCGCGTCGCCGATGTCATCGCGACATGCAGCGCGACAGCGCGCCACGGTGCGCAGTAGGGCGGAAGGTCCGTCCCCTGCCGTGCTGTGCAACCAGAGCGAGCGTGACCCCGGATTTGACTTGGTGCCATTTGGGCAGTGTGGGCAACGGCGCTTGGTGCTGATCTGCCAGCCTTGCGATAGCGTCGACCCCCGTTGAGGCACTGCGGCAAGGCGGCGTCGACGCCGGTTCTGCAGGAACTTTCTTGCACCCCATCCGTGCCCGACACCTGCTTTCCGCTGTCAGGTTGGGCAACCGGCGGAAACATGCTCACCCCCACGGCCCTTGCGCCCAGTTTCCAGAGGCGACGAGTTGACGCAAAGCCCCTGTATTCCAATGTTTTCCGGCATGATGGGATCAGTCGGAGCAGGGTTGCTTTCGCTGCATGGCAGCATTGCAAGTGGCGCATCGAAATTGATATGGCGCCGGATGCTACAAGCTGCGATTTCTCTTGAGTTTTTCGGGAACTGTTGTTGGGAGTTACCATGCCGGTCAAACCGGAATCAAACATCAATCTGCCGCGTCGTGCCATTCTGGCGGGCTTCGGCACCCTCGCGTTTCTGCACTGCAGCACCAGCTTGATGTCCGTGGCCAAGGCCCAGACCGCGCCTGCGCCAGACTCTGCAGCGGCTGCCGTGCCGTTTGATTTCGACGCCCTGACCGAAGAGATGCGTGTGCTGTCGCAGGCTGATGCGGTGCCCGCCGAACGTGTCAGCGGGTTCTTCACCGACTTCACCTATGACGACTACAATTCAGTGCAGTTCAACCCGGATCGCGCCCGCTGGGCCGGGCCCGAGGCCGGGTTCCACCTGCACGCCTTCCACATGGGCTGGCTCTTTGCCGAGCCGGTCAATCTGTTCGAGATTGAAGGTGGCATTGCACAACCTATGGTGTTCACCACCGACGATTTTCGGTACTACGACCGGGTCAAGGACCGGGTGCCGCTGCACGAGCCCCTGCCCGGCGTGGCGGGTTTCCGTCTGAACGCGCCGTTGAACCGCGCCGATCTTTTCGACGAGGTGATCGCCTTCCTCGGTGCCAGCTATTTCCGGGCCGTAGGCCGCGGCAACGGCTATGGGCTGTCCGCGCGCGGGCTGGCCATCAACACGGGCCTGAACCAACCCGAGGAATTCCCCCGCTTCTCGCGGTTCTGGATCGAAAAGCCGGTGCCCTTCGCGCGGGAGGTGACGGTCTACGCCGCACTGGAAAGCGCCAGTTGCACCGGCGCATACCGCTTTGTCATCCGCCCCGGCACCAATACCGAGGTGGACGTGACCGCGCGGCTGTTCTTCAGGACCGAGGTAGACCAGTTCGGCATCGCCCCCCTCACGTCGATGTTCCTGTTTTCCGAAAAGAACCGGGCTGATTTCGATGATTTCCGGCCGAATGTGCATGACAGCGACGGGCTGGCGATCCTGCGTCGTGATGGCGACCGGATCTGGCGGCCGCTGAACAACCCGGTGCGGTTGACGGAATCCTGGTTTGTCGAGGAAAACCTTGGCTCTTTCGGTCTGATGCAGCGCGACCGCGACTTTGAAAGCTATCAGGACGCAGTGTCACATTACGAACGCCGCCCGTCCCTGCTGGTGGAACCTTTGTCCGATTGGGGCCGCGGCGCCGTGCGGCTGGTCGAGATTCCGTCCGATCTTGAAGTGAACGACAACATCGTCGCCTTCTGGGTGCCCGAGGCAAAGCCGGTACCGGGCGATCTGGTCGAATTTGCCTATCGCCTGCACTGGGGCCTGCTGCCGGTCGATCCGGCCGCGGATGTCGCCTATGTCAAGGAAACCCGCGCCGGGACCGGCGGCGTGTCGGGGGTGGAGAACACCGAAGGCACGCGCAAATTTGTGGTCGATTTTGCTGGCGGCTTGCTGGCCACGCTTCCGGCGGACGCCACAGTTGAAGCGGTCGTGACGATCACTGGTGGAGAGATCAGCGTGCAGACCTTGTCGAAGATCGACAGCGTCAATATCTGGCGGCTCGTGATCGATGTCCTGCCCGAAACCGGCGCGACGGTGGAACTGGTCGCCCATGTTGCGGGTTATGGACGCAAGTTGTCAGAGAACTGGCAGTATCAATGGGTTACCGCATGACGATTCAGATGAAACAGACTCCGGACACGCTGTCGGCCACGCTGATCGAGCTGGACCGCATGGGTCCACCGGTAGCGCCGCTGGCGATGCCAAAGCAGGTGCTGACGCCAGAGCCGGGACAAGTGCGCCGTGTTCTGGGTCAAATCCACGCATGGCTTCAGCCGGGGCGCAACGGTGTGGGCCGCGCGGGCTGACGCATGACCGCGCGGCCCCAGCACAGAACGTCCTCGCCACCCCACTCTGGCGGGGCGCGCGGCCTTGCACTGGTGGCCAGCGTCCTGGCCGCGCTGGCGGCGGGCATGGTATTTCTGGTCTATGGCGCGGCCGACGGGGTGTCGGCGCTGGACGTGCTGCGCAGCGTGCTGATCCTTTTGTCCACCTGGTGGCTGGCCTGGGGGGCGGCGACCGCACTTGTGGGCCTGACCTCACGGCACCGCGCGGCGCCACTGCGCGCCTCCGGGCCGATCCGGGGAAAGACCGTCGTAATCGTCCCGGTCTACAACGAAGATCCGGTCGATACATTCGCCCGGATTGCCGCGATGGATGCCTCGCTGCGCGCCACCGGCAACCTTGCCCATGTCGACTTTGCCGTGCTTTCCGACACGACGAACACTGCCGTCGCCGCGCGCGAGCAGCAGTGGTTCGCGCGACTTCTGGCTGAACGGAACGGTGAGGGGCGCATGTTCTACCGCCGCCGCACGCTGAACACAGGGCGCAAGGCCGGTAATATCGAAGAGTTCATCACTACCTCGGGCGGGGCTTGGGACTACGCGCTGATCCTGGACGCCGACAGCCTGATGGAGGGCGAGACCATCATTGAGATGATCCGCCGGATCGAAGGCGACCCCGATCTGGGCCTGTTGCAGACGCTGCCAAAGGTGATCCGCGCGCGGTCCCGCTTTGGGCGGGCGATGCAGTTTGCGGCGGCATTTCACTCACCGGTCTTTGCCCGCGGACTTGCCGCGATGCAGGGTCAGAGCGGGCCATTCTGGGGCCACAACGCCATCGTGCGCATCCGCGCCTGGGCTGAAAGCTGCGGCTTGCCGGAACTGCCCGGCCCCGCGCCGTTTGGCGGGCATATCCTCAGCCACGATTCAGTCGAGGCGGCGCTGCTGGCGCGCGCGGGCTGGGTCGTTCGTCTGGATGACGATCTGGAAGGGTCGTTCGAGGAAGGGCCCGAGAACATCCTTGACCATTCCAAGCGCGACCGCCGCTGGTGCCAGGGCAACCTGCAGCATTCCAAGGTGCTCGCCGCCCCCGGCCTGCTGCCATGGAGCCGGTTTGTGCTGTTTCAGGGCATTTTTGCCTATATCTCGCCGCTGATCTGGCTGGGCTTCATTCTGGTGTCTATCGCGGCGATCCCGCTGGCCGGAGAGCTGGATTACTTTCCGCAGGCGAACTGGCCGTTTCCGGTATTCCCCGATGACCAGACGCCCAAGGCCGTGGGCTTGGCCGTGGGTATCTTCGGTCTTCTGGTGATGCCGAAGGTGCTTGTCGGGCTTCAGGCACTGGCGACAGGCCGGGCGCGCGGCTTTGGCGGCATGGGGCGCAGCCTGCGCGCAGTCGCGTCAGAACTGGCGCTGTCTTCGGTGGTGGCGCCGATCCTGCTGGCGTTTCAAAGCCGGTCGGTGGTGCAGGTCCTGTCGGGCCGCGATGGTGGTTGGCCGCCCAACAATCGTGGTGATGGCGGGTTGAGCCTGTCCGAAAGCTGGGCCGCCGGGGGGTGGATCAGCTTTTGGGGTCTGGTCGGAATGGTCGTCACCCAGATGGTGGCCCCCGTCCTGACGCTGTGGCTTTTGCCGGTGACGCTGCCGATGCTGGTGGCACCGCTCTTGATCTGGTGGACCTCGCAGCCCGCGTCGCCCGCGCATTTCGTGGTGCCCACGGATGTACCCCCGCCGGTAGTGGCGCTGCATGACGCCATCCTTGCGGGATGGGCGAACGCCAGCCCGCCGGAGCTTAAAGTTGCCTGAGCCCGTGCATATCCGCGATCACCGGATCGACCTGCTGCGCGGCATCGCGCTGGTCATGATCTTCATCAATCACATTCCCGGAACGATCTGGGAAAATGTGACCTCGCGCAATTTCGGGTTTTCGGACGCGGCCGAAGGGTTCGTGCTCATGTCGGGCATCGCCACGGGGCTTGCCTACGGCGTGCCCTTCCTGAACGGGCCGCCCACCCGGGCACAGGTGCTGCGGCCCTGGCGGCGGGCGCTGACGCTTTGGTGGGTGCATGTTCTGGTGGTCATTCTGATCGTGGTGCTGTTTTCGCTGACCCGAGATCAGACCGGCATCCTTGAGATGGCAGAAAAGCGAAACATCCTGCCGGTGCTGAACGATCCCACAGGGTATCTCCCGGCGCTGCTTTTGCTGGGGCACCAGTTTGCCTATGCGGACATTCTGCCGCTTTACATTGTCATGATGCTGTTCGCCCCGGCGATCCTGTTTCTGGCGGTGCGCTGGCCCTATGCGGTGATTGCTGGCGCGGTGCTGCTGTGGTTCGTGGTTGGGCTGGCCAAGCTGAAGATGCCAACCTATCCGCTTGAAAACGGATGGCTCTTCAACCCGCTTGCGTGGCAGGTGCTGTTCGTGACGGGCATCGTGACCGGGCTTTTCATTCGCCAGGGGCGGCGGCTTTTGCCAGTGCGACCTTGGGCCCTGCGGTTGGCGATCGGATTCCTGATCCTGTCGGCGATCTGGGTGCAGGTGCCGGCAGTAGCGGCTTGGGGCGGGCACGGACTGTGGCTGCTTCATGAATATGCGGGCTTTCCGTCCGTGGTGACGTCCTTTGACAAAAGTTTTCTCTACCTGCCGCGGTTGCTGCATATCCTTGCGCTGGCTTACGTCCTGAGCGCGCTTCCGCTGGTCCGGCGTCTCGCGGCCCGACCCGCGCTGGCACCGCTGGCGATGCTGGGGCGCCACTCGCTGCCGGTCTTTGCCACGAGCACGGTGCTGGCCTTTGCAGCGCAGGTGATCAAGTCGATCCACGGGTCCTCGGTGCTGCTCGATACCGCGCTTATTCTGGCGGGGCTGGCGGTTCTGTTCGCACTGGCGCAGGCGCGTGACACGAAAAAGCGGCAAAAGCCCGTCGTGATGACCCCCTTCGCCTGACCGGGTGATTGCCACTGCACTGCCCATTGCAAGCCGGACCGACTGACGCCCGGAGGTTTCAGTTGGGCGTTCATGGGCGGAAAGACGGACGTTCACTTCCGTCACTGCTGCAATCCGATTGGTGGTGGAGTATGATCGAGGCAATCTTGTCGGAGCGGGGCCTTGTCGGAGGGGGCCATGTGGACAGCACTCTTTGCACGATTTATGCGCCGGTTTGTCCGTGAGGGGCATCTAGCGGTGTCCATCGGTGGCGGCCCCGAGATACCCTTTGGCAACGGAACGGGGCCAAAAGTGACTGTACGGATCAAGGACCAGACTACGGTCCGCCGGCTATTGCTCGACCCTGAACTGGCCTTGGGGGAAAGCTACATGGATGGCGCGCTTTCGATTGACGGCGACGACGTGCAGGGGCTTCTGGCGATCGTGGTCCGCAACACTGCCGCGACGAAGACGCTGACCACTCCGGCCCGTGCCCTTGCGGTCTTGCGTCGCATCCGGCGGCGGCTGGATCAATCAAATCGCGAAGCCGGGGCCCGGCGCAATGTGGCGCATCATTATGATCTGACGCCGGCGATCTATGATCTGTTTCTGGATGCTGACCGGCAATATTCCTGCGCCTACTTCACCGATGAGAACGCCTCGCTTGATGCAGCGCAGGCAGCAAAGAAGTCACATATCGCCCGCAAACTTCTGATTTCGAAGGGTATGCGGGTGCTTGAAATCGGCTGCGGTTGGGGTGGGCTTGCCCTGACACTGGCCCGTGACCACGGGGCACGGGTGACGGGCATCACCCTGTCACAGGAACAACTGGCCATCGCCCGCGACCGCGCAAAGGCGGCGGGTCTGGCGGACCGAGTGTCCTTCGAGCTGATGGACTACCGGGCCATGCGCGGGCAGTTTGACCGGATCGTGTCGGTGGGCATGTTCGAACATGTCGGCGCGCCCAACTTTGGAACCTTCTTCAACGTCGTGCGTGACCGCCTGACCGAAAATGGCGTGGCGCTGATCCATACCATCGGCCGAACGGCACCTCCGAATGCGACAAATCCCTGGATTGCCAAGTATATCTTTCCGGGCGGCTATGTGCCTTCGCTGTCAGAAGTGGCTGAAGCGATCCAGAATGCCGGGCTGCGGGTTGGCGACATTGAATGTCTGCGCCTTCACTATGCCATGACGCTGCGCTGCTGGTTCAACCGTTTCAGCGCAAGGAAGGACCTGGCCATGGCATTGAAGGACGCGCGGTTCGTCCGCATGTGGCGCTACTATCTGGCGGCGTCGGAACAAACCTTCCGGCATGGCCCACAGGATGTCTTCCAGTTCCAGCTTTGTCGCAGGCCGGACGCCGTACCAATCACCCGCGACTACCTCTATGCGCATCCGAAGCATGGACTGGCACAGGCTGCAGAATAGCTGCCCCGCAACCGGTGACAATTCCTGCCGTATCGGGCGGGCCTCATGCCTGCGCGGCAGAACGCTGTGCCTCCATCGGCGCGACGACCTCGATCGGGGTCCATTCGCTCACGTTCCCCGGGTCCGACATCCGGAAGCTGAACAGGCAACCGCCCCGCCCTCCGGGCTGGTCATACCGCCTGTCGATCGGCAGCCCGGCGAGCCAGCAGCGCAGCACCGTTCCAACGCCGCCATGCCCGACGAACAGGACATCGCCCTCGTGCGTGCCGGCAAGGATTTGCTGGACCTCCCCCACAATCCGGCGCTGTGCGTCGATGGCGCGTTCCCAGCCTTTGACGCTCTGCGTCGGTTCGGCAAAGAACCGGTCCGCGACGGCTTCGAAGGCGTCGCGCGGAAGATAGCCGGTCGCGGACCGGTCGTTCTCATGCATTGCCGGACGGATCTCGACCGTCAATCCAAGGGCCCGGGCAGTCGGCTCGGCCGTTTCGATGGCCTTGCGCTCCGCGCTTGAGATCACCCGTGTCGTGCCCTGGAAGGTCTGCTGGGCGACGAGCCTTTCGATCCGGGCAAGGCCAACCGGGGATAGCCCCCAGTCCGGCACCGGGACACTGGGGTCAATGTTGACCTCGGGGTGCGTCAAGTATCTTGCGGTGAATGGCATCGGGGCATCTTCTTGTCTTGGGGGCCTCAGGCGGCGTCGATCACGGGCTCTCTTGCGTCAGCAAGCTTGCGTTGCTGGGCCATGATTTCAGTGAAGGACAGGCCAGGGTTCGCTTCGGCCAGCATGCCGACCTTCATCCAGAACTCGGCCTGCGCGTTGATCGACCGGCACATGACCGTGCTCGCCTTGCGCAACTCCTCATGCAAGTGGTCAGCGATCTTTACGATGCCCATCCAGATCTCTCCTTTTCGTCAATATACGAACCATATATGTAGCGTATATTCGGCGCCATCGCCCGTCAATCGGGCGGCGCCGGAAACACGATACACCAACAGGAAGAAAGGACATCGGGTGGGAACCTATATCAACGTGCCTGTCGCTCCGCCCGCACACAGCGCCCGGAGGACGGAGAGCATCAAGCTTTACGGACAGGATGCATTCGAGGGGATGCGCCGCGCCGGGGCATTGACCGCAACGTGTCTGGACGGCGTAGCCGCACTTGTTCGGGACGGCACGCCTCTGGCCGAGATCAACACCTTCGTTCTCCACTTCGCCGCTACACATGGTGCCAGACCTGCGACACTGGGTTACAAGGGCTATGAATACGCCTGCTGCACGTCGATCAATCACGTTGTGTGCCACGGTTTCCCGAACGCAAGGTCACTGCGCGAAGGCGACATCGTGAACGTGGACGTGACGCTGGTCCTTGACGGTTGGTATGGCGACTCCAGCCGCATGTACGCTGTCGGACGGCCGAAAAAAGCGGCAGAGCGGCTGGTCCGCATCGCGCACGAGGCGATGATGCAAGGCATCCGGGCCGTCCGTCCGGGTGCGCGGCTGGGCGACATCGGCCATGCCATCCAAAGTTACGCGGCGTCCGAGCGGTGTTCAGTCGTCCGCGACTTTTGTGGACACGGCATCGGGCAGGTCTTTCACGACTCGCCCAACATCCTGAACTTCGGCAGACGGAACACGGGGCCGGACCTACGCGAGGGGATGATCTTCACGGTAGAACCGATGATCAATCTGGGACGCGCGGAGGTTAAGATGCTCGCCGACGGCTGGACCGCCGTGACGCGGGACAGGTCACTCTCGGCCCAGTTCGAACATTCGATCGGCGTGACTGCGGACGGGTTCGAGATCTTCACCCTCTCGCCCCAAGGACTGCACGCTCCGGGCGTCGACCTTGCAGCGGTTCACGGCTAGTGGCGTGACTTCTGGAAACAGGAAAAGGAATATGCCCTGCCCCTTCAGCGCTGCCGAACGGAACCCTGTAATGCCGCAACGATTGCGACGGCTTCGGCCGCGAGTTGGCTGCGTGTCGGGGTGACCCCCAAGACCACCATGCGCCAGTAAAGCGGTGCGGGAAGCAGATCGAGGGCCAGATCGCGATCAACCTCCCGGTCCAACTCGCCCCGTTCAATCGCGCGGTCCAGAATGACCTGCGCCTGCTCCCGGCGCGCTTTGGCTACTTGAGTGTTCAGATCGCGCATCGAAGCAGACCGCGCAGCCTCGGCATGAAGGTCCGGCAGGATGCGACGGATCATGGGGTGGCGAAGGACCGCTCTCAGCCGGGTCAGGAAGGCCAGAACGTCGGCCTGCAGGCTTCCATGATCTTCGGGCATGGCCACCGTCAGCCCAAGCGTTGTCACCGCCGCGACCGCGAATTCGTGGTGCGACGCGAAACGACGGTAGATGGCGGCCTTGCCGGCACCGGCTCTGGCGGCAACCCTTTCAAGGCTGATCGCAGCAAAGCCACGTTCCGCCCATTCCTCGAAGAACGCGCGATAGAGCGCATCAGTCAATTCGGCGCGCTGCACGGCAGCCCCGGACGGCTTTCGCCTAGCCGAGTGGACGGAACGGTTGCGTTCCAACGATAATCCCCCTATATCGTCGATACGTTACCGTTCCATCCATAGGAGGTTCCACCATGTCTGACAAGTTCGATAGCTTCTCGGACCTGCTTCGCGCCGCTCTCGGTGACCGGCTCGACCCTGCGGACAGCATGCTCGGCCTGTTCGCCGAGGACGTCATCTTCGAGTTTCCCTATGCGCCTGACGGGTTGCCCAAGCGGCTGGAAGGGTCAGCCGCCCTTGCGGCCCATCTGGCAAGGCTTGGTCCGTTGCTGAGCTTCGGGACGATGGAGCTGGGCAATGTGTATGCCGATGGCGCAACGGTGATCTTCGAGTTTTCCTGCACTGGAAAGGGCTTGGCGACCGGCGCCCCTTACGATCAGGCTTATGTTTCTGTGGTCACAGTGCGGGACGGGCGCATTGCGCATTACCGCGACTATTGGAACCCGCTCGTCGTGCTGACGGCCTTGGGCGGCGCCGAGGCCGCCGCCGCCGCGTTTGCAGGGGCAGCGTGATGCGGGTTCTCATCACCGGAGGCAAGGGCAAGACAGGCCGTCGCGTGGCATCCCGCTTGACTGCGAAAGGCATCGACGTCGCGATCGGCACACGCACGCCGGATGGTCCCCGGGACAGGCGTTTCGATTGGGCAAATCCGTCTTCGGCCTCGGCCTTCGATGGCTGCGATGCGGTCTACCTTGTCGCGCCGACTGATCGCACCGACCATCTGGTGGTCATGCAACCTCATCTGGAGGAAGCCATGGCACGCGGCGTCCGGCGCTTCGTTCTGCTCAGCTCGTCGCTTCTTGTGCCCGGCGATCCCATGATGGGCGAGGTTCATGCATGGTTGGCCGAAAGCGCCATGGAGTGGGCCGCGCTGCGCCCTTCGTGGTTCATGCAGAACTTCTCGGAAGGGCCGCATGCCGCGACGATACGAGAAGAAGGGATCATCTACAGCGCGACCGGCTCCGGGCGTGTGGGATTCATCGACGCCGAGGACATCGCCGCCACAGCCGCCGCCTGCTTGACGGCCACAACACCCCTCAATTCCGACGTCGTCCTTACGGGGCCGGAGGCGTTGAGTTACGGTGACACCGCGGCAATCATCACTGCCGCTCTTGGTCGGCCCGTCCGCCATGTGTCGCTTGACCCGGCCGCCTTGATGGCGCGCTTCGTGGCGCAGGGCCTGCCGCCGGATTATGCCAGGACGCTCACCGACTTGGACGCGAACATCGCGGCGGGCGCTGAAGATTGCACGACGTCGGGCGTTGAGCAGGTGACGGGGCAGCGGCCTGCGTCATTCCATGCCTTTGCCAACCGCGTCCTTGAGAGCTGGACCTGACGCGCAAGACCCTGGCGGCCAAACTGATGCTGTCAAACAGCGGCTTGAGCAGGGAATAAACCGCTTCGGGGCGACTGGGTGGCCCCTAAGCCCTGACAGACACGGTTGCTAGTCCGTGGTGCGTAAGGTTGACCCTGCCGATGCAGCCCGCAACCATCTTCTGAAATCCACAATCGCAGGTGTAGGCGGCCGGTCCGCGGGCCATGTCAGGAAGTAGCTACCGACAGACAATACCGTCGAGAATGGCTGAACCAGCCGGCCATCAGCAATGTGGCGCGTGAACATGTCCACGGGAAGGAGGGCCACCCCTGCGCCCTCTGCTGCGATGTCGGCCATAGCCAGTGACGAGTCGAACATCGGGCCGGTAAGGGGTGGACAGGATGACCCCGCCTCAGCAAACCAGCGGGGCCATTCGTCGCTGCGATAGCTTCGCAGCAGGACTTCACGGCCAAGATTTTCCGGGATCGTCAGATACTCGGCAACCGACGGCGCGCAGAGCGGGGTGAGCGGCGCCTCAAGCAGCACTTCAGCCTCAAGCCCGGTCCAGGAGCCGGTACCGTAGCGGATCGCCAGATCGAGCCCTTCCCGCAGGATCTCGACGCGGTTGTTGTTGGTCGAGATACGGAGGTCAATCGACGGGTGGGCCCGCCGAAACTCTGGCAGGCGCGGCAAAAGCCAGCCGACGGCAAAGGTCGTGACAACACCGATCTTCAACGTCTCGATGTGGCGATGTCCCGTGATCCGGTCAAGCGTCCGCGCCATCGCGTCGAACCCGTGTTCCAGGACCGGGTAGAGGGCTCTCCCCTCATCGGTCGGCACCAATCCGCCTGATGAGCGCACGAAGAGTGCAACGCCAAGCCGATCCTCAAGCCTTGCCACCTGATGGCTGACGGCGGCTTGGGTGACGCGCAACTCGATGGCAGCGCGGGTGAAACTGCCTTGCCTGTAGGCGGCCTCGAACACGCGCAGCCCGTTCAGGGGCAGGTCCGGGCGATCCATGGGTATTACTCCAGCTAATGCCGGGGGTGATACTTTGTCGTTTGTTGGCCGTAAAGCTGCAAGTTAAGGGGTATGGCGTGACATCACCTGATGTCTCGCATGTTCCAAACCTTGATGGCCGCTCGTCATCCCTTGCCGCAAGCAGGCGGAAAATTGGGGTGGCGCGCCATCGAAACAGTCAGGATGATCCCATGATTCCTTACGCCGCTACGCTGCCTTTACTGGCTGCCGGGCTTTCCCTCGGACTGCTGGCTGGCGCACCTGCCTTTGCCCAAGACCAGGAGTTGCGCCTTGCTGAAACCATCGACCGCATCGAACAGGACCTGAACGCCCGCGTCGGGCTTGTGATCCGCGACAGCGGTTCGGCTTGGTCGTTCAGCCAACGCGCTGACGAACGGTTCCTCATGAACAGCACCTTCAAGACCATGCTGTGCGGCGCCGTCTTGAATCGTGTCGATGCAGACGACATCGCCCTTGAAGAACAGATTGCGATCAAGGCAACGGATATCCTTGACTATGCGCCCGTCACCGAAACGATGGTCGGCACCTCGATGAGCGTGGGAGCATTGTGTCATGCAGCCCTCGACATGAGCGACAACACGGCGACAAACCTGCTTATTGACCGGATCGGCGGGCCAGAAAGCGTGACGGCCTTCCTGCGTGAGATCGGCGATCCGACAAGCCGGCTGGACCGCCGCGAGCCCGAGGTGAACACCTTCGCGCCTGACGACCCGCGCGATACGACCACGCCCGCTGCGATGGCCTCGACGATGGAGACGCTGCTGACGGGTGACGCGCTGACACCGCAATCACGCGCCCGACTGGTCGACTGGATGAGTGACGGTGGCGTCACTGGCGCCCTGATCCGGGCGCATACTCCTGAGGGCTGGCATGTTGCCGACAGATCGGGCAGCGGCAACTTCAACCGCAACATCGTGGCGATGGTCACGCCGCCGGATCGGGACCCCTATTTCATCGCGATTTTCCTGTCGGATGCCGATGCTGATTTCGACACCCGCAACGCTGCGGTGATCGCGTTGTCCGAGGCTGTCATGGACGTCGTGACAAGCCGGTGAGACGGTCATGGCCGTGCCATGGTTGGCGCGGCCATGCCCAACGGGCGCTTGGTCATCCGATGCTGAGGTCGGCCGTCGCAGGGTTACCCGCCTCGCCACTGGCGAACATGGTCGACCAAGGCTCGCAGCTTGGGTGCCATGTGCTTGCGCTGCGGAAAGTAAAGATAGAAGCCGGCGAATGGCGGAAGATAATCCTCCAGCAACGCGACCAGGGCGCCACTGTCAAAATGATCGCGCATGCAGTCCCGCGTCGCGAAGGTGATGCCGCCACCCGCAAGTGCCACACGCAACATCAGACGCAGATCGTTGGTCGTGACTTGCGGATCGACCATGACGTCGAAGGGTTTGCCGCCCTCCTCAAACTCCCATCGCCACGGGGCAGTGTTCGGACCGGGCCGCCACCCGATGCAACGATGCCCCAGCAGATCCTTCGGATGTTCCGGCGCGCCATGCCGCGCAATATAGCCGGGTGAAGCCGCCGCCACTTCGGTTTGCAGGCCGCTGACGGGCACGGCGATCATGTCCTGCTCGATCACCTCGCCAAGGCGAACGCCCGCGTCGAAGCCATGCGCCACAATATCCAGCTCGTCATCTGTCACCGTCACGTCAACGGTGACCTTGGGGTGCGCTTCCGCAAAGCGCGCCAGCAAGGGCCCTGACAGGAAGTCTTCAGCGATGGAAGTGACGGCCAGCCGCAGCCTGCCACTGGGCGCGTCCGTGTTCACCTCAAGGGCGTCCTGAACCGCGCCAAGTGGCGCGCGCAAGCTGTCTACCAACCTCTCCCCGGCTTCCGTCAGACGCACCGCCCGGGTTGTCCGCATGACCAGCTGCAAACCCACGGAATCCTCAAGCCGACGGACGCCTTGGCTGACGGCGGATCGCGTGACGCCAAGCCGGTCCGCGGCGGCGCGGAAGTTCTGCTCCTCGGCAACGGCGAGCAGAAGCGGCAGCAAGTTCAGGTCCATTCGGCGCCTCCATTGTAAAGCATGACTAACCACCCAGTCCAACACTTGAGCAATACCGTTTACGGCGGACCGCGTCCATGTTGCGCCCTACAGACAGACTGAAAAGGAGAAAGTCATGGACAAGGTCATTTTGATTACCGGAGCCTCCAGCGGCATCGGTGAAGGCATCGCCCGTGAGCTTGCTGCCCGGGGCGCAAAGGTCTTGATGGGCGCGCGGCGCACGGATCGGCTGGAAGCAATCGCAAGGGACCTGCGCGGCAACGGCGCCGAGGTCGCGACGTGGTCACTCGACGTCACCGACCTTGGCTCCATGCAGGAGTTTGCGCAGGCAGCGCTCAACTTGTGGGGCCGCATCGACGTGCTGGTGAACAACGCCGGCGTCATGCCCCTTTCCCCCATGTCCGCCCTTAAATTCGACGAATGGGAGCGGATGGTGGATGTGAACATCAAGGGTGTCCTGTGGGGGATCGGCGCCGTTCTGCCGGTCATGGAACGCCAAGGCGAAGGCCAGATCATCAATGTAGGCTCGATCGGCGCACTGCAGGCCGTGCCGACGGCAGCCGTCTACTGCGGCACCAAGTTCGCGGTTCGCGCGATATCGGACGCGCTGCGTCAGGAAAGCAGCACAATCCGTGTCACCTGCGTCAATCCCGGCGTGGTGGAGAGCGAACTCGCCTCCAGCATCACCCACGAACAAACGCGGGCGTTGATGGGCGAATACCGCGCTATCGCGCTGAAACCCGAAGACATCGCGCGCGTGGTGCGCCAGTTGATCCACGCCCCGGCAAGCGTCGACACGACCGAGATCACCATCCGTCCCACCGCATCTGCAAATTGAGGTCCTACCATGAAATCAACCATGCTCACCGCTGCCCTTATGGCCATCTGCGCGGACGCCGCTCGTGGTGAAACCCCACACCCCTATGTCGGGATGTGGGTTACCGAAGACGGCCGCATCCGGCATGAATTGCTGCCAAACGGCCGCTACGTTGAGGCCCGCGGCGATAGGGAGCGCGCCTACGAAGGCCGCTATGAAGTTACCGGCACGCATATCGAATACTGGGACGACACCGGCTTTACCGCCGACGGGGACTTCGTTGAACCCGACGTGCTGCATCATGCCGGTATGGTTCTCTACAGGAAATAGCGTCCAACACGCCGGCGTACTTGCCTTTGACACTGGTCGGCTCTGTCTCATGGATGGGGCCGACACAGGCGCCCTAGCCGTTCAGGACGGGCAATCCTTGCAACCTGTCCCGGGCAAAGTCCAGAAAGCAGCGCAGCTTCGCCGTCACGCGCCGTCCCTCCTGGTGGACAAGATGGACCGGCATGCTTTCGGTTTCAAACGCCTCAAGCACCGCTTGCAGGGTTCCCGCCTGCAGGTCCGGGCCGATCTGATAGGACAACGCGCGCGTCACCCCCCAACCCTTGCGCGCCAGTTCCAATGCCGCGCCGACGTTCGAGACGACGAGACGGGGTTTCAACCGGACAATCTCACCTCGGTCCTTGCCAAACCGCCAGTCGGTGCCGGGTGTGACGCCGCGAATAGAGACAATCTTGTGATGTGCCAGATCGGCCGGGGTCTTCGGAACGCCCTGCGCCTTGAGGTAGTCTGTTGACGCACAGACGACCCGGCGCACATGGCCGACGCGCAGCGCCATCAGCCCCGAGGGCGGCAGATCACCGATCCGCAGGGCGACGTCGATGCCTTCTTCAGCCAGGTTCACGATCCGGTCGACCGTCAGCAGGTCTGCCGACATGTCTGGATAGGCATCAAGGAAATCGGCAAGGATCGGGGCAACGTGGATGCGCCCAAACTCCACCGGGGCCGTAATCCGCAAATGGCCCGTGGGGCGCGCCGCGGTACCGGAGGCGAGATCGTCAGCCGCCTGCAAATCGGACAGGATGCTGCGCACTTCCTCCAGATAGGCCCGGCCCGCGTCTGTCAGCCGCACCACCCGCGTCGTGCGCATGAAAAGCCGCGCACCGAGACGCTCTTCAAGGTCGTTCACTCCGCGTGTAACAGAGGGCGGGCTAAGACCCGTGGCCCGCGCACCGCCGGCAAAGCTGCCGGTCTCGGCGACGGCCACAAAGACCGCCAGCATCTGTATCCGGTCCATCTCATCATTCCGCAATGCAAAAGAGTGACTTCCATAGTTGCCGTATTCTTTCCCCAAATTAAAGCAGTTAGTTTTGGTTCAGCCCAAGGAGCAACCGCGAAACGCGACTATTGCCGCCTCGATCAGCATCCCGGTCGGTGCGATCCGCGTCAGTGACATCAATCAGGAGGACTGAACCAATGACCACCCCGATCAAGCTCTACCGCAACCCCAAATCGGGCCACTGCCATCGGGTAGAACTGATGCTGGCCTTTCTGGGCCTGCCGTACGAGACCATCGATCTGGACATGGCAAACCGGGCCCACAAGGCACCTGCCTATCTCAAGATCAGCCCCTTCGGTCTGGTCCCGGCAATCGACGACGACGGCTACACCGTGTCTGACAGCAATGCGATCCTGATCTATCTGGTGCAGACATATGCCAAGGGCACGCACTGGATGCCTGAAGACGCCCGGCACGCCGCCGAGGTCCAGAGGTGGCTGACCGTCGCCGCCGACAATATCTACGCAGGCCCCTGTGCCGCGCGTCTGGTCAAGGTCTTTGGTACTGGTCACGATCATGCCGCTGCGGTCGCCAAGGCGCATGACCTTTTCAAAGTCATGGACGCGCATCTTGCGGGCCGTGAATGGCTGGCCACCGACAAGATCACAATCGCCGATGTGGCAGGCTACAGCTATATCGCGCATGCCCCGGAGGGCGGCGTCGATCTGGCGCCATACCCGAATGTCCGCGCCTGGCTGGCCCGTATCGAGTCAAAGCCGAACTTCGTGCCAATGGCCCCGTCCCCGATCCCTGAACTTGCATGAGGACTGAACCGCGCCGGGGTCCGGATCTCCCAGCACATCGCCTCAAGGAGCCACGCCATGAGCCCTTCCGAAATCCCTAATCCTTTCCACGAAGGTGAGCGTGCCGCGCAGGCCCGCGCGGGCGTGGGCGACATGGCAGAGCGTGTCGGCAGTTTCATCCGTGACCACCTTCCCGAACAGCACCGCGCGTTTCACAGGTCCTTGCCGTTTCTTGTCGTCTCAGGCGCTGATGCGGCGGGCAAGGTATGGGTCACGCTGGTTGAAGGGGCGAACGGCTTTGCCACCTCGCCCGATCCGCGACGTATCAACCTTCGCACTTCGCTTGCATCCGAAGATCCACTGGCCGCGTCCTTCGCCAGTGGCGCAGACATCGGCGTCCTCGGGATCGACCTTGCCACGCGACGCCGCAACCGCTTCAGCGGACATGTCCGGCCTTCAGGCAGCGGCTACACCATCGAAATCAGCCAGACGTTCGGCAATTGCCCGCAGTACATCCACGAACGCGCCGTCACTCGGATCGATGGAAGACCCGGCAGGGCACAGCGGTCAGACGCCCTGAACCGGGACCAGATCGCCCGCATTGCCGCCGCCGACACGCTGTTCATTGGCTCTGGCCATCCAGAAGCCGAGGGCAAGGCCCGCGGGTACGACGCCAGTCACCGGGGCGGCGCGCCGGGTTTCGTTCGCATCGACGGCACACGCCGCCTGCTGATCCCGGACTATGCGGGCAATAATTTCTTCAACACCATCGGCAATCTTGTCTCGGACCCGCGCGTGGGCCTGCTGTTCATCGACTTCGAAACCGGCGGGCTTTTGCACGTCACCGGGCGCGCGAAAATCGACTGGTCGCCAGGCGGTGCCCATGACCCGTACGCCTTGCGGACGATCGCGGTCGACATCGAAGCTGTCATCGAGCGCCCCGGTGCCGTATCGCTGCGGTGGGCCAGTCTGGATCACCTGTCGCGGCGGCTAAGGATTGCAAAGAAGGTTCGCGAAAGCGACGACATCACGTCCTTCTACCTGACCCCCGTCGACGATCGGCCGCTCGACCCGTTCAAGGCGGGACAGCATCTTCCAATCGAGGTGCAGATCCCCGGTCAACGAAGCACCTCCAAACGCTCCTACTCCCTTTCCGGGCCACCGCAGGACCGCCGCTTTTACCGCATCAGCGTGAAGCGCGAGGACAAAGGGCTCGTCTCGCGGTTCCTGCATGACGATAACCACGAGGGCAGTGTTATCGCGGCCCATAGACCCTCTGGCGACTTCATAGCGCCCTGCCCGGACTGCCCGCTGGTGCTGGTCAGCGCGGGTGTAGGTCTGACCCCGATGCTATCCGTACTCTGGGCCAATGTCGGCCAGCAGAACCGGGATGTCTGGTACGTCCACAGCACGCGGAACGGTACGACCCACGCTTTTCGCGATGAGGTGAACGGCCTTGTGCAAGCCAATCCGAAGCTGCGCAAACATGTGTCTTACACCCAGCCCGAGGTCACCGACCGTCCGGGCTTGGACTACGACAGGCAGGGCCGGATCACCGCAAAAGATCTGCTCGCCCTTGGGGCAGGTCCAAAGGCGCACTACATGCTTTGCGGCCCGGCAAGATTCCAAGCCAGCATCCAGCGCGGCCTTGAAGCCTCTGGTGTTCCGGCAGACCATATCCACCAAGAAATCTTCGGGCCGGAAGGCCAGACCAATGCGACAGACGCCGATTGAAGGACCTAGCCGCCGAGCCGCGCAGAGGACTGCGTGGCCGCATGGAGGTCGGATTTTCCGGGGGCGGGAGCGGCAATGGCTTCAAGGTCGCGCAGCGGCTAAAAGCGATCCAGAGGTCACCACCGTCGAACGAGAGATCAAAGAGGACGAAGCCCGGATCGTGCGGCGTATTTTCACGAAATTCGCAGCGGGCAAGTCCCCCAAGACTGTCGCCAAACGCTGTGCTTGTCACCGATCCGTCGACCAAGGAACGTCATTTCACTCCTGCGGAACGGGCAGCGGTTTCACTGCGCTGCCTTCCACCACCAGATCGCTGGGATGCAAGATCACATGCTCCCCAGCGGCAAGCCCTTCCAGAACCTGAGCGAAGTCCTCGTTCCGCTCACCAAGGGTGATCCGTTGCAGGGCCACCCTTCCGCCCCGGACGACGTAGGTCGCCCAATCCGCACCGTCGCGGAACAGCGCGCCGACCGGGAGGGTAAGCACCTCTTCCCCACGCCAAAGCGAGATGCGCGCGATCACGCGAAAGCCGTGGCCCAGCGCGCTCCACTCCTCAGCCGGACCAGAGAGCGTGAGGATCACCTTCACCCTCTGCTCGTCGATCCCCAAGGCCGAGACCTTGGTGACGGCAGAAGGCTCCACCCGTTCTACCGTGGCTGCGATCGGCGCTCCGCCCCAGCCTGCGACGGTCGCCTGGGCACCTTCCTTCACCCGGACGGCATCGCGCGACAAGAGGTCGACCACGATCTCCAGATTGCCCGGATCACCGATTTCCAGGATCGGTGTGCCGGTCTGGACCACCTGTTCGCTTTCCGTCAGCACCCGCAGCACTTGACCCGAAACCGGAGCCAGGATGTTCACACAGCAAGTGTCGCCCGCGCCCGGGTTATCCGACTGCAGCACGGCAAGCGCGCTTTCCAGTTCCTTCTCGCGCACCGCCAGATTGGCGACCGCACTGCTGACCGCTGCCTGAGCGGTCCTGCGCTCGCGGATGGCATTGTCAAAGGCGCGCTGCGAGACAGCGCCTTTTTCGTAAAGCGCGGTGGCGCGGTTGGCCTCTCCGGTCATGAAATCCAACGTCGCCTCGGCCTGCGAAAGCTGAGCACGGGCAAGTTCGGTCGCAGCTTGTGCGGCGGCAGCGGTCGCCTCGGCCACGGCCCGGGAACGGCTGTCAAGCAAGACTGGTGCGGCGGGGCCAATCGCGGCGGCGATGGTTTCACCAACGGTCACATGGTCGCCGGGATGCAGGCTGATGCGTTGCAGCTTTCCCGCAGTGGTGGCCGAAACGGTGTAGACCTCGCGGATGCGGGCCTCACCCTCTTCTTCGACCGCGACGTCCAGAGTGCGGAAGGCAACTTCGGCCAGTTCAACCTCGACCGGGCGGGGCAGGAATGCCCAGACGAGGAGCCCGATCAGGATGATGGCGGCAGCAGGGAAAAGGAGGCGCATGGGTCACTCCCGTGTCTTCAGGACTTCGATCATGTCAAGATTGTTGATCCGGCCCCGGATCGCAAAGGCCGAGACGAGGGCCGCGGCGCAAACGACAAGGCTGGCGGTTGCAAAGACCTCGCGCCCGATGATGAAGGGCACGCGGTAAAGGTCAGAGGAGAAGGCGGCGACCATGGCCGCCGAGATGAAATAGCCGATCAGCCAGCCAACCGGCTGGGCCAGAAGCACCACCACGCCGAGTTCGCCGAACAGAACCCCCGCGACTTCCCGGTTGGTGAAGCCAAGGACGCGAAGGCTGGCAAGCTCTCGTCCTTGTTCCGAAAGTGCGATGCGCGAGAAATTGTAGACCACGCCCACTGCGATGATCGTGGCAAGTACGACATAGACGGTGACCATCACGGTGATGTTTTCGGCCAGCGTCTGCCGGAACCGCGACAGCATCAGACTGGTCACACTGATAAGCTCGGTCTTGGGGGCGGTCTTGGCGGCGGCGTAGAAGGCCGCGTTCTGCTTTTCGTCGATCATCAGGCTCAGGCCCGAGACCATGTCCCCTTCGCCCATCAGCCGGTTCAAGGCCCCGATCTCCATCGCAGCACCCATGCCGACATAGCCCAGCGAGATGCCGCTGACCGGAAGTGTGACAGTTGGACGCTTGCCTTCCAGCACCTCGACCGTCACCAGATCGCCGGTCCGCACCCTCAGCGCCTCGGCCAGCGCTTCTGAAAGGAGGATCCCTTCCTCAGGCATCCGCATCGGCTGCAACGCGGGGTCAAGCACGCGGGACAGGCGGGGTTCAACCGGGCGGCCGACGATGGCAAGTTTCTTCGACGCGGTGCGGTGGCTGATGCGGACTGCGACCGACCGGAACGGCTCGGCGACCATGACCCCGGGGATCTGGCGCGCCGCAAAGGCAGTGCGCAAGGGTTCGGGCGCCCCGAAGACGACCTGCGCGTCGTGGCGTTCCGATCGGAAGAAGGTGATGTCGATCATGTGGCTGATCGACCCGAAGGACCAGAGAGAGGCCACAAGGATCGCCACCGCCATGGCGACGCCCAGTGTCGAGGACGCAGTGCGGAACGGCCAGCGCAACAGGTGCCGTGCCACCATGACCCCGGTCTGGCGCAGGCGCAGCAGACCACGGACCCAGCCCATCCGCTGGCGGTACGCCACAGGCAAGGGCGGCGCCATCGCAACGGCGGGGGGAAGGCGGACGACTGCCCGCACCGCGTAGATCGCGCCACCCACGGCCGCACCCAAGGTGACGACCGCCGCAAGCCCGTAAAGCTGCGGATCGCGCGAGAATACGAGATAGGGGAACGAGAAGAACCGCGCATACATCTGTGCCAACCCCGCCCCGAGCCACGCTCCGGCGACAAACCCGATCAGGATGCCGACGACGGCGATCAGAAGGACGAACTCGATGTAATGCTGCGCCACCGCACGCGAGGTGTATCCGATGGCCTTCAACAGCCCGATCTGTTCGCGTTCAAGGGTGATCAGCCGCGAGAGCGTCATGTTCACCAGCATCGCCGCGACCAGAAGGAAGATAGGCGGCAAGACCTTGGCCATGGCAGACAGCTGCTTCAGTTCCGCATCAAGGAAAGCATGCGACATCTGGTCCTTCCGCGCCGACGCCCCGACACCCCCGTAGCGCGCGGTCAGCCGGTCAAGCGTCTCGATCACACGGTCGGGGTTCGTGCCCGGAGCAAGCTTCAGGACGGCATTCGAGAACGCGCCCTCCAGATCATAGGCCGCCTCCAGGCTGGCGCGCGGGGCCCAGACGATGCCGAAGCGGCGGGGATCGGGCATCATCTGACCAGGGCCGAGGGCATAGATGAACTCGGGCGACAGGGCGATGCCGGTGATCACAAGTTCGCGCCGCTGGCCGTTCATCAGGACGGGCAGCGCATCGCCCGGACCCAGCCGATGCGCCTTGGCGAAACCATCCGAGACCACCACTTCCCTTGCGGATTGTGGGTCAGGAAGGCGACCAAGCCGCAGGTAAAGCCGGTTCAGACCCGCGCCATTGCTGCCCGGAAGCGACACGAACAGAACCGAGCCCGGCTCGACCATGGTCGGCAGGTCGAGAAGCCCCAGTTTCACGATCCGCGCTTCGGCGTCGAGCACGCCCTCGATTTCCGCGATCTCGGCCAAAAGCGCGCGGGGGGCGCGGGTGACATCTGCAAAGACATCGGCGAAGCGATGCTCCTCGTAAAAGCGCGCGCGGGTATCATCAAGCGACGAATAGGCCCCGTTTCCCAGGATGAGCGTCGCCACTCCGGCCGCCAGCACCAGCGCAATCGCCAGCACCTGTGCCCAGAGCCTTCGCAGATCACGCAGCACCTTGCGACGCAGGGGCGAAATCACCATGAGACCTCCGACGGCGCCTTCTTGGTCGCGTTCACCGTTTCCTCGACGATCCGCCCGTCCGCAAAACGCAGCACGCGGTCGGCGATGTCGCGGATTGCGGCGTTGTGGGTGATGACCAGCGTGGTCGCACCCACCGCCCGGTTCACCTGGGTCAGCGCCTCCAGCACCTTGATGCCCGTCGCACTGTCGAGGGCCCCGGTCGGTTCATCGCACAACAGGACCTCGGGGTTCTTGGCAATGGCACGGGCGATGGCGACACGCTGTTGTTCCCCCCCCGACAACTGGGCCGGGAAATGATCGACGCGCTCTGAAAGGCCCACCAGTGCCAGCGCCTCGTCGGGCTGCATCGGGCGCCGGGCGATTTCGGTCACCAGCTGGACGTTTTCGCGCGCAGTCAGGCTGGGAACCAGATTGTAGAACTGGAAGACGAATCCCACATGGTCGCGCCGGTATTGGGTCAGCTCGCCTTCGCTCATCACGGTCAATTGGTGGTCCTCAAACCAGGCCTCGCCGCCACTGGCCCGGTCAAGCCCGCCAACGATGTTGAGGAAGGTCGACTTGCCCGAACCCGAAGGACCGAGGATCACGATGAATTCGCCCTGCGCAGCGATGAAATCCACGCCGCGAAGGGCATGCACTTCCTGCTCGCCACTCCGATAGACCTTGGTCAGGCCTGTCGCGCGGAAGACGATGTCAGGTCTTTCCTTCATGCCGCGCAGGCTCCTTTTCGGGCAACTGTCGTCGGGTACTCAAGAACCGGTTGTGACGTGCGTCAAAGGCAGACGAAATCAAACGATGGACGGCGGAGCAGGCCAAGTGCAGGCCGGTTGGAAAGCGCTTCACGCGGTCCGGTCAGATCTTTGCCTTCTGATGGGCTGCGTGCAGCAGGCCTTGCAGCAGCGCTACTGCGACCAAGCGGCCAGACCCGATGCCGATCACATCGTCCTCGTCATTGCCCCGGCTTTCGCGCAGCGAACAGCGCCAATGGCCATCTGGCTCCTGAGCCTTTCCAGTCAGCTGGATGGTCCAGCCGGGCAGGCAGACGTCGACAAGATGCAGCACCTCTTCAACGGGCTCGGTGACGCGCTGCGATGGTTGGGGCGCCTTGGGGAAGATCCGCCGCACCGCTGCGGCTGCTTCCGCAATGAGATCGCCGTCAAGCGACGTGGCACCGTCAAGCCGCTTCATCAACGCCGCGATTTCAGTCTTGCTCATGGCGTGCTCCTTTCCTCAATACACATAGTAAACTGACAATGGCAGCCTCTGGCCTTGATCGACATCAAGACCGAAACCGGAAGTTGGGCGCATTCTTGGCTTTGAAGCTGCACCAAGCCGGGAGATCGCCATGGAGATGAATCCTGTGAATGTCGTGTTTTTCGAAAACCTGTCTCGCGGCGATGTTGCCCTGGTGGGGGGCAAGAACAGTTCGCTCGGCGAAATGGTCCAGCAACTGGGCAACAAGGGCATCAAGGTTCCGTCAGGATTTGCGACGACGGCAGACGCCTATCGCGCCTATCTGACCGCCAATGCGCTGGACGCCCGGATTGATGACGTGATCTCGCGCTGGCAGGACCACAAGATCACGCTGCACGAAGCGGGCTCTCAGGCCCGGGCCATGATCCTTGCGGGAGACTGGCCGAAAGACATCGAAGCCGACATCCTGTCCGCCTACCGTGACCTTTCGCGGCGGGCAAAGACCACCGACCTTCCCGTCGCCGTCCGCTCTTCCGCCACCGCTGAGGATCTGCCGGACGCCAGTTTCGCGGGCCAGCAGGAAACCTACCTCAACGTCCGTGGCGAAAAGGCCGTCCTCGCTGCCTGCCGGCGCTGCTACGCCTCGCTTTTCACCGATCGGGCGATCACCTACCGTCAGCTGAAGGGCTTTGGCCATACCAAGGTCGCCCTCTCCATCGGCGTTCAGCGCATGGTCCGCTCTAACACCGGCGGCTCGGGTGTGATGTTCTCGATCGACACCGAAAGCGGATTTGACAAGGTTGCCCTGATCACCGCTGCATGGGGCCTTGGCGAAAACGTCGTGCAGGGCGCGGTGAACCCCGACGAATACGAGGTCTACAAGCCCTTCCTCGGCAAGAAATCTCTGACGCCCATCGTGAAGAAGACCCTCGGCTCGAAAGAGATCAAGATGATCTACGCGGGCCAGACGGGCGGCGAGACGAAGAACGTCCCCACCTCAAAGGCCGAACGCGCCGCCTGGGTGCTGAGCGACGCCGAAATCCTTGAACTCGCCCGGATGGCCGTCACCATCGAAGACCATTACGGCCTGCCGATGGACATGGAATGGGCCCGCGACGGCGACACGGGCGAGCTGTTCATTGTCCAGGCCCGTCCTGAAACCGTGCAATCCCGCGCTGATGCGGGGGCGATCAAATCCTACACTGTGACGAAAGCCGGGAAACCGCTGCTGAAGGGCCTCAGCGTCGGTTCCGCGGTCGCCACCGGCCGCGTCAACATCATCGAAAGCGCACATGAGATTGACCAGTTCGTCGATGGCTCGATCCTTGTTACCAGCACCACCGACCCCGACTGGGTCCCGATCATGAAACGCGCCTCGGCCATTGTGACCGACCACGGCGGCCGCACCAGCCACGCGGCGATCGTCAGCCGCGAGCTTGGCCTGCCCGCCATTGTTGGCACCGGCAACGCCACCCATGTCCTGCATGACGACCAAGAGGTGACCGTATCCTGCGCCGGCGGCGATGAGGGCGTGATCCTCGAGGGCATCGCTGAATTCGAGGCCGAAACCCTGCGCGTTGATGACCTGCCCGCAACCCGCACCAAGATCATGCTGAACATGGCCAACCCCTCGGCCGCCTTTCGCTGGTGGCGGTTGCCGTTCGATGGCGTTGGATTGGCGCGGATGGAGTTCGTGGTGAACAATGCGATCAAGGTTCACCCGATGGCTTTGGTGCATTTTGACCGGCTGAAGGACGAAGCCGCCAAGGCCGAGATCGCCGAAATGACCAAGGGTTTTGCCGACAAGACCGAATTCTTTGTCGACGGCCTTGCCCGAGGCCTGTCCCAGATCGCTGCGGTGGCCTATCCCAAGCCGGTGATCGTCCGCATGAGTGACTTCAAGACAAACGAATACGCGGAACTGTTGGGCGGGCGCGAATTCGAGCCCAAGGAAGAAAATCCGATGATCGGATTTCGCGGCGCATCGCGCTATTATTCGCCGCGGTACGAACAAGGCTTTGCCCTTGAATGCAGGGCCATCAACCGGCTTCGCAAAGAGATGGGGTTTGACAACGTCGTCGTGATGATCCCGTTCTGCCGCAGCCCCGGCGAGGCCGACAAGGTCCTGGAGGTGATGGCAAAGCATGGGCTCCGGCGCGGCAAGGACGGGCTGGAGGTCTATGTGATGGGCGAAGTTCCGGCCAACGTCATCCTTGCCGAAGACTTCGCCAAGAGGTTTGACGGGTTCTCGATTGGATCGAACGACCTGACGCAGCTGACCCTTGGCGTGGACCGCGATTCTGAAGAACTGGCGGCGCTGTTCGACGAATCCGATCCGGCCGTCCTGTGGATGATTGAAAGCCTGATCGCCCGCGCTCACAAGGCCGGAGCGAAGGTAGGACTTTGTGGTCAGGCCCCCAGCAACGATCCGGCCTTCGCCAGGCTTTTGGTGGAAGCTGGCATCGACTCGATCTCGGTCACACCAGACAGCTTTGTGGCCGTCAAACGCCATGTCGCGGCGGCAGAATCCCAGAACGAGGGATCACGACACCAAAAGGGCCTGTGACGAAACAGGCGGTGATCTTCTTCAAGGGCCGCTGTGCTTTGGCCTGTGCGCATCGCGCGGTCCAAGGCAGGCCACCGGGTGATCGTCTTGCAGATCCGGCCAGGCGAAGGTGTTGCCGTGCACGATCCGTGGGGCAAGCAAAGTAGAGCGGGCGCCTGTACGTTCCGGCTCGGCGGCAATCGCGGCGCGGGCGGCGTTTTCGCCGATCTCGCGCAGCGACACTGCAAAGGTGGTAAGCCGGGTGCGGATCGCATGGTGCTGCGACGTGCCGTTGAACCCGATGACCGACACGTTCTGCGGCACGGCCATGCCCGCCGCGAACAGCGCCCGCAGACCGCCCGTCGCCATCGCATCATTCAGGTAATAGATGACATCGGGGAGGTCGCCATCGCGCAGCAGTGCTTCGGTCAGCAACTGCCCGCTTTGGGCGGTGCGGGTCAGGTCTGGGTCGGACAGAACCCGGCACGTGGCCCCGGCGCCAAGCAGGTGGTCGACAAAGCCGTCCTTGCGGCGCGCAGCGCAGAGATCAAGTTGCAGTTCGGCCCCGATATAGCAGGCCCGGCGGAACCCGGCCTCAAGACAGATCCGCGCGGCAGCGCGCCCTGCCTCTGTATGGGAAAGTCCGACCGTCACATCCGCTCCGGGCTGGTCGCCATCCCAAAGCTGCACCGAGCGCAGGCCGCATTTTCGCAGAAGATGCGTCGTTGCCTCGGTCCGCAGCAGGCCACCGGTGACGATCAGCCCGGCGGGCTTCATTGACAGCATCATGCGCACAAGGCGCGCTTCGATGGCGGGGTCGAAGAAGGTCTCACCGATCAGGCTGGAATAGCCGCGTGGGGTCAGCACAGCATTGATGCCTGCCAGAACGCCGGAATAGACCTGATCGCTGACCGAGGGGATCAGCACGCCAACCAGCGTGCTGGTCTGGGATGACAGTGACCCGGCGAGTGAACTGGGCACATAGCCCATCGTCTCGGCAATTGCGGTCACGCGGAGACGGGTAGCTTCGCTGATCCGCCCGGTGCCACGCAGAACCTTGGAGACGGTCATGCGGCTTACCCCGGCGGCCTGTGCCACATCCGAAATCGTCGCCGGGCGGTGGGTCGAAGGGGATTGACTCATGGACATGTTATCGATACCAACGTGGGTTAACGATAACTCAAACGCCCACCCCGCACAAGATGCGGCGTAAAGCGCGAGGGGTCGTAGGGGGGAGTTGACCGATGAAGCGCCTGATCAGGCATCTGTGGTCTGTCGTTGATATCGTGATCGCGGCGCTGCTGGCAGCCATGATCGCGCTGGTCTTTGCCAATGTCGTCCTGCGCTACGGCTTTTCCTCGGGCATCCGGCAGTCAGTTGAACTGGCGCGGCTGTGGTTCGTCTGGGTGGTCATGCTGGGGGCGGCCGTAGTGCTGCGCCGCGGGGAACATCTGGCGGTGGCCGAGTTTTCCGAGGCATTGTTTCCCCGCGCCGTGCCCACCCTGCGTCGGCTGTGCTGGGCGGTGGTGATCGTCGCGGTGGGGATGCTGTTCATCGGGGCGCTGAACCAGACCATGGCGAACTGGAACAACATCTCGCAGCTCACAGGCCTGCCCTCGGCGCTGTTCTATCTGGCCGGGGTGGTTTCGGCTGTGATGATGGGGGCAATCGCTGTCGTGCGCCTGATTGATCCGATGCAGACCGGCATCGCCCGGCTGGAGCCTGACGAATGACGCTGGTCCTGTTCCTTGGCGTCCTGTTCGTGGCCATTCTGGCCGGGCTGCCGGTAGCATTCGCGCTTCTCCTCGCCTCGATGGCCCTCATGCTGCAACTGGGCAACTTCAGCCCCGATATTCTGGCGCAGGGCCTGATCAATGGGGTGGACAGCTTTCCCCTGCTGGCGATCCCGTTCTTTCTGGTGGCCGGAGAGGTCATGTCGAAGGGCGGATTGTCCGAACGCATCGTCCGGCTGGCGATGACGATGGTCGGTCATCGGCGCGGCGGCCTTGGCTATGTGGCGGTGCTGACGGCGATCGTACTGGCAGGCCTGTCAGGCTCGGCCGTGGCGGATGCGGCGGCGCTGGTGTCGATCCTTTATCCGATGATGCGCAATGCGGGCTACCCGGAGGGGCGCAGCCTTGGGCTTCTTGCTTCCGGCGGGATCATCGCGCCGATCATCCCGCCGTCGCTGCCGCTGATCCTGATCGGGGTCGCGGGGAATATCTCGATTGCCAAGCTTTTCATGGCCGGTATCGCGCCCGGGCTGATGATGGGCATCACGCTGATGGTGGTCTGGTCGCTTCTGATGCGCAAGGAAGACATCGCCACCCTGCCCAAGGCCAGCGGGGCCGAACGCCTTGCTGCCTTCAAGGAAGGTGTCTGGGCGCTTTTGCTGCCGGTCATCATCATCGGCGGTATCCGGTCGGGCGTCTTCACCCCGACCGAAGCCGCGGTGGTGGCGGCGGTCTATGCCATCGCCGTTTCGGCACTGGTCTACCGGACCCTCACCCTGGCACTGCTGATGGAGGTGTTGCTGGCCGCAGGTCGGGCCACGGCGATGGTCATGTTCCTCGTCGGGGCCGCGATGGTTGCCGCCTGGCTGATCACGGTGGCGCAATTGCCGCAACAACTCGCCGTCATGCTGCAGCCCCTGATCGACAGCCCACGCCTGCTGATGCTGGTCATCATGCTGATCGTCCTGGCCGTCGGCATGGTCATGGACCTGTCGCCCACGATCCTGATCCTCGTGCCGCTGCTGATGCCGGTGGTCACATTGGCGGGGATTGATCCGGTCTACTTCGGCCTGATGTTCGTGATGAACTGTTCCATCGGCCTGCTCACGCCGCCGGTCGGCACTGTGCTGAACGTCATCTGTGGAGTGGGCAAGGTACAGATGAGCGTCGCCGTCCGGGGCATCACCCCGTTCCTTGCCGCCTACATCGCGTTGTTGGGCTTGTTCATCATCTTTCCGGAACTGATCACCGTCCCCGCCAGAGTTCTTGGCGGCTAAGCTATCCACAGGGAGGACTACACCATGAAACTCTTGAAAACACTCGGCCTTGCTTCGGCCTTTGCCTTCGTCGCCTTGGCGGCGCAGGCCCAGACCGAGCTGAAACTGGCCCACGCCGCACCCGATACCGATCTGCAACAGACGATGTCGCTGTTCTTCAAGGAGCAGGTCGAGGCGCGCACCGGCGGGTCCGTGACTGTGACGATCTTTCCGCAGGGCCAACTTGGCAATGACGCGGCCATGATTGACGGTACGCGGTCTGGGATCATCGACATAGCCATGTCCGGTCTGAACAACTTCACCGGCCTTGTGCCGCAGGCGGGCGCGCTGGAACTGCCATTCATGTTCCCGACCCGCGACGCCGCCTATGCCGTCCTGGATGGCGACATCGGTCAGGGCCTTTCGGCCGAATTCACCCAGCACGGGCTGAAGGTCCTCGGCTTTCCGGAAAACGGCTACCGGAACATGACCAACAACCGGGGTCCGCTTCGCACGCCGGCTGATCTGGCCGGGTTGAACATGCGCGTGAACAACTCCAAGGCGCTGAATGACATGTTCGCAGCCCTGGGTGCCAACCCGCTGCAACTGCCGGTGGCCGAGCTTTACACCGCGCTGGAAACCGGCGTCGTCGATGCGCAGGACCACCCGATCGGGATCGTCGTGTCGTTCAAGTTCAATGAGGTGCAGAAGTATCTCAGCCTGACCCAGCACGCCTATTCCGCGCTGGCACTGGTGATGAACGACGCCAAGTTCAACAGCCTGACGGCGGATGAACAGAAGGTCGTTCTTGAAGTGGCCGCCGAAGCCATCGCCATGCAGCGCAAGGCCGTGCAGGAAAAAGAAGCCGGCATGATCGAAGAGTTGAAGGCCGCCGGCATGGAAGTGAACGATGACGTCGACGCAGCGGCATTCCAGGCGGCGGTGAAACCGGTCTGGGATGGCTTCATTGCCGAAAACGGCGATGCCGTGGTGAATGCCATCATGGCCGCGCAACAGTAAGAACCCCGTCCGCAGGCCAAGGCAGGAAAGGGGGGCAGGAAACTGCCCCCCTTTTTCTTCGGTAAGCCGTCCTGCATGTGTCCCGTCCCGATTGAACTCAGGTCATCGCAGTCTGTCCGCCACCACCTTCAAGCCAGTGGCGAGCCTTGGCATCCGGCAACAGTTCTTCGAGGCGGGCTCGATAAAGCGTGAGGTCTTCTTCGGAGAGCTTTCTGGAAACCGTCGGCGGAAGTGTGGGTCTTGATGACGCGCCGCCCAGTTTGCGCGGCCAGTGCTGCGGCAACCTCGCTTGCCGGGACGCCCAGATCGGCATCGACCCAAGGCGACAGGACGGGCAGCTTCATCGGCAGCTCCGCCCCGCCATGGATAAGCATTGCCAGCATGATTTGCGTCCAGGTCGTGCCGCATTTCGAAGGCGTGCAGATAAGGATATCGCCTTTCTTGGGCAGCCATGTTTCCCAGCGTTCGGGCCTTGTGATATCGTCTTTGTAAATGCGCTTGGCGGGGGCGATCACCGGGGCAGGACTGGTCATGGCAGATAGTCTCCCAATTTCAGGGATTTGCATCCGCAGTGCGATTCAGGTCTTTGGGCGCCGTCTCGGAAAATCACAGTCTGGACGACCATCCCGGTCTTCGGGCAGGACGTATCAGCACCCCATGCATCATCCACAATGTAGGCGCCACGCCGCGACGGCCAGCTCGATATCGCGAAGGATGGGCTCCAGACTTTCCGGGTGTTCGACCGCAAGGCCCTGCTGATACTCTTCGACCGGATCCCAGCTGGGGTTAATTTTCTTGGCTTCGGCCATGTGGCGCGCGGCTGCCGCGGTGTCGCCAAGGGCCGCGTGGCAGGCAGCCAGCCGTGTATGCCAGAACGGGTCAACGCGGGGCAGCATCTGAAGATGTGCGATAGCCTCGCCGTACTGTCCGGCGGCATGCAGTGAGGTCGCGATGTCGGTGTGATACCAACTGGGATGCAGCGGGTTAAGGGCCATGGCACGGCGCGCCAGAGCTACGCCGTCTTCCGGCCTGCCACGCATGGTTTCGAGGTAGCCCATCACAGCAAGCATATCCGGGTCGGACGGGTTCAGTTCGATTGCGCGGCGCAGATGTAGTTCAGCCGACGCATGCTGACGCATGAACAGCCGTGTCATACCAATGATCCAGTGGCACCGCGCTTCTTCAGGTGCGATCTGCAACCCCCGCTGCATATGCTCCATCGCGGCTTCCAGCGTGCTGCGCGATGCCCAGGAATAGTCATTGAGGATGACCTCGGCCAAGCCGCGATAGGCATGTGCCAAAGCAAAGTCGGGGTCCAGACGCAGGGCCTCGTCCAGATGATCGCGCGCGCGTTCGTTCACGCCCTCGGAATACTGACGCAACAGCGATACCGCCGTCACAAAGTGCTGATAGGCGTCAAGGCTGCCGGTGCCTGACGGTGCGGGCTGCATCCGGATGCCGCGTTCCACGTCCATCGTCATCCGGCTGACGATGCGATGTGCGACAAGGGAAGGGGCCTCCAGAAAATTGTCTGGCGACAGGCGGAACGTCTCGCCCCAGATCTGACGCCCCGTCGCCGTGTCACAAAGTGCCGGGGACAAATGCAGTTCCGCCCCGATCCGGCGTGCTGTGCCTTCGACAAAGTAGTCCGTGCCCAGCTTGCGTGCCGCTTCCGCCGGAGGCGATGTGTCGGGGCGGAACTGGAAAGCGGAATGCCGGGCCATCACGCGGATCTGACCATAGCAGGCGGTAGCGTGGGTGACCTCCTCGATGAGGCCATCTGTCAGGGCGCCGTCCGTTGCTTCAGGTGAGGTGACGGCGAAGGGCAGGATGACGACGAGTGGGAGCTTGACGCCGGTTTCGGTTGACCCCGGTACGGGCGGTGGCAGATCGAGCACAAAGCCGCGCCGAGCCACCGTTCGCAATGCTGTTGCGCCTTCTGGTCCAAGCGCCACCCGGAGTTCCCGGATGGATTGGGTCAGCGTATCCTCGGTGACGGCGAGGCCTGGCCAAAGCGTATCGAAGAGCTCATCCTTCCCGATGACCCGACCCGCGTTGAGAGCCAGGTGTCGAAGCACCGCAAAGGTCTTGGCGCGGACATGAACGGGGGTGCCGTTGCGCAGCAGTTGCGAGGCACTGAGGTCAAGCGTGCAGTCACCGATCCGGATGCCCCCTGTCGACGGACTGTTCAACATTAAACTCCCTGCCGGACACAGCAGGAATACCACGAAAACGGGAAACTACGCTCAGGAAGAATGACCCGCAGAGGCTGCAAAGGCGTCCGGCGAAGCTGTTGGCTCCCCGCACGTCACCGTCCAGCACACGCGGATTGCACAGGTCGAGGAGGGCGAGCCTGTCTGCACAGGGCCAGCAATCAGGCCACGCAGCCGTCAGCGCCTCGGACGCCCAGGCGGTGCGTGCCAACTCATCCGGGTCTGGCGCGACGGGATAGCCAAAAGGCTCATGCTCGCGCCAGTCGACCTGCCGAACCGGATACCGTCCCATGTAGCGAGTGTGGACCATGATGTGTGCCTCCTGTGCAGCGCCGGATTGTCGGCCACTGGAATAAGGATTGCCTGCACCCGGATTTTCGATCGCGGAGACTGATCCGAAACTTTTCCGAAATTCTGCGTCTTGAGTATCTTTGGGAAATTCCGATCCCTCGGGGATCAAGCTTCCGACGACGACACCGCGTCCCCCGACCGGATTTCCGCGGCAACCAGCGCTTGAAGTCGCCAGATGGCCCGGTCTTGTATCCCATGTTCGGCAAGCCCTACGGCGGTTTTGCAGATACTCGGCGTTTGACCCCGAAATACCCGCTGTCATGGGCGCGGGAGCCTTTGTCGCCCCAAAGCTGCTGTTTGGAAGTAAGGCTATCTCAGGATTTGGCTGCCCAGAACGACCAATGAAAGCAGCCGCAGAAACTGCCGGTCTATCCCCTTCGGGTTGGCTTGGGTGAATGGTCATCTAACACCAGGCCGTGATCGGTGCCACGAGACCATGACATACAGCCTGTCAGTGGGCGCGCTTCGAACCGTGGGGAGGTGGGGCGTTGGTCTTGCCGATTGGCGTGAAGGGCAGCGCAAAGCCCTCTTGCGGTCGATGTGCAGGCAATCCAGCCGCAAGAAGGTTCGAGATCAGGGTGTCGGCTATCGTATGATCCCTGAACCGTTCCTGTTCCCGCACATAGTCGGCGGACAGTCCCGGTTCGTCCAGCCTCGCCTGCAGCACCAGCCGCTTGGCCCGATCTGTTTCGCCCTCTGCTATCCGGGCCGCGGCGCGGTACAACCTACTGCGCCGGGTCTGGTGCGGCAGGCCATAGGCAACCCGGCGCATGTCGCTATACCGTCCAAGGACGTAAAGCGCCGCGATCCGGTCTTCGACGACATAGACTGGCAGGAAGGGGTCAAGGGCCTCGGCACGGTCAAGCAGGGTCAGGGCCTTTTCCGGCGCGCCGTTGAAGGTGTGGAAACACGCGGACAGGCCGACGATATAGGCGTCATTGGGGGCGAGTTCGATCGCCTTGGCATAATGCAGGCCAGCGGCTTCATAGTCCGCATTCATCATTCGGAGGGCGCCCATGATGCGGCGGGATTGCGCATCCAGTGGGTCAAGCCGCATCGCCTGTGATACCAGCTGTTCCGCGACTTGCATGTCAAAGTCCGGAAGCCAAGACCAGGAACAGCATTTCAGGGCGTAGGCCCGGCCGAAGGTCGGGTCAGCGGCGATTGCCCGGTCGAACCAGACGATAGCCTCGCGCGCGTTGCTGTCCATGATGCCCGCGATCCGATGAAACTCCAGCCCGCGAAGGTAGTGTTCGTAGGCGCTCATCATTTCGGGGCGCTTGAGGCGGGTAGCAGCAATTTCCGCCTGTTCAAGCCGGCCGACAATCGTGGCCGCAATTCGCGCGGTAATCTCGTCCAGCAGGTCCATAACCTCGTCGAAGGATCTGTCGATCCGGTCCGCCCACAGATTGCGCCCGTCCTGGGTATCCACCAGCGTGACATTCAGCCGGATTCTGTCGCGCCATTTGCGCACGGACCCGGAGACCAGGAAGCCCACTCCCAACTGCTCTCCGATCTTCTGGGCATTCTCACCGGTCAAAGAGGCCGAGGCCGTGCGCGATACGACGAACAGGCCTGAGAAACGGCCAAGCTCAAGGATCAGATCCTCGGTCAGACCTTCGGCCAGAAAGGTCTGGTCCTCATCGTCGGATGTCGCCTTGAACGGTTCGACCACGACCGAGTGCGGGCGGCGCATCGGCGGGGTCGCAGGCATCGCCTTTCGCAGGTCGTTGACATGTTTGACGGCAAGCGGACCGACCCTGAAGGTTCGGACCGGTTTTGACACGCCTTTCAGGGGGCGCTCGTCCAGATCAACAAAGTCGCAGGGCGAGTTCCGCCGCACCTGCTGGACCAGCGCTTCGGATACGATGATCTCGCCCGGTTCGGCGCTGGATTGCAGGCGTGCGGCGAGGTTGACGCCATCGCCCCGAAGATCAGTACCAAAGACCATCACGTCTGCAAGATGGATGCCGAACCGCATGTCCTGCGGTGTCGATCCGGCCACGCCGACCAAAGCGGCACGCGCGCCGAGTGCAGCATGCAGCGCATTGATCGGACTTGGAAATTCCGCAAGGATCGCGTCGCCTGCGGTGTTGAACACACGCCCCTGATGCCGGGCGATCACAGTTGAAACTGCTGCAAGGCAAGCTGCGATCCGCGTGACAGCAACCTCTTCGTCGGCTTCCATTTCCGCGGTGGAGGATACGAAGTCTGCGACCATGATTGCGGTCAGCTTGCGCATGATCCGGTTTCCCCTTGGTTCGACAATCCTCATCTGGTTTTCAGTATGATGACAGGTTCTGCCGATCCCGCCCGCCAATCAAGTCTTTCCTGCTACCTTGTAGAGGGGCGGTGTTGATCACCAGGACCGACGCACAGACAAGAACGCGGAGCCACGGTCGTACGCCTGGGCGCATTAAAGGTGAAATGCACGAACTTCGCGCAGTTGCTTGCTGCTTTCAGAAGGAACCAGCACCTTCAGCGCCGGTCGGCCCGTAGCTGCAGTTGAGCCACCGTCGCACATGTTGTGGCGTCGCATATCAATCCTTGCATTCGCAACGGGTGGGCGACCTTGCGGGGCTTTATCGTCATCCTTCCTCCGGCGGACGAACCTGACTTTCCAGACCGCGTGGCCTGCTCGTGCGAGTGTTGCCCGACTGGGAGCTTCCCGCGCCGGGGCTACTATGGGCGATGCTCTCTTAAGTGGGCATGGGTGCGAAGGACTCCGTCTTTCTTGGCCACCTCTGCGAGACGTGGTGGCCCAGGCATTCTTCAAGTTGCGTGAAGAATGAAGTGAGCCCGGACCGGTTATTCAGCGGCCCGCCGTAGTGCATTGCCGCTGTGCAATCAACCCGCACAGGAGCCTTCCCATGAACCGACAGATCATCCTGGCCGCACTTCTGGCCACCACGACTCTCACCTGTACCGCAGCAGCAGACGAGCGCAGCCACGGCGTCAGCCCGTGGGGACCGACAGACGAGATCGGCGCGCTGAACCGCGTGACCGAAGACTCGGTATTCGACGTGTTGCGTCGCATCACATCCGGCAAAACCTACGATCTTGGCGTGGAATACTTCGTTGGCATGCCAAGCTATTCAGCCTTTGGCCAGCCGCGCTATCAGATCTGGAACGTGCACACGCCGCAGGGGACCATCGTGGACAACCCGACCGGCACTGGCGATGAGGCGAACAGCTATCTCACCTATTCGGGCAACGCGATTTCCATGTATGTCCACACCGGCACGCATGTGGATGCGCTGGCGCATTTCGGTCTCCGGGGCCGCATCTGGAACGGCTTTTCCGCGGACGACCATCTTGGCGACCGGGGCTGGCTTCGCGGCGGGGTCGAGAATTATCCGCCGATCATCGCCCGTGGCGTCCTGATCGACATTGCCGCGTTGAAGGGCGTGGACGTGCTGCCTGCCAGCTATGGCGTGACCGCCGCCGACATCCGCGATGCGCTTGCGCGGCAGGGGCTGGAAATCCGTGAGGGCGACGTGGCAATGGTGCGCACCGGGCGCATGCGCTGGTTCGATGATGCCGAACGGTACATGACCGACACGCCTGGCCTGACCCGCGAGTCCGCCGAGTGGCTTGCTGATCGCGGCGTCATCCTGATTGGCGCCGACAACATCAGCACCGATGTCGGCCCCTCGCAAGAGCCGGACAACTGGGTGCCCGTGCAGCCGAGGCACCAGACCCCAACACCGCAATACAGGAGATCAGGATGAACTTCGCCGGAACTGTCAGCCTTTCACTCGTAGCCTTGCTGCCGATGGCCGCGCAGGCGCAGCAGGCCGCACCCATCCCGACCAACGGCATCACTTACAACGTCCAGACTTGGGGCGACCCGGAGGACCCCGCCGTGGTGCTGATGCACGGCTGGATGGGCACGTCCCACACCTGGCGCAAGCTCGCCCCCCTGCTAGCGACGGATCGCTTTGTGATCGTGCCCGACATGCGCGGCTACGGGGCTTCTGACAAGCCCGATACCGGCTATGACGGCGCCACCCTGTCGGCTGATATTCGCGGCGTCTTGGACCATCTGGGGGTCGAGCAGGCCCATATCGTCGGCCATGACATGGGCGCACTGGTCGCCTTCGTCTTTGCGGGCACCTACCCCGAGGCCACGCTCAGCATGACCTACCTCGACGAGCCGCTGGTGGGCTTCAACCTCGACCAGTTCACCACCTACCGCGAGGAAACCTATGGCGGCTACTGGCACTTCGGCTTCAACACCGCGCCGGGTTTGGCGGAGCTGCTGATCGGCGGCAAGGAACAGGCGTTCGTCGATTACATCGTGCCCCTGATGCATTCCCCGAACCCTGATGCCGTGACGCCCGAGGATCTCCGCATCTATGCCGATAGCTTGCGCGCGCCGAATGGGATCACCGGATCGGTCGGTTGGTATCGCGCAACGTTCGAGACCGCCCGCCAGATGCGCGTTATCGGCGAGGTGGGGTTCACGGTGCCAGTGATGGCGTGGGGTGGAGAATTCGGCGTGCCTGTCACCCATGCCCAATTCGACGCGATCCCGGGCGATGAGGCGGGCGGGATCATCCACGGCGCGGGCCACCTGCTGCCCGAGGAGGTGCCGGAGATCCTGGCGGTCGAGTTCGATACCTTCTTCGACACCGCCGAGGCTCGCTAGGCGCGGACGCGCCTCAAGACAGAAGCAAAGGAAGATATCGCGTTCAAATCGGACCTTTCCCATCGCCGAAGCCAGCGGCTGGCTGGCCGGGCCGAAACATTGCTACAGCAGTGCTGGACGCTGGCGGGTCCCGGCGGCTTCAGTTGCGCGGGGGCGAGGGGCAACCGCGGTCGATTTGTGGAAAAAGCAGGCCGGTGTGGCATCACCCGATTGTCCAAGTTGTCTGATCGCGACATGGAGAGGCTGAACAAGTACCTCTCAGCCTATCGGTTGCTTAAGATCGGCGAGGAGTAGGCAGGTCTCGTGATCGGGCATCCATACCCGTCACTTCAGACCCGTCGGGATCGACACCTCCCCGTGACTGGCCTGAATCATCATGAGCCTTGGCTCATCAAGCAAGCAGCTCCCTTGTCCATTGCCAGTCACTCGATTTTGCGGCTCGAGGATATGGGCCAAGGGGGCAGTGGACCGGTCGGCGTAATCAGTTTTGTTCCGGTGTGCTTGATCGACCATCCCATACTGGAGAGCGACCGCCAAAGGATCAACGCCGTCTCGTCCTCGAGCTTCGGCCTTTTGGTAGCGATCCGTGCGGCCTCGATCTGCGCTTGGCTTTGCGTATAGCACGGGCCGTGTGGCTGCCCCGAGGGAGGGTGGATATACCAAGCTCGCGGCTGCATCGAAGAACCTTCTGAACAAGGGGTAAGCGGGCGGGCAGCTGCGGCAGAGGCAGATCATATTGTGTGACGGATATGATTATTCATACAAGGGTCAAACCCGATCCGTCGTCCAGGGGATCACTGATAGGAAAGCCCTGCCATATGTCCGAACTCTGGCGTCTAACCGCAGCGCAACTCGCCCGCGCCGTTCGGAGCCGTGAGGTGTCAGCGTTGGAGGTGACGCAGGCGCATCTGGACCGGCTTGATGCCGTCAACCCGGCCATCAATGCCGTCGTTCAGGATTGCGCAGAGGAAGCGCTCACCGCTGCTGCGGCGCTTGATGCCCAGATTGCTGCGGGCGAAGATCCGGGGCCGCTGGCTGGGGTTCCGGTGACAATCAAGGTGAATGTCGATCAAGCCGGGCATGCCACCACCAACGGATTGCGCATGCAGAAGGACGCGGTTGCGCAGCACGACAGCCCCGTCGTTGCCAATCTGCGACGCGCAGGGGCCATCATCACAGGGCGCACCAATACGCCTGCGTTCTCCTTGCGCTGGTTCACAAAGAACGACCTGCACGGCCAGACTCTTAACCCCCGCAACAAGTTGATCACGCCGGGCGGGTCATCGGGCGGCGCCGCGGCTGCCGTCGCCAGCGGGATCTGTGCGATCGGGCACGGTACGGACATCGCAGGTTCGATCCGGTATCCGGCTTATGCCTGCGGATTGCACGGGCTGCGTCCAAGCATTGGTCGGGTGCCAGCCTACAACGCGTCTGCCCCAGACCGCTTCATCGGAGCGCAGCTTATGGCGGTGTCCGGTCCCATCGCCCGCTCGGTCGAGGATGTCGCGCTGGCCTTCCACGCGATGGCCGCGGCTGACCCGCGCGATCCGTGGTACACGCCCGCGCCCTTTGACGGTGGCCATTACCCCCGGCGCGCGGCTTTGACGCTGGCGCCCGACGGCATGCCAGTGGACACACGGGTTCGCGACGCGATGATCCGCGCGGCACAGACCCTGGAAGACGCAGGATGGGAGGTAGACGAGGTGTCTTGCCCGCCAATTCGCGAGGCGGCCGCCGTCAATGCGACGCTCTGGATGGCGGACACCCGGTTTGCCGCGCAAGAGATGATCGCGCGCGAGGGCGAGCCGGACTCGCAGTTCGTGTTCCAAGAGATGAGCCTTGCGGCAGGTCCGATCGATCTGGACAGCGTGATGAGGGCGCTGCAGACCCGCGCCTCACTGGTGCGCCAGTGGGAGATATTCCTAAGCCGCTATCCCGTGCTTCTTTGCCCGGTGTCCGGCGATCTGCCCTTTGACCAGCAGCAAGATGTCAGATCGGCCCCGGCCTTTGCCGCTGTCTACGAGGCCCAGCTGACCCAGCGCGGACTGCCGGTGATGGGCATGCCCGCGCTTAGCCTTGCCACGGGCTATGCCGATGGTCGTCCGGTCGGGGTGCAACTGGTCAGTGCGCGCTTTCGAGAAGACGTTCTGCTGGCGGCCGGCGCAATCCTTGAAGCAGGCGGCCATCATCCGGGCGTGTCCGATCCTTTTTCTTCCCTCTGATCTAAGCCAGGTTAGCCAGTTTGGATGTGCTGCGCTTCACGTCCGTCTCGACCGCTTGAGTTCAGACAACCTCATAAGACTGAAGTTTCAGGGGAGCACGTCAGCCAATGCAATTCGTACGTCAATGGCCTGGCAGCTGATGTCCCAACGAGCTTGGTGGGAAGTATTGAGTTTTGTTGCCTCCGCGTGGATGGGTTTTTTCGACGCATTGCCAAAAGTCCCGCTATTCCGCGGGCTGATTGCTCACCCATTCCCTGATCTTCTTCGCCAGCCGTCCCTCACTCTGGATGATCGCTTCCTTGACGTCGGTTGGTATCTTCCCGGCCAGTGCGAGGAGGCGATCCGGATCTTCGCCTAGCTCGGCTGCGATCTTGACGATGAGGCCCTCTGACGGGGGTGGAAAGATCTCACGCTCGATCTTGGAGAGATAGGCAGGCTCGACTTCGATGAGGCGAGCAAGACCCCGGAGGCTCATGGCGCGGGCTTCGCGTGTTTCTCGAATGTGAGGGCCGAACTTCATTCGTGTAATACACTCTACACAAATGCATGCGTCAATGCGCTTGTTGGGTGCAGCCCTGCCACTGTAGCGATGAGTCTCCGCCATGATGACCCAAGCCGCGATCTATGCCCGCTATTCGTCTGACCGCCAGAGCCACGCCTCGATCGAAGACCAGGTGGGACTTTGCGAGGAGCGGGCAACGCGGGACGTGTGCCAGGTTGTGGAGACCTACGCGGACCGGGCGGTATCAGGCGCACTGATGGGCCTTGGCGGCAAGATCATGACCTACGACGGCGAGAACCGCCCGCTCTCGGTCACGCATCTGGGCAAGCGCACCTGCTATGTCTACGGCACCGACGGCAAGCGCCTGCAGAAGGTCGAAGGCCTGCCACCCACGCAAGACTGCACCGCCCTTCCGGCCAACGCCAACACCACGGTCTACTTCGGCGCGGTGGAGGTGCGGAACTGGCTGGTCGCCGGGGCCGAGCAGGTCCTGACCTACCCCCATCCGGCGGTGAAACTCCTGAATGGCACCTCCCCCGCCGTAGCCACCTACCTTCACCGCGACGGGCTGAGCTCCGTCCGCGCCATCACCAACGCCGCCGGGGTGAAGATCGAGAGCGCCCTGTACAAACCCTTCGGTGAACAGTCCGAATGGCTCCTGCCGGGCATCGCCGCCCCCGAAACCAAAGGTTGGATCGGAGAACGCTACGACGCCGACGTAGGCCGGCAGTACCTGAACGCCCGCTGCTATGACCCCGAACTGAACCTCTTCCTCCAACCCGACTGGTTCGAGGTCACCAAGGCCGGAGTGGGGACCAAGAGGTTCAGCTACAGCTTCAACAATCCGGTGGATAAGATGGCCCCGGGGGGAAACTACTGCATTCCCTGCGGCGTCGAGGCCGTGAAGTGGGCAGGTATCACAATCGGTTCTGCGATCGTAGGTTACACAGCCGTTGAGACGATTGACGGCTCCATTGTCTCAAATCCGATTGAGGAGATGAACCTTGGACAGGAATCGGTCCAAGCCGACCCAAGCGCTGGTGAGGCGACAGTGCTTGCAGATCCACAGCTTGACGATTTCCAAAGCAACGTTGAAGGAATGTCGGTGACCGAAGGTTCGGGGCCGACTATTCGCTCAAACCCGGTCTCTGACTTTGATCTCAGCATGAATATCGTCCAGGCAAGTCCATTGAGAGGAGCGCTTGTACTTAAGCCCCATGACGGAGTCATTGCCCATCACAACATTCCGAAGGAACATAGGTACGCGCCTGCGGTTAAGGCTGCTGTCAGGGCTGGGTAAAAAATCGATGGGGCTATGAATTGTACCAAGGTCATCGGGCAGGCTGGCGGCCATCCTGAGTACAACCGAAGAATAGGCCAAGAACTCAGCGACCTCTGGGGCCTAGGTCAAGCAGAGGGTTGGACTGACGCAGAATTCCGTAGCAGAGTTCAAGAAATTTCCGACCGCGAGCGAAAGACAATCTAGGACAATGTACACAAAAAGTGATCAAGGAAATGGCCACTGCCTGTTTTATCATGCCCACCAGGGTGACGGCGTGATCGGGTTTGATGGATGCGGTGCCATTGATTTCGCGGCATCTTTGTTGACAAAGGAATTGATCGAAACCGGCCCACGGGTCGCGGACCGATATCGCGCGAGCCTATCTGCAAGCTTAGCCGAGCGCACTATCGTCATGCGGCGTGCTGTTCGGGAGTTCGACTTTTTCTACGACTGTGAGTTCGACACGCTGATCGTTTCCCCCGCTGTGCTTGACGACTATCGACGCTGGATCGAGCCTTCGACGATGGGGATGGAGCCTGCTACAATTTACTTCGGCTCGCGGTCTCGGCCATACTTCTTCGGTAATCTGAAATACTCGAACATCCTAAAGTCCTGTCGATGGGACAGTTCGATCTTTGCGACAGTCGACAGAGCCAAGTTTGACATCAACCAGACTGAAATCGGGCGCCATGAGGTTCCACTTGACCATGAGGTCAATTATGTCGCTCGAGGTCAGGTTTTTGGGGATATGTCCGATTATCGAAAGAAAATGCCTTCCCTCCATCGGCACGTTGCGGAACGCTTGGGATTCAACTTTCCGTACCTCGACATCATCAACCTTGGCATAGGTGACACGTTGATCAGCGATCGACTGTTCGAGGTGCTTTGGTCCCGGCCGCGACCAAAATCACGGGTTCTTGGAATGACCGGGTCGCGGCCTTTGGTCCATGTGGCTTTCGGGCAAGCTTAAGTTGGCTTGCTTGATCCTTAACACCCCCTTCACGCCCACAGCCAACCCCTTGAAATCCCTCACCCCGTCCCCAGCGCCGCGCGTGGCGGGGCGGCAGGCCCCAGCGGCCCCCACCCCTCCCAGCCATCCTCCCCCCATGCCCCGCAACCACCGATCAGGCCTCACCACCCTCGCCGCCCTCGCCGGGGTCCTTCTCTTGGTCGTTCTGACCCACACCCTCCAGACCCACACCCAAGCCGACCTCCGCCTCCTCGCCCGCCTGAGCGATGACCTGGAAACCCAGGCCGTAACGGACAGCCTCACCGACCACCTCCGCCACTTGATCGCCGAGGCGATGGCCGGCACCCCCGACGCCGTACCTGGCCGCCGTGCGTCCGCTGCTGGAGGGGCTGGACGAGGCCGGCGCGCAACTGGCGCAATCCACGATCCTTGTACGCGGTACGCTGAAGATCAGCCTGCCGGTCTGGCTGGCCGAACCCAGCTTTGTCCGCGTGCTCGCCGCCTATCGCGCGCGCTATCCAGAGGTCACCCTCGATCTCGACCTCAGCGGGCGGCAGGTCAACCTGGTGGAAGACGGCTATGACCTGGCGGTGCGCGTCAGCCCGGCGCTGGACGAGGGGCTGATCGCGCGACGCCTGGCCGATGTCACCTTCCGCATCGTGGCCGCCCCCTCCCTCCTGAACCGGATCGAACGCCCGACCGCGGTTGCTGACGTGACCGGCGCACCCTTTCTGGCCTATAGCCCGATCAGCACGGGGGGGCCGTGTCCGCCTTGGTCTTGGTCCGAACGTACCCGAGATCCGCATGACACCCGTCCTGCAAAGCGCGAACGAAACGGTGCTGTTCCTGGCCGCCGTCGAGGGGATGGGCATCCCCATCATGCCCCATCTCGCCGCCCGCGACCATCTGGCCGAAGGGCGCCTGGAGCGGGTTCTGCCCGAACTCCCCTCCCCGACTGTCGGCCTCCCGGCCATCTACCCCGACCGCAGCTATCTGCCCGCCAAGACCCGCAGCATTCTGGACTTCCTCGCCGGTCCGGAAGGCTTTGGCGGCCCGTTGGGGGAAGGCTGACGCCTCACAATGCGCCAACCAATCCCCCGGCTCGGCAACAGCCTTGCCCCGGACGCTTACTTGCCGTCAACAAAGGCCCGGATGGCGGCCGTATAGCCAGCTGGGTCCTGCATGATGGCGAAATGGCTGACATCGGGCAGAACCAGAAGCGACGCCCCAGGAATACCAGCCGCAATCTCTTCGGAATGTGACATCAGGATCGCCTCGTCATGCTGGCTTTGCACCACCTTGGTCGGGACCGTGATTTTCGGCAGGGCATCTATCCCGCCGGGCTTGGACGTGCCCCACATCGTGGCAACCGCGCCGAGGAAAGCCTCAAATCCGTCTGGCGTCGGCGACATCCGGGCGTAGTCGGCAGCCATCAGACCGATGTATTCGCCAAAAAGCGCATTCTCGTTCACCGCAGGGTCCACACCCTCCAGCGTCACGTTGCCCGCATGGGCAAAATGGCTGGCAAGCCGCTCTGGCGCTGTCTGCGACAGAACATAGCCGATGTTCGCCCCGTCCGACCAACCGACAAGGTGAACTTTTTCCATCCCCAGCGCGTCCAGCAGGGCCAGATAATCCTGCGCCAGCAGGTCATAGGTATAGGCACTGCCGTCGTTGGTGGACCGTCCATGCCCGCGCGTATCGGTGACAACGACCTTGTGGTCAGTCATCAGATCAGCAACGACAGCCGACCAGACATCGGCATGAGCAAGCCCGCCATGGATCAGAAGGATCGGCGTGCCCTCGGCCGTGCCATAGACTGCGTGGTACATCTGGATCCCGTTTACCGGCAGCAGCCCCGCCTCGACTGCCTCGGGCATCGCGGGCACGGGCGGGATACTCATCCAGCGATCCTCGGCTATCGCTGGGGCAGCGATGGCGGCGATGAGGGCAAAGCCGGTTGCGGCGAAGAAAGGTTTCATGGTCTATTCCCTGCAAGAGTTTGATGACGGACAAAGTCTAGCCCCCGGCGCTGCTGTCTGTTACCGCAATCTGCGCCCTTGATCAGATCAGGAGAGGTATGGAAAACACTGTCCTGTCATTGCCTTGGCTGCCGCCTTATGCGGTTTCGTCCGGATCGCCCCTGCTGCTTGACGAAGCTTTCGATGATTTCGACGCCCAAGCCGAACGACTTGTCCACCATGACCAACGTTATCTGCAACTGACGCACGGGCGCTTTCACGGCCGCTTCATCTCGGCCATCTTCGGTCCGGATGTCGCGCTGCATGTCGAAATCTGCGATCAGGCCCTGCTGCAGGACATCGGCGGGGCGGCAGATTGCTATACCCTTGCTGTCACCATGAATGACGAGGCCGGGTTTGTAGCCAACGGTGAGCCGTTTGGCCAGTGTGACCTGCTGATACTGCCACCACGCGGCGCGTTGACCCTGCGAAGCCCGGTCATGGGTGGGGTAGCGGCCATCGCCATAGGTCGGGAGGCATTGCTGGCTCACCCCGCACTGACGCCCTTGATGGCAGACAGGATGGGATGGATGGCGGCCGCAAGCGCCCGTCTGCTTCATGCCCCAGACCTGGCCGCCCGCCTGCGCAATGATGTCCGACGCGCGCTTGGCCTTGCCGCCCGTCCGGGGAATCTGGGCGCCGGCGTCATTGGCCAAGCCTTGCTGGCGTCGGTCGTCTCGAGCCTGTCCTTTTCCGCGCCGCAGGAAGGCGCCATGGCTGTGCCGCCCCGGCTGTGGCTGCGGTATGGCGCATGGCGGTCCGCCAGGATGGGATCGACGCTGTCCCAAAAGCAGGTTGAAAGGGCGGTTACAGCGGTCGCCGGCCTTGGCCCCAAGTCGCTTCTGCGGCTTGAAAGACTGCATCAGACGCGACGCGCCCTTCGGTCCGCACCGAAAGACGCCCTGATCGGCGAGGTGGCCGAAACTTTCGGCTTTTCGGACTGGAGCCGCTTCTCTGCCAGCTACCGCCAGGTGTTCGGCGAACGCCCCATTGACACGCGGAGAAAGGCCGGCTTTGCCCGCCAAGACCCGCAGCTTCCTTGATTTCCTTGCCGGCCCAGAAGGCCTTGGCGGCCCGCTGGGGGCGCTGTGATGTTGCCGTCGTGGCGAAAATCATCTCTTGTATCCGCATCTTCTATGACGCCTTCAACCAGAACGACGCGAGCCTGCTGGACCAGATCATCGCCGAGGACTGGGTCCACATTCCGCCGAATTTTCCGGACGAAAAGCCGGGCAGCGAAGGCTTCAAAGAGCAGGTTCCATCCGACGGTCATGGGTATGGGCGGCCATGGTGTTCCAGACGCTGCCGCTAGCAAGGCGTGTCATCCCCATCAGAAGCCGGCAGGTGGGCAGGACATCGGGATGAAGATACTGATAAAGGCTGCGTTGGTTGGCTGTGGCAGGCGCGCCAAGGCGCTTTTCGATCGCCGCGGACTGGCGCACCAGATGGGTCGGATGCGTTCACGGGCCTTCACGTGCAAAACAAGTGTGACGCCCCCAGTCACAGGTTGATGTGGCGTTGACGTCGGCGGCGGCGTTATCATTTTTTGCCGCGCCCTCAGACCGCCTACGCTCAGTCGACGAGAGGGAAGACCCCGGTGTTCTTGACCGTTCCATAGGCGAAACTGGAATCGATCGAGGCGATCCCACCGATGGGGTGGATTCGGTTTCGGATGAAGTCCTCATAGGCTTCCAGTCCCGCCACAGCGACGCGCAGGAGATAATCCGCCGCGCCGGTCATCAGGTGGCATTCCAGAACCTCGTCCAAGGCGCGGATTCGGCTTTCGAAGTGCTTTACCGTCTCGCTACTGTGGCGTTCCAGGCGGATGCGGATAAACACGGTGACCGGTAGCCCATAGGCGCGCTGGTCGGCGATGGCCCGGTAGCCCGTGATCGCGCCGCTTTCCTCCAGCAGGCGTATGCGGCGCAGGCAGGGCGAGGGCGACAGGTTCACCTCGGCCGCAACTTCCAGATTCGTGGCGCGGCCGTTGCGTTGCAGCGCACGGATGATCTGGCGGTCTTTCTCGTCCATAGGGGATATTCTTGGCATAATATGCTAATTCTCTATGTCGTATTGGCACAAATTGCAACCAAATGCCACGCAGACAAGCGCAGTCTGGGGGCCAGCCACAAGGACAACCCGATGCGCGATACGCCCCCCAGCCTTGCCACCCGAGCCATTCACCACGGCTATGACGCCCGCGACCATCAGGGCGCGCTGAACCCGCCGGTCTATCTATCCTCGACCTTCACCTTCGACAGCGCCGAGACGGGCGGTGCGATGTTTGCCGGCGAGGCGGAGGGGCATTTCTACAGCCGCATCTCGAACCCCACGCTGGACGCCTTGGAAAAGCGCATCGCCAATCTGGAAGGGGCCGAAGCCGGGCTTTGCACCGCATCGGGCATGGGGGCGATCACCTCGACGCTCTGGACCTTCCTTCAAGCGGGCGATGAGGTGATCCTCGACAAGACGCTCTATGGCTGCACCTTTGCCTTCCTGACCCACGGCCTGCCACGCTTTGGTGTGACGGTGCGGGCGATTGATCTGTCGGATCCGGCCAATCTGGCCGAGGCGATCGGGCCGAAGACCCGGATCGTCTATTTCGAAACCCCCGCCAACCCCAATAACCGGCTGGTGGACATTGCCGTCATCGCGGAAATTGCCCATCGCCACGGCGCGAAGGTGGTGGTCGACAACACCTATGCCACGCCGGTGCTGACACGCCCAATCGAACATGGTGCCGATATCGTGGTGCATTCGGCGACGAAATATCTCAGCGGCCATGGCGACGTGATCGCGGGGCTGATTGCGGGGCGGGACGAGGACATTCAGGCCATCCGCCTTGTCGGCATCAAGGACATGACCGGGGCGGTGATGTCCCCCCTGTCGGCGATGCTGGTCTTGCGCGGGCTCAAGACGCTTGACCTGCGGGTGCGCGCCCATTCCATCTCCGCCCTGATCATCGCACATGCGCTTGAGGCACATCCGGCGGTGAAATGCGTGCATTATCCGGGGCTCGACAGCTTTCCGCAGGCCGCCTTGGCGCGGCGGCAAATGGCGGCGTTCGGCGGGATGATCCCGTTCGAGGTGGTGGGCGGCAAGGCGGGTGGCATCGCCATGATGAACCGCCTGCGGTTGATCCAGCGCGCGGTCTCCTTGGGTGATGCAGAAAGCCTGATTCAGCACCCTGCCAGCATGACCCATTCCACCTACACGCCCGAGGAGCGCGCCGCCCATGGCATTGCCGAGGGACTGGTGCGGCTATCGGTCGGGCTGGAGGGGGTGGACGACATTCTCGATGACCTGATGCAGGCGCTTGGCCAGCACAACGCCGAAGCGGCCTGACCCTGTGGAGACCATTATGCCCCAGACCCCGATCCGCGGCGATGCAACAAGTAACGCCCCCCGACCCACCGAAGGCGGCTGGCTCAACCGGCTCGACCACAAGCGCGGCCCCGGCCCCTTCCTGTCTGGCCGTGGGCTTCCCACGGCCGGGCCTTCGACCACCGCCATCCATGCCGGAACTCATGACGACCCGCTCACCGGGGCTATCGGCACGCCAATCTACGAAGCGCCGACCTTCTTCTTGAACGCCGATCAATACGGCTCCATCGAGCAGGGCTTTGCTCGAGACCGGTTCATCTATTCGCGTTATGGCAACCCGTCAAATTGGGCGGTGCAAGAAAAGCTCGCTGCACTCGAAGGCGCGGAATCGGCCATCGTGTTCTCGTCGCCCAGACCATCCACAACCCTGTCGCCCTGACCGGCGAGTTGGTTGCCACCCGCTCTGCCGCCTGAGCCAAAGGATCCACCGATGACCGAAGCCGCCGCCCATCTGAAAACCATCGAACAGCGGCTTCTGTGGCTGTCGCACTGGATGATCCACCACGCCAACCACATCCGCCCCAAGGTGGACGGAATCAAGATCGGCGGGCATCAGGCGTCTTCGGCCTCGATGGTGTCGATCCTGACCGCCCTCTACTTCTCGGCACTCCGCCCCGAGGATCGGGTGGCGGTCAAGCCCCATGCCTCGCCGGTGTTCCACGCGATCCAGTATCTGATGGGCAATCTCGACCTCGCCCGCATGGAGAACTTCCGTGGTTATGGCGGGGTGCAAAGCTATCCCTCCCGCACCAAGGATGTGGATGACGTGGATTTCTCCACCGGGTCGGTGGGGTTGGGGGTGGCGATCACGTCCTTTGCGTCGCTGGTGCAGGACTACATCGCCGCCAAGGACTGGGGCCGCGATCTGCCCTTGGGCCGGATGGTCGCGCTGGTGGGCGATGCCGAACTGGACGAAGGCAATGTCTACGAGGCCCTGCAGGAGGGCTGGAAGAACGACCTGCGCAATTGCTGGTGGATCATCGACTACAACCGCCAGTCGCTGGACGGGATCGTGCGCGAGGGGCTTTTCGCCCGCGTCGAGAAGATCTTCGAGGCGTTTGGCTGGGACGTCGTGCGGGTGAAATACGGCGCCCTGCAACGCGCGGCCTTTGCCGAACCGGGGGGTAGTGCCTTGCGCGACTGGATCGACCGTTGCCCGAACCAGCAATATTCGGCGCTGACCTTCATGGGTGGTGCCGTCTGGCGCAAACGGTTGATGGAGGATCTGGGCGATCAGGGCGAGGTCTCGGCGCTGATCGACCGGCGGTCGGATGCCGAGCTTGCCGCGCTGATGGAGAACCTGGGCGGGAATTGCGTGGAAACCATGGCCGAGGTCTTTGCCGCCATCGACCACGACCGGCCCACCTGTTTCCTCGCCTACACGATCAAGGGCTGGGGCACGCCGATTGCCGGCCACAAGGACAATCACGGCGGGCTGATGAACCCCACGCAATTCGCCCAATGGCAGGCGCATATGGGCGTGGCACCGGGGCAGGAATGGGAGCGCTTCGCCGCCGTCCCGGACAAGGCTGCGCTGAAGGGCTTTCTTTCGCGCTTGCCCTTCTTTTCCAAGGGCCGCCGCCGGTTCCACGACGGCCGCATCCTGGTGCCCGCGATTGCCATCGACACAGACCGCGAGATCTCTACCCAGGCCGCCTTCGGCAAGATCCTCGACGATCTGTCCAAGGGCGATTCAGACCTCGCGGCGCGGATCGTCACCACATCGCCCGACGTGACCGGAACCACCAACCTTGGCCCATGGGTGAACCGGCGCAAGCTGTTTGCCCGCAAACCGCAGGCCGATGCCTTCATTGAACACCGCATCCCGTCCACCGCAAAATGGGAGTTCACCCCCGACGGCCAACATATCGAACTGGGCATCGCCGAGATGAACCTGTTCCTGCTTCTGGGCGCGGCGGGCCTGTCGCACAGCCTGTTCGGCAAGCGGCTGTTTCCCATCGGGACAGTCTATGACCCCTTCGTGCATCGCGGCCTCGATGCCTTGAATTATGCCTGCTATCAGGACGCGCGTTTCATCATCGTGGGCACCCCGTCCGGCGTGACGCTGGCCCCTGAAGGCGGCGCGCACCAATCCATCGGCACACCCTTGACCGGCATGTCACAGGACGGGCTGGCCGCCTTTGAACCGGCCTTCGCCGATGAACTGGCCGTCATCATGGAATGGGCCTTCGACTACCTGCAACGCGACGGGGACGGCCACCCCGACGAGCGCACCTGGCTTCGGGATGAGACAGGCGGTTCGGTCTATCTGCGGTTGACCACCAATCCGCTGGAACAGCCCGGAAAGCGGCACGACGATGCCTTCCGACAGGGCGCTATCGACGGGGCCTATTGGCTGCGCAAGCCGGGGCCGAATTGCGATGTGGTGATCGCCTATCAGGGCGGGGTCGCGCCCGAGGCCATTGCCGCCGCCGGGATCATCGGCGAACACCGCCGCGATGTCGGGGTGCTGGCCGTCACGTCGTCCGACCGTTTGAACGCGGGCTGGACCGCCGCGCAACGTGCCCGCGCCCGCGGCAACCGTTCTGCCCGCAGCCATATCGAGACGCTTCTGGCCGACCTGCCGCGCAACTGCCTTATCGTCACCGCCATCGACGGCCACCCCGCCACGCTGGCCTGGCTGGGGGCGGTCGGAGGGCACAAGACAGTGTCGCATGGCGTCGAACATTTTGGCCAGACCGGCACCATTGGCGACCTTTACCGGCATTTCGGTCTGGATCGGCAGGCCTTGGCGCAGTCGGTCCTGGAACTGTCCGCCGGGCCACTCATGGCCGCGCGCAGGTGAACGCCGTCAGCCTGCCTCGGATTCCAGCCGCCCGTGATGCTGCCTTCGATGTGGCACCAAACTGCGACAGGTCCAAACCGATGATTGCAAGCAAGACAGTGAACTGACACTCGTGATCTTCCAGTATGTCTGCCATGGCGTAAAGCGGCACAATTGCAAGATGCCAGACACCTCGGTCGCGACCGGTCTTGACCGAGCAGCGTTCGCAGCCGATCCAAGCCCTTCGTGCTGGCTTCGACATGGGTTGGGCAGGAAGGTCTGGCTTTTCATCCCTACTGCCACCGGATCGTGCTCTGGAACCTGCCCGGTAACCCGGTCGACATGGAGCAACGCGCAAGCCGGGTCCATCGCTACAAGAACCACGCTGTCCGACTTAGTCTGGTCGCAGGACATTCTTCGGCGGCGCTTGGCGGACAGAGCGCTGATCCTTGGGCCGATATGTTCAGTGCTGCGCACGAAAACGCTGGGCGCACTGGCGATCTTGAATCTTTCTGGGTGCTCGACGGCCTCACCAAGGTCGAACGCCATATCCTGTCGCTCCCCTTCAGCCGTGAAGAGACGCGGCTCTCCTGGCTGAACCGTTCAGTGGCGCTGTATCGGCTGGCATTCGGTCAACCGCGGCAGGACGATCTACTCGCCTTGCTGGGTCAGTTGCGAGACGAGATTGCACCGGAGGTGCTCGCCCAACTGCAGATCAACCTTCGTCCCGAGTGAACGCGGGCTTTTGCGGGTTTCGTTCGTTCCCAAGCCGCTCCGCCCCGTATCCCACTGAAATCGCACGCGGATTTCGTCCGTTTGTTGACCTATTGTTGACCCGCGCGTGGGAACGCAAAAATCCGCCCCTTAGGGCGGCCGGTAACGCCTTGATAACGTTGTATAAAACTGGCTTCTGGGGCAGGATTTGGACTTTGGCGAACTTCTCCGGTGGTTGTTCAGCAACGATAGTCAGCGCCCTTCGCCGCGGCCATCAGGAAAGTCAGGATCGGGCGGAAGCGGACAGTGGTCGTCCCGCCCTTTCAATCAGTTTGAACTGTGGACTTTCCGGTGCTCTGCAATCCGCAAAAGGCTCAGATCATGCTTCCCTCACTGGTATGGTGCGGGCCGAGGGGGAGAAGCGCGTTCCGCGCCCTTCCTTCACGAAACCGCCCACATCTGCGCGGGCAGATGCGACTGGGCTTGTAGTGCCGAAAGTGACCCCGCGGTCGTCGCGTGATTGGAAGCCTCGGGAATGGGTTGCCCGATGCGCCCTCTGCGCATGATGTTCCCGAGAACCGGGGGGCACGGGGCGGAAAAAGGCCCCAGCTTCATTCGACAAGCCGACGCCTAGGGTTGCCAAGGTTTTCAGATGACTTACGCTGATGTGCGAGGGATCAATCGAGGACGAACGATGATCTCGATCATGAACAATCAAATCCATTCGACGATCGACCGTTACACCTATGCACTGGAGCCGATCGACGGCGACCTGCGCAAGGCACGGCCGGTTGATCGCACTGTCGATTTCGGCTACCCAGAGCAACTCGGCGTCGAGTGGCTTCGCTATGGTCGACCGGTCGAACGCGAGCTCTTGCCGACGCGCCTTGAGGTCGTGGGGACCGACAAGGCAGTTCCGCGTCGGCTGGTCGAACTGCCCGATCTCAGCTCGAGCCTTGGCGCCTTTATCGTGTCGCAAGCCTTCGCGAGATCATCGAGCGTTTCGAGCCTGGCCTGCACCAGTTCGAACCCATCCGGATCATGTATGCAAAGGGCGAAGAGGAGCCACGGCCCTTCTATATCATGGTGGCAGGCCAGCGTGTCGTGATTGCGCTGGACCACACCCGCACCCAGCCGCCCATGAGGGAAATCCCCGAGCGTCCGGGCCTGGTCAAGCCCGACCCCACCAAGCCGCTTTATTCCTTCAACTCCGGCGCCCCGATAAAGGACTGGGCGCCCGTGTTCCGGCACGAAGCGGTTCTGGGTCGGCACCTGTTCTGCGCGGCGGATTTCCGCAACTACCTCTTCCTGTCAGCTGATCTGCGGCAGGCCATCGAAGATGCGGGGATGAAGGGCGCAGTATTCCGTGGGCCCTTTGCCGTGACTGGCGATGCGGAAGGTGGGTTGCCGCCCGCCGCGCTGGACGTGGGACGGATGCGTGAAGGGGACTGAAATGGTTTGGGCAATCGTCGTCCCGTCCGAATTCAACGAGTTCTTCCCAAGCGGCGATTTCCGCGGTTACAAGGAGGCCCTTGCGGCACAGTACAAGGCCGAACGCAGGCCCGGGCTGACGCCGAAGCATCCGCCGACCTATGTCTTTGCGACCGCCCGACCGCTGGATGGAAACGAGAACCCCTATCTGTCATTCGAGCACTACGTCCTTGATGTAAGTGAGAAGTCCTTGATGTAAGTGAGAAGTTCCACTCGGAACTTGGTGTCTGCCACCCGAACCAGCCACCGCTCCTGCCGGTGCAGCCGCACGAATGGCCCACCGAATATGTCTATGAACGGACCTACAAGCGCAGGGCTGCGATGATGAAGGGGCCAAACCGCATGTTCCTTGTCACGGAACCCCTGCGGGACATCATCGAAGCTCTGGAGCCGGGCGTCCACCAGTTCAAGCCGATCCGGGCGGTGTCGCCCAAGGGCGAGGAACATCCGGTCAGGCACCATATGATGATCGTCGGGCGCTGGCTTGATGCGTTCCGGCTGGAGGATAGTGATCCGTCCAGCCTGCTCGTCGACCGACAGGTTCCGCGCGTAAAGGCCGGTTACAAGGAAGCATTTCGCGGGGTTGCCATGTCGGCGGCGGAGATTTGGAATGTCCATCTCTGGCGCGAGCGCAGACTGCAACCCGCCACCTTCTACATGTCCGACACCCTGAAGCACGAAGTCACCAAAGCAGGCCTCCGGCTGCCGCCAAGCTATGAAATGCGCTTGGTCATGGACAAGTGACAGGACGTCAGCACGTCGGAAGCGACCGTCTGATTTGGGCCGGATTTGGCCGTCACAACCACACGCGCTCCTTCGCAGGTTCACTGTATTTCGTTGCGAAATGAACAAGCGGCACCGCCCATTTGCGGGATCTACTACCTATTGTGGAACGACTGGTTGCGGGGGCAGGATTTGAACCTGCGGCCTTCAGGTTATGAGCCTGACGAGCTACCGGGCTGCTCCACCCCGCGACTGTTTCCCGAGGGCTTTGTTTTGCGATCGGGGTTTAGATTGAGATCGT